>Ga0137365_10000888_pt1 | contig 22096 bp, 20 predicted proteins | sample SagtaG_9_FD_104799 | JGI IMG/M metagenome (GOLD analysis project Ga0137365, IMG submission 104799) | Vadose zone soil microbial communities from Sagehorn Ranch, Mendocino, California, USA - Sage1_L_40_16 metaG | ecosystem: Environmental > Terrestrial > Soil > Vadose zone | place: USA...
GCAGGTCGGCAAGGATGAACTGGGGGGCGCCTTCGCTGTGGCTGCCCATCAGGGCCTGCGCGTGGACCAGCACGATCGGGTCGTTGTCCACATAGACCACCCGGCGTCCGGGGCGAGCTGCTGCGCGACCTCGTGCACGTTGGGGCTGGTGGGGATGCCGGTGCCGATGTCGAGGAACTGGTGTATCCCCGCCTCGCCGGCCAGGTAGCGGACGGCGCGCGTCATGAACGCGCGGTTGGCGCGGGCCATGGTGCGCATGGTCGGGATCGCCTGGACGATGTGCTCGGCGAGTTCACGGTCGGCGGGGAAGTTGTCCTTGCCGCCGAGCCAGTAGTCGTACACGTGGGCAGGGTGCGCCACGTTGGTGTTGATCTCGCGCGGCAGCGGAGGTGAGAGCGCGTCCTGCTCGTCTCTCTCGGCGGGATGGCGTTGTGGCATGCTGCGCTCCTGTGGCGCCCTTGGCGCCTTCTACGGACCGGTTGTCGGTCTGGACTGCGTGCGCGCAAAGGATTGCATATTCACCCTCCGATTGCCGCGCCAGCCGCGGCTGGCGTCCTGATCGATGTGACGCTGGGAGGGCAGGTAGCCACTCGCCCTATATGCTGCTGATTCCTGCGGAATCAGAACCTGGTAGGTGCAGCTCTGCCGCCGCGGCTGATCATTGACAGACGGACTCTACGCTGACCGGCCGTGTGGTTGGAGTCGGAGCGCAAGACAGGGTGAGGGGACAAATTGGAGCGCGGCGGGAGGTCGAACAGACGCTGGCCCTATCCCCCTGGGGCGATCGACAGCTCCCACCACCCGTCGATGCAGCAGCGTCCATGCCATTACCCCGCCGCGCTCCGACTCTTGCCCTCCTACCCGGCCCTCCTGGGATGAAACCCCCTCCGCCTCTCCCTCTCCGAGGTTCACCGGTCCCCGTGGCCTGCCCGCTCGCTGACCTACCCGATCGGGCGTGCGCGGCGGGGTGGAGCGTGACCGCTGCCCGGAGCGTGGCGTGGGCGAGGCTGGCTGCTAGCGGTCGGCGTTCGTTGTCGCCTCGGCCTCCTTGGCAGGCTGCTTGTCCTTGTCTGAGGCCAGCAATGGGGACGCTGGCAACGGCGACGGGGCGCCGCTCCGCTCGCCAGTGCCAGTGCCGGCGTCGGCGCGCAGCGGGGGCGGGGTCAGGCGCTGGCGAACTCGGGTGAGCGGCTGGCCGACCTTGGCGAACTGTGCCGTTGCTGCCTGCCAGGTTCGGGTCCCGCGCTTGGCGGCCAGCGTCCAGCCGGCGAGCAGGCCCGCCCCGGCGAGCCCACCGATCCGGTAGAGCCGTCCCCGCAGTTGCTTGCGTTCGGCCGCACGCCGTTTGGTGGTTTGTTGGAGGAACAGCCTGTCGGTTGCGCGTCGGGTCAGCGTGGCGAGCCGGTCGGGCTTGGGGAGCCGCTTGCCGATCTGGTGTGCGACCTGGCGGGCGATCCTGCCGGGTCGCTGGTCGACCTTGCGTCGTCGGAGCATCGTGCCACCTCCACCACCCCCCCGATGGGTTGGGCTGCTTGGTGGTTTCCCTGGTTTGCACGATGCGAAACGACTGTGCGGCCAAGCAGCCATCGAGCAGCCATCGAGGCGACCGCCGCCACGGGGGCCGAGGACCGAGCTGGCGAGGGTGTCAAGCATCCCGAAGCACGACACGTGGTAAGTGCAGCTGGCCTTGTCCGCAGACTGTCCTACCTGGGTCTGCCGGGCGTCTTCGGCCTACCTGTTCCATGGACCGCGTCATGCGGCGACCGAATAGGCATGGGAGGCAGATGGCTGAGCAAGGCACACGCAGCCGCGTTCGTAGTCGGCCGAAGGCTTCTGTGCCGGCCGAGGACTTCGACTTTGCCGCGTGGGTGCGCCAGTCACGGGCGGCTCAGGGACTGCCGGAGACGGTCGAGGACATGGAAGTGCTCAACCGCGTCGCGCGCTTGCTCTTGCCGCGGCTCACACTTTCCAGTGGATCTGCACGAGGCTCGGGTCGAAACGGTACTTCCCGCGCCAGTGCTGGTAGGTCCGGCCGGGCAGGACTACGACCTTCTCCACCACCAGCCGGATCAGGTCGCGCTTAAAGTCGAGGTCGGCCGTCTCCCACACCTCGCGCATACTGGCGCCGAGGGGAATCCGGGACAGGACCCGCCCGCTTTGCATCATTGCCATCTGGCGACGCCGGGCTTCCATGTTGTCCTCAATCATGGCCTTCATCGACAACATGTCTTGCAACGTCAGGCCTCGCACTCGGTTCGCCCATGCGGTCTTGAGCTCCTGGAGCTGGGCCTCATCGGCGCGTTCCTCGTCGACTAGGGCACGCAGCTCACCGTCATTGGCCTGCGTGCTGACTGCCACCAGGAGCTTTGGCGAGTTCAGGGCCTTAAGGACTGCTTCCGTCACGAGGATCTCGAGGGGCTCGGCTTGGCGGTACACCGTGCCGCACCCAGCCCGCCGCTTGTAGAGCTCATCCTTGGGGCAGCGGTATCGACGGTACACGGTACCGTTCCCACGCCAGGGATGCGCGGTTTGGCCGAGCATTGCGGTGCCGCATGCTCCGCACACCGCGATCCCGGTGAGCAAGTACGTCCTGGCCATGGTGGTATCGAGAGCCCGGCGTAAGAGCTGGAGCTTTTCCCAGTCATCGCGCGAGATGATGGCCGGCCACTCGGCCGGATACAGGGTCCCATGGTGGGTCCGGTACCCACAGATGCGCGGGCTTTGAAAGATGTGGCTGATGGTGGTCGGCTCCCAGTTACGACCCGTGGCGGTTTTGACATCCCGTTCCTGCAGGTCCGCGGTAATGCTCCGCTTCGACTCGCCGTCGATGAGGCGCCCGGCCACCTCACGCAGGATGGCTGCTTCCGATTCGCGGATGGTCACCCCATCCTTCTCGAAGCCATACGCCCGAGGGCCGCCGCTGAACTTGCCCTCCCTCGCCTGACGCCGCTTCTTGCGCTTCTGCCGCTCACCAAGGCGCCTGGATTCTCGCTCCGCCTCGATGGCCGCGTTGATGGCATTGTCCCGGCCTTCGGGGGTGGAGAGGTCAAAGCCACCGGCGCCATCGGCGGTCTTGATCCACTTGAAGTCGGTCGTCTCGGCCAGGCGGAACAACCCGATCGAGTCCCACAGCCGGCGGTTGAGGCGGCTGGGCTCGGTGACGACGACAATATCGAGCTTGTTCGCGCGGATGAAGGCCAGGAGCCGTTCATAGTTTGGGCGATGTGCGTGCTCTGAGTAGGCCGAGACGTTGTTGTCAACGAAGGTCGCGACGTGTTGCCATCCTTCACGAGTGATGCTCTCCAGGCACTCTTCAATCTGAATGTCACTATTGTCAATATTGCCCAAATCCTCGCGAGAGATCCGGGCATAGGGAGCCGCGCGGAGCATGGACCGCCTCCTTGGCCTGTGCCGAGAAGACCAGGATAGCGCAGGAGGTGCATAGCGAGAAGTGGAAGACACGAGCCTCGCGTATCTGAACGACCCCCGCCAGCGACAGCAGATCACGCAGCGTGGCGAGGATGCTGAGCACCTGCACCTGCGGTACATCCGGCAGATCAACCAGGCGCTGGCGAACAAACCGGCGGGCATGAGCGTGACCACGCACCTGTGCCGCGGCAACTACCGTTCCTCCTGGGCCGCAGCGGGTGGCTACGACTTCGTCGCGGAGGCGCTGTTCAACGAGCTGGCGGTGGACGGGTTCTTCCTCGAGTACGACGACGCCCGCTCCGGCGGCTTCGAGCCGTTGCGGTTTGTCCCGCCAGGCAAGCAGGTGGTGCTCGGCCTGGTGACCACCAAGCGCGGTGAGCTGGAGGACAAGGAGCAGCTCAAGCGGCGGATCGAGGAGGCGAGCCGGTTCCTGCCGCTGGAGCAGCTGTGCCTTTCGGGGCAGTGCGGCTTCTCCTCCACGGTCGAGGGCAACCGGTTGAGCTACGAGCAGGAGGTCGCCAAGCTCCGCCTCATCGTGGAGACCGCCCAGGAGGTATGGGGGTGACGCGGTGGCTGCTGACCCACGCGATCCACCTGTCGCCGCTGCTGTGGCTGGGAGCGTGGTTCGCCCGCATGAAGTACCGGGAGCGGTCCGCCCGCGCCCGTGCCCGCGCTGGCGGCCGCGCTCCCGCCCATGTTCGCGCCCGCGCTGGCGCTCCTGCTCCTGCGGGGTTGGTCCGGCTGGTGGTGGCTTGCTCGGTGGGCGCGGCGGCGGTGCACGCCGCGGTGATCAGTGAGCACTTCCGGGAGTCGGCCCTCTACGGCTGGTTCTTTGTGCTGTCGGCGCTGGCGCAGGTGACCTGGGGGGTGCTGGTCGCACGCCGGGGGGACCGGGACCTGCTGGTCGCCGGCGCGCTCGGCAATACCCTGATCGTCACGCTGTGGGTGGTCACCCGGACCGCCGGGCTGCCGGTCGGACCGGAGCCGTGGCGGCCCGAGGCGGTGGGGTCGCTCGACGTGTTGGCGACGGTGCTGGAGGTCGGGCTGGTGACCGGATCGATCGCCCTGCTGAGAATCAATGCTTTTCGTTTATCAAGTAATGAATAGTAATACTTTCACATAAAACGTAACTCCTGGTACTTAATTTGCGAAGCGGGAATGCTTCTGTGCACTATTCCGCCTGATCGGGTGCCTTTGGTGTGCCTGCCAGAGCCAAACCGGGGAAGGGGGGAGCACGTCCCAATGACTAGGCTGATGGAATACCTCCCGCGTGGCAACACGCTGGAGGAGGGAGCATGGCACAAGCGGCACACGTTCCTGCAGTGGGTGCTGCTGTTGCATTTGCCGGTGCTGTTCGTCTTCGGGCTGGTGACCCACCACGCCGCGGAACTCACCGCGCTGGTGCTGCTCCCGCTGCCGCTCTGCCTGGTGGCGGGCCACTACGTCACCCACCGGCGGACCGCCTCGCTGTTCATCACGGCCGGGCTGGTGTGGTGCTCGGCGGCGCTGGTGGGACTCTCGCGGGGCTCAATCGAGGCGCACTTCCATTTCTTCGTCATGATCGGGTTTATCGCGCTCTATCAGGACTGGACGCCGTTCCTGTGGAACATCGTCTTCGTGGTCATCAGCCACGGGCTCGGCTCGGCTTTCCAGAGCAACTTGATCTTCAACCACAGCACCGGGCGCTGGGGCCCGTGGCTGTGGTCGGGGATCCACGGGCTGGCCGTGCTGGTCGCCTGCGCGGGCGTGGTGATCTTCTGGAAGACGACCGAGGATGAGCAGCAGAAAACGCTGGACCTGACCAAGAAGCTGTCCGACGCCGAGATTTCCCGCCGCGAGTTCGCCTCGGACATGCTGGTCAACCTGGCGCGGCGCAACCAGAGCCTGCTGCACCGCCAGCTCGACATCATCAACCAGCTGGAGGACCAGGAGCGCGACCCCGACGCCTTGGGTGAGCTGTTCCGCCTCGACCACCTGGCCACGCGGATCCGGCGCAACGCCGAGAGCCTGCTGGTGCTCTCGGGCGAGGAGCCGCCGCGGGTGTGGGGCGAGCCGGTGCCGCTGCTGGACGTGGTGCGCGCGTCGATCGCCGAGACCGAGGACCTGGACCGGGTCGCCCACTTCATCGACGAGCACCTAGCGGTGAAGGGCCACACCGTCACCGACCTCACCCATCTGCTGGCGGAGCTGGTCGAGAACGCGGTGCGGTTCTCCCCGCCCGAGGCCAACGTGATCGTCAAGACCCGGCCGCACCCGGCCGTGCTCGGTGCGCATCTGCTCACCGTGGAGGATTGGGGCATCGGGATGCGCCCGGAGGACCTGGCCGGCGCCAACGACGTGCTCGCCAACCCCCGTGAGGTCGACCTGTCGGTGTCGCAGCGCCTCGGCCTGCAGGTGATCGCCCGGCTGGCGCAGCGGCACGCCATCGAGGTCTCGCTGGTGCCGACGCCAGGCTGCGGGCTGACCGCGGTGGTGGTGCTGCCGCCAGACATGTTCGCTGGGGCCGGAGCACCCACCGGAGCACCCGTCGGCGCCGGGACTGCGGTGCGAGGAGCGGCGGTAGCGACCGCGGCGGCCAGCGCCGCAACGTCGCCGATGTCCTCTTCAACCCCCTGGGGCCTCCACGCCTCCTCCCCGGCGAACGGTAACGGCGGGAGAGGAGAGCCGCAACCGGTTATCCACAGCCCTCGCGCGGAGTCGGAACGCTGGCCGCGGGTGGACGACGAGCAGCGCCAGCCGGAGTGGCCTGGCTGGTGGCGGCCGTTCACCGAGGAGGACGCGGAGGACGGCCCACCGCTGGCGGCGCCGTCGCTGAGCGTTCCTGACGGGCCCGTGGAGCCGTCGGTTCCGCTGACGGCGAAACCGACGCTGCAGCCACCGACGCAGCAGCCATCGGCCGAGCCGCAGCTCAACCAGCGGGTTCCCCAGGCGCACCTGGCCCCGGAGCTGCGCCTCCCGGACCAGCAAGCCGAGCCGCGGCTTAACCAGCGGGTTCCGCAGGCACACCTGGCTCCGGAGCTGCGCCTCCCGCAGCCGCAGCCGCAAGCGGCTACCCCATCGGCAGCGCCGCCGGAGGATGTCCCGCCGCGCCAGTCGCAGGATGCGCTCGCCCGCTACCAGGCGAGCCGGCGGGCGGCGCGGGCGACGGTTGAGGAGGCCGCCACCACCGGCGAGTGGCCCCGGGTGGACGGCGGAGGCCGCTGGTGACCGCGGTGAGCGGGGGGGCGCTCGGGGGACGGCTCGACTGGCTGCTGAGCGACTTCATCCGCACGGTGCCAGGGACCAAGCACGCGCTGGTGGTCAGCGGGGACGGGTTGCTGCTGGCCGCCTCCGACAGGATCGACCCCAGCTTCGCCGACCAGCTGGCGGCTGGCACCTCCGGGCTGGTCAGCCTGGCCCGGGGCGTGGCGAACTCGCTTGGCGCCGGGGCGGTGGAGCAGACCATTATCGAGATGGCCGGTGGTTATCTGTTCATCACCTCGATCAGCGTCAACTCCTGCCTTGCGGTGCTCGCCGACCTGCAGTGCGACATGGGGATGGTCGGCTACGAGATCACCATGCTCGCCTCGCGGGTAGGACATGTCCTCACCCCGCCGTCGCGGGTGCGGTGAACGGAACGGATGGAGATGGCGCCGTGACCCCTGAGTCGGGTGAGCGCAGGGAGTGGTTCGCCGGGGGGTTGGGGGGACACGGTCCCGCGGCCGGAAGGACCGAAAGCCCATCCCATGGTGGCCGCGGAGCCCCCCGATGGGACGGCGAGCATGCCGAGCGGGTCGTGCCGGTCTATGCCCTGACCCGCGGTCGCACCCGTCCGGTCGGGCAGGCGCTGCCGATCGAGAGCCTGGTCACCGTCACCGAAGCCGCTGCCGGACACCAAGGCAACCCGGCGTTGCAGCCGGAATGGCGGGCCATCATGAAACTGTGCGTGGCGCGGCCGCTGTCGGTCGCTGAGATCGGCGCGGCGCTCGCCGTGCCGATCGGGGTCGCGCGGGTGCTGGTGAGCGAGCTCGCCGGGGCCGGCTACCTGGAGGTGCACCTGCCGCAGGCAACCGGCGACGGTGGGCCCGGCCACGCGATCCTGGGGAGGCTGCTGAATGGACTACGCGCCCGTTGACACCTACTGGCAGCCGCAACGGCCGCCGTCCCGCGCCCCTCATCTCGGGCCGAGTCCCGCTGTGACCACCTCGGCGGCCTCAGCGGCCACGGCCAACACCGGCCTGATCCCGCTCAAGATCCTGGTGGCCGGCGGGTTCGGGGTCGGCAAGACCACCTTCGTCCAGGCCCTCTCGGAGATCCCACCGCTGACCACCGAGGAGCAGATGACCGCAATGTCGGTCGGGGTCGACGACATCGCCGCGGTGCCGGACAAGACGACCACCACGATCGCCATGGACTTCGGCCGCATCACCGTCGACGAGCAGCTGATCCTCTACCTGTTCGGCACCCCCGGCCAGTCTCGCTTCTGGTTCATGTGGGACGAGCTGGCACGCGGCGCGGTCGGCGCGGTCGTGCTGGTGGACCTGCGCCGCATCGGCGACTGCTTTGCCGCCATCGACTTCTTCGAAAGCCGCCGGCTCCCGTTCGTGGTGGCCGCCAACGGGTTCCCGGGCACGCCCAGGTTCGCCGACCGCAGCGTCCGCGACGCCTTGGTGCTCCCCGCCGACTGCCCGCTGGTGTGGATGGACGCCCGCGATCACCGCTCCAGCCTCTCCGCGCTCGTCGCCCTTGTGGAGCACGCGCTGGCCCGCAGCACCGCCCGGTAGGCGGTCAAGGTCCCGGGATCTCGATGCCCGCTTTGTCGAAGGCGTCCTTGATCCGGGCGCGCAACTCTCGCGCCACCCTCCACTGCTCGCGGGGGCGGGTCTTGACCACCAGCCGCACCGTATAACCGGACGGGCCGAGGTCCTCGATGCCCCACACCTCGGGTTCCTGCAGGATCAGCGAGCCCCAGGTCTGCTCGTCCTTCCACAGGGCGGCCGCCTCCCGGTGGATCACCTCGATGGCGGTGTCGGCGTCGGTGTCGTTGGCGACCGCCAGGTCGAGCACCGCCCTGGCCCAGCCCTGCGAATGATTCCCCACGCGGCGGATCTCGCCGTTGGGCACATGCCACAGCGTCCCGTCCAGAGCGCGGAGCCGGGTGGAGCGCAGCCCGAGGCCCTCCACCGTCCCCTCCACCGTGCCGTTGGAGGCACCGACGTCGATGTCGTCCCCGACCCCGTACTGGTCTTCCAGCAGCATGAAGATCCCGGAGAGGAAGTCCCGCACCAGGTTCTGGGAGCCAAACCCGATCGCCACCCCCACGATCCCGGCCCCAGCCAGCAGCGGCCCGAGATTGATGCCGAGCATGCCAAGGAGGGTGAGGCCGGCCACGACCCAGATACTGAAGGTCGCGATGCTCTGCAGCAGCGCCCCAATTGTCTGCGCCCGCTGCTGCCGGCGCAGCGCTGGCATCTCGTCGGTCGATACCAGCGCCTGCGGCGCGTGCCGTCGCAGCCGCGTCAGCCCCTCCTGCACCCGCTCCCCGCCCAGCGACGCCGCGAAGCGCCGGATCGCCCGCCGTACCAGCCGGTTGGCGATGTAGGCGAGCACCAGCACGAACAAGATCTGCAACGGCCGCGTCAGCAGGAAGTCCAGCGTCCGCGCCAACCCGACGTTGTGGGTCAGGTCATAGACGGCCACGCAGACGTTCCTGCCGCCATCGGTGACGCCACAGGCACTGTTGGCGCTGACCGCGAGCGGAACAAGCGGAAGTGGAAGAGAAAACACCATCCCTCCACCCTAGCGAGCCTCGTCCAGCTCATGTCAATCCGCAGGTGGGGAGCGCGAGGCGCCGGACCGCGGTGACCAGGCAGCACGAGAGAGCAACGGGGGCTCTCCGGTCGCCGGGCTCGCCAGGCCTCCAACCTGATCCGGCGCCTCGATTCCATCGTTCTAGCGCTCGGGGGATGAGACGATGATGAATGCCTCGTCCTGGGCATGATGCGCGACCAGGAGGGTCCTGGATCTGGTAGCCGAGGACCTCGGTCCAGAAGCGGGCCAGACGGTCGGGGTCGGCGCAGTCGAACGTCACCTGGAAGCCGGTCGCCATCGGTAACCTCCCTGGAGAACCTGACCGGTCAAGTCAAGTCAGCCTAGTTCCCAGGCGCGACAGGGGAGCGGGGCGGAGAGGAGCCAGCGATGGCGCTGGAGGTGGAGCGGATCGACCCGCCGACGACTGGGGCGGAGAAGGAACTGCTGGAAGCGTTCCTGGACTATCACCGGGCGACGCTGCTGGGGAAGGTGGCGGGGCTCGGCGACGAGGAGCTGCGGCGGGCGTGGGTGCCGTCGGGGACGTCGCTGCTCAGCCTCGTGAAGCACCTGGGATATGTGGAGCGGGTGTGGTTCCAGGAACGGTTCGCCGGCCAGGAGTTCGACCATCCCTGGAGCAACGAGGACCCCGACGCCGACTTCCGCATCGAGCCGGATGAGCGCACCGAGTCGGTTCTGGCGTTCTACCGCGAACAGTGCGACCGGAGCCGCGCGATCGTGGCGGGTGCCTCGCTGGACGCGATCACCAAGCGCAGGCACGAACGGACCGGCGAGGAGTTCAGCCTGCGCTGGATCCTGATCCACATGATCGAGGAGACCAGCCGGCACAACGGCCATGCGGACATCCTGCGGGAGTTGACCGACGGCCAGACTGGTGAGTGAGGCGGGTGCGGGGTCACCGGGACCGGCAAACGCCCAGGCCCCGGCCCGCTGGGACGGGGCGGCCTATGACGGGGTGTCGGACCCGCAGGTCCGCATGGGCGCGGCGGTGGTGGCGCGGCTCGACCTGAGCGGCGACGAGCGGGTCCTGGACGCGGGCTGCGGCAGCGGGCGGGTCACCGAATTGCTGCTGGAGCGGCTGCCAGACGGGCGGGTGGTGGCGCTGGACGCCTCGCAGAGCATGCTCACGGAGGCCAGGCGGCGCCTCGCGCCCCACCTCGGCGACGGCAACGCCGACGGCGACCCGGACCCGGACCGGGTCACCTTCGTCCGCGCCGACCTCGGCGAGCCGCTGCCGCCCGGGCTCGGCTCTTTCGACGCGGTCCTGTCCACTGCGGTGTTCCACTGGGTGCGCGACCATGACGCGCTGTTCCGGCACCTCGCGGCGGTGCTGCGGCCCGGCGGGCAGCTGGTCGCGCAGTGCGGCGGGGCGGGCAACACGGCGACGGTGCTGGCAGCCTTGGAGCAACTCGGCGCTGCCAGCGTCTGGAATTTTGCCACGCCGGAGCAGACCGCCCTCCGGCTGGCCGCCGCCGGTTTCGCCGACGCCGAGGTGTGGCTGCAGCCCGAGCCCGTCGTGCTGGAGCCTGGCGAGCCATTGGAGACCTATCTCGCCACCGTGGTCCTGCCCGCGCACCTGGCGGCCATGCCCGCCGCCGAGCGGCCCGCATTCGTCCGCGCGGTCGCCGCGCGCCTGCCCGGCCCCGAGCTTGACTACGTGCGGCTGAACATCGTCGCCCGCCGGGACCGGGACCGGGACCCGGGCAGCCTCCGCTAGGAGCGGGAAGCTGCCCGAGCCTCGACCGGGACGGCCTGGGCCTGCGTGAGCAGGGCGGCGCGGACAGTGCGGGCGAGCAGGGCGCCGCCCACCACGCCGATCAGGGCCAGGGCGGTCAGCGAGGAGTCCACCGTTGACACCGCGCTGGCCGAGGCGTGCAGGGTGGGGTGTGCGGCGAGGCTCAGGTAGAGGCTGCCGAAGATCGCCACGCCGATCACCTGAGCGAGCTGAACGGTGGTGGTGAGCAGGCCGCTCGCGTCGGGTGCCTGGGCGCGTGGCACGTTGACCAGCGCGTGGGTGGCCAGGGGTGCGAAGGCGATCCCCATGCCGACGCCCATGACCAGAAGCAGCACGGGCAGCAGCGCACCGCCGCTGGTGCCGCTGTGCAGGTCACCCGCGACCGCGAGGTAGGCGAGCCCCGCGAGCAGGAACCCGGTCGGGGTGAGCAGGTGGTGCACACTGCTCGGCAGGCGCCGCCACCAGTACCCGGTGGCGCCGAATGCCAGCGCGGCCGGGGCGAAGGTCAGCCCGGCGTGCAGCGGGCTGTAGCCCAGGGCGAGCTGCAGGTGCAGGGTGAAGCTGAAGAGGAAGCCGCCGAAGCTGGCCATCGCCGCGAGCAGTGCCACCAGCCCGGTGGCCATACCGGGTGCGCGCAGCACGTCGAGGTTGAGCAGCGGGTGGCCGCCGCGCTCAGCCACGCCCCGCTCGATCCACACGAAGGCGGCGAGCACCACGGCGCTGGCGGCGAGACTGATCCAGGTCCACGCGGGCCAGCCCTCCTCGCGCCCGAGGACCAGCGGCAGCACCAGCAGCAGCACACCGCCGGAGGCGGTAACCAGGCCGCGCAGGTCCAGACCGCGCCCGCCGGCTGGCTGGTCGCGGGGGACCAGCCGTGGCACCAGCACGGCCAGCACGATCCCAACCGGCACGTTGACCAGGAACACCGGCCGCCAGGAGGTGCCGAACAGGTTGGCGCTCACCAGCACTCCGCCGAGCACCTGGCCGATCACCGCGCCGCTGGCGAGGATGGCTGTCCAGACACTGAGCGCGCGGGCGCGGGCGGCTCCCTCGAACTGCTGCTGGATGACGCTGAGGATCTGCGGGACCATCAGCGCACCCCCGGCGCCCTGGACGAAGCGCGCGGTCACCAACACCGCGGTGTTGGGCGCGAGCCCGCAGGTCAGTGACGCGAGCGTGAAGGTGAGCAGCCCCGCCAGGAACATCCGGCGCTGCCCGCGCAGGTCGCCGAGGCGGGCGCCGGTGATCAGCAGCATGGCGTAGGGGATGGAATAACCGGCGACCACCAGCTGCAGCGCCGCGCCAGAGGCGTGCAGGTGCTGGCGGATGGCTGGCATGGCGACGTTGACGATCATCACGTCCAGCAGCGCCATGAACTGCCCGGTGATCAGGACGACCAGCATGAGCCAGCGGCGCCGGTCGGCGCCCGGGTCGGAGCTGGTAGCGGAGGATTCGCTGGTGGCGGACTGGCTGGTCCCCGGCGGCATAACCGGGTCCTGTCGGGACGTTGTGGTAGACATGGGCTCATGGTGCAGGGGTTCTCGACCTGGTACCAGGAGCCTGTTTATCCTGGTACTGGCGCCACCTGGTACCACTCTCCGTCGCATGGCACAATCGGTAGGTGACCGCGATCGAGCATAGCTCCTACCCATACGCAGCCGAGCAGGCGGCCCCGCCGTCACCGAACGGGGACGGCAACGGCGGGCGGCGCACCGAGCTGGCCGCGTTCCTGCGCAACCGCCGCGCCCGCATCAGCCCGCAGGACGTCGGCCTGCCGCCGGGACTACGGCGGCGCACCCCTGGCCTGCGCCGCGAGGAGGTGGCCCAGCTCGCCGGCATCGGGGTGACCTGGTACACCTGGCTGGAGCAGGGACGCCCGATCCACGCCAGCCTGCAGGTGCTGGACGCCATCGCCCGTACGCTGCGGCTGGACCACGCCGAACTGGAGCACCTCTACCGCCTCGCGGACGTCCCGACAGCGCCCACCGACGAGGCGGTGGTGACGGTGGCGCCGCGGCTGCAGGAGATCCTCGACTCCCTCGACCCGCTGCCCGCCGCGCTGATCAACAGCCGGTTCGACCTGCTCGCCTCCAACCAGGCTCACGAGGACCTGCTTTGGGAGTGGCATTCGATGCCCTGCGAGAACCGGAACATGCTGTGGTGCTGCTTTGTCCAGCCCGACGCCCGCACCCGCTTCCTCAACTTTGACGAGGAGGCGCCCTACATGGTGGGGATGCTGCGCGCCGCCTACGGCCAGCACCTGAACGAACCGGCGTGGGTCACCTTCATCGAGCGGCTCAGGGCCCTCAGCCCGGAATTCGCGGCGCTGTGGGCGCGCCACGAGGTGGCCAGCCCCGAGTCGCGCGTCAAGCACCACCTGCATCCGACTGCGGGCCTGCTGCGGCTGCGGTCCACCAGCCTGGCCGTGGCGGACATGCCGGAGGCACGCATCAGCGTGTCCACCCCAGCCGACGAGGAGACCCGCCAGCACTTGCCGCTGATCCGCCGGCGGCGCCCGTCCCAGGCCCGGGCGGCGGCAGGTCACTCCTCCCGGTAGGCGCGGTCCAGCAGCTCGGCGGGATGCAGGACCTCGACCTTGGCGCCGCGCTCGGCGAGGCCGGCGGTGATCTGCATGGCGCAGCCCGGGTTGCCGACCGCCACCGCGGACGCTCCGGTGGCGGCGACCGCTGCGGCCTTCTGCGCCTTGAGCTGGTCTGCCATGGCGGGCTCGAGCACGTTGTAGAGGCCGGCGGCGCCGCAGCAGCGGTCGCCGTCGGCGACCTCGCACAGCTCCACGCCCGGGAGGCGGCCCAGCACCGCGCGGGGTGCCTCCTTGATCCGCTGGGCGTGGAGCAGGTGGCAGGCGTCGTGCACGGCAACCCGGTCGAGCCCGGCGGGCCGTCCCCCACCGGGCGGCTCGACGCCCTGCTCGGCGAGGAACTCGCTGAAGTCGTGGACCTTGCCGGCCAGCCCCTCCGCCCCCGCCCCCGCCTCCGGCCCGAGGAGCTGGTCGTACTCCTTCATGTGGGCACCGCAGCCGGCCGCGTTGACCACCACCCAGTCAGCCTTGGCAGCGGCAAAGGCGGCGAGGTTGTGCCGGGCGAGGGCGCGGGCCGCGTCCAGGCGGCCGTAGTGCGCCGCCAGCGCCCCGCAGCAGCCCTGCCCGCGCGGGACCAGCACCCGCCAGCCGTTGCGCGCCAGCACCCGGATGGTGGCCCGGTTGACCGGCCGGTACCAGCGGTCCTGCACGCACCCGGCGAGCACCGCTACGGTCCCGCGCGGCTGCCCGCCGTTGGTGAGGTCGGGCTCGGTGACTTCTGGCAGGCGGTCGAGCAGCTCCCGCAGCCGCACCCTCGGGAGCAGCGCCCGGGTCCGGCGGGGCAGGAACGGCCGGGCCAGCGGCAGCAGCGCGGTCGCCAGCGTCACCACCCAGCCGCGCGGCAGCGCCACCTCCAGCCCCAGCCAGCGCAGCAGGCGCTGCCGCGCCGGCCGCAGCGGCTCGATCTGGGTTCGGGCGTGCTCCATCATGCGGCCGAAGGGCACCTGGGAGGGGCACACGTCCTCGCAGGCCCGGCACGACAGGCACAGGTCCATGTATCCCATGAAGGTGTGATCCACCTCGGCGCGGCCCTCGCTGACCGCGCGCATGGCCGTGATGCGGCCCCGCGGCGAGGCGCTCTCGTCGCCGGTGAGCCGGTAGGTGGGGCAGTGCGGCAGGCACAGCCCGCAGGCCACGCAGGCGGCGATGTCGGCGGGATCCGGGGGGTCCGGCAATGGCCAGGCCGGCTCCGCGCCGGGCTCCGGCCCGATGAACCTGAAGCCCTCCGGCAGGTCGAACATCCCGTGTCCGTCTTCGGTCATGACTCACCCCAGAAGCGGCCGGGCGCGAGGATCCCGTCCGGATCGAAGGCCCGCTTGAGGCGGCGGTGGACCGCTGGTGCCGGCGCGGCAGCGCCCAGGCCGCCCCCCGGCCCGCGCACCACTGGCGCGATCCCGTCCAGGGCCTGTATCCGCTCCCGCAGGGTCGCCAGCGCGCCGCCGTCGGGCAGCCCCACCCAGCAGATCCCGACCCCGGCGAGCGCACCCCACCCCAGCATCTCAGCATCCGCCGCCGCCTCCACCACTGCCTGCAGGCGCGAGGGCGCCACCGCGGCCTCGACCACCACCGGCGCCGCCTCCCACGGCCGCGCCAGCGGGAACGGCTCCTCGTCGTGGAGCTCGACCGCGCCGCTGCCGCCGAGGGCCTGGATCGCCAGGGCGGTCTGCTCCTCCAGGTCGGCAGGCCAGCCCTCCAGCCGCAGCTCGATGCCGATTGGCGTGACCAGCAGCGCGGTCGGGCGCGGCACGGCGGCGAGCAGCGTCGCGGCGGTAGCGAACAGGCCGTTCCGGCTCGCCGCCCGCACGGTGCGCCGCGCCGCCGGGCGAGGCCGTAGCTTCAGCGCCACCTGAGTGAGCACCCCCAGCGTCCCAAGCGACCCGGTCACCAGCCGACACAGGTCGTAGCCGCTGACATTCTTCACGGTGCGGCCACCCGCCCGGATGCGGCGCCCGGCGCCGCTCACCAGCTCCACCTCCAGCACCAGGTCGCGCACCGGCCCGACCCGCAGCCGCCGCGGCGAGGAGGCTGCCGCCGCGATCACCCCACCGACCGTGGCGGCCGCCGGGGCATCCACCGGCCATTCCTGGCCGTGCTCTGCGAGCAGCTCGTCGAGGCGCCCGCACGGCATGCCCGCCCCGACCACTGCCAGCATCTCCGCCGGGTTCCACTCCACCAACCGGTCCAGGGCCGCTACCGACAGCTCGGCATCGACCGGGCTCGGGTTGCCCTTGTCGAGGTGGGTGCGCCCACCGACCACCAGCAGCCGCCGCCCGGCCCCGCGTGCCTCCGCCAGCACCCCGGCCACCTCCTCCACCGAGCGCGGCGCAAGCAGCGGCAGCGGCGCCGGCGCGGTCTGGGCCTCGGGCCGTGTCAGATCCATGACCCCTCCGGCAGGTCCTCCAGCATCGTGGCGAGGTCCTGGTCCTTGCCCCGCGCCATGGCGAAGTCGCCGCAGCGGGCGCCGGACGGCAGCACCTTGGCCGGGTTCATGCGCCGCTCCGGGTCGAAGGCGGCCCGGGTGCAGTCCTGCGCGGCCAGGTCGTCGGTCCCGAACAGCAGCGGCATCAGGTCGCGCTTCTCCAGGCCGATGCCGTGCTCGCCCGACAGCACCCCGCCAGCCTCCACGCAGGCGGTGACGATCTCCTCGGAGGCGGCCAGCACCCGGTCGAACGCGCCCGGCTGGTCGCGGTCGAACAGCAGCATCGGGTGCAGGTTGCCGTCGCCAGCGTGGAACACGTTGACCACGATCAGCTGGTGGCGCTCGACGACCTCGTAGATCCGCAGCAGCAGCTCGGTCAGCTTGCCACGCGGCACCACCGTGTCGTGCAGGTAGTAGTGCGGCGCGATCAGCGACACTGCCCCGGCGGCGCTCTTGCGGCCCTTCCACAGCCGCGCGCGGTGCTGCTCGTCGCGGGCCTGCACCACCGAGCGGACGTGGTGGCTGCGGGCGACCCGCTCGATCAGCGCGGCCTCGTGCGCGACCCCGCCCGGCAGCCCGTCCACCTCGGCCAGCAGCACCGCCGCCGCGTCGGTGGGGTAGCCGGCGTGCGCGTAGGGTTCGATCACCTCCAGGATGCGGCGGTCCAGCAGTTCCAGCGCCGCGGGGATCACCCCGGCGGCGATGATCCCGGCGACGGTGTCGGCCGCGTCGGCGACTCGCTCGAAGTCGAGCAGGAGGGTGCGCACCGCCGGAGCCAGCGGGGTGAGCCGCACGCAGATCGCGGTGACGATCCCCACGGTCCCCTCCGCGCCAACCACCAGGCCGCGCAGGTCCAGGCCGGGCGCCTCCGGGCCTTCGGCGCCCAAGCGGACCACCTCGCCGTCCGGCAGCGCGACCTCCACCGCGAGCACGTGCCCGGAGGTGACGCCGTAGGCGAGGCAGTGCGGCCCGCCCGCGTTGGTGGAGACGTTGCCGCCGATGCTGGAGGTCTGCTGCGACGACGGGTCGGGCGCGAAGTGCAGGCCGAGCGGGCGGAGCTGATTGGACAGGTCCAGGTTCAGCACCCCCGGCTCGACCCAGGCCAGCCGGTCCTCGGGCCGCACCTCCAGCACGCGGTTCAGCTTGGTGGTGACCACCACCAGGGCGTCGCCGCTGGGCGTCGCGCCGCCCGAAAGCCCCGTCCCCGACCCACGCGGCACCACCGGCAGGCCGTGCCGGGCCGCCACCCGCAGGCAGGCGACCACCTGCTCGCGGCTGCGCGGATGCGCCACCAGCGCCAGCGACCCCTCGATCATCGAGGCGTCCCGGCGGTACAACGCCAGTGCCAGCGGATCGGCACTGACGTCGCCGCGGTCGAGCGCCGCGACCAGCTCGGCACCTGCCCGCTCAAGCCGCTCAAGACGCGCCGGCTCAGGCCCCCTGCCCTGCTGGTCACGTTTGTGAGGAGTAGCCACCGCGTTCCTCTCGTCGACGAACAGCCGCCCATCGTGGTGGCGGCGTACGGCGGCGATCGCCATTATGCCAAGGGTGGAAGGAGGGCGATATGGCTGACGTACTCGATGCGCTGGCCGCCGCGCGGCAGGCTGGGCGGCCGGTGGTCATGGGCACCACCGTGCGGGTGGAGGGCGACCCGCCCTCGCAGCCGGGCAACCGGGCGCTGTTCGCCGGGAACGGGGCGCTGCTGGCCGGGACCATTGGCTGCAACGGCCTGGACCGGCGTGCCGGCGAGGACGGGCGTGGGCTGCTTGCCGCCGGGACCGGCTCCGGCCTGCGCCAGTACACCACCTTCGAGGGGGAGCCCGGCGAAGGGGTGGTCGAGGTCTTCCTGGAGGCGTTCGCTGGCCAGGCGCGGCTGCTGGTCGGCGGCGCCGGCCCGGTCGCCGAGGGGCTCGCGCAGCTCGGGGCGGTGGTCGGGCTGGCCGTCCAGGCAGCGCCGCCCGGTTCGGCCGACTTCGACGCCGCTGTCGAGGGACTCGGCTCCGGCGACGCGGTGGTCTTCGTCGACCACGACGATCCCGCGCTGCTGCCCGCGCTCAGCCGGGTGCTGCGTGGCCAGGCCGGCTATGTCGGCGTGATGGGCAGCCGGCGCCACACCCCCGGGTTCGTCGCCAAGCTGCGGCAGGACGGCCTGGACCTTGCCCGCCTGCACAGCCCGACTGGGCTGGACCTGGGCGCCCGGGTGCCACCCGAGATCGCCCTGTCGATCCTGGCCGAGGTCCTGGCAACCGTCCGTGGCCGTGACGGCGGCAGCCTGAGCATCGTCAAGCTTGATAGCGCCAAGAAAGGCCCCGAGTAGGTCCCGGCCGCGCCTGCCGAGAAGCTCCTCGGGGCCTCAACCCCCCGAACGGCACCTCCGGGCCCGCCGGTGAGGGCGACCCCGGCCCGCCAGGGCAGCCCGCGGACCGCCGCAGCGTGTCGCACCCTGGCCTCTGGCTGAGGCCCTGGCACAGGCCCGGCGCAACCCACGCCCGGCCTTCCGTTCCGTTCGCCGGCATGACAAAGACGACTGATGGGCGTCACCCCTGTGTGCCGGTACAGGGACTCTGCCAGATCCGATATTTTCAGTCAATGCCCCGATTCAGCGCGTTCGCTCGACCCCGACGTGGCCGACGCTGGGCCGGGTCGGCGTGACCCGGTACGCTTCGGTGTCACACGTCGCGAATCACGAGAAAGGACCACTCCATGTCCATCCAGGTTGGCCAGGAGGCGCCCGACTTCACGCTCAAGGACCAGGACGGTCAGGTCCGCCAGCTGTCGGAGTTCCGCGGGCGCAAGAACGTCATGCTGGTGTTCTACCCGCTCGCCTTCTCGGGGATCTGCACCGCCGAGCTCTGCCAGTTGCGGGATGACCTGCCCAGCTTCAACAACGACGACACCGTGACGGTCGGCGTCTCGGTCGACTCGCCCTACACCCTGAAGGCGTTCGCGGAGTCGCAGGGCTACCACTTCCCGCTGCTCAGCGATTTCTGGCCCCACGGCGCCACCGCCAGGACCTACGGGGTGTTCAGCGAGGAGCGCGGCATCGCCGTCCGCGGCACCTTCATCATCGACAAGCAAGGCATCGTCCGCTACGAGGTGGTCAACGCCCCGACCGAGCCGCGCGACCCCGACGGCTACCGCAAGGCCCTCGCCGCGCTCAGCTAAGAGGCAGCCCTCGAAGGCTGGCGGGGGAGCGCAGCTGCCCCCCAAGAGAATTTCTTTGGAAAACTTCGCCCGGGGGTGAACCGCCCGGGCTTGTCGTACGAACCCACTATGGGTTGGCGCGCTGTGAGGGATGGGGGGACAGCAACACCAGCTCCAGCAACGCAAGACAGCCGAGCCGGGGGGGACGGGGAGGGTCGCTACGGTGGCTCTCCCCGCTCGGCTGTCCCTTCTTCACTGAAATGCCTCACTGGAATGCCCTACTTGGTGTTCCCAGTGGTTGTCGTAGGAATTGGTGAGGCTGTCGGCTCGCATTGGTGCGCTATCCTTACCAGTGATCGGACGAGTACCCGGTTCCCCGCGCGGCCCAGGCGCTGGGGAGCTGCGCGGAAAGGAAGGGCGAGGGACGAGGAGGTGAGGACGCTGACCAATAGCGAACCCCCGAGTCATCGCCATTTCTGCGTCCCCACCGCCAGCGTCCCGCGCCGACGCGGCTAACCAGCTGATCGGCCGGCGGCTTGACCGCTGGCGGTCGCGGACGTCCTGTCCTGATCGCCATTCGAGCGGGAGGTCAGCCCCATGCTGCGTCCACCACTGCCGGGCCGCCGTGTCTTGCGTGAGCTGCGCCATCAGCGCTCACGACGCCTGCTCGCGGTCCGCACCATCCGTGAGGCGCTGATCTCGCTCGCCGGGCTGCTCGACCGGCCGGTCCGCAACCAGGCGGGCGCCGAGGTCGGCAAGCTCGTCGACGTGGTCGCCCGCTGGGCCACCGACGATGCCTACCCGCCGGTCACCGGGCTGGTGGTGCGCATCGGAGGCCGTCGTGCCTTCCTCGCCGCCGACCAGATCGCCCAGGTCGACCCGCGCGAGGTACGCCTGCGCTCCGCCCGCTTCGACCTGCGCGACTTCGAGCGCCGTCCCGGCGAGGTGCTGCTCGCCCGCGACGTGCTCGACCACCAATTGGTCGACGTCGAGGGCGTCAAGGTGATCCGCGCCGCCGACCTCTACCTGGCACCGATCGAAGGCAGTCATCGTCTGGTCGGCGTCGACGTCAGCCTGCAGACGCTGCTGCGGCGCCTCGGCCCGGCCCGCTTCCGCTCGCTGCCGACCCCCGACCGGGTGATCGACTGGGCTGCGATCCAGCCCTTTGCCGGGGACGAGGGCCAGGTGCCGTTGCGTACCTGGAAGCAGGGCCTGCAGCGGCTGCGGCCCGGCGAGCTGGCCGACCTGCTGGAGGACCTCGGCCGCTCGGCACGCCTGGAGCTGCTCGCCTCGCTGGAGCCCGACACCGCCGCCGACGCCCTGGAAGAGATGGAGCCCCGCGAGCTGGAGGCGCTCCTCCACGAGGCACCCCCGGAGCGGGCCTCGGCCCTGCTGGCGAGCATGGAACCCGATGAGGCGGTCGACGCGCTGCGTAGTCTCAGTGAGGGCGAGCGCGAGGAGCTGCTCGACCGCATGCCGCCCGAGACCGCCCGCCACCTCGCCGGCCTGCTCGACTTCCCCTCCGACCGCGCCGGCGGCTTCATGACCACCAGCCTGGTGCGGGTCAGCCGCCTCGAGACCGTGGCCGACGTCCGCGAGCGGCTGCGGGCCCTGGCCGAGCGGCAGCCCGACCTGGACACCGTCGCCGTGGTCGACGAGCGCGGCCGCCTGGTCGACGTGGTCAGCGTGCTGGAGTTGTTCGTCGCCGACCCGGGTGAGCGCGTCGCCGCGCTGACCCGGGCGCCAGGTCCCGTGGCCATCAACGCCGACGCCAGCCTCGAAGAGGTCGCCGAAGGCCTCACCGAAGCGCGCGAGAGCACCCTGGTGGTGGTGGACGACCTCGGGCGCCCGCTCGGCCGCATCCTCGCCGACGACGTCATCGACGCCCTGCTGCCCGAGCGAGGGCGCCTGCGCTTCCCGAGGTTGCTGCAGTGACGAGTGCGGAGGTCCGGGAGCGGGACGGCGGTGCTGGGGTGGCCGGTCCGCCCTCCATCTCCAGCACGGCGGCCCAGACCCAGGTTCAGGGCCGGAGGGCGCCCCGGCGGCTGTGGCCCTGGCTTGGCCTGCTCGGTCCCGGGCTGATCGCCTCGAGCGCGGGCAACGACGCCGGCGGGATCGCCACCTACGCCTCGGCCGGCGCCCAGTTCGCCTACCGGATGCTGTTTGTGCTGCTGCTGGTCGCAGTCGGTCTCGCGCTGGTCCAGGAGATGGCCGCCCGCCTCGGCGCCTACACTGGCAAGGGGCTGGCGGCGCTGATCCGCGAGGAGTTCTCCCTGCGGGTCGCCGCCTTCGCGCTGGTCTGCCTGCTGGTGGCCAACCTCGGCCTGGTGGTGAGCGAGTTCGCCGGCATCGGCGCGGCCATGGAGCTGTTCGGGGTCTCGCGCTACCTGTCGGTGCCGATCGCCGCGGTGGCGGTCTGGGGGCTGGTGGTGCTCGGCTCCTACCGCTACGCCGAGCGGCTGTTCCTGCTGATGGCGCTGGTCTTCTTCGCCTACCCGGTGGCGGCGGTCCTGGCCCACCCCGACTGGCACGCGGTGGCGGCCAACACCTTCTGGCCGCACCTGCTCGCCTCGCGGCACTTCCTGTTGCTCGGCGTGGCGATCATCGGCACCACCATCTCGCCCTACATGCAGCTCTACCAGGCCGCCGCCGTGGCCGACAAGGGCATCGGCCCGCAGGACTACAAGCTGGAGCGGATCGACGCGGTCGGCGGGGCGATCTTCGCCTGCCTGATCGCCTTCTTCATCATGGTCGCCACCGCCGCCACCATCGGCGGGACCGGCGCGCTCCACTCCGCCGCCGAAGCCGCCCACGCCCTGCGCCCGGTCGCCGGCGCCAACGCCGAGGTGCTGTTCGGCATCGGCCTGCTCGGCGCCTCGGCGCTGGCGGCCGCGGTGGTGCCGCTGTCGACCGCCTACGCCCTCTCCGAAGCGATCGGGGTGGAGCGCTCAGTGTCGCGCAC
>Ga0137365_10000889_pt1 | contig 22093 bp, 14 predicted proteins | sample SagtaG_9_FD_104799 | JGI IMG/M metagenome (GOLD analysis project Ga0137365, IMG submission 104799) | Vadose zone soil microbial communities from Sagehorn Ranch, Mendocino, California, USA - Sage1_L_40_16 metaG | ecosystem: Environmental > Terrestrial > Soil > Vadose zone | place: USA...
CTCCTTCTCCACACCCTCCAAATACCGCTTAAACTCCTTCATAGCAAGCAGAGTCGCTTCCGCCTTCTCGTGCTGAGTCAGCTCAAGCGCTTTGCCCAATCGACCAGCCTTTCCAATAGCGCTCTAGGAGAACAGCGATAATAGCATAGTCCAACTTAGCAAGTAGGAAACAGGTGACGGCTCATCATTCTTCGTGTAGCTCGTGGTAGGATTCAACAGCTTCTCTCGCCACGAAGACGAGTATCACTCCGGTCGCCAAGTAGTCAGCCCACCAGAGTCCTAGGAAATATTCGGCGAGAAGGCCTCCGAGAAGAGCGAGGGCCATGAAGAGACAGGTGACGGACTCTATCGCGTCGATCGAGAGAGGAAGAGACCGGGTCTCTCGCCCGATCCTCTTCTTCTGAACATAGAGATAGGGCATCACGATGACTGCGCCGATAGCTATGGCGATTCCGAGCGGCGACGCCTCAGGCTTCAACCCGGTAATGTAGGAGAATACTGCGCCTAGTCCGATTACGGGAATAAGAGCGAAGAGAAGCAGGCTCGTGAACCTTTCCGTCTTGTTGCTATATCCTCCACTTGTGTGGCTAAGTGAGGAGTCATTTCGTAAGCCTGTCAAGACGGCGACTCCGGAAATCAGTTCTATCAGACTGTCGCCGCCGAACGCCAATAAAGCGAAGCTTCCAGCAATCACCCCGAACCCGATTGACCCAAACACCTCAATCAACATCCACACCGAACTGAGATACTCGATCCTGATTCCGCTTCCGATTCTTGCATGTCTCCACGATTGATGAGCAGTATTGCAGCAACACGAAGCACAGCTAGAGCAATCACCCGGGGTCCTGCACTCCTCACACGATTGTTCGGCACAACCACAAGTCTGACAGGATGGCAATGAAGAAGATACGCCGAACGCCAAGAGGGAACCCGTGCCTAACCCCTACCGATGTTCATCATAAGAGTAACTGCTTCTTGACGAGCCAGATACATCAAACGGGAGGAAACGACTCAGACCCAACCTCATCTAGGCTACGTTAAACGGTCCCGAATAGAAAGAGTTCTGCTTAGATTTTGCAAGCCTTTCTAGGAGTTCAAGGTCTCTGCGGAGGTTCTTCTCAGCGATCCTCTTGAAGTCCTTACCGATCTTGGGTTTGGCTGCTGAGTCATAATCCTGTCCTAAGACTCGCCTCTCTCTTCGCTAAATTCGTTGCTAGTTCCGAAGGAGTAGTTCCGCGTCAGAGGGTCCTACTGTGACATGGCCAACACATGATCGCACAGTTCTCCAACTTGTCAGACCCACCCTCACTCTGCGAGACTGTGTGATGCGCCTCCCAAGCCCCCTCACCCTCCCTTCCACGGCTAGCTAGACGAAGAGAGACAGCGCAAGGAACAGCATGCTGATGATCGCCAATCTGCACTCACACGCCGCCATCGACCTTACCCACACTGCGCTCAAAACTTTCGACGGGAAGACCAACTAACGTCCCAAGATTCCTCGACTAGACCTTCAGATTAATCACGTTTCGGTCACCGGCCGAACCAAATGACAGTTCGGGCACTCTGCGTCGCGAGAAGCAACTGCTTTTGAGATTTTTTGACCAGGGGCCCCGCCAGTTGAAACTGAACCGGGCGAGTCTTGCGAAATAAGGCGCAGAATCAGCCGGTCGGCCATTTTCGACAAGGTGTAGCTCAACATGCAGGTCAACGCGCAAACCGCGCGACCTCAAATCGCCTGCCCCGATCTCCAATCCAGCCTTGTTCTGCGCTTGTCAAGTTTACAGCGGGACAGACTGCGCGATTCCTATCTTAGAACCGCCGGCCGAAAAGAGTTACCCTTCGTTAATTCCCTCCCAACTGCGAGTTTCGCGTAGCGACCATCAACTGCACTGAGATTCTGGCCTGAGGTTTCGGTCGGTAACGAGTGTTCTGCACGAGTCTCAACATTAAGGTCTAAGAATGGGTCGGTCGGGGCGTTGCAGGAAGTGATGGTTTCTAGCAAGGAAACCGCGCGGAAACAAGACGACCCAGACAGATTCCAGATCAGGGCTTATTCTGGGCTTCCCCCGGTTCAAACCGAACAGGGCTGCGGTTTTGCTGGCCTTGAAACACAAAGAAGTGAGAGCGACGTCACAGTCTCTCTCGGGGGTCAGCTGGACGAACCGAATTCCTGCTTTGGTTCGGTAACTCTACTCGCAATGCGTTTCCTATTTTCTTGATCCCATGATCTTCTAAGATGGGTCCTCTTAAGCGAATGATGTTTCCATGTTGAAGCTCGCTGTACTGCGAGTACTTCGTAACTAGACTGTGCGGGATCTTGTAAGCTTCGATCACGGAGAATTGAGGGTCTAGTAGGACCGCTATCAAGTAATCGAGTTCATGTGCATCCAAGTTGCGGATTATGCCGAGTTGATTCAAGGAGTGAGCGTCGTGAATTAATCGTCCTTTGATCTGATATTTCGTTCCGGCGAGATCAGTTGCGTCGTACCCCTTGTGGGAGTTGCCCTCAAGCCTCAGACTCAAGGCAAATGCCGCAAGAGCTTCGCAATAATCCGCGACTGGGTTGTTGAAGGTTCGAACTACATGTCTTGCCTTCAACTCCTCCATTATCATGCTGAACGTTACGAGAAGTTCGTGCGTAGAGAACTCGCCAAGATTTAACTGCATTAGCGTTTCTCGACTGAGCTGATTGCAGGCCCGTTAATACAGAGTATGCAACTTAGGCATTCTCCCTAACAGAACTTGTTTAGCTCTTTGAGTGATTTCTTTTAGAGGACACTTCCCGTTCAGTTGCCGTACAATATTCTGAGGGCTCGGATCCCAGATGTTTGCGGACGGCGTGCGAGAGCTTTGGCGTACCAGTAATAGGTTTCTTCCTGACTCATCGAGTGGATCTGGCGGCAAAGGTTTTCCGCCTTCTCGAGTTTCCTCAGGTTTCTGATGCCTAGGAATGTTAGGGCAAGTCGGACTCCTTCCTCTTCAGGGAGGAAATGTGTCGGGTTACTGTCCTCTGCCAGTTTCAGTTGATGCAATATTTTTCTTATGTAGGGGAGAGTTAAGGAAAGCCTCCATCCTTTCAAAGATCCGACCTTTGTCCTGCCTCGTCGCTGAGTCTCGTAAAGCACCCAGCGCTCAGCACCGTTGTTGAGATCTCTCCTAAGATGGAACCTGTGGGGCAATGCTTCACATCTGATTAGCGTCTTCCGAAGAGCGACAGCTTTGCATTGAAAGTGTAATCCTTCATTCCAGTGAGGATCTTCCTGAAAGTGCCTAAGTCACAAGGGCTCTCAGTCCACTGAAGTGTGACCTTAACTTGCGGCTCCTCAGAGGAAACGTCCGCGAGTTGGAAGAGGTACTGTTTCACCTTTTCATACGCGACTAGTTTCAGACTCGCGTCGAGTTGGATCACGGCGTCTTTCTGAACTATGTCGGGGAGGCTCTTCAATCCAAATTGGACTCTGATGTCACCGCCAGTCTCGTTGAGTAGGGGAAGCATGGCTCCAATGGCCCGCTCTGCTTTTCGTCCCTCCACTTCCAGCTGCATCCTGGAGAACTTTGTCAGCTTCTTGTTCTGAATGGCCTGTTCCAGCCTTTGAACTGCTTTAGATGCCACGTCTGTGGCTTCTAGGTAGTCGCCGTCTGGAGGCGGAAGTAGCGGCGACGGCGGAGGAGGAGGAGGCGGACCTTCCGCAATCGGATCTCCTGTCTTCGTGCAGAGTTTCAGCTTGAATGCTTCATCGATCGTGTAGAGTATCGCATCAGGCGCGATCATCACCGCCGGCTTTGGCTGCTTCGCCAGGAAGGGTCGGCCGTAGTAGTATACCCAGTCCTTCCTTTCGATACCGTCCAATATTGTCTGCTTGACGACGTTCACATTCTCCGGGATAGGGAGATTGGTCCATTGATAGAAGTGTTCCATGAGAGTCGAAGTCGAAACTTCTCCCTTCCCCTTTGGCCACGCAGCGCTAAGTACGTATTCCGGATCCAGTGATGCCACTATCTTAGGTGGATGATGGGTCTTCAATTTCTCGTAGACTATTTTTTGACGGGAATCAACTTCGACATTTCCAATATCGCGAGGTTGAAGCTCGATCGGGGTCAGACTTCCGTTTCTTGGAACGAAGACGAACCTGTACGTATCGGCAATGCTGATAGAGAAGTCCAACTCGGACTGCTTCTGTTTCTGAATTAGTTTCCTTCTCTGCTCCTCTGACAGACTGCTGTATGTTTGAGGGGAATCAATAATGTTTCTGATCGCAAGATATTCGCGGGCCACCTTGTTCATTCGATCGACCCTCGTCTTGTCGTCGACAACAGGAAAAACCGTGTTCTTGTAAGAACGTGGGCCTCTAGCTGATTTTTCCCAAATCTCAACAGCCCGCTTCGGGGGCTCCTTTGATGATGGATCTATGGAATCTGTCTTGTAGTCCAGCATGATGAGTTTGAGACTTTCATCATCCGACACTATCTGCGGGTCCTCAGGCCAGACGAAGGCTTTGAAATAGTTCCCTCTCTCAAAGAGCATTTGAGAACGTTTGTAGATACTTCCTCTGACCTCGTTCGGGTTGACCTTTCCAACCTCGTCTTGGATTATCTTGGCGAAGGTTGGTTCTTTGTGGAAGAAGTAAAGCCCACTCGTTTGGTGAAGGTACCAGAATTCCTCGACCATCGCAGCTAGCGCTTGTTCATACCAACCCATCTCTCTACCAGGAAGGAGAACATCCACGAGCAATCTCCCTTCGTCTACACCCGGCCGTTGACCTGCGATGAGGGTATTCAGGTAGATACTATTGGAAAGCTGGGTCCCTATTGAAGGGAGTCCCTTTTGTACGTAAGGCTGATCGATAAGTTGGGATTTGCCTGTACCGCTTTCGTTCGCAATGTCAGCTGCGATTGCAGGATCAAATTCGTTGAACTCGAGTCCTTTGGTTAGTTCTACCCTTATGTCGCTATCCGCCAGGTCAACATCACATGGGAGTATGATGCAAGCATCATCCCGGTGGGCATTCCAGACGCATCTAACAACGCGGGCGAGGAGGCGGAGCATTCCTCGCGTTCGATTAAACTGTGGAATGCTTGCAACCCTCTTAGACAGAATGTCGATGAGTTCTGGGTGAAACGGATAGCCAGCGACAATCCGTTCAATGTAATTCGCCGATCGAAATGAGTCAGGGATGGCTTCGACTCTCTGGTAAAGCTGTCTAAGCTCGTCGGCCACTGCTTTTGCCGCTCGTTCATCCCACGTTGTGAACAGACGTCTCTTGACTACCCCGTGTAGCTCTTCCTCAGTTGTAAGAACTTCGACCGTCGCCATCCGCTTGGCGATCTGTTGCATTTCTGCTAGGGCGTCAAGGACTTGCTGTGTTCTTTCACCGTAGGCTTCTTGAGTTGATGTTAGGGTCAAGACGACGACGCATTGGGAAAGCTGTGATGCGGCGTCTAGAAGTTCTCTGAGGAACACGACTGTCTGGCGAGCAAGTGTGGTGTCTGCGTACGCGACCGCCGCTGCCTTTTCCAGGTAGTGCGCTATCTCATCCATGAGAATAAGGGTGGGCTGGTCGGATAGAACGTTCTTGAGCTTCTCCACGCCCGGCGTATAGCGATTCTCGTCGTAGCTCTTGATAGTCTTGAAGGCTTGGGGTCCGAGTTTGTAGGCGACTTCCCCCCAGAGAGTCCCTGACGCAGGATCAGAATGCGTACCAACTATTGAGAGTACGCGACTATTGGCGGGGATCTTAATGCTTGGGAATTCCTTGGCGGAGAGGTGCCCTTGTCTTACTAGATGGTAAAGTGCGATCAGGGCGTGTGTCTTGCCTCCTCCCATGAACGTTTCTAATCGCCATATCGATTGTACCTCCTGTCCGTTTAGTCGATCTGCCACGCTCTCTATGAGATTCTTCAATGCCTTGGTCGGATATGTTTTCAAGAAGAATTCAGCAAAGTCGCTGTAGATACTTGGCGCACTGCCTGACGCGACCTCTGCCAGATTGGCCGCGAACCTTACGTCTTCGAGCCTCTTGGCCCTTACATCTCCGTGAGGTGTGTTGACTTTCCAGACGAGCGGTGGAAGCGCGGCCAAAGGAATTTCGAAATCACTGTCTTGTTCCTACAGTTTAAAAGGCATGGGAACAGAACTTTCGTGGAAGGCGTCGAAGCTAGGACGGTTCTTGCTGAATGAGCCAGGCGACATACATAGAGTCCAGATTGCCGCTTGAAGAGATTGGTATAGAGTGTCGAAGAGAGGGCTCGACGGGACTCCACCCCCCTCTGAATAGGCTTCATGTGTGGTGGGCCAGACGCCCTCTTACCGCCTCTAGAGCGGCAGTCTTGGGAGCCCTTCTTCCAAGCACGATATCCGACGAAGAGTTTCTCGCCCTACTAGGCATCAAGGGAGATCCTCTGGCTGCGCAGAAAAAGATTCAGGAGGCGACCAGGGCGAGTGTTAGAATTGCGAATCCGTTTGGATACAGACGTGCCTTCACACATAATCTTGAGCAGTCACAGCTTAGGATGTTGAAAGAATCATACGAAAGGATGTGGGGATCATCGAATCCGCTGGTCGTTGACCCGATGGCTGGCGGCGGAAGCATTCCCTTGGAAGCCTTTAGGTCCGGGGCATCGGTAATTGCCGCCGAGTATAATCCCGTCGCTCACGTTATCCTCAAAGCGAGTTTGGATTATCCTGCCAAGTTTGGGGCTTCTCTGTCAAAGGAAATCTCAAAGTGGGGCGAGTGGATCAACGAAAAAGCACGTGAGGACCTTGACAAGTTCTATCCTCGGGCTGAAAATGAGCTTGTTCTCGCCTATATCTGGGCCCGCACAGTACGGTGTCCCTCTTGCAACCTGATTGTTCCGCTGTCGCCAAATTGGTGGCTTTCGCAGAAAAGGAAGATTGCTATGCGACCCAATGTCCCTCTACAGGGAAAGGGCGACAGCGTAGAGTTCGATATTGTCGATCTCAAGAAGAACACATTCAACCCTAAGAAGGGGTCGTTCAATGATGGCAAGGCATCTTGCCCGCGATGTCGTAACACTATGCTGGACGATTACGTGAAGGGCGAAGCGCAAGGGGGACGAATGAGACACCAGCTTTGCGCTATCTTTGTGAAAAGAAAGGTTAGCCCGCGAAGCTGGGAGAAATCATACCGTCCGCCTACCGGTAGTGACGTAAGAGCCTACGAAGCCGCTCAGCGGTTGATCAACAACGGAGGGTTTCTCGGTTCAGAGCTAATTCCGACAGAAAAACGCTACAAAGGTCCCGCGGACAGATCCGTAGTCTACGGTATTGATAGTTGGGACAAAGCATTCAATCCTAGGCAGTTGTTGACGCATGCGACGTACCTTCATTGGCTATCAGAGGCCAAGAAGAAGATCTTTGACCAGAAGCAAGGGCGAGACCAGGGACAAGGTTTGGCTATCATCACATATCTTATGATGTGCCTGGACAAATGCTTGGACTACAATTCGCTACTGGTCAGGTGGGAAAGCACTCGTGAGATCGTTAAGGGGAGAGGCCATGATTTCCGATTTATTTCTTGCTACGCCGAGATGAACATGACTGTTCCAGATCTCGGCTTTGAGTGGGCTCTAAACCAGATGGTTGGTGCTTACAATGGAATCTGCGATTTGATAAATAACGCGGACCCTTCAAGAGCAGAGGTTCGCCTCGGCTCATCTATTGACATTCCTTATGCTAAAGGTTCGGTAGACGCGGTCATAGTAGATCCACCCTATTATGCGAATGTGATGTACGCCGAACTTTCCGATTTCTTTTACGTTTGGATGAAACGCATCCTTGGAGATCTTTATCCTGGATTCGACTCGCCGCTTACGGACAAAGATGGAGAGATTGTCGCGAACTCCGCACGGTTTAGGGGTCTCGGAGCGAGCGCTGAGGAAAAGGCGAAGGAAGACTATCGTCTAAAGATGGCTCAAACCTTCAAACAGATCCGACTGATACTCAAGCCTCACGGGATCTTGGTCGTCATGTTTACTCATAAGACGACGGAGGCTTGGGACACGCTTGCAACGGCACTCATCGACGCAGGCTTCCAGATTAGGCGTAGCTGGCCCATCCGAACTGAATCCGAGCACAGCCTTCACATAGCAAAGAAAAACGCCGTAAAATCCACAATACTTCTGGTCGCTCGGAACAGGGAAGCAGGCCCAGTTCGTGGCTGGTGGGAGCAGGAAGTCTACCCTGAAATCGAAAAGATCGCCGAAGCCAAGGCATCCGAGTTTGCAAAAAAGAACATCGAGGGAGTTGACCTCTACATTTCCACGTTTGGTCCTGTCTTGGAGGTCTTCTCACAGTATCCCGAAGTCAAATCAATGACAGGCAAAGTGGTCCGGCCTGAAGAGGCCTTGGATGTGGCGCGAAAGGTCGTCACCAACCGTACCTTCAAGAAGCTCGTCCCTGGAGGAGCAACAGGGATCGACGAAGCCACAAAATTCTACATATTGGCGATGCACTTTTATCGAGCCCGACAGTTTCCCTTCGACGAGGCTCGAAAACTAGCCATTTCCGTAGGATCGGACCCCGCAGTTCTCCGGGATAAGCAGCATGTTATGAGGAAGAAATCCGAAGATGTGGTAATTCTTGACGCAGCCGAAAGAGAACACTCAGGGTACATTGACATGGAGAAACCTACAGACAAACCTCTTGTTGATGCTATTCATTTGGCCGAGCTGGCGCTTCAGCGTGGCGGAATGAAACAATATGAAGCTCTGATAGATCGATTGAACCTGGATACCAACCCGGATTTCCGAGTCGCATTACAGGCGTTATCCGAGGCATTGCCGGATGCAGACCCAGAGAAGAGGGCCCTGGCGCCTCTTCTTCTTCAAGCACCTGAGCTGCGTGCAAAAGGGTCGAGGCTCGAGGACTATTCGGCACTAGGACAGTAGGGCATCATCCCGGCAAAAGTAGAGCAGCGCTAAACAAGGTGTACGTCGCTTGAGCTCCGCGCCGCTTCTCCAGTTCCCTTATCCGCGAGTTTATTCGCTCACTCATCTTCCTGAATTGATTGTACTCCGTCCTGATCATCTGACTAGAATTACGAATCTGCAGGTGCAATGCCTGTCTCTGCTTGGCAGTCCTAAATGACTTGGCTATCTCTTTCACTTCCTGTCCTCGAATCTTGAGGTTTGATGGATCAAACTGCACTTGTTGAAAGATATCAGAAAGCTCGGGAGACGCCTCAATTGACCCTGCGATTGTTCGGACTTCGATCTCGCTGTCTGGAAGACGGTCGGTGTTTGGGAATTCTTGGATGTACTTTAGCGCTACTAGCCGTCGAACCTGGACCTCGATCGCGGCCTTTGCCTTAGAAAACACTCTGTTAAGCGAGGTTTCGAACAGTTTCTTCCGTCTCTCGTATTCCTCTTCATCTCCTTTTGTCCATTTGTCGTTTAGGGAATCGAAGACCCTTCCCCAGAGTTCACGCGACGATTTCATTGCTGTTTCGAATTTGACGTCCATATCATCCTGCGGGATACCGGTTGCTGATAGTCGACTGTTGGTCTGCGTGTCCCGCCGAAGGCTCGTGATCTCTTGGACAACCGATTCCAAAGCAAGTTCAGTGGCTTGCAAGGTTTCCAAGTCTACCACCATAGGGGTGACTTCTTCGTAGTGAAGAAGCCCGGAGAAGCGTGCTCTGTAGAGAAGTAGAATGCTGGGATGAATCACATTCTTTGCTCGTATGCATGTGATCCTCGATGGAGGATCCTGCTTCCAGTGGTCCAACAGAAAGGCGAGGATTGGACTTCCATGCGCGATGAGCCTGGCCTCTTGGAATCTTGGATCCGCGGTCGCGAGTTCTTCCGCTACATCTGGACTGAAAATCACCGGAGTCTCCACTCCCATACTATATCCACCTTTCCGGCGAATCTCGCTTATCGCATTGTTGCTCAGAGCGAGATTATAGAGCCCCTCAACATCAGATGCGTCGAGTCTCACCTCTCCCTTTGAGGTTTGAGCAGCTAGTTGCACGAATTTTCTAACGTCATCTGTTCGAATTGGAGGCGTGACGCCGAACCGTTCCAGAACAGACCTGTCGAATCCTGAGAACAGGAAATCCTGCGCCCGTTCCTCGATTTCCACGGCCTTTCCATGCTCCGTCTCGATCTCTTGCATCTCAGTCCCGATTTTGACGAGAGCTTCTTCTCTCGGATACTCTAAGGCATACTTCTCTACTTTCTCAAGGATTGGATGAAGTGGGCCCACCACGGTTTCGAAGAGTCTGATCCTCTTTCTGAGCCGAGTGTAGACTTCTCCATCGATGGTGTTCTCGAAGAACATGTTGTGGATTTCCACATCTCTTCTCTGCCCAATCCTATCAACGCGGCCAATTCTCTGTTCGACGCGCATCGGGTTCCATGGCAGGTCAAAGTTGATTATGATATTACAGAACTGGAAGTTCTTGCCTTCGCTACCTGCCTCTGTACTTATCATGACGGATGCATATTGCTGAAACGCTTTCACCGAATCATCAGTTGCGACAGTTTTCCACCGGGACCCGTCCCAGATCTCCCCTCCCTTTCCAGAATAGCAGACAACCTTGCCCTCGTAAGTGTCGGACAGTGTTTTTCTGAGGTACTCAAGAGTGTCGTAGTATTGCGTGAAAATGATGATTTTGTCTATGCCTTTCCTAAACAGAGTTTCCAAGATATCGTTGAGTCTTGCCAGCTTCGTGTCCGAGGTGAGCGAGCCGAGACTAGCGAGTAGTTTCTTGACGTATTCGATTTCCTCATCGATGTCCTTTCTGAAGGCTCTGTCTTCGAGGTAGGCGTTTTGTTGCTCCTCCTCTGTGTAGAGCTCATCGTCTTCTTGCTCCTCGGGAAGAGTGAGCTCTGCAAGGAGGGTACCAGCTTCTCCAGACCTAATTTGTGTAAGATAATCTAGCCGTTTTTCGAGAGACCTTCTGATAGCATAGAAAGAGCTTGTCAGGCGCTTTCTGTAAGTAGCCATGACAAAACCAAGGGCCTTTCGATTCTCTCTCCTCGACTTCTCGTAGAAGTGTCGAATGTAATCTGAAAGATTGTTGTAGATCTCCTCCTCGTCCGGTTTTCCGAGCGGGAAGAGATGGTCCTTTGGGATTCGCTTGGGCACGTTCAGTCCATACTTTCGAAGAACTTCTCTGGTATTCCTGAACATGGCCCAACGAAGAGGGGTGCACAAAGCAAGAATTCTGTGCAGGTGGGCAAGGAATTTCTCGTCGTTCTCCTCTCGGAGAGAAGGTTTTCGATCAGCAAAGAGGATTTCTTCGATCACGGTCGCAAAGCTGCCTGTTCTTGCGATTTCGACTTCAAGCGTCTGACGATCGTAGTTCCCCCATTCGAGAAAGTCTCTTGCCATATCGATTCGAAAAGGTAGTGCTTGCGCATTTCGAACGACAACCTGTTCAAAGAACCTCTCGAAGAATCGTTGAACTGACCATTTCCCGCCGAGTCCTATTATGTTCAGAAGGTCGTAGAGTTCCTGGATCCTGAGCTGGAGAGGTGTGGCCGACACCAGAAGAAGCCCTTCGCATTTTTCTCGGAGTCCTTCCTGCCTCTCGTTCTCGTTCTCCCAGCCGTCCACCAGTTTGAACAGTTCATTCTTTTCCCCTCTTAGAGGGTCTCTACGTATGTGGTGCGCCTCATCTATCACGACTACGTCCCAGTCTCGAGATTCTAACAGGACCCTTCTCCTCTGATCCCTCTGCACGAGCTGATACGAGGTAATGCCGAACTCAACCTCGTCATAGGGATTCGTACCCCGTCGAGTCGCCTCCGAAAAGTCGAGAGACGTGATTTCCTTGCATTGAATATTGAACCTTCTGTCTAGCTCACCTATCCACTGATTCACCAATAGCTTCGGTGAGATGATCAGTACCCGCTCAACGAGCCCTCTCATCTGGAGCTCCTTGAGTGAGAGACCCACTTCTATGGTCTTGCCGAGACCAACCTCGTCTGCGAGCAAGAATCGTGGAGGAACTGTGTTAACAATTCGCCCAGCGATAGTCAGTTGATGTTGGTACGGTTTCACTTTGGACGAGGCAGTCAACAGGGCCTCTCCATTCTTCATGAAGGGCGCAGACTCTATTAGCGAAGCGAGAACATACAGGCTCCATTTTTCAGGATTCTCAAAAGTCTGTGACCTTATCTGCTCCTCAACTGATGGCGGAGCAGGCTCAACACCCTGCTCGGGAATGACATGTTCCTCTCCTTCCAGCAGAACAGTGTAGGCGAGACGTCCATCCTTACCGTTGGCTCTGCTAGAAATGACAACCGCCGGTTTGGCGTTGGCAAGGACTTTCTCTCCGTCCTTGAAGGCAATTCTCTGAATCTCCGTCGTGACATCAACTCGCAGACCAGCATCGGTACGAACATTGAACGAAGGTTTGGAGTAATCAACTGTTAAGATCCGCCCAAAGAAACTCTTGTCGTCATCACGAACCTGGACTCGGCAGCCTTCGATGATGTAGTGCGGAAATCCGACTAGTTGCAGGGGAAGAAATGCGTTGCATTTGAGACAAACTGGCACTCCTTGTCGAATAATCGCTCGGTCAACCATCTCGAGGCAAGCGGGGCATCGGGGCTCCGTGTAGCCCGGGTCCTGTCCCGGCGCTTTGTCTGGCCTGAACTTCAGCAGTTCTTTCTTTGCAGCTTGCGGAAAATCAAGCACTCTAAGGCCATTGGTCTTGTCTTGCCACAGCCTTTCGAAGTCCCGTTCCTTTAAGGCGATCCTCGCCTTGGAATCCTCGCCCTTCCAAGAACAGTAGACGTCAATATCTTCGAAGTTTTTCCTTAATCCTTCGGGTGTTTCATTCATGGAGCCGGTGAAGACGATCTTGTCGCCGTTCCAATCGAGGAATATGCCCCATTTCTCATGGTAGGGGTAGTTCAATAGCTGATTGTCTTCTCTTGTCACTATTGCAACTTTGATCTCGAGCTTACCTGATGCGATAAGCCAAGCCAAAGCCTCGACCCGCTTGATTGTCGCCTCGTCTGCGTTAACCAAGCTAGCCTTGATCTGTTCGACAAGGACCTCATCCAATCTCTGTTCGTAACCCTCCTGAATACGATCTGCATCGTTTTTGGACAATTCAGGATTGACGACCAGTCGCATTGTCCCCTCGTTTCGGATTAGCCCCGCGACTCCTCTAGCAGCTAAGTTCAGTGTCTGAGCCGAAAAATACCCTGCCGCGCGTTCGTAGCTTACGGCTTGCTCTAGGCAAGGAATGTAAAAGTCGTTTACTAGATCATCTTGGCCGCTTCTGTATTCCAGTTTGATTTCAAGACTCTTCAAACCACCTTGACCGGGAGGAGCCATGTGTAGAAGAGCGGACCAGAGGTCAGCCTCTTTCGATTTCGCGAGAAAGGATTCGACTTTGGACTCCTCTGAAATAGTAAACCCTTGTGGTTTGTAGTCTGGAGCGTAGCCGAAGGCAGCATTCAGAACTGAAGCGGGAAGCCGGATTTCTGTAATATCGCTTACATAGAATATGAGCTCCCATGTTCCGCCGGCCTTGTCTTCTCCCCAAAGGGTGCGAGCCAGGTCCGGATTCCGAATAGTACGAGAAATCCTGCCAATCGAAGTGAACAGCTTACCATCAAAGAATAAGAGAATATCATTTGCTTGAAGCCTCTCCCATCGAGACAGGTTTAGCTGTGACGGCTCAATCCCCCAAACTCGCACCAGTTTCTTGTCTTCGGAGACGACGTCCGCTGCTGCGTCGAACTTGACAGCGTCAGGAAGAGGGACTCCCTTCAGTATGGTTCTCTGATAATGATCTCTTGCGGACGCTGGTTCTATGTTGAAGACTGCGAGATGCAACTACCCTACAGACCAGATAACAAAGCAAGATTTGGTTCCAGATAAGGAGTTACTCGATGAGCTTCAGCTAACTTCTGAAATCATAAAATCTAAACCCTTGGAGCATGGCCACTATTGAAAGCCCGCGTTTGAATTGCCTGAAGATAGAAAGTATTGGATTTTTGGGGTCTCGCTCGAAAATTGGATGGTAACGCTCGCTAGGAATCTATGGGGCGTTAGCCAGAGGTACCAGTCGATTACGAAGAAGGTCAAACAAGGCGACATTATTCTCATCTTCATCAGCAAAGTGCACCCTTTCGGATTCCACGGCGCCTTCGAAGTAGTAAGCGACTGGACGATTTCCAAGGAGAAGACATGGGCAGATGAACTTGCTCAGGACCGCGTTCTCTATCCCTATCGTATCCAGCTCAGGCCCGTCCAGATAGGATTTGCAGAATATGAACGATTGGTACCAAACCTAAGGTTCGTCGGACGGAAGGAGAAGGGTAGATATTCAGTGTACCTTAGAGGAAATCCGGCCAACTTCGGGAGACCCGTCGTAGATGAAGATTTCCAGATAATCCTTGATGAGTTACGCAAGAATCTACCGATCACAGCTGTTTCGAAAGAACTCTCTAGTATCCGAAAACCGCTCGAGCGGATCCCACTTGCCAGAACATCGGTCGAACGACCTGATCATGACACAATTCGTGGGATGTTACAAGAGATTGGTCTTATGGAAAAGATGGTCTCTGAAATCGAGTATCGGATGGATGGCCGAAGGCTAGACGTGGTTTGGAAAAAGGTGAATGAGGGAGTCCCAAGCCATGTATTCGAGGTGCAGATTGGCGGGAACTTCTTTGAAGCAATGAGCAAGCTCAAGCATGCATACGATATTTGGAATAGCAAACCAGTCTTAGTAACGACCGAAAAGTACGAAGGAGAAGCGAAGAGCCTGTTCAAAGGCTCGTTTCATGAAATTGGCGCGGTAGCAGCAGTAGTAGGCTGGAGGAAGATCTCGCGCCTGCACAAGCTTTTGAGAGAAGCGGAGTCTACCCGTAAAGATATCGGACTGTAGACATTGTCAATACGCTCTCTCTTTCCTAGCTTCCTCTTTTGAGAGACGCTCTGAAATTTCGATGCTTACGAAGGAATCTTAGGAGCTCTATGGCTCATCTCCGGGTGATTCTTGAGAGATGAATCAAGATGTTAGTGGAAACCTGTGACAAGACGGATGGAAGATTCCATGCCTAACATTATCTGGTCAGCACCCTTTCTCTTGCAATCTTCTCGATCTCTAGTGAGTCGATTCCTCCTTCGTCGTTCTCTTGGGAAGTTATGACATTCTCAAGCTGCCCGTGGGATTCGTACCAAGCTTTCTTTCTAAGCCACTCCTGTTTGTAAGTTGGAAGACTCAGCATTCCCAAGTGCTCCCAGTAGAAAGTCCTGCCGTTGTAGCTGATGGTGAAGTCTGGCAACCTGAAATCGTTCGGGCCAAACTCAAGGGGTTTCTCGTATTCATATGTGATTCCCAAATCGGTGAGGATGTTCGCGATTACCAATTCGGATTTTGAACGTACGAGCACGTTCGTTTTCGTTCGGTTAATCAGTTTCTCCGGGAAAGGTAGGTCCACTCCGTCTGGTCTAATATTTTCGGTGAACAGGTTCGTGTTTCTAAGCAGAGTCTCTGACTTTGAAAAATTGCGGTATTCTCGAAGGGTAACGATATTCTTCTCTACGAGCATTACCAACCGCTTTCGGAATCTGGTCAGACCGGTGTAGAACATCTCTCTTGAGAGGACCTGAGATTTCTCGGGTACTACCAGGAAGACGATGTCAAAGTCGCTCCCTTGCGCCTTATGGATCGTTATCGCGTAGGCAAGTTCAAGGTTCTCTCCCACCTCAGGCCTGAAGTACCAATAGGTCAGTCCTGACTGAGACGAGAATTGCACAGAGATGCCATCTTGCGTCTTCTTCGGTCCCTTGGTTGTTGACTTGATGCATCCAATCTCACCGTTTGCAACATAGCCTCTTATCCGCTCCCTGTTCGCATCATACGCTCCCCGAATACCGTTGACAAGTTGAATCACCTTGTCGGTGAAGACAATCTGTTCATCCCCGAAGGGTCTTGCCGATTTCGGACTTCTCTTACAATACTCAATCATGCCCTTGTGGTATCTCTCTTGGACTCTCCGATTAATTTCTCCAGTCCCGTAAGGCTGCATTCGAACAGGTGAAAGAATCTGCCAGCTCTCAGTTGTTCTTTCATTGAGTTCCCCTATGCCAAGTGATGCGTTGAAAGAAACGTATGGCTTGTCAGATGTGCCGTTGATCGCTAGCAACTCCTTCATCCTAGAATCAAGTTTTTGGTAGAGTTCAGTGGGAGTGGTCCAAAAATGGACTTCTAGATCCCCGCCGTTGTATCCTCCTGCGACTTTGGAAAGTATCTCATCGTCGTTCGGAGTGGGGTCCTCCGTCGTGTAGCCGTCGGAGAGTCTGAGAGATTCGCTATCTCTCTTTTCATGTCTTACCCGTTCGCGAAGGTGTGCATGTAATTGCTGATTCTCCGTCGACTCGTCTAGCCAGTGTACAATGTCAACGAATGGCCTACCTGGCCCGATGGGAGGGAGTTGATTAGGGTCACCAATCAGTATCAACCTCTTTACGGAATTGAATTCGATGGCCCGGAAGAGTGTTGCGAGGAGATCCAACGGGATCATTGATGCCTCGTCAATAAGTATCGTTGATTTGCCTGCTTTCTTGCCACCCTTTTCTTTGAAGGCGTACGCTCCATCGCCTACACGCTTCAGCCATCCGTTCTCATTCAAGAACTGGTGAATGGTCTTAGCGTTCATGCCGGTCATCTGTTGGAGTCGGACTCTGGCTTTCCCTGTTGGTGCTAAGAGGAGCAGATCTTCGCCTTGATTCTTCAGTACCGAAAGTAACGTTTCCGCTAGAAGCGTCTTGCCAGTTCCCGCTCTGCCAGTCAGTACGGAAAACCTAGCACCGTAGATGCTCGTCAGAGCAGCCGACTTTTCCTTTCTCGCTTGCGCCTCTATGTCCGCGCCCAGGCGTGAGAATCCGACGGCGCCCAGTTTTCTTTCAAGTTCCTTTTCCCAATCAGTGTTCCCTTTGGGGCGCAATGGCGACCGAGCGAGTTGCTGTAATATTTGGCGAACTTCCAGTTCCATACCTCGAATTCTTCGCGAGCTAGTCAGCCAGCGTCCTGACTCGCTCTTTGTCAAGTCGATGCGTTGCTTGTAGAACTCCTGTCCTTCGAGAATAATTTCTGGATCTGGGTTGCAACCTCTCTCGGACGGCAGTCTTCGCCTTGCAGACGATACAGCCTCTTGCAACGAAAGAACCGTGTCCCCTCTCTCTGCTGAGGCGGCTAGAACGTCACATAGTAGAGCCCTAACCCTTCTTTTGTCGTTAGGCGAGACGATGGGGACATCCTCCCATTCCTCCGGAAGGTCCGAAGGAGGAATCATTCCGTGGTCAATTTGCTCAAAGCCAATTCCATGTGATCCCTCACTTCCATTGTCCAATTCTGACATGATGTACGGATTGTCGATGATGTCCTGATCGGTCACTTCCATGCCGGCTTCTCTCCGCGAATCCGAGTTCGCGACACGGCTAACCTGGAGCTTAGAAAGTTCGAATGTGCTGAGAACTTTGAGAAGGCCCTTTCGAGGCAAATTCAGGTCCGCCCAACTGGCGCGCGCAACTAGGAGATCGCGCTTGAACTCCGCTTCGGGGTTCTCCTTGCTGTCCAGAATACGAATGATATGGGCTCGAGGATCATTCGTCTTCGACATTGGAGAGAGAACCTTGAGTTGATATGTCGTGCCTCTCCGAGCTCCAAGGTGTTCGAGTACGCTTCCAAGCCCTGGATATCGTCCTCTTTCTCTCCACGTCTCAGCTAGCATCCTGTTGAGCCATTCGAGGCGAGATTCCCAATCACCAAGGACCTTCTTCTGATTGAGAACTTCCCTAACTGAGGTCAATAGTTCCTCGAGAACAATTACTGCCTGATCGTCGGTAAGATGCTCGGAGACGTAGGAGAATTGATCGCGAACCGCTTCAGGAGCTAAACAGAGAATACTGGACCAGTCGAGACCCTGATCTGAATATTCTTGGTATGGCAGTCTCAGGGACTGTTCCGGATGGTCGATGGTAATTCGTCGAGACCACACCGGATGTTGTTCTTGGTATCTTGGTGTCATAGGAAAGAATTGTTGCTCACCAATTTCCTTAATCCGGGCGACGCCGATAATCACGCGCTTATGTTTCTCTTCGATCAACGGGTTGCCGTGATTGGCGTAGAGAAATACTAGGGATCTGCCGGGCTCAAACACGCCGAAGTAGTCCTTGAGTCTCATCCTTTGCTCCTCGGGATCATTCTCCCATGTGTGACCAGTCTGTTCGGAGAACATGCGCCCGTAGGGGCTGGTGCAGAAGGAGTAAGGTGGCAGTTCTTCTTGGACAGCCGGCAATCTTCTCCATTCGAGGGGATCATGATGAGTTATTGTCCATCCTTCAGGGGAGAAGACTGAGATGTCTCGAGAACATGGTGGCTGGTAGTCAGTCACCAATGACAGATGGTGGCCTGACTCCTTCCTCTCAAGGATATCGTCTCGATTTTCTCGAATGTGTTCGTGAACCATACACGACGTGTTTGCAATGGGGTCTTTGCAAATGCAGCCGTTCCAACCGCTGTCATGCCAAGCAAGACGGGCACTAAGATGAATTGGCAACGACTTGGGGACTCCTGATCGTCAACTAATAATGGAAAATCAGTGAGCTTCGATTAAACAATCTTTCGGATAGTCTTTGGACCGAGAACCCAAGAACAATCCTTCTTTTGGCCGTTGGAAAAGTCTTGCCATTTAAGTAGCCGCGTATTTTAGGAACCTCCCGGACATAGGGAAGATAACGAACTCAGAAGTTGATCCGGCAATGAACGACCACGCGTCCAATGAATTGAATATTCAGGTGTTCGTAGACGCGAAGATCATACAGGGACACGACCCATCTTCAAAGAAGAGAACGCTAGTTGGATACGTCGTGAAGGATTCAGATGATCTTCGGCGAGCGTGCGAGGTGGACGGAGTGGGTGAGACTGACGACGCTGAAATGCAGGCCGTTGCCTTTGCCATTAGAGAATTGAAAAACAGGTTTGGAAAGTTCACAATACTCTGCGATCACGAGTCAGTCGTCTCCGAGATCCTTCGGGGAATAATGAGACCGAGATCAAGACCTGTGCTTGCGGAAATACACAAGGAGAGAATAGCGCACCCGTTGATCGAGGTTAAGCTACTGGCAAAGAATCCTGCACACAAACTGCTGAATCAGTACGAAGCTGAACTGGACAAAAGTAGCGTCTAAGAGTCAATCCGAGCTAGTAAGGATTCCTCTCAGCCGAGCTGCGAAGCGGTCTTCCCCAACCTTCATTCCGAGACTGTCTAGAATTTCGTCGTATAGTTGGTCTCTTTTCTTGTCTGAGTAGCTGTCGTAGTTTAGTTCTAGGATTCTGTATCCTTTCTTTCGCAGTACTGTTCGTGTTTCTTCGTCTTTTATCATCTGGCATGTTTTGAGGTGGACTCGGCCGTCGACGAACACGATAAGTGGTCGAGGTTCTAGTGGGAAGTAGAAGTCGGCTGTTGTTATTGGGATCTCGACTTGTGTCTGATACGGTATTCGGTTGTCTTGCAGTTTGATCGCTAGTTCTTGTTCCATCCTTGAAGGGTTAGCGTGCAGTCGTTCACGCCAGCCGCTCCGCTGACCCGACATCTCAGATATTGAGGTAATATTCAGTTATTGCTTGGATACGAGAACGAAACTGCTCGCCAAGGAGTCACATTGCAAGACTTATGTTCTTTCGAATCTTCGACGGAAGACCGAGGGAGAGAGATCATTGAAGGATAACGTCGTGAGATGGCAAATGTTCTTTGCTTTCATGGGTACATTGTTTATGGCACTTGGCAGTCAAGCAATTTCGTTTCTTGTTGGCTCCACGTTCTCAGGCGTCTCGGTAACGTTGAACGGCGTGGGCATAGGAGAAGTGATTCTCTTTCTTTTCGGAATGTTCTTGTGGCTTGTTGCAATACTAGGAGACTTGCCTCTCATAGGAGAGAACATAACCCCCCAATCAGCAGAGAATCCAACACCAGAGGTTCACAGTCGTAGACGCGTGCACTTGACACGGTTTCTGAGACGTTAGCAGATTCATCGCTCGTTTGCACCCATGAATCAATGACAGATGCTAGCTGGGATTATCCTTCGTTCGGCTTTCTTGGGCCTAATCGACAGCTTATGCAATCATTCGAGAAGACTCCCTTCAATCGCTCTCTCCAAGGGCTCCTCTGACCCGACATCTGCTACTTTCAGCTGTCTTTCGGCTATTGCTCAGACACGAGAACAAAAACTACCTTCTACGATCCGCATCATCCAGTGTTAGCCAGCTCTCTGGACTAAGAATCCTCTGCCACGACAGTTGGCTGTGCCACCACATTGAGGGAAAGATTGCTACCTACGTCTCTTGTCTACTTGTTTACCCATCTGTTGATCCCTAGAGCTACTGGTCGACCCCGTACATCGAAGAACGTGTCGAGTCTCAAAAAGGAGACTCGGCTCCTCAGCTCCAAGAACATGAGAGATGTCAGAGAGTTTCAGAAACGACTTCACGCGGCCGACCTGAGGTTCGCCAAGAACCTACTGAAACTATTCGCTGCTATCGGGGACACCAAGTTTGGTTCAGACGATCCCATGAAAATCGATGAGAGAAGGATCGAACTGGAGACGATCGAGAAGGGTGAACATCAAGCAGGTAAAGGCTGGACTTGGAACGGCCATTTTGTTCCTTCTCCACAATCAACAAGCCCGTTCTTTGAACGAAGAAAACGGATCATCCGAAATGGAATATGGAATCCTAATCGTCTTGGATGGGAGTATCAAGGCGAATTCTTTGGAGTCTGGGAGCATTGATGCGAATCGGACCGTTTTAATATGCGGCGCTCGATCTTTGGGCTGGAAGAGATGGCGCGTAGAGCCGATTCGATACAACTGCCTAGGGAGCTCGTTGCGGACCTGCTAGAGTCATCGCTAAGGTTCCAAGAGGTCGCTGAGACCCTAGAGGTTCAACTGGACAAGAAGACTGTCAAGAGGCTCAAGATTGGGGACAGGGAACTCAAGAAACGCCAGTACAAGGTAGCTTCCAACCGAGAAGATATCGACCGGATTCTCAGTTGAGATACGAAGCAGTCTTCCTAAACACATTCCTCAAACAGTTCAAGAACCTACCCGGCAACGTCAAGCAACGCATCAGGCAGAGGATCCAAGAGCTCGCGACGAACCCCTACTTGGGTTTGAGGCTCAAGGGAGGCCTTGAGGGCTTCTGGAAAGACCGCGTTGGCGCGTATAGGATCCTGTACAAGATTGATGTTGGAGCGGGAAGAATAATCTTCTATGATGTCGATCTCAGAAAGCGAGTCTATGATTGAGGACCACGCGATAGGAAACATTGGGTTTCCTAGATCCAATGCAAATTATCCTAGTGCCTCCCAGTCTGATTGCTAGTTCTTGTTCCATTCGTGAGGGGTTGGCTTGTAGTCGTTCGCGCCCGTCGCTCCGCTGACCCGACAACTGTAAGGTTGAGCTATCGTTCAGCTATTGCTCAGACACGAGAACGAAACTGCTTTCGCCGGTCCATTTCTTTCATTGTCGGCCAGCTCTCCAGACCAAGAGCAACTACAGGACAATCTGAGTCTCATGGAGGCTGCAAGACCCGCAGTGAAGAACTGGTCCGTAGTGGAAGAGGTCGTCAGCCTAACCATCTACCCGTTCGTTTACATTCGGAGATATCGATGCTTGTCCCGAGCCTTTCGGAAGCTTTACATGTACGTTACATGCACTGTTACATGCGAGGAGCATGGAACGCAAGGTTGCCCAGACGGAGCTGGAGCCAGCTGAGTATCATACTCTTGCCAAGATGGCTGAAAAGAAAGGGTTGACCATTAAGGAGGCTCTGAGGCAGGCGGCGCGGTTGTGGGTTCATGAAGAATCTGGAATAGATCCCAACGACCCCATTTTCGACATCGCGTTGGGAAGGCGAAAGGCGAAAGACTGGGGCAAGGGGACAGAGAACGCGTCGAAAGAAGTAGACGAGACACTATACAAGTGAGCCCTATCTGAGGCTCTTCATCGACACTGGGCCACTCTCAGCGTTCTACAACAAGCGAGATAGAGACCATCCATCAGCGGTCGAGACCTTCCGGAAGATCGCGAAACGAGACA
>Ga0137365_10000890_pt1 | contig 22056 bp, 20 predicted proteins | sample SagtaG_9_FD_104799 | JGI IMG/M metagenome (GOLD analysis project Ga0137365, IMG submission 104799) | Vadose zone soil microbial communities from Sagehorn Ranch, Mendocino, California, USA - Sage1_L_40_16 metaG | ecosystem: Environmental > Terrestrial > Soil > Vadose zone | place: USA...
AGGTGGCTCGCCACATTCCGAAGGTGTGGCGCACCACCACGCCTGAAGCGGCGATCGCCGCTCGTCAGACGGGCTGCGTGAAGGCGCTGCGGCGAATCCTCGGCGATCGCGCCGGCACTCCCGCCTTCGCCCGCGCCGCCGAACTGTTGATTAAGGCGGCGACCAGCGCCCCGTTCGAGGGCCGGCCCATGTACGCCGCGCTGCGCGCGATCCCGATCCCCGACGACGTGGTGGCCCGCTTCTTTCATGCAGGCTCCTTGCTGCGCGAGCACCGTGGCGACGGGCACATCGCGGCCCTGATGATCGAGGGTGTCGGCGGCCTTGAGGCTCACGTCCTCTTCGCCCTCGACATGGGCATGCCGGCGGAGAAGTTCGGACGCATCCACCACCTCCCGGCAGCGCAGCTCGCCGCCGTGATCGACGGGATGCGCGATCGCGGCCTGATCGGGGATGACGGTTGGCTGAGCGAACCGGGTCGCGCCGTCAAACAGCGGGTCGAGGCGCTCACCGACGACCTCGCGGCGAGGCCCTACGAGAACCTCGAGCCGGACGAGCTCGATGAGCTCATGGCCACCCTCGAGCCGCTCGCCACGCTCCTACTCGCTGCCCAGGACTCGGACGAAGGCTCTGGTGGTTCAGTTCGGCTGAACCGCGCCCGGCCAGATCGTGGTTCGCTTGGCTGACGCTCTGACGAGCCAGCGTCTCGAATGACTTTCAGAGCGACTCGGTGAACGGTCCGCTGATCACGATGCTTGGGCTCGATCGCCCTTGGTGAGTAGCGCACCTCCAGCTCTCGCGAGCGAGAGTTCACATCGACGTGTCGAGCAGAACCGTCACGATTGAGCGGTCGGGCCGATCATAAGAACGCACGCGAACGAACCGGATAGAGGTCCCGGGAATGAGGCTGCGCAGCAAGCGCGGAGATCCGGAACCGCCGCTATGCGCGGCAGCGGCTTACTGACGGATCCGTCTGCGGGCCCGCGCAGAGCTGGGCGATCCGTGCGCCCGATGCCACTTGCCAGCACCCGGTCATGGCTCCCCTCTGTGTCAAGAGGGGTCATTCCCGGCCTGGATAGTGTGCCCCGGTCCTCGCCGTCGTCAAGCAGACTGCGCTTGACGACGTCTGCGGTCCGGCGCCGACGGAGAGTGCCGGGAGCGACCAGGAGAATGGGCTGGCTTTCCTGGCGTAAGGTCGTTGGTGGCGGGTCCGGGAAGTGACTTCTCCGAAGTGCCGGCGCTGGGGTGCAAGTCGGCCGCGCTGGAGCCAGTAGCCGCCCCCAGGTGTCCTCCCGGGCCCGTTGCCGCGCGCCGGGTGTCGGTGATCATCTGGTGATAGACGATGTCAGACAGCCGGCGTTTGAGGGCGCGCATCGCTTCGCGGGGGGTCTTCCCGGCGGCGACTTTGCGGTCGTAGTAGGCGCGGCCCTCGGTGGGGTTGCGGAGCTGGACGACGGCCATGATGTGCAGCACTCGGTTGATCTGCCGGTTCCCGGCCCTCGACAGCCGGTGCCGGACCTGGTCGCCGGAGGAGGCGTCCATCGGCGCGGTGCCATCCCAGGAGGCGAAGTGCGCCTTGTTAGGGAACCGCGTCACCTCACCGACCTCGACCAGCAGCCGGGCAGCGCCGGAGGGCCCGATCCCGTGCAGATCGGTCAGGGTGGTGCCGGTGACGGCGAGCAGCGCATTGAGTTCTTTGTTCGCCTCCTTCTTGCGCTGGTAGATGCGTTCCAGGTCGCTGATCAGCTCGGCGGCGACCCGGCGGCGGGCTTTGCCCGCGGCATCACGGGGGCGGACCCGGGCGAGCAGCGCCTTGGCCTGGGCCGCGGACAGGTCCTTCTTGGCCCCGCCGGGCATGAGCTCGAGCAGCAGCTGATGCAGCTGGGAGACCATCCGGGTGTGGTCTTCACCCAGCGACCGGCGGCGGTCGGCCAGGATCCGCAGCACCGCAAGCTGCTGGTCATCGACCACCTGCCGCAGGCCGGTCATCCGGGTGGCGGCCAGCGCCACCGAATGCGCATCGGTGGCATCGGTCTTACGGCCCTGCCCGGTGGCGAACACCCGCGTGCGGGCCGACAGCTTGGGCGGCACATCCACCACATGTTCTCCCGCGGCCAGCAGCCGGTTCGCGATGTGCCGGCCGATGCCCTGGCATCCCTCGATCGCCCAGGTCCGCTCCCGCCACCGCTTCGCCTCCGCCAGCATCGCCCGGAACCCGTCCGCATCGGTGCCATACCGGCCCCCGCCAACGACGGTCTCATCGCTGGTCATGACCTCGATCGTGGCCGAACGCTTGTGCGGGTCCATCCCGATGATCACCTGGCTCATCTCCAGTCCCTCCTACTCGATCACGCTGTTCTTGCCGAGCCAGGAGGGCACCGCTACTTCGAGCTGAACAAGCCCCTCTTGAGCCTCTCCCCGCTCACCGCGGCACCCGGTCCGCGCGCCAAATGAGAGCCACACGACCAGCGTGGGCAGCCGAAATGAGAGCGACGAACCGGGCACCTAGACCGAGCCTCGCCAGACACCGGTCCTAAGGCAAGTCAACAAGTAGCCGATGTGTGTGCGGCGGGCTTGAGGGGCCGCAACGGCGATGAGTTTCGCTATGGTGTCCAGTCTGTCTTCCCATGCACCCGATCTCCCGGCTCTCGAGGAGAGCGTCATGACCGCTACGTACAGGAGGCAAGCGTGAGGCTTCTTCTCACGTCCGGGGGCGTCACGAACCCGAGCATCCGCGATGCGCTGGTCGGCCTGCTGGGCAAGCCGATCGCCGATTCCAGTGCCCTGTGCATCCCTACGGCGGAGTACGGCCACCCCATGTGCACGCCAGCCTCGGCCTGGCGCTTCATCGCCGGCCAGAGCCCGTCCCCCATGTGCGACCTGGGCTGGAAGTCGGTGGGCGTCCTCGAGCTGACAGCACTGCCCAGCATCGGCGAGGAGCGCTGGGTCCCCTGGGTCCGGGAGGCTGACGTCCTGCTGGTGGACGGCGGCGATGCGACGTACCTGTGCCACTGGATGCGGCAGTCCGGGCTGGCGGACCTCCTGCCGTCGCTGCCCGAGACGGTCTGGGTGGGGGTGAGCGCCGGAAGCCTGGTGATGACCCCCCGGATCGGTGACGACTTCGTCAACTGGACGCCACCCACCGGGGGCGACAGCACGCTGGGGGTGGTCGACTTCTCGATTTTCCCGCACCTGGGTCACGAGCTCATGCCGGAGAACACCATGGCTGAGGCGGAGAGATGGGCGGCCGAGATCGCGGGACCGGCGTACGCCATCGATGACCAGACGGCCATCAAGGTGACCGGCGGCACCGTCGAGGTCGTCTCCGAGGGGCACTGGAAGCTGTTCCCCTCATAGCCGCGGCCAGCAGCGATCGGCGTGGCGAAGCGCCGCTCATGCCTCGGTGAGGACGTCTGCCCTCGGCTCACGCGTACAGAACCGGCGGGTCTGTACAGGGTTATCCACCCGGGCTGAGCTAGATCTCAGCCACACGGAACCGGCGATATGCGTCGATCTCGCACGGCGGTCGCCCGGACTGCCGTTGACTTTCCGTGACGGCTGCGGGCTCCAATCCGATGATCGCCGTTGGCCAGATCCGGGCGGGTACCGCACCCGTCGCCGAGGAAAATGACACATCCTTGAGAAAGAGGCGACGACAGATCGATGAGAGGGCCTGTATCAGCTCAGCTCAGAACGATGCTGAGCGACAAGAAGGACGAGAACCTACAAAGGCGGCGCCTGGCCAGGAGGGCCGGGCCGGCCTGCACGGGCTTGCATGGCGGTCTTCATCTGGCGTGCCGGGGCATCCAGGGCCTCGTTACCGGCCGCGCCCCGAAGTCTCGATGATGCTCAGCACATGGCCGGGCAGGTCGATGGTGACCGGCCCGGTCGCGGCCGTCAGCACCTCCAGGGCATCGCTGTACCGGGCCGGGTCGCTGCCGCCGATGCCCGCCCACTTACCAAGGTCGCGCTGCAGCCCGGCGATGAGCGTCGCCTTCGCGTCCTCAAACGCCATGGGGACCCAGAAGCTGGCCGCGCCCCATCCGCCAGGCGTCTTGTGCTCGGCCCAGCCGGCGACGTAGCGGAGCTGGAGGCTGCCATGGGGCCAGAGCCTGGCCTGCTCTCCGCCCGCGCCGGAGGCGCCATATGGCGGCAACGGTACGGCCGGGCGTTGCCACCGGGGACGTGTGCCGCGCCGGAAGCGTGCGGCTTTGCAGGTCACGGGAGGGCTCCCGTCTCGCGGGCGATCGCGACGGGTGACTCGCCGGCCCGCAGCCGCTCCATGATCGCGGTCACGTCGCCGGATTTCCCTATTCAATAGGCGTGTTGCCCCAGGTGGCGGTGAGACGGGAGACGGCTATGTGGCGGGTGTTCTGGGTGCCCCAGGACGCGGTACGAGCAGGGGTCCGGCGACGGGTCCTGGCGGGCTGGGACGATCTCCCGGGGCGGGAGGACGCGGCTGGCGTGTGGGCGGGTGACCCGATCTTCCTGTCGCCGGATTACGGGGTGGACCCGCTGCTAGGCCTGTACGTTCAGTCCGCCGCGTTCCGGAAGTACACGGCGGAGACGAAGCGGAACTACGCGACGGACATCGCGCTGCTGCTGGCGTTCCTGTGGGGCCGGGGGCGTGCGTGGGCTGACGCGGTGGAGCGGGACCTGGAGGACTACGAGCACTGGCGGCGGTTCGCGTCGGGCAACCCGGACCGGGTCGGGGGCACCAAGTGGGACCGGGAGCTGGCGGCGTTCGCAAGCCTGTACGGGTGGGCGGTGAAGAACGGTCACGTGACGCGGAACCCGGTGGCGATGAAACAGGTCCGCGGCCGGAACGGCGAGGTGGTGACGGCGCCGGCGGCCCGGGCGAAGGACGCCCGGGCGTCCAATGTGCACTGGCTGACGCCGCGGACGTGGCGGCGGTGGATTGACGTGGGGCTGCGCGGCCACGGCCGCGACGGGGTGCCGGAGCCTGGGTGGGCGGGGCGGCTGGAGGACCGCAGCGTCGCGTTTACCCGGCTGCTGGTTTCCTCGGGGCTGCGCCGGGCCGAGGGCGGGTCGCTGCTGACGTTCGAGGTGCCGGGACTGCGGCTGGCCGGGGGCCGCTATTACCGGGGGAAGGTGGCTGCGGGGGTGACGCGGTCGAAGAAGGACCGCACGTTCTACGCTGCGGCGGGCGCGATCGGGGAGATCGAGGCCTACGCCGACTCCTCGCGCGCGTGGGCGGTGGCGCAGGCGCAGCGCAAGGGCCTTTACGAGCGGCTGCCGGGGGCGCGCGTGGTGACCGAGGTCACCCGCCGGGCGAGGCCCGTGGTGCGGTGGCGCGGCCTGGACGGGCGGTCTGGCGAGCGTCCGCTGAGCGAGCTGACGGTGCGGGAGCGGATGGCGCTGCTCACCGAGGGGCCCAGGGGGCTGGAGCCGTTGTGGCTGTGGCTGAATGAGCGGGGCATGCCGTTCGGGGTGCACTCGTGGGAGGGCGTGTTCCGTGCGGCCAACGAGCGCTGCGAGCGGGTCCTGACCCCGTCTGGGCGGATCGGCCTTGACCCGCACCAGGTGTTCGCCCCCTACGCGACGCCGCACTCGGCCAGGCATAGTTTCGCGCTGTACATGCTGGTCGTGCTCAACGTGCTGATGGACCAGAAGTACGGCCTCACGGCGGAAGAGCGCCGCGATTTCCGGCAGCTGTACGGGGACCCGTGGTTCATGGTCCAGCAGTTGCTCGGGCACGCCTCCCGGGACACGACGGTGGACCGGTACCTGGCGCCGGTGGCGGACTTGAACCTGCGGTCGATGCTGGCCGGCGCTCCGGAGCCGATCGCGGCCCCGATGCCTGAGCTGGACGCGGTGTTCGCCCGGGTAGCGCGGGAGTCGGGGGGCATCCAGGACGTGGACGGCATCGGCCGGTCCCTGGCCGGCGCCTCGTGAGCGGGCGCGGGCGCCGGGCAGCGCTGCCGGCCGGCGGCCACGCCCGGCCTGAGTACCTGGTCACGGGCGGGCAGGGCGGCCTGGTGGTCCGCCACCATGACCGCGAGGGCCGGGTCCGGGAGTACGACTTCGCGCAGCTTCCGGTCCCTGCGCCGATGCGGGCGTCGCTGGCGGCGCTGTTCGCCGCCCGGTGCACGCCGGACCGCTGGTCCGCCCACGACTCGTCGGAGGGGTCGTGGCTTCAGCTGCGGCGGTTCGCGCAGTTCCTGGCCAGCCAGGAGCCCGCGCCGCGTGACCTGGAAGAGCTCACCCCGGCGATGGTGCGGCGGTGGCGGGCGTGGCTGCCCGCGGGCGCCGGAGGGTATTACGCCTTCGGCCTGGTCAGCGGCCTGCTGCTTGGCGACGAGAGGCTTCAGGCGGGACCTGTCGCCGACGAGCTGGCCCGCCGCTCCAGGAAGCCGCGGAGCAAGCTCCAGTCCTACGGTGAGGCGGAGCTCGGGCAGGTGACGGCGGCTGCCCGCCGCCGGTTCCGGGCGGCCCTGCAGCGCATCAACGACAACGCCGTTCGCCTGCGGCAATGGCGGGACGGCGCGCTCGCTGAGGGCGGCGGCGAGTGGATAGCCGGCGAAGGGCTGGACGTCCTGGCCCGCACCGGGGACCTGCCCAGGAATGCGCGCAAGGACGGGCAGCCGGGCAACGTGGTGGCCAGGTACCGCAACGCGCTCGGTGCAGTGGCCTGGCGGCGGCTGTTCCTGACCCGGGAGGAGGCAGTGGCGCTGGGTGTCCTGCTGCTGGCGGAGTTCGGCTGGAACCTGTCGGTGATCAGCAGCCTGGAAGTGCCCATGGCGTCCCCTGACCAGGGCGAGGACGGGCACCCGACCTACCGCATCCCCCTGGTGAAGCCCCGCCGCGGCCCCGGCCGCCACCACGAGACCCGCAACGTCACCGATCACGGGGCCGGCTCGCCCGGGCGGCTGATCACGCAGGCGCTGGAGGCCACGCGCTTCGCCCGCGCCACCGTCGCCGAGCTCGCCCCCGGCACTGCCCGGCTGATCGTCTGGCGGGCGGAGAACCTCGGGGCCGGCGGCCGGACCAGGACGCCCATCGCGCGGCCGGCCCGTTCCGCTTCGGCATCACCGCGAAGGCCGCAGCCGACTGGGCGAAGGCCGAGGGGCTGGACGGCAGCCCGTTCCGGCGCGGGCGGCGCACCGTGATCGCGCTTGACCGGCGCGAGCCCGGCCAGCACTCCCAGGACACCCACGACCGTCACTACGTCCTGCCCGATGAGCGGGTCCGGGCCGAGGCCGTCGAGGTGATCGCGGCCGGCGCCGAGGACGCCGCCGACCACGCCCGCAAGGCGGTCCTGGCCGCCGAGCTGCGGGACCAGCCCGATCCCGGCGACGCAGAGACAGCGACCGCGGCCTGCTCCGGCACCCGCGACAGCCCCTGGCCGGCCGGGGACGGCGGCTGCGGCGCCTCGTTCCTGATGTGCCTGGCATGCCCGAACGCCCACGTTCATCCTGGTCACCATCCCCGCCTCGCTCACCTGCACGAGGCCCTGGCCAGCCTGCGGTCCGTCCTGCCGGCCGCCGCATGGGCGGCCGACTGGCGTGACGCCCACGACCGCCTCGAAGACCTGAAGGAGCAGGTCGGCCACGCGGGCTGGGCCCAGGCCGTGGCCCAGGTCACCGACGCCGACCGCGCGATCGTCGGCCACCTGCTCACCGGGAACCTCGACGCGTGACCGCCGCCGAGGACTTCGATCCCTACCTGCTCCCGCTGCCTGCGCCGACGAGCCCCGTCGTCGCCCCGCACCTGGCCAGCCCCCTGCACGCCCACCTCGACGGCCGCTACGGCGACCCGGTCTGGCCGCTGGCCCCGCTGACCGGCAACCCCAGCACCAGGAAGCCGAGCATCTACTGGGAGCACTGGCCCGCCGGGTTCCGCGACGAGATGCGGCTGGCGGCCTGGAACCTGATCAACGGCCAGCTCCGGCCCACCTTCCTGCGGGGGCACAGCCGCAGGATGCGAGGCCGCCCCGGCATGACGGAGGTCAACGGCACGCTGGCGCAGTGGCGGCAGCTCGCGAGATGGCTCGAGGAAAGGGGCATCCGCAGCCTCGCCGGCTGCGACGCAGGCGTCCTTGACGACTACGGCCAGCATCTCCGCGACTCCGGCCAGAGCAGGAAACGCGTCCTGGTGTCCCTGGTGGCGCTGACCCGGCTATGGGCCCTGGACCAGCTCAGCGCCCGCCCTAACGGCATCGCCTGCCCTCCGTGGGAAGACCTCGGCCTCGATGACTACCTGCCCGCCGCGACGAGCACGGGCGGAGGGGAGAACGCGACCGAGCCCCTCGCGGAGCAAACCATCGGCCCGCTGCTCACCTGGGCGATACGGCTGGTCGAGGACCTGTCCGGGGACATCCTCGCCGGCTGGGCCGAGCGGCAGCGCCTCATCGAGGCAGCCCGCTCCAATGCCCCCACGCCCGCCGGGCTCGCCGCCCTGGAGGCATACCTCCGCCCCCTGATCGCCAGCCAGGATCCACTGCCCGCAACCACCTTCCAGGGCAAGCCCGCGCCCGCGGTCGCCTACATCGGCGCCGTCACCGGCGCATCGCGCCGCCAGGTCGAGTGGTTCACCCGCTACGAGGGAATGGCCGCGGAAGTCACGCGGCGTCCCGGGCCATGCCCGATGGACATCCCTGTGACCGGCCGGATCGCGGGAAGGCCGTGGCGGACGGCGCTCGACTTCAACGAGGCCAAGGCCCTGATGCGCCACCTGGGCACGGCCGCATTCATCGTCTGCGCGTACCTGACAGGCGCCCGCCCGGGAGAGGTCCTGGCACTGCGCACCGGATGCTGCCCCGACCCCGCCCCAGGGCCGGACGGACAGGCGGGATGGCACCTGATCCGCGGCCTGGAGTTCAAGACCGCCACCGACGACGACGGCAACCACCGCTCCGGCGGCACCGAGCGCGAGGCCCCCTGGGTGGCCATCACGCCGGTCGTCAACGCCATCCGCGTCCTGGAGCGCATGGTCCCCGACGGGCACCTGCTGTTCGGCCACGACGCCCACGACGCGCGCGGCGAAAGGCCCGACACCGGCTCCCTGAAGCCCGCCGCGCTACGGGAGCGGATCGAGGACTTCGCCGACTGGGCGAACCGCGAGGCAGCCACGCACGGACTTCCCGGCCAGGCCATCCCCGCCGACCCGCGCGGGCCAATCGGCCTGGTCCGCTTCCGCCGCAGCCTGGCCTGGCATATAGCGCGCCGGCCCAATGGCCTGGTGGCCCTGGCCATCCAGTACGGGCACATGCGCACCGCGCTCGGCCGGTGGGCCACCGAGGGATACGCCTGCCGCAGCCGCGACGGCATCCACGACCTCATCGACCTGGAGACCGCCCGCGCGACCGCCGACACCATCGCCGCCCTGCACGAGCACCTCCAGAACGGCGGCGGCATCTCCGGGCCCGCAGCCCTCCGCGCCATCAGGGCCGCCGCCACCGCACCCCGCTTCGCCGGCACCCCCATCACCCTGGCCAGCGCCCGCAAGCTGCTGAAGAACGAGGACGCCATGATCTATGACAACCCGCACGCCCTCGTGCTCTGCCACTACAAGCGCGACAAGGCCCTGTGCCACAGGGACGGGGTGAGGGACACCCCCAGCCTCGACCGCTGCGTCCCTGGCTGCGGCAACATCGCCCGGACCGACCAGCAGGCCGCCCAACTGCGTGAACGCGCGCTCGTCCTGGAAAGCCAGGCCGAGCACGTCCCCCAGCCCGTCGGCGACCGGCTCCGCGCCAGCGCCGCCAGGCTCCGCGCGCTGGCCGACAAGCACGACCGGACCCGCATCACTGCCGGCGAGGGCCAGGCATGACCGCCGACCTCAGCGAGCGGGACCGGATCAGGGCCGCCATGGACCGCATCCTGGACGGCACGCCCGAGCGGTCCAACGGCGCGCTGACCGTGGTCGCGCTTGCCATCGAGGCCGGCGTCCCGCGCAACGCGCTCACCCAGCGCCACACCGACCTGAAAGACGAGTTCTACCAGCGCATCCGGGAACGCGGCGCCGACAACGCAGACGAGGCCCGGCTCCGCGTCACCATCGCGAAGCTCCGGCAGACAGTCGCTAACAAGAACAGGGAACTCGCCCAACTCCGCGCCGACGTCCCCGCACTCGTCCGCGCCGTCAACACGCTCACCCTGGAACTGCGGGAGACACGAGCCGAGCTCACCGCGCTCGGCAACGTCACCCGGCTCGACAGCCGGCGTGTCCCCGCCCGGCACGAGGGCGAGCAGTGAAGGCCCTTTTCATCCCCGTTGACGGGCCGCCCAGGGAAGTTGACCTGCCCGGCGGCGGCACGCGGTTCATGCGCTCCCTCAAGGCGCTCATCGGCACGGAGTGCGCCGAGCGGATCCAGGTCACCAGCCGCTGGGAAGCCTGGCTGGACGAGGACGGCGCGGCCGCGGGAAAGCCGGTCAACCAGGCCGCTACCCTGGTCGCGCAGTCCTTCGGCTTCGAGTTCAGCTTCCTCGGGCCGGTCGTCATCGTCGGAGTGGACAAGGACACGGCGGAACCGGCGGCCCTGTCGCCAGCCCAGGCCGGGGCCATCCTCGAGAAGATCAGGGCACCGTCTGCCTGACGTCGGCACCCTCTGACGCCCCGGTGCGCCGAGGGATCCCGGTAATTCCGTTGCGCGGCGTGCGGTCGGTGGCCTACTACGTGACTCGTGGATCAGACGACGCATTCGCCAGTGCCGGAGGACGGCTCGCGGCGGGAGCTGCGCGCCGGGTTCGATGCTGATGCCGACGCTTATGACCGGACCCGGCCGGTATTTCCAGGTGTCCTGTTCGACGACCTGCTCCGGGCGGCCCGCCTCGGACGGGGTGACCGGATTGTCGAGATCGGCTGTGGGACCGGGCAGGCGACGGTGCCGCTGGCCGAGCGGGGGCTTGCAGTCACGGCAGTGGAGCTGGGCGCAGCGCTGGCGGCCCGGGCGCGCGCCAGGACCGCAGGCTTTCCTCTCGTCAGCGTCGTTACGTCCTCGTTCGAGGACTGGCAGGACACGAGCGCCGTCCCGGTTCGCGCAGTGGCGGTGTTCAACGCGCTGCACTGGATCGACCCTGACGTGCGCTACGCGAAGCCGGCCGCGATCCTGGCTCCCGGAGGCGTCATGGCGGTCGGCTCATGCCGGTGGGCACGGCCGGCTGATGCGGAGCCGTTCTGGTCCGAGGTGCAGGAGGACTACCGGGCGGTGGGGTTCCCCGGGGCGCCGCCTCCTCCGCCGGAGCAGATCGGCAAGTGGCACTTTCCCGATCAGGCACGGGCCTATTTCGACGAGGTCGCCAGCTTCCGGTATCCCTTCCAGTGGTCATACACGGCTGCGGATTACCTTGCGCAGCTGGCCACCCAGTCGGGGACCCGCGCACTCGGGCCCGCGCGCGCCGACGAGTTCCTCGCCCGGGTACGGGACCGGCTCGACGCGATGGGATCGCCGCATCTCACCGCTACCTTCGTCGGCCAGCTCGCGATCGCCGTGCGGCACTCACCGAGCTAGAGCCGTGTCAGGCAACCTTTGCCCTCCCCTACAACGGCACGTGAGGGACACTGACTGCGATGAGTGAAGCCCCGTCGGCGCTAGGACGCCGCGTCATCGTCACTGGGCTGGCCGGGTCCGGGAAGAGCACGTTCTCGCTCGCGCTCGCTGCCAAGACCGGCTTGCCGGTCATTAAACTTGACCTCCACTTCTGGAAGCCCGGCTGGGTTGCACCGTCGGAGACCGAGTGGCGCGAGAAGCAATGTGGCGTGCTCGCCGACGACGCGTGGATCGCTGACGGCAACTACCACGAGACACTCGATCTCCGGCTCGAACGCGCGGACACCGTAGTGTTTCTCGACCTGCCCTGGTGGCTTTGCGCAGGACGCGCGTTCCTGCGCGGCTTCCGAATGCCGAGCGAGTTGCCCGAAGGGTGCGATTATTCGGCCTGGCTGCGGTTGCGCGATGAGTGGAGTTTGGCCGTCCGCATCTGGCGAAAACGCCGGTCAGAGCCGGAGCGCGAACACGAAATCATTTCGCAGCACGGTCAGCATGTGGCCCTTCACGTGCTCAGATCCAAGCGGGCAGTCAGGGAATTCCTCGACGGTCTGGACACCGATCACGTGGAAGCCGACGACGGTTGATCGGACGCCGAGTGATCGCCCCTAACCCTGAGAATTCGCGGTTATCGGTAGCGGACCGGCGCGGGAAACATGAAAAGTGCTCCTGACTTGGGAGGATGCGGGTGTCGAAGCCTTTATCCGGACCAAGCCGAGGAGCACTTTCTAAGTGAACAGTACAGGCTGGCAGCGGGGCCTGACGGTTACCGGCGGCGGGACCGGCGTGGTGTCGCACGTCGGCGTGGCGCTGATCCGGGCGCTGGCCGATAACACCGGGCTGAGGGCGGAGCTGTCGAGGTCACTGGCAGATGAGCGGCTGCTGGTCCATGACCGGGGCCGGGTGCTGGCCGACCTGGCCTGCGTGATCGCCGACGGCGGCGAGGCGGTCAGCGACTTCCGGCTGATCGGTGATCAGGGCGAGTTGTTCGGCCTGGTCGCCTCGGTGCCCACGGTGTGGCGGACCCTGAGCGAGATCGCGGCCGGCGGCGCCAGGACCGCCGGCCGGCTCACCAAGGCGGTGAACGCCGCACGGCGGACGGCGTGGGCGCAGGCCGCCGTCCGGCACGGCGGCCTGCCGGGCGTGCGCGTCGCGGACAAGACGCTGGCGGGCGTGACCTGCATCCGGCTGGATGCCTCATCCCCGGGACCTCAATCGTCATTCACGATGTCGGCGAGCTGGCGCGCCGGGAACCGGCAACCGTCCTCGTCACAGCGTGGAACTACGCCGAAGCGATTGCACGGAAACACGAATCGCTTAGCGCTGGAGGAACGAGATTCGCGACCCCCCTTCCAACGCCGCGCTTCGTCGAATCGCAGCGCGCGTCCGAGTCTTAGGGTACAAGGAATCGGATGACACTCGACGTTCCCGATGAAGTCCGAAGCACGGCGCTTGCCGACGGGCACGCGGCATGGCTCGACGGTCTACCGTCGGTCCTAGACTCCCTGGCCCAGGACTGGTCGCTGACGATCGGCGCAACGATGCGCGGGGGAAGCGCTGCCTTGGTCGTCGAAGCCACGCTCGCCGACGGGGCCCCGTCAGTCCTCAAGGTCGCGGTTCCCGGATATCGACGCCAACTCGGCTTCGAAGCGACCGTGCTCAATCTCGATGCGGGGAAGAGCTGCGCACGCCTGATCCGCCGCGACCTCACCCGAGGCGCGCTTCTGCTTGAGAGGCTCGGGCCGACGATGTACGAGGTGATCTTGGACCCTTACTCGCAGCACGACGTGTTGTGCGACATCGTCGCGCAGCTCTGGCGTCCGCTCGGCGACGACATCGACTTGCCGACCGGCGCCGACCTAGCACATCGGATGCAGCACCTCATACCGCAGCTCTGGGAGGAGCTGGAACGACCGTGTTCGGCAGCGACCATCGACGACGCCGTCGAATGTGCCGATCGCCGCGAGCGCGCTTACCGCCGCCGAACGTCGGTGCTCGTGCATGGCGACGTTCATGAAGCAAACGCACTCCAGACAGAAGGTGGCACCTTCAAGCTGATAGATCCCGAAGGCCTGAGGGCGGAGCCCGCATGTGACCTCGGGACTATCGTCCGCTGCACCCCCGACACCGGCGACGACCTACGGGTGAGAACGGAACGTCTGGCAGCCCGAACTGGCGTCGACGCCACCGCAATATGGGAGTGGGGAACCGTCCATCGCGTGATCGGCGGACTGAACGGCGTGAGAATCGGCTTCCAGCCCTTCGGCAACCTTCTTCTTGCCGAGGCGGATCGCCTTACGCAGACAGGCTGACTCGCCCCGTCTGTCAGATGGAAGTGGCCCGAACCGTGGAACCCGGCGCGCCAAGCCAAACCCTCACCCTGCCCGCCGAACGGAAACCATGATTAGCTAACGCCCGGCTCGGAGTCACGCCACCAACGAGGCAAACGTTGCCTGCCGCCGCACTAGAAGCCGAGGCAGGCCGATCTGCCATCTGTCCTCTTGCGGCATCTGTCTCCGGTCGCGAAAAATGGCGTCCAGAACTTCAACACGTTGACTTGACAGGGAACCGGATTCCGGGCCGGCGCCCGGTGCGGCCATGGCGGAGGCGACCGCCTGGCGGATCGCTGCGCGCTCGGCGAGCACCGCCTCGGCGATCAGGCCGAGGTTCCTGTGCGCGTCCGCCGGGTACGGCTGGTAGCAGGGGTTGCCCGCGTTCTGCGCCTGGGCCTGGTCGAAGGCGCGGCTGGCGCGCTGCATGAACGCAAAACGCGGCGTCCCGCCGGGGTGCGCGAGGTCGGCCAGCGGCACGGTGGCGACGCCGGCTGCCATCGTGGCGATGATCGGGTTGCCTTTCATCCGGTTGCGGGCGGTCTGGTAGTCCGGGGACTCAAGGGCGGTCATGGCCGGTTCGGCTCCTTCCAGGGGATCGATCGAGGGTTCGCGGGGCGTTGGCCCGTGCCGGGCCGGCTCGGGCAGGGGGTGGTTGCGGTCCTGCAGGGCCCGGCCTGGCGTGCCAGTCGTCCCAGGCCGCCTGCGCCGAGGGGTACGGGCCGCGCCGGCCGTCGGCCCAGTGCAGGAACCACAGGCCCTCGTGTTCCTCTCCGGCCGTCGGAAGCAGGTGCCCGACATCGGCGCGGCTGATGTCGCGGAGCCGGCCGGGGGTGCCGCACCACCGGCATTCATCTGGGCTGGCGCGCAGGCACAGGCCGGCGTGGTCTGGATCTTGCGGGCAGCCGTCTTCGCATTCGGCGAGCAAGCCGGTGGCGGCCTGGAAGCAGCCGTCGCACAGCCGGATGCTTTCCGTCGCGCCGGGCGGGCCGGGGTACAGGTCGAAGAACCAGCGCTGGTCCGGCCGGTGTGCCGTATCGCCGGCTGCGTCGGCGATGTACACGCCCACGGCAGCGGTGCCGAAGCGCGGATGAACGCGCAGCAGCCCATCAGCGGCGGCCGGGTCGAAGCGGCCGATCGTGACGGTGAGCACGCCATCGGCAGTCTGCACAGTCACTGCCACGCCGGCGACCGTTACGGTCTGCTTCTTCGTCACGGCACCATTCCTTCCTGCGAGGGTCCGCCGGGCGCTGCCCCGCCGTCTGGGACGGGGCTGGGCTCCGGGAGCGGGTGGGTGCCGTGCTCGTCGGTGCGGACCTCGACTAGGCCGCCGCGGACCGGGCTCCAGCCGACCCGTCCGACCGCGAGCGGGACTTCGCCGATGACCACGACATCCCCGATGGACAGCGGCCGCAGTTCGCGCTCGTAATAGCGGCAGGCCAGGTCCGCGCCGTGGGGGTCGCGGGGGTGGCCGTTGCCGATGGCGTTATTCGGGGTGCTCAGACTTGTCCGCTGTCCGTTCGCGGGGCGACTGCCCCTCGATGAGGTTCACGATGGGCATGGGGCGTTCGCGATCATGGCTCTGGCTGGTGGAGATCAGTCCGCGAGATATTCGAAGAGGAACTGCCTGACCGACCTCATTTTCGTCACGTAACGTGATCGAACCCCGATCGAGCCGACGCACGTAACCGCCGATCTGGACGGCAGGCGTCGCTGTGGCACGTATCGTGTGCGACGCGCAGATCAGGTTGACCGGCGTGCCCGTCGGCGCCCGGGTCGTCTCCGCTCTGCCCGGCTGCGGGTGGCCGACGGTAAGCCCTGGCTGGGTCCTGGCGGCGGCCGGCGGCACGCGGTGGCGGTCACCGGGACCGTCTCGCTTGCTGCCCGGTCCTGGCACCGGACGGGCCTGCCGCTTGTCCGGGTTGGGTTGTAGGGCCCTGCCCTCGTGGCGCCTCCTGCCCTGACCATGGCCTCAGGCAGGCCCGGCGCGCTGGCGCGGCGGGCAGGAAACGCGCTCGCCCGCGAGCCGGGCGGCGGATGAGGCACGCGCGTGAAGGCCGCCGTCTATAACAGGTGCGGCCCCCGGATGTCGTTCACGTGAGCGAGATGGCAGGCCGGTCCCCCGGGACGGCGAGGTCCTGATCAGGGTCCGCGACGCTTCCGTGAATCCGCTCGACGGCCTGACGCAGGGCAAGCCGTACACCCTGCGGGCCATGACCGGGCTGCGCGCGCCGAGGACCACGCGGCTGGGCGTGGACGTGGCCGACCAGGTTGAGGCGGCCGGCCGGAACGTGACGCAGTTCAGGCCGGGCGACCAGGTGTTCGGCTTCTGCCTCCGTGATCCCCTGGCCCCCGGGTGCCGGAGCCTGGATGCACTGCCAGGGGCCTTCGCCGAGTACGCGTGCGCCCCCGAGCCGGCGGTAGCCGCCATGCCGGGCAACGTCACGTTCGAGCAGGCGGCGGCTGTCCCCGTGGCGGCAGTCACCGCGCTTCAGGGGCTCCGCGACAAGGGGCGGGTCCGGCCGGGCCAGGAGGTCCTGGTCAATGCCGGGGATGCGCGGGCCGCGCGCGACGCCTGGTCACAGGCCGTGGTCATCCTCGACGACATGCGCCACCCCGACGCCGCGGCGGTGCGTGCCAAGCTCTCAGCCCTCGGCTGACAGCCATTCGTCCGGCGTCAGGCGTGAGGCGCTGGCCTCGCGTCCACGGCCGCGGCCGCCAGCAGGGTGGCGGCGGCGAGGCAGACCCAGAGGGTCGCGGCGCCGCGGGCGGCGAGTGCGGTGATGACCGCGGAGGAGACGGCCAGGCCGAAGCCGGTGGACAGCTGGAGCCGGGCCAGGGCACGCCCGAGCGCGTGCTCGGGGGCGGGGGCGGCCCAGCCGTGGCCGAGCTCGACGCCGGCCAGGAAGCCCAGGTAGGAGACGGTGAGCACGATCCCCGAGATGGCCAGGGCCTTGCGGCGCGGGAAACGGGACATCCAGACCGTCACCGGCACCTGGAAGGCGACCACGAGCACCGTATTGGTCACGAAGTCTCCCGCCGCCCACACCGGCGACGCGTGCAGCTAAGTGACCAGCACGAGCGGGAGCGCGACCTCGGGCACGTTGGGGCAGAAGACGTAGATGACGTTCGCGGCGACGAGCAGGCGCATCCGCGGGGCGGCCCGCAGGGGCGTAGCCGGGTCGTGCTCGCGGGAGGGGGCGGGCGGGGAGCTGGCGCGGATGCGGACGGACCAGGCGAGGGCGGCGGACAGCAGGTAGCTCAGCCCGGTGCCTGCCGCCAGCGCGCAGGGCCGGGGTGCCGCCGGCGAGGCAGGCGGTGGCGAGCAGCGCGCCGAGGCCGAGGCCGCCGTTGCGCACCGACCGGCCCGCCGCCAGCGCCGCATCGCGCTCGCGGCCCGCGGAGACGGTGGCCACGAGAGCGGCGTGCGCGACCGGGAAGGCCTGGTTGCCAATGCCGAGGAACAGCGCGGCCACCGCGAACAGCCACGCGGTAGACGCGGTGCTCGCCGGGGCGGCCAGCAGCAGCGCCGTGCCGACGACGCGGGCCAGTATGGCGGCGGCGGCGGCCGTGCTCCGCGCGCCCGCGGTCCAGCCACCGGCCCACGGCGGGAGTGCAGCCAAGCCCCGCGGCCACGCCCGCCGTCATGGCCAGGCCGGCGGGCAGGGCCGGCAGCCGCAGCACGTTGATGCTGTACAGAAGCAGGAACGGGCGCAGCAGGCCGGTGCCCACCGCGAGGGCGACGGCGTAGCGCGGGCCGCCGGAGGCGCGGAAGAGAGCGTGCGGGCGGGCGGTCATGCGGCCACTGTGCGGCCCGGTGCCGAGCCAGGGCCCGCGGGTTGACGGGATCCGTCAACCACAGCGGCGGCCGGGCGTCCTGCCAGCGATGATGGCGGGATGACGCTGCGCATCGACATCACCGGCCTGCCGCCGAGCGCGTGTCGTTCGCCGTCTCCCCGCTGGCCGAGCTGACCGCGATGCTGCACGCGCTGGCCGCGACCGAGCATCACCCGCACCTGGCCGCCTGGGCCGCGGGCGTGCGCGCCGGGCTGCGGCCCGAGCTAGCCGAGCGCCTGCTGGAGGCCGAGTTCCTCTGGTGGTCATCGCGCGCGGACTTCCTGCTGCCGGCGCGGCCGTGCGAGACGCTGACGGGTGAGCTGGACGACGTCGACCGGATCGCGGACGAGGCCGACGTGACCTCCGCGCTCGTCACCACCTGCGGCAGCAGCTGGGTCCACTTCGGCGGCCACTCCCCGCTCACCGACGCGGCCGCCCGCCGCTGCGCCCTGGACCAGGCGCAGGCACGCGGCGCGCTCCAGGAGGCGTTCGCCGAGCGGCTGCTCGCCGACCCGCGGGCGGTGCGGGCGAGGGTGCGCGAGGCGCTGGAGCAGTGCGGGCCGGCGTTCTTCGACGCGGCGTGGCCCGGCGCCGCCGCGCGGATCACCGCGGACCTGCGGGTGAAGACCGACCTGCGGGACCGCCAGGGCCGCGGCGCGGCCGTCGCGGCCGTGTCCGGGGCGGTCGCGCTCGCGCCCGAGGGTGACCGCATCGTTGTCGACAAGCTCCAGGACAACGCGACGAGCGCCGCAGGCGCCCGGGTGACCTTCATCCCGGCTGTCTTCGGCAGCCCGCACCTCGTGACGGTGCACGCACCGGGCTGGCGGCCCGTGGTCCAGTACCCGGTCGCCGAGCCCAGCGCCGCCCAGCCGGTGTCGCTGGACGCGGTCGGGCGCAGGCTCGGCGCGCTCGCGCACCCGGTCCGGCTCCGGCTCGTGCGCACCCTCGCCCGCGGCTCGCACACCACCGGCGAGCTGGCGCTCGCCTGGGACCTGACGCCCCCAGAGGTCTCCCGCCACCTCGCGGTCCTGCGCCGCGCCGGGCTGCTGACCGCCGAGCGGCGCCGCCGCTACGTGCACTACGCCGTCGACCTTACGGCGCTGACGGCGCTGGGGACGGACCTGCTGGCGGCGGTGCTGCGGTAGGGGCCGCCCCAGCCTCGCGTGCCCCGCTCGCCGCTGGCATGTGGTTGTCGTGAGTTAGTGAGTTAAATAACTTGACAGCGATGGATGATGCTGCACATAGTGAGTGAGACTACTAACTCAATCTCCCAGGAGGATTCCGGGTATGGAATCAGTCCAAGGGCGCGTCCTGCCGGCGGTTACCGACTCGCGGCTGGTCCTCCGGTCGAGGCTCGGCGCGATCACCCTGGTGCTGCTGTGCGGCGTGCAGTTCCTCGACATCGTCGACTCGGCGATCGTCAACGTCGCCCTGCCGTCCATCCAGCACAGCCTGAGCTTCTCGCAGCAGAACCTGCAGTGGGTGGCGAGCGGCTACATCCTCACCTACGGCGGGTTCCTGCTGCTCGGGGGGCGGCTCGCCGACCTGCTCGGGCGTCGCCGCATCCTGCTCGCCGGCCTGACCGTCTTCGCCGTGTCATCGCTGACCGCCGGGCTGGCCAACGACGCGGGGCTCCTGGTCGCCGCCCGCCTCGTGCAGGGCATCGGCGCCGCGCTCATGGCCCCGGCGGCGCTGTCCGAGCTGACCGCCAGCTTCCGTGACGGCAAGGACCGCAACACCGCGCTCGGGGTCTGGGGGGCCGTCAGCGGGATGGCCGCCGCGGCCGGCGTCTTCCTCGGCGGGGTGATCTCGCAGGGACCCGGCTGGCGGTGGATCTTCTTCGTTAACCCGCCGGTCTGCGTCGCGGTGGCCGCCGGGGCCCTCGCCCTGCTCGCGAGCGACCGTGGCAGCAGGGCCAGGGAGACGGCCTTCGACTCGCAGGGGGCGGCCCTGGTGACCGGGGGCATGCTGCTGCTGGTCTACGGCCTCGTGCGGGCGCCGGTCGTCGGCTGGGGATCCGCGCAGACCATCGGGGTCCTGGCCGGATCCGCCGTCGTGATGATCGCGTTCGCCTTCAACGAGCTGCGCAGCCGCTACCCGCTGGTGCCCTTCGCCGTCCTGCGGGTCAAGGGGCTCGTGGCGGCCGACCTGACCCAGCTCATCGCCTTTACCGGCTTCTTCTCCATGTTCTTCTACGCCACGCTCTACATGCAGGAGGTCCTGCACTACTCACCACTCAAGGCCGGGGCCGCCTACCTCCCGATCACCGCGGGCTTCGCCGTGGCCGGCGGCCTGGCCTCGCAGCTTGTCACCCGCATCGGCACCCGCCCGGTCGTGGTGGCCGGCTGCCTGATCGCCGGGGCCGGGATCTACCTCGTGTCGCGGGTGCCGCTGCACGGCTCGTACGTGAGCGGCCTGCTTCCCGGGTTCGTCATCATGGCGCTCGGGGCCGGGTCGGTGTTCGTCTCGGTCACCGCCGCGGCCAACGCGGGCGTGCCATCCGACAAGGCGGGCCTCGCGGCCGGGCTGCTCAACTCATCGCAGCAGGTCGGCAGCGCGCTCGGCCTCGCCGTCCTGTCCGCCGTCGCGATCACCCGCACCAACAACCTGATCGCCGGGCACGCATCGCATCTGGTGGCCGCGGACGCCGGCTACCACCAGGCCCTGCTGGTCGGCAGCATCCTGATGGCGGGCGCGGCCCTGCTCGCCCTCCGCATCGGCAACACGCGGCAGGCGGCCCCGCTGGTCATGGTCAGCGCCGAGTGACGCGGGTAACCTGACAAGTGAGATGACTGACTCAGCAGTGGAAGCCCCGGCCGCCGCCCCCCGGCGGCCGGGGAAGCGAGAGCGGCTGGTCGGCGCCGCGATGCAGCTCCTGCACCAGCAGGGCGCCGAGCGGACCACCCTCGCGGACATCGCCAAGATGGCGGACGTTCCTCCCGGCAACGTCTACTACTACTTCAAGACCAAGGACGACGTCATCGCGGCGGCCATCGGGGCCCACGCGCAGCAGGTCAGGACGGCCCTCGCGGCCATCGACGCACGCCACAGCGCCCCGAAGAGCCGGCTAAAGGCCCTGGTGCGCGAGTTCGCCTCCCAGAGCGAGAGCATCGCCCAGCATGGCTGCCCGCTCGGCAGCCTCTGCTCCGAGCTCGACAAGCGCGCCGACGCGCTGGACGTCGCCGAGCTGATGCGCCTCCCGGTCGCCTGGGCCGAGGAGCAGTTTCGGTCGCTGGGCCGCCGCGACGCTCACGACCTTGCCCTCGACCTGCTGGCCGCCTACGAGGGCAGCGCGCTGCTCGCCAACACCATGCGTGACCCCGCCATCCTGTCCGGGGCCGCCCGCCGCCTGAACCACTGGATCGACACCCTGTGAGCTGACTCCCGTCATCGACAGGCGCTACACGCTGAGCGAGGTCCCGAAGGCCCTCCGCTATCTGCAGGAAAGGCACGCCCAGGGGAAAGTGAAATAGACCCTGGGATATAGCGGCGACATCACCTCATGCCAAGGGCTGAAGGGACCGGGACTACCTCAGGCCATACCAGGGCACTCTACGGAGAGCCTCCTTAACGCTGCTTCGAGCGATGGCCCGAGTGGCACTGCCTGCGTGCCCTGGCTAAAGCATCGCACTCGTGCGCGCCTGGCCCATCTCACGCTCGGCGTTGTCGCGTGCCATCAGCCGAGGGACAGCCAAAGGATCCTTGGCGGGTACCGAACAGGACATTCTGCGCGTGGTGCAAGGTCGATCCGTCGCGACTGCAAGACGCGCCGAGTCGGCGATATGCACTAAACGCACAGCCGTGCCGCCTGGCGGGTACTCACCCTCCGTGATCGCCAATGTCCAGGCTCGACGACTGTCACCGGGCACGCTAGTGGCCCACAACTGGCCCACGAAATCCTGTAATCACCGGCCGGGTCCCGTCCGCTAGGCGTCCGCGCACAGCTGCCCGCAGTGGGACTCAGCAGGACCAAGCGGCACCCGGCACGCACCGGCCACAGGGCCTCTACCTGCGGAAACACCGATCCGGAGGGAACGGTCCCCGGTACGCAATCCCCGCCCGCACAGACCCTGGGCAGCGCCAGTGCAGGCCGCTGACCTGCCCAGATCTGGCCCACATCTGGCCCACAACTGGCCCACAGACACCGGGAACGGTCCCCGGAACCGCTCCCGGACACACATCAGGCCCGGTCCGCAGACCGGGCCTGACCTGGGGTTATGCGTGGCAGGTGTTGGGTTCGAACCAACGTAGGCTAAGCCGACGGTTTTACATCCCTGAAGGAGCGGGCCGGGGTCAAGTGGGGCGATGTGCCCGTTTTTCTTCCGTTCCGGGCCGGGTTTTGGGCATGCCGGGAGGAGGGCCGGGGTCAAGGTGGAGCGCCCG
>Ga0137365_10000895_pt1 | contig 22030 bp, 16 predicted proteins | sample SagtaG_9_FD_104799 | JGI IMG/M metagenome (GOLD analysis project Ga0137365, IMG submission 104799) | Vadose zone soil microbial communities from Sagehorn Ranch, Mendocino, California, USA - Sage1_L_40_16 metaG | ecosystem: Environmental > Terrestrial > Soil > Vadose zone | place: USA...
CGGGCCGAGGCTGGCTCGGCTGCGAAGTGGAGGAGCGTCGACGATCCGGTTCCCGCGATCTGGACCCGGAAGGATCGCCGGCGGGCGATCTCAGCGGCGGCCCCTCGTCGCGTGCGGCAAGGTCGCCGCGCGTTGCCGGCGATAGTGACGGCGCATCGGACCCGGCCACCGGCGCAATGCGGCGGCCCAGCAGCCTCCCGGTCCAGGCCCGGCCAGCCCGCTGTGATTCCGTCGTCCTCTCCCGGTCCTGCCGAAGCGGCGTCTCACCCGCCGCGCCGTGGTCGCGGACGGCGCGCTGCTGCCCGAGCCAGCCGGGCCGACCTGACCTAACTCACGTAGCTTAGCCCGCTGCCGAGGTCGCGCTGCCGAGGTCGCGCCGCCGGGCCGCTCACGGCCGGCAGCCGGGAGCGGATGACCTCAGCCGGTGCCCCTGATCGCGACGTTGAAGATCTCTGCCATCCACTGATCTTGCGAGTGAGGGGAAGGCGGCAGCTGCGTGAACCAGACCACCAGGTAACGTCCGCTGACCGAGCCGGTGACGTGGAAGGTGATCGTCCCGCTGACGTCGTCGCGGGAGGCGATCGTCTTCATCGACTCCAGGTTGGCCTGGCTGCGCTCGTTACTGTCGCTGACGAGCAGCTTGACGCTGGCGCCGGGAAGCGGCCCGAACGTGACGGTCACCGAGCCGAACCGCACCCGCTTGCCCATGTCGATGATCAGGCCCGACCCTTGCTTCAGCCCGCCGAACGTGGCGCTGCGGTACCACTGCGACACCCAGTCCGTCTGCATGCTGTTGTCGATGGCATAACGGGCGTATTGCGTGTTCTCGTTGCCCGAGTCGCTGATCGTCAGCGGATCGAAGCCAGTGGCGCCGACCGGCTGCAGCGTCGCGGCCTGTGCCGACGGGCTCGCTGAACCGCCGCCGTGCTGGCCGGCCGGCGTGCCGCCGTGGCGTGGCCACAAGGTGAACGCCGCGATTGCCGCGAGCACCAGCACCCCGGCCACCGCGGCACTGACGGCTGACAACCTGGATCGAAGCACGCTGGCGGGCTTGGCGCGCCGGCGCCCTGGCCGTGCGTCTGGTCTGCGCCGCAAGCCGGGCAGCGCGAGCTTGCCCGGACGGCGTGGCTCATCGTCCTGCCAGGCCTCATCAGGCTGGCCGTGACCGTCCGCCCAGTCCTGCTCGGCCGGGCGGCCTGACTGGCCATACCAGCCAGCGTCCTCGGCCCAGTCTTCGTGGCCGGTCTCGTCCGCCCAGCCTGCCTCCGGCTGAGCGCGTCCGCGGTACTGATCGCGGGCCGCGGCCGGGTGCTGCCTGGGCGGCAACGCGGGCGGAAGGACCGGGGGGATCACCGCGACCAGGGCACCGGCCAGTTGCGCAGGATCGATCATCGGCTGGCCGCCGTCACGGGTCCGGAGCTGCATCGCACGGCACGCAATGTCCGAGAGCGTCAGCGGAACGCCAGCGACTACCTGCCTGGGACTGCACGGCTGCCCGTCGGCGACCGGCGCGGGCGGCAGCGTCGGGAAGTCGGGCCCAGGCCAGTGGCCGGTCAGCGCCGCATACAACAGCTGGCCGAGCCCCTGGGTGTCGGTGAGCACCGGATCATCGGCCGACACGGCAGACAGGGCAGCGTCGATGCCCAGGCCAACCACCTTGACCTCACCGGTCTGGCTCCTCCGCACCGAGCCAGGGCAAAGGCACATGTGAGCCACGCCAGCGGCGTGCGCCGAGGAAAGCGCGCCGGCCGCCTCCGCGATCAGCCTGGCCGCCCGGTACGGCTCGAGCGGGCCCTCGGCGAGCAGGTCGCCCAGGGTGTCACCGGCCGCCCATTCCATCACGATGTAGGCGCGGTCCCAGGCGTCCTCGACGTCGAATACCTGAGCCAGCCTGGGATCTGTCAGCCTGCTCGCGGCACGGGCCGCGGTCACCACCTCGGTGACCCGCGGGAATCCCTGAGCGAACGTGAAGACGGTGACCGCGCGGGCTAGCGTCTCGTCGATCGCCTTCCAGGCAGCCCACCCAGAACCAGCGGCGATCCGGTCTTCAAGCCGGTACCGTCCGCCGAGCCTGGTTCCTGGCTCAGAGGTGTGCGTGGTCATAGATCACTGGCGTATGGCCGAGCCTGGCTCTCGACGCTTCCTCCCCGGTGTGGCGACCACTCGTGGGGTCCGGACAATTCAATGATGCGGCACATCATGCCCGGGGATCCCGCTGCCACCCTACCGCGCCGCAAACCGTTACCAGCCGGAGACTGTCCTGCGAGTGCAAGAATGAACCGCTGGCTATCGGGTTGGCCGCCGTGCCCGCCGCGGGCGATTGGCCGCCAGGTAGCGACCGGCCTCACCGGGCGGATCGGGTGCGGCCGAGCCTGGCCTTGACCATTCCGGTCAGCTCCGTCAGCTCGGTGACCCTGATTGCCTTGGCGAACATCATGTAGAACAGCAGCGCGCCGCTGCCGCCCAGGGCCACGACGGCGAACGCGGGAACCTTCCCGGTGGAGAACACCCCGGTGATCATCACCATCACGGCAAGGGCGAAAAGCGCGGCGGGGAGCGCGGCCACGTGCATCCGCAGCAGGCTCATGCCGATCTGGCGGCCGGCCAGGCCGCCGAGCCGCCTGCTGAGTATCCGCCAGGCAAGCACCGCCCCGATCGAGTTCGCCAGCCCGAAACCCGCTCCGAGCGCAGCGACGACCTGGTCAGCGGGCAGCACGTACAGCGCGATCAGGTTGGCGCCGACATTGGCGATCATCGTCACCACGCCGATCAGTGCCGCGGTGCGGCTGTCGTGCAGCGAGTAGAAGACCCGCAACAGCAGCTGGAACAGCATGTAGGGGACCAGGCCGACCGAGAAGATCGAGAAGACCAGGCCGAGATACCTGGCGTCGGCATCGGTCGTGTTGCCGTAGGCGAGCAGTATTTCGGCGAGGGCCGGGCCGAGCACGGCGAGCACCAGCGCGGCTGGCGCTACGATCACCGATCCGAGCCGCACGCCGGTAGAGAAATCCGCCTGGACCAGCTCGTAGCGCCGCTCTGCGGCATGCGCGCTCATCCGGGGCAGAAGCGCCGTGATGACCGACAGGCCGACGATGGCGTAGGGCAGCTGGAACAGCAGCCAGGCGTTGCTGTACGCGGAGAAGCCGGTGCCGACGCCGCCGGTGTGCGCCGAGTTGCCCGCCGTGGAGGCCACCCTGGCGGTCACCAGGAAGGCGACCTGCGTCGTGGCCACGTATCCGAACATCCACCCGGCCATCCGGCCGATCTCGGCGATCTCCGCTCGCCGGAAGTCGAACCGCGGATGCCACCGGAAGCCGACCCGGCGCAAGGCCGGGACAAGCGCCGCCGTCTGGGCGATGATGCCGACCGTGGTGCCGATCGCCAGTAGCTGGACCTCCAGCGGGGTGATCGTGTTGACCGTCTGGTGCAGCCCGGCGATCGCCATGAACGCGACCGTCACGACTATGACGACGATGTTGTTGACCACCGGGGTCCACATCGGCGCGGCGAAGTGGCCGCGGGCGTTCAGGATCGCTCCAGCCAGCGAGCAGACCCCGTAGAAGAAGATCTGCGGGATGAAGAAGTAGGCGAAGATCACCAGCAGGTGCTGCTCGTTCAGCGTGGTCTGGCTGACCACCTTGACCGGGTCGTACAGGTGCGCGATCGGCGCCGCGGCCAGGGTGGCCGCCGCCGTGATCCCGAAGAGCACGATCGTGACCAGCGTGAACATCCGCTGGTCGTACTTCTCGCCGCGGTCGCTGTCCCGCCTGGCCGCGCTGACAAGCAGCGGGACGATGACCGAGGTGAGGATGCCGCCGATCGCGAGGTTATACACCGTGTTGGGCAGGGTGTTCGCGTAGTTGTACGCGTTGCCGAGTTCCCTGGTCCCGATCGCGTACACCAGGACAAACGTGCGGAGCAGGCCGCTGACCCGCGAGGCCAGCGTGCCAAGCGCCATCACGCCGCTCGAGCGGACCAGGCTCGGGCCGGCGATCCCGTCTTGCGAACCTGCCCCCGGCGCGCCGCCGTCATCCCCGTCTGGCCCGGATCCCGGCTCGCCGCCTCGTCCCGGCTCGCCGGCCGCGGCCGCATGCCTGCCCGCGGCACGGCGGCCAGCGTTGCCCGGCCGGTCATCGGGACGGCGCTGAGAGTGCGCGTCAGCGAATTCCGCCTCGGTGAGCAGCGCCTCCGCCGACGAGCCGTCGGCGGCGAGGTTGGCGTCGCCCGGCGCCTGCCGGTCCGGCGGGTACGGATCCGGCGTCAGCCTGTCGCCGGAGTTCGCGCGCCGCAATCCCGGCACCAGGTGGCCGCCGGCCCTAGCGGGTCTGGCTCCGTGCCTGGGCGAGCTCATCAGCGTCCTTCCGGGTGACTGCCGGGCACCGGCGGCTCTTGGTCAGCGAGGGCGGGGCCGGCTGGCATCAGCTCGGGCTGGTCATCGCTTTCGACGGTATCGGGTTTTTCTGCGCCATCGGGCCGATCCGCTGGACCGGCGTCCGGTGGCTCGGCGCCGCTGCCGCCGGGCTCTGGCGGGCCTGGCCTGCCCATCCTGATGGCGCGGGCGGCGGAGGCGATGACGAAGACGGCGAGCGCCGCCGCGCAGATCGCCAGTGCCACGGTACCGAACTGGGTGGCCCTGATATGCATGACAAGCGGCCTGACCGGCAGCGGCCTGCCCGTCGGGCTGTGCAGGCTCAGCCTGATCTTGGCCGCGCCGCCGGTGCTGGCCGTCACCGCCAGCTTGACCGTCGAGGTCACGTGGGCGGGAATCGTGATGACGCCGCCGGTCGTTCCGAGCACGCTGGCTTTGACGCTCTGGTTGCTGGCGGTCACGACGAGCTTGACCTGCACCGGATAATCGAGCCTGTTGCTGACATGCATGCGTACCGTGCTGACAGTGCCGCCCAGGGTGACATTGCTGAACCCGCCGACCGACAGTTGCTTCCACTGCCCGGTGATGTACCGCGAGGTGCGGCTGAGCAGGGCAAGCGCCCTTCGGTCGGCACCGCGGCCGCCGCGCCATGCCGATGACTCGGTGCCGAACGCCGCGCGGTAGAGCAGCAGGTTGGGCTGCCCGGGCACGTGCACGGACTCGAGCAGCGCCACCTTGCGGTCAAGCTTGGCCACCCTGCGGAGCAGCCGCTTGGGCAGCTCGGAAGCGGAGACGCTGTGCGGCTGCGCCCGCGGCAGGCGGTCGGGCGGCAGCGTCAGCAGCTGGCCGACGGTCGACGGCCGCAGCCATGGCGCCCGTACGGTGTCGGAAAGCAGGCCGGACGCGAGCCTGCCCGCCGGATTCCAGTGCCGCGGCGGCGCGATCACGATCGGGCGCCGCAGGTGCGGCCGTTCCGCGACGATCATCGCGGTCTGCGCCAGGAACGTCTGCCGGACCCTGAAGATCGCCGCCGCGCTGCGGGACCTGGCGTCGCGCGAGCCGAGCAGGCGGGTGAGCGCGTCATCGGCGAGCATGACCCGCATCTGCGTGCCGACGCCGTCCGGCGTGCTGGTCACGCCGGACGGGGTGTAGCCCGCCGGCACGACCGGCGGCATCACGGCGCTGTCCAGGATGACCGTGCCGATCCTGAACGACGCCAGGTTCTCCAGCAGGGCGTAATTGGCGATGCCGTCGGCCGGCCAGGCCGCCGCCGTCAGCCTGCGGCCAGGGTGCAACGGCTTGCCAGGGGCGAACTTCCTGTTCAAGATCATGCCGGCCACGTGCTGCCCCTCGGCGAAGGCGCGGCTCGCGTCGAGATTGCGCAGATGCTGCGTCAGTGCGGCGATGTCCACGTCCGCGTACGGGGTGGCGATCACCGGGCGGTTGGCCGTCGATTTGATGAGCGTCCCCAGCCAGGCCCGCGCGGTCGCGCTGCCGGCCAGCGTACGGCCGCCGTCGCAGTTCACGCCGCTTCCGACCGGATAGAGATCGCGCATCGTGCGCACGTCGTCCAGCAGTGCCGGATCGATCACCCAGGTGAGCTGCGCGCCGCCGGCGTATTTCTGGCCGGCCGCGAGCAGTACGCCAAGCCTGCCGCCAGGCTCGATCGATGCCGCCAGGCTATTGTCAAACAGCCCAGGGCACGGTCCCTGGTGCGGCCTGTCGATCAGCGGCCAGATCCAGGCGACGTCATCCGGCTTCGGCCGCTGCGCCGGGCAGGTATGCAGCCGGCCAGGCCAGAACGGCACCGCGGCCTGATCGCTGGCAAGTGGGCCGGTCGCGCCGCTCACCTGGACGACCAGCGGGTACACGCCGAAGCAGTTCAGCCCGAGCGCGCTGACCGGCACGCGCAAGGAACGGACGTCAGCGGCGCCTGGTCCGAGCCCGGCAATCGTGACCGGCGCCAGCCGCAATGACGTCAGCAGCTGCGCGGGAGCACCTTGGGCGAAGCTATCAAGCTCGGTCCTTGAGGTGAACGGCGCCTTCGAGGTCAGCAGGCGCACGGACAGCCCGGACAGCACGGCGCCCGAGTCATTGCGGATCCGTACCGAGATCGCGATGGCGCGGCCAGGAGCCGCGTATCCCGGGCTGATGCCCGTGATGCTCAGGCTGACCGGCTGACCTGTCGCCTGGCGCGGCATGGCTGACGCGGCGCTGGCCGGCCCGGCGACCACGGGAATGAGGACCGCGGTCAGCCCGGCAGCCATCGCCGCGGCCGCCCGCGCCAGCCGCGCGGCCGGCCCGGCCGCCGTCCGGGGCCCCCGGCACCGGGCGAGCTGAGAGCGGGCCATGGCGCTCATGCTATTGCGGCTGGCTGAGTGCGGCGGGCAGCCTGCGGTGATGGCTGTCCCCTGGCGGGCGCCTGCCTGGGCCGGGGGCCGGCCCAGGCAGGCGCGTGTGGCCGGGCCGGCGCTGGCAAGGGGCGCCGCTGGACCGCCTACTCTTGGTGCCCGTGCCGGATCCCACGCCCCTGACGCCCGCGCAGCAGCGGGCGATGGCCGCGCTGCTCGCCACGATTTCTGACGTGGCTGACGAGCTCGGCCGCCTGTTCGCCAGCAACGGCCATGAGCTCGCGGTCGTCGGCGGCCGGGTCAGGGATATTTTCCTGCGCCGCTTCGAAGGCGATCTCGATCTGGCCACGGACGCGCCGCCTGAGCGGGTGCTCCAGATCACCAGCGGCTGGGCCGACGCGGCCTGGCAGGTCGGCATCGCGTTCGGCACGGTCGGCATGCGCAAGGGCGACACCGTGCTCGAGATCACCACCTATCGCAGCGAGCAGTACCTGCGCCACTCGCGCAAGCCGGACGTCAGGTACGGCACCTCGCTGATCGATGACCTGGGCCGCCGCGACTTCACCGTGAACGCCATGGCGGTCACCCTGCCGCGGCACGAGCTCGTCGATCCGTTCGGCGGCCTGGCCGATCTGCGGAACAAGGTGCTGCGCACCCCTGGCAAGCCGGAGGACTCCTTCGGTGACGACCCGCTGCGGATGCTTCGGGCCGCCAGGTTCGTCGCCGCGCTTGGCCTGGTGCCGGTGCCCGGGCTGCGCGCCGCGATGACCGACCTGGCGCCCAGGCTGGAGATCGTGTCCGCCGAGCGGATCTGTGCTGAGCTTGAACGGCTGCTGCTCGCCGGCCGGCCTGGCGGCCCGTCCGCGGGGATCTCGCTGCTGGTGGAGACCGGGGTTGCCGAGCACTTCCTGCCCGAGGTGCCGAAGCTGCAGCTCGAAGTGGACGAGCACCACAGGCACAAGGACGTCTACCGGCACTCGCTCACCGTGCTTGACCGGGCGATCGGACTGGAGGAACGGTACGGCCTGCGCCAGGATCTGCGGCTGCGGCTGGCCGCGCTGCTACACGACATCGGCAAGCCGGGGACCAGGACGCCGCTTCCCGGCGGGCGGGTGGCCTTCCACCACCACGACATGGTCGGGGCGAAGCTGGCCAGGAGCCGGCTCAAGAGACTGCGCTTTCCCGGCGACGTCATCGCCGACGTGGCCAGGCTGATCGAGCTGCACCTGCGTTTTCACGGCTTCGGCACCGGCGAGTGGACCGACTCGGCCGTCCGCCGCTACGTCACCGACGCCGGCCCGCTGCTGACCAGGCTGCACGCGCTGACCAGGGCCGACTGCACGACCCGCAACAAGGCGAAGGCGGCCAGGCTGGACCGCACATACGACGAGCTCGAGCGGCGGATCAGCGCCCTGGCCGAGCAGGAGGAACTGGCCAGCATCCGGCCCGACCTGGACGGCAACGAGATCATGGCGCTGCTGCACATCCGGCCTGGACCGCTGGTGGGACGCGCCTACGCGCACCTGCGCGAGCTGCGGCTCGAGCATGGCCCGCTTGGCAGGGACCGCGCCGTTCATGAGCTGCTGCGCTGGGCCGAGGCAGCGGGCGTCGGCGGCACCGGCGAGCCGCCGGCTGAAGGCTGACGGCTCAGCAGCCGGTAGGCGCCGGCCGCGGCGAGGTACCCGACGGCCGCGAGCGTGAGCATCGGGTAAGACCTGCCGTTCGCCGGCATGAACACCGCGCTGACGGCGGCCCCGAGTACGAACGCCGCGTTGTACACCATGTCGTTCACCGAGAACACCCGGCCAAGGAAGCCGTCATCCACCTCCTCCTGGATGATCGTCGTAGTGCAGATGGCGATGCCCTGGGACACCAGGCCAAGCGCGAAGCCGATGACCAGGAAGGCCGGCTGCCGGAAGCCCGCGCCGAGGCCGCCGGTGACGATGCCGCCGGCGGCGAGCAGCACGGCGAGCCAGGCGGTCTTGGTGATCCTGTGCGTCACCGGGGGCGTGACCAGCGCGGCGGCGCCGTAGCCGACCGCCGAGGTGATCAGCAGGATCGTGTAGTGGCCAAGCGCGTTGTTCCCGCCGCCGGTCCGGTAGAAGTAGTTCCGGTAGAGCAGGACCGACATCAGCAGCAAGATCCCGTAAAGGAACCGGTGGCTGCCGGTGGCGAACAGCGCCGCGCCTGCCCTGCGCCTGGCGGCCAGATGCCTGGCGCCGGCGGCCAGGCCGACCGCGACGGCCGCCAGGTCGCCGGTCAGCCCGCGGCCTGACAGCCCTTCGGCCTGGCCGGCCGGGCCGAGCAGGTCTCGTCGCATCCTGGTCGCGACCAGTCCGGCTGCCAGATAGCACAGTCCGCCGCAGAGCAGCGTAATCGCCGAACCGCCCTGACCTCCGCCGCTGATCACATGCAGGCTGGTGCCTGCGATGCCGCCAGCGAAGCTCATGATCGTGCCGGAGGTCGGCGCGACGGAATTGGCCATCACGAGCTTGTCCTGCGGCACCACGTGCGGCAGCGCGGCCGAGAGCGCGGAAAGGAAGAACCGGTTGAGGCCGAGTACCAGCAGCGCACCGGCGTAGAGCGGGAAGCCAAGCGCCCCGGAGGCGACGAACACCGCGGCGAGCACGACAAACCCGGTGCGGCCGAACTCCGACCAGACCAGGATCTGGCGCCGCGACCAGCGGTCGATGAACACCCCGGCGAACGGCCCGATCAGCGAGTACGGCAGGTAGAGCACCGCGAACGCGACGGCCGCGGCGGCCGGGTCAGGGAACTTGGTCGCGTTGAAGAAGACATAGGTGCCAAGGCCCGCGGTGAAGATCCCGTCCCCGGTCTGGGAGATCAGCCGGGTGGCGTACAGCCGCCTGAAGCCCCGCTCCGCCAGCACGCTGCGCAGGTCGGCGACGAAGGAGGAGCGGCGGGGCCCCAGGTCATCGCGGCGCCCGCGGCGCAGCCGGGCGTGAAGCGGATCCGCGGACGCGGTGCCGGGGAGATCTGGCTGGCTTGGCACCCGATCAGGGTATGCGCCACGTCCGGCAACCATTATCCGTAACGGGAGGCACCCGGTGCTGCGGGTGCCCCCCGTGAGGTCGCCTGAGGCCTGGCGGGCCCGTGGCCGTGCCCGGTCCCTCGCGGCTACCGGACAGCCTCGCCGCGGATGAACTTCTCGACCTGCTCGCGGGCGATGTCGTCGCTGTACTGCTCGGGCGGTGACTTCATGAAGTAGGAGGACGCCGAGAGCACCGGGCCCGCGATGCCGCGGTCCTTGGCGATCTTCGCTGCCCGCACCGCGTCGATGATCACGCCGGCCGAGTTGGGCGAGTCCCAGACCTCGAGCTTGTACTCCAGGTTCAGCGGCACGTCACCGAACGACCGGCCCTCGAGCCGCACGTACGCCCACTTCCTGTCGTCCAGCCAGGGCACGTGATCGGACGGGCCGATATGCACGGCGGCCTTCTCCATCTCGTGCGGTATCTGGGAAGTGACCGACTGGGTCTTGGAGATCTTCTTGGACTGCAGCCGCTTGCGCTCCAGCATGTTCATGAAGTCCATGTTGCCGCCGAAGTTCAGCTGGTACGTGCGCAGCAGTTCGACGCCGCGGTCCTCGAACAGCTTGGCCAGCACCCGGTGCGTGATGGTGGCGCCGACCTGCGACTTGATGTCGTCGCCCACGATCGGCAGCCCGGCCGCGGTGAACTTCGCCGCCCACACCGGGTCGGAGGCGATGAACACCGGCAGCGCGTTGACGAACGCCAGGCCGGCGTCGATCGCGCACTGGGCGTAGAACCTGTCCGCCTCCTCCGAGCCGACCGGCAGGTAGGACACGAGCACGTCGGCGCGGGCCGCACGCAGCGCCCGCACCACGTCGACCGGCTGCTCGTCGGACTCGGTGATGATCTCCTTGTAGTACTCGCCGAGGCCGTCATAGGTCGGGCCGCGCTGCACGGTGACGCCGGTGGGCGGCACGTCGCAGATGGTGATCGTGTTGTTCTCGCTGGCGACAATGGCTTCGGCGAGGTCCCTGCCGACCTTCTTCGCGTCCACGTCGAACGCGGCGACGAACTCGATGTCCCTGACGTGATAGGGACCGAACACCACGTGCATGAGGCCCGGCACGCGACTGTCCCGGTCGGCGTCCTTGTAGTACTCGACGCCCTGGACGAGGGAACTCGCGCAGTTCCCGACGCCCACGATGGCTACCCGTACCGAACCCATGAGGATGTGCTCCTTATCTTCTGCTCAGCTCCGCCGCCCGGCCTCAGCCGGCTGGCGCGTCAGTGCCGTTCTGTGTGTGGTCCCGTGGCCTGTGCCGGTTCGGGGGGACGACCCCCCGCGACCCCGCGGGGCGCGGACCGGCGTCCGCGCGTCGCTCGGAGTCGATCAGCTCGTTGAGCCAGCGGACCTCTCGCTCAACGGATTCCAGGCCATGCCGCTGCAGCTCCAGGGTGTAGCTATCGACCCGCTCCCTGGTTCTGGCGAGCGAGGCGCGGAACGCCTCGACCCGCTCCTCAAGCCGGCTGCGCCTGCCTTCCAGGATCCTGAGCCTGATGTCGGCCCTGGTCTGCCCGAAGAAGGCGAACCTGACGCCGAACCCGTCGTCCTCCCAGGCCGCGGGCCCGGTCTCGGACAGCAGGTCCTGCAACCGCTCCTTGCCATCCGCCGTCAGCCGGTAGACGATCTTCGAGCGCCGCCCGGCCAGCGGCTTGGCCGGGTCAGGCAGGTCGTCCTCGGCGATCAGGCTCCGCGCGGTCAGGTCCTTCAGGCACGGGTACAGCGAGCCGTAACCGAACGCACGGAACGCGCCGAGCAGTGAATTCAGCCGCTTGCGCAACTCGTAGCCGTGCATCGGGGTCTCGTGCAGCAACCCGAGGACAGCGAGTTCAAGCACGCCGGTTCGCTGGCCGCTCATCGTCGCTGTTCCTCCTGCCAGGTGCGGGATAACATCCGCCACGGGTCGCCCGGTGACCGCCTGTATCCAGCCGATGTATCGGCTCGATACATCACCACGATATGTCGCCTTGTGCGTCCGCGCAAGCGCGGGCCGCCTGGGGCGCCCGACGTGCGGCCGGCGGCGGCCGGGGCTCGGCGTTCAGCCGGATCCGTCGTAACCTGTCGGTCATGAGGCGATCGGTCGTGGACTACGCCCTGGCGCGGCGCGCGACACTCGCGTCGGTGCTCGCTGGGCGTACCACGGTGACCGACGTGTGCGACGCCCACCCGTACCTGCTCCGCGCGGCGAAATTCCACGGCGAGCCGACGGACACGCGCTGCCCTATCTGCCGGAGGGTGAAGCTCACCCACGTGACCTACGTCTACGGCGACGAGCTCGGCCGCTACGAGGGCCGGGTGAAGCAGGGCAGGGAGCTTGACGAAATGGCGGCCGAATACGCCGAGTTCAAGGTGTACGTGGTCGAGGTCTGCCAGAGTTGCGGGTGGAATCATCTGGCGTCGTCCTATGTACTCGGCACCGGTGAGCCCTCGGCCCGGCGGACTCGGCGGGCCAGGGCGGGTGACTGACCGGCTCGGGCTTGGCCAGGTGATCCTGGCAAGCTGACCGCGCTGGCAGCTTGAGCAGGACAGGCAGCCGCGGGGGCGGGAACTGCGTCGCGGGATGAATCGTCAATCTGTCATAGCGTGCCTGGATTGCGAGGCCCGAAGGTAGCGTGGTGACCGGCGGGGTCCCTTTGCTCCGCTTGCGACTGGCCTTAGCGCCGATCAGCGAGGATCACGTGAGTAATCCAGACTTTCCCGGGTCGTCCTGGCAGGACGGATCCGAGTTCGCGCGCGAACCGCAGGGCTGGTATCCGAGCGGGCGCGACGGGGGGTACGCCGGCCGGCCGGCGGCAGAACGCGGGACTGGCTACCCTGGCGAGGCCGATTACCCAGCCGGCCGCGAGGCCGGGCGGCGCTCGCGGCGCGGCGACCGGGCTCGCGGCGCTCGCGGCGCTCGCGGCCAGCGGCCCGACGACTGGCATCAGGCGCCGACCGGCGACCGCGGTGACTACGGCGACGGCAGCGGCGGCTACGGCGATTACGCAGCGACCGGAGCCGCGGATCGCCGTTACGGCGGTGATCATGGCCGGCCCGGCAGAGGGCACCGCAGGGCAGGCGGCAACGGAGCGGGCGGCAACGGGTATGCCGGCCCTGAGTACGGCGGAAACGGATCAGGGCGCGACGGTCGCGGTGGCGACGGTCGCGGCGGCGCCGGGTCGGGCCTGCTTCCCGGCGGCCAGCCAGGCACGGTGTCCGACGACATCGGCCGCGGCCACGCGAAGGGCTACCGGGGCGGCAAGGGCCGCAGGCGGGCAGGCCGCGGGACAAGGCAGTACGGCCCTGGCCGGACGGGCGGCGCTGGCGGGCTCGCGGAGCTCGCCGATCCCGACGGCTCTGGCGATCCTGGCCAGCCCGGCGGCCGTGGCCGCGGCGGTGGTGGCGGCGGCGGCAGGCCCGCCGGGCTGGTGCGGCCGCCGCGGAGCGTGCCGCAGCGGCTGTTGCACGGACGCTGGTGGCGGCACTGGAGCGTCAAGAAGGTCCTGCTGCTGGCCGGCGCGATGGCGGCCGCGCTCGTGCTGGTCCTGGCTGGCGGCTTCGTGGTGATCTACAACCACTACCAGGTGCCGCTGGCGGGCATCGCATCCGCGCAGCAGCAGTCGTCGGTCGTGTACTTCTCCGACGGTCACTCCATGGTCGGCACCTTCGGGCAGGTCAACAGGACCGTGCTGACCAAGTTCCCGCCGCTGCTCGAAGAGGCGTTCTTCGCCGCCGAGGACAGGAACTTCAGGCACGAGGGCGGCATCTCGCTGACCGGTACCGCGCGCGCCCTGTTCGTCGACCTGACCGGCGGGAACCTGCAGGGCGGCTCCACGATCACCGAGCAGTTGGTCAAGAACTACTACGAGGCTCCCGGCGCGCCGCGCACGCTGAGCACGAAGCTGGCGGAGATCGTGGTCGCGATCAAGCTGGCCAAGCTGGAGTCCAAGGACTGGATCCTGGCACACTATCTCAACACGATCTTCCTCGGCCCGAAATACATGCCCGGCGGTGCCTACGGCGTGCAGGCGGCCGCCGAGGCGTACTTCGGCGTTCCGGCGTCCAAGCTCACCCTGTCGCAGGACGCCATGATCGCCGCCCTGCCGAAGGCGCCGTCGCTGTACGACGCCAGGCCGGCCACCGGGTACTGGCACGACCGGCTGGTGCAGCGCTGGCGCTACGTGATCGACAACATGGCCCGCGACAACGCGATCACGCAGCAGCAGGCCGATGCGGCCAGGTTCCCCGCCGTGGTCAAGCCGAGGACCAACGACCTGACCGGCTACGACGGCTACGTCATGAGCCTGGTCTACAACGAGCTGCGGGCCGACGGCTACAGCGACAAGACCATCTACGACGGCGGCCTGCGGGTCTACACCTCGATCAGCAAGCGGCTGATGAAAGGGCTGTACCGGGCCGTCAGGCAGAACAAGGCGCTGATGCGATCGCAGGGCCGCCCGATGCCCTCGTACGTGCATGTCGGCGCCGTGCTCGAGCAGCCGGGTACCGGCCAGATCCTCGCCTTCTACGGCGGCCCTGGCTACGGCGTGCGGCACTGCCGCAAGCTCAGGTGCCAGCTCGATACGATCCTGGCGCCCGAGCCCGTGGGATCCTCGTTCAAGCCCTACGTGCTGGCGACGGCGGTCTCCCAGGGCATGGACGTGCAGACCAGCGTGCTCAACAGCCACTCGCCGCTGTGCATACCGCCGGACTGGACGCTCGCGCTCCAGCTACAGCAGTCGAAGCAGACGATGAAGTGCAACACCCCGAAGGGCTACTGGCTGTTCAACGAGTCAGCGGAGAACTACCGGCAGAACCTGTCCGTCTCCGATGCCACCGCGTTCTCCAACGACCCGGCGTTCGAGGATCTCATTCACCGGACCGGCGTGCAGAATGTGATCAACATGGCCGCCAGGCTCGGCGTGAGCTCCTATGACGTGACCGGGCTTAATGCGCTGTTCGGCGACCATTGCCTGAAGCATCACAGGAACTGCCACCCTGGCTCGGTGGTCGCCGCGCTCGGCGCTGGCTCGCTGACCGCGGTCGACCAGGCGAACACCTTCGCGACCTTGGTGTCCGGCGGCTGGAGCGTGACACCGCATGTGATCAAGTACATCGACCAGGGCACCGGCAAGACCCCGGCCAGGATCACCAAGGTCAGGGCCCTCACACCAGCCGAGGCGGCGGACGCCGACTACGCGCTGTCCTTCGACACGACGCTGCCGGGCGCGACCGGCCTGAACGCCACCTGGAACCGGCCGGTGATCGCCAAGACCGGGACCCTGGGAACCGGCGCCAACTCCTCGCAGGCATGGTTCATCGGTGCCATACCGCAGTATTCGCTCTCTGTGGGCATGTTCACCGACCGACCGCAGGCCAATCCGCCGCAGATCCTGGACGGGCTGCCACCGGTGGGCGCCTGGCCAGGCAGCTACGGCGGTGCCTGGCCAGCCTCCATCTGGCACACCTTCATGACCGATATGTTCAACAACCTGCCGGTCAAGCAGTTGCCGGCGCCGGACTTCAGCAGCCCGCCGTTCTTCAGGTGGGTTCAGGCGCCTGCCGTGAAGCCCAGGCCGAAGCCACCTCCGCAGCAGCACTGCCCGCCCGGCCAGATGAAGCACGGTCGCGGGCCCTGCCCGAGCCCGACTCCGACGCCGTCAGCCACGCCGACCTCGACGCCATCAGCCACGCCGACCCCCACGTCGAAGCCAACCAAGGGGCCGCCCGGCGTGCCGCCAAGGCGGTCGGGCCCTCGCCATCCGGCTGGGCCATCCGGCGGGGCGGCACTGACCGTGGTAGTCTCGCCGCCCGGCCCGCTGCTGCGCCGGCCTGGCTGGGTGGTGACGACCGGCCTCATCTGACGCCTGGACGTCCTGGCGGCGGCAGCGGCTAGCTGCCGGACAGCTTGGCTCGGAGCCAGCGGACGTCGGTGCCGGCGCCAGGGGTCTCGCAGATCACCGGGGCGCCCGCCGCCTGGACGACGGACACGATCAGCTCCGGGTCGATGGTCCCCGACTCCAGCCCGGCGTGACGGTCCCTGGCTGAACCGAACTCATCACGCGAGTTGTTGCAGTGCACCAGGTCGATCCGGCCGGTGATCGCCTTTATCCGGTCCACGACGTCGGCAAGTTCCTGGCCGGCCGCGAACGCGTGGCAGGTATCCAGGCAGAAGCCGATGTCATCGCCGCCACCGTCGCCGATCGCGTCCCAGAGCCTGGCGATGTTGTCCAGGCTGCGCGCCATGGCGCCGTCGCCGCCCGCCGTGTTCTCGATCAGCATCGGCACCGGCCGCTCGATCCGTTCGACCGCCTTGCGCCAGCTGAGGTATCCCTCCGCGGGGTCGGTGGCCGCCGTCACATGCCCGCCGTGCACGATCAGGCCGGCCGCGCCGATCGCTGCGGCCGCATTGAGCTGCTGCTCAAGTATCTTGCGGCTGGGAATCCTGATCCGGTTGTTCGGAGACGCCACATTGATCACATAGGGGGAGTGGACATACGCGGCCACCCCGGCCGCGGCGAAGTCGTCGCGGATCTGCTCGGGCTCACGGCCGCCGGGAAAGGTCGGCGCCTTCCAGTCCTGCGGGTCGCCGAGAAAGAACTGAACGGCGTCAGCGCCAAGAGCCGTTGCCTGCGCCAGCGGATCGCCTTCGTGAAGATGAGGCCCGATGCGGATCATCCGTCGAGCTTAGCGGCCGGTCAGAACCCGCCGTGCGCGACGCCCAGGCCCATGCCGACGAAGGAGGCGACCACCCCGAATACGATGAAGATCCGCTCCTCCCTGGTGGCCGACATCATCTGGGCGAGGATGCCGACCCCGAACCCGGTAACGCCGAGGATCGTCGCGATCAGATGGTCGGCGACAATCGCCCCGGTCACCACCGAGATCACGCCGGCGATGCAGCTATAGGCCGCTGCGGCGTTGAGCAGCGGGTGCCGCTTGCCATCGCTGTTCAGCGTGAAGCGGCGCGCGCGCGAACGCGGCTTGACATCTGCCTGGGACATGGGCGCTCACTCCCCGGAGCCGGTATCTTCCGGGCCGGCCGATTGCCGGTCAGCGAACCCGCGCGCTCCCAGCGCCCGGCGGCCCGGCTGCCTTAGCTACTAGTGTGTCTGCCCGCCCGGCATGAAGTGAAGCGCGGGCTGCCTGCGGCTGCTGGTAAGCTAACGTGCCTGCGCCGCAGCGGCCTGATGGCCCCGCGCAGGTTCCTCCTGTCACGGAGATACCGTGACCGCTAAGTCCGAAGGAGGCAGGGTCGGCATGCGCCGGTACGAGATGATGGTCATCCTTGATTCATCCCTGGAAGAACGTACCGTTCAGCCCTCGCTCGACCAGTTCCTGCGAGTCATCACCACGGCTGGCGGCTCGGTGGACAAGGTCGATATCTGGGGCCGACGGCGCCTGGCCTACGAGATCGACAAGAAGTCCGAGGGCATCTACACCGTCATCGACCTGGTGGCCGAGCCGGCGACGGTGAAGGAGCTCGACCGCCAGCTCAACCTGAACGAGGCGGTGCTGCGGACCAAGATCCTGCGGCCGGACGTGCATTAGGCACGCAGCCGCCTTTGCGTGAGTTCAAGGACAGGCGCGGCGCCGACCGCCGCCCAGGCACGACCCGATATCTGACCGACGCGACCGGGAGCACCCGATGGCAGCAGGCGACACCCAGATCACCCTCATCGGCAACCTCGTCGATGATCCGCAGCTCCGCTACACCCCGACCGGTCAGGCGGTAGCCAACTTCCGGGTGGCCTCCACCCCCCGGTTCCTCGACAAGAGCACCAATGAGTGGAAGGACGGTGACTCGCTCTTCCTGTCCTGCAACGTATGGCGGCAGGCCGCGGAGAACGTCGCCGAGAGCCTGCAGCGTGGCATGCGCGTCATCGTGTCCGGTCGGCTGCGCCAGCGCTCCTACGAGACCAAGGAAGGCGAGAAGCGCACCGTCTACGAGATCGAGGTGGACGAGGTAGGGCCGTCCCTGCGCAACGCGTCCGCGAAGGTGGTCAGGTCAAGCCGGGCCACCGGCGGCCCGTCGGGAGGCAGCGGCCAGGGCGGGTATGGTGGCGGGGGCGGACGTCCTGCCGACGACCCGTGGACCGCGGGGCCAGCCGACAACAGCGGGTTCACCGACGAGCCGCCCTTCTAGCAGCACCTCCGTTCTAGCAACACCAAAGCCCGCAACCCGGGTCCGATTACCCCGCGACCAGCGGGGCCGACCATCCCCGCCGTGGGCGGGGCTCTGCCAAGGAGCACCACGATGGCCAAGCCGCCGATTCGCAAGCCAAAGAAGAAGGTCTGCCTGTTCTGCCAGGAAAAGGTCGCGCGGGTGGACTACAAGGACACCGGCACGCTGCGCAAGTTCATCTCTGACCGGGGCAAGATCCGGGCGCGCCGGGTGTCAGGCAACTGCACGCGCCATCAGCGTGACGTCGCCACGGCGATCAAGAACGCGCGCGAGATGGCGCTGCTCCCGTACACCAGCACGGCTCGCTGAGGCCTTGGGAGGTTAGCACGATGAGCGGTTCACCCATGAAGCTCATCCTCACTCAGGAGGTCTCCGGCCTGGGCGCCCCCGGCGATGTCGTGGAAGTGGCCGCCGGCTACGGGAGGAACTACCTCGTCCCGCGCGGCCTGGCGATTCGCTGGACACGCGGCGGCGAGAAGCAGATCGAGCTGATCAAGCGCGCCCGCTCGTCGCGCGAGATCCGCAGCGTCGAGGACGCGAGGACAGCGGCGGCCCGCCTCGCCGCGCTGCGCGTCCGGCTTCAGACGAGGGCGGGCAGCGGCGGCAGGCTGTTCGGCTCGGTATCGACGACCGACATCGCCACGGCGGTCAAGGCAGCGGGCGGACCCGAGCTCGACCGGCGCAAGATCGAGATAGGCAATCCGATCAAGACGGTCGGCGCGCACCAGATCTCGGTGCGGCTGCACCCGGAGGTTAGCGCGACCCTCGAGGTAGAGGTCGTCGGCGCCTAGCGCCTCCTGGTAGCGCCCGGCTACGCCTGGTACCTGGGCAGCCGCTTGGCGAGTTCGGGGTCCAGTTCGGCGAGACGAGCCCAGAGCTGAGCCAGCCTGGCGACGGCCTGGCCAGGGTCGGCGGCACTGGCCAGGCCGCCAGTCCCGGCTGACGCGTCCGCAGCGAGCACCTCAGCGGCGAGATCGTCGATCGCCTTGCCGAACTCGGCCATGGGCTGCGGCTGCATCGAACACATAATCGAAGCCTATGCAATCCGGTGGCGGGCCGCAGGCCATTGCCTGACGAGCCGGCCAGTCCTCCCAGCGGCGAGCGGCACGCCGGGCGTGCGCCGAGCTCGTAGCCGATCCGGCCGGGAGCACCGCCCGGCCGCGGGCGCCGGCCCGCTGCCGTTCCCTTGGCCGGGCCGATCGGCGCTCTGCAGGGTCAGGCAGCCATTCTCCGATGTGGATAACTTTCCGCCCGCGGCCGTCTCATCCGCACCAGGAAATTTCTTTGCCACACAGGCCGTGGATAGCGTATCCGCAGCTAGCCGCAATGCGTGACGGCATTCCTGCGAGATGTCCACAGCATTTCCCCCAGGTAGCGCACAGTGCATGCGGCGTGTCTGCACAAGCTTTCCACAACGCTATGCACAGCCAGACTGGACGCCGCCCCGCTGGCGCAGAACACTGTCGGGACCGGACGCAGCACCCGCTCGGCACCGCGCCTGCCCGGCGTCTTAGCTCGTTCGACGCCGCCCAGCTCGGTGCCGGGCCTGGCTCGTTGTCGTACCCGCTCGATAGAACGGTGCTGGCTCCGGTGCGTGGCCAGATGGTGACATCAGGAGCCGGGGGCAGGCCGGCGGCTAAGGGGGTGAGGCCCGGTGAGCGTTGCGGAGCTTGCGCCGCGCGATGAGTTCGAGCGCACGCCGCCGCACGACATAGCCGCGGAGCAGTGCGTGCTCGGCGGGATGCTGCTGTCCAAGGACGCGATCTCCGACGTTCTGGAGGTGATCAGGCCCGCGGACCATTACCGGCCGGCGCACCAGGTCGTGCACGAGACCATTCTCGATATGTACGGCAAGGGCGAGCCTGCCGACGCGATCACCGTGGCCGCCGAGCTGACCAAGCGCGGCGACATCGGCAGGGTCGGCGGCGCGCCCTACCTGCACACGCTGATCGCGTCGGTGCCGACAGCGGCGAACGCCGGGTACTACGCCAGGATCGTCAGGGAGCGCGCGATCCTGCGCCGCCTGGTCGAGGTCGGCACCCGGATCGTGCAGCTCGGCTACGCCGGCGACGCGGACGCCGACGAGCTTGTGGACCGCGCCCAGGCGGAAGTCTACGGCGTGACCGAGCGCCGGGTCAGCGATGACTACCTGCCGCTGTCGGAGATCATGCCGGGCGCGCTGGTCGAGATCGAGGCGATCGGAAGCCGCAGTGGCGGCCTGACCGGCGTGCCGACCGGCTTCGCCGATCTTGACGCGCTGACCAACGGACTGCACCCGGGCCAGATGATCGTGATCGCGGCCCGCCCGGCCCTGGGCAAGGCGCTTGCCCTGCGGACACCGCTGCCGACACCGGCGGGCTGGACGACGATGGGCGAGGTGCGGGTCGGCGATCTCCTGCTGGGAGCCGGCGGTCGGCCGGTGCGGGTGGTAGCCGCCACGCCGGTGATGTGCGGTCGGCCGTGCTACCAGGTCGAGTTCTCCGACGGCGAGGTTATCGTCGCCGACGGCCAGCACCTGTGGAGCACATGGAGCCGCGCCGCGCGCTGGCAGGCCGCAAGGAACCGACGCCGGCCTGCGGGCCGCGAGCGGCTGCTGCCGCAGCTGCTGACGACCGCCGAGATCGGGGCCAGCCTGCGACTGGCACGCGGCGGCGCCAGGTCCAACCACGCCGTTCCGCTGGCCGCTCCGCTGGATCTTCCTGGCAGGCCGCTACCGGTGCCGCCGTACGCGCTTGGCGCCCGGCTGGCCGCTGCCCGGCAGCCGCGCGGGTGCGCCGACCGGGCCGGCGCCGATGCGCCCGGCCCCGAAGTGGCCCTCAGGCTCGCTGAGGCGGGCGATCACGCGGCGGGCCGCGAGTCGGCGGCGCCGGTCGTTGAAGATAATGACCGGATCCCTGCCGAGTACCTGCGGGCCGGGAACGAACAGCGCCGCGCGCTACTTGCCGGGCTGCTCGACGTGGTCGGCCGCGTGACCGGCTCCGGCACGATCGAGGTCGCGGTGGCCAGCGAGCGGCTCGCGGCTGACATCCGCGAACTCGCGCTCGGACTTGGCTATCACTGCACCCTGGGCCAGGCCGGCCAGGACGGCGCGGACGGCCAGGTCGGCGCGGTCGGCGCGGTCGGCCCGCCCGGCGCCGACGGTCTGACCCACGTCCGGTTCCGTGCCGACGATCAGGTGTTCGGGATCAGCACCAAGCAGCGGCTGCACAAGGAGCGGCAGGCGGCAGGCCCACGGCCGGTCAGGTGGCGGTACATCGTGGCGGTGCGCCAGGTTCCGTCCCGGCCTGTGCGCTGCGTCCAGGTGGACAGCGCCGACCGGCTGTACCTGGCGGGCCAGGCGATGATCCCCACCCACAATTCGACGCTGGCGCTTGACCTGGCGCGCGCGGCGTCGATCAGGCACGGGCTGGCTTCGGTGATCTTCAGCCTGGAGATGAGCAGGAACGAGATCACGATGCGGTTGCTCTCGGCCGAGGCCAGGGTGGCGCTGCACTCGATGCGGACCGGGCAGATGGGGGATGAGGACTGGACCAGGCTGGCCCGCCGGATGAGCGAGGTCGCGCACGCCCCGATGTACATCGATGACTCGCCGAACCTGTCGATGATGGAGATCCGCGCCAAGTGCCGCCGCCTGAAGCAGCGGCACGAACTCCGCCTGGTGATCATCGACTACCTGCAGCTGATGACCTCGCCGAAGCGGGTCGAGAACAGGCAGCAGGAAGTGTCGGACATGTCCCGCTCGCTCAAGCTGCTGGCCAAGGAACTCGACGTCCCGGTGATCGCGGTTGCGCAGCTCAACCGCGGTCCCGAGCAAAGGACCGACAAGCGCCCAATGCTCTCAGACCTTCGTGAAAGCGGCTGCCTGACAAGCGACACCACGCTGCTGCGCGCCGACAATGGTGCGCCCATCACCCTGCATGAGCTCATCGCTGGCGGCCACGGCGACGTGCTTGTCTGGTCCTTGGACGCCAAGCACCGGATTGTCGCAGCGCCTGTGACGAACGTGTTCTCTGCTGGAGTTAAGGAGGTCTACCGGCTGAGGCTGGCATCCGGGCGCGAAGTCAAGGCATCAGCCAATCATCCTTTCCTGGC
>Ga0137365_10000903_pt1 | contig 21915 bp, 16 predicted proteins | sample SagtaG_9_FD_104799 | JGI IMG/M metagenome (GOLD analysis project Ga0137365, IMG submission 104799) | Vadose zone soil microbial communities from Sagehorn Ranch, Mendocino, California, USA - Sage1_L_40_16 metaG | ecosystem: Environmental > Terrestrial > Soil > Vadose zone | place: USA...
CCACTTTGTGCTCAAGGAGATTTTTGAGCAGCCGGACGCAATACGTCGCTCACTCCTGAGTCGTGTGCACAAAGGGCATTTCTACCTGCCTGAGCTAGACGATATGCGGCAGAGTGGTCTGCTCGACCAGATTCAGCGTATTGTCATTGTCGCCTGTGGTACCTCGTATCACGCGAGTCTGATCGCCAAATACGTGATTGAGCAGTGGGCGCGTATTCCGGTTGAAGCGGTTACCGCAGCTGAGTTCCGCTACAGTGATCCTATCGTGGGACCAGAGACGCTGTGTATCGCAGTCACACAGTCGGGCGAGACAGCGGACACGCTGGTAGGCATCCGGCAGGCACGCGAGCGTGGTGCACCCGTCATCGCCATCACCAACGTCGTTTCAAGCGCCATCACACGCCTCTCCGACGCGGTATTGTACTTACAGGCAGGACCCGAGATAGGCGTTGTCGCGACCAAGACATTTGTCACCTCGGTCACTGTCCTGTACATGCTGGGTCTGTACCTTGGTCGCCTGAGTGGGCGTATCAAGGATGAGCAGTTACAAGAGATGCTCGCCGCACTAGAAAGTCTCCCCGATCAGGTGCAGCACATCCTCGACAAAGCATCGAGTCCTGACGATATAATCCAGCCACTGGCGAAAGAGCTCTCGAAGGTCAGCAGTATTATGTTTATCGGGCGTGGTGTTGGTTTTCCTACTGCCCTGGAGGGAGCGCTCAAGCTCAAGGAGATCTCGTATATACATGCCGAAGGTTTCCCGGCGGGAGAACTCAAGCATGGTTCCATCGCGCTACTCGATCCGGAGACTCCGCTGGTAGGTATCGCTACGGCTTCGCATGTTTATGAGAAGGTTGTGAGCAACATCCAGGAAGTACGAGCCCGTGATGCACGCGTCCTGGTCGTAGCCACCGAGGGAGACGAAAAGATTCGCCAGCACGCAGACGACATCTTCTACGTGCCGGCCACGCTGGAAGCGTTCAGCCCACTACTGGCGATTATCCCCTTGCAATTGTTTGCATACCATACTGCAGTGGCCCGGGGATGCAACGTGGACCAGCCACGCAATCTCGCGAAATCGGTGACGGTGGAGTAAGAACGAACAAGCATTTAGCAGTTGTGTAGACGAACAATTAAGTTGTCCGTATACAGCAGGTGGACAATTAAGTTGTCCGTGAACAATTAAGTTGTGAATTTACGAGTCAGTATTCTCTGAATGGCTCTGTTTAGAGAATACTGACTCGTTCTACTTATCAAGGTCCAATAAAGTCATGAATTTATTGTATGCGTAAAATAAAGCCTTACAATTAAAACAGGGTCTTACATTGGATACACTTGCGGAGTGCCATTAAGGTTGGAACTTACGCAAGTTTGCTGCTAGTAGAAAAAACACTTCCACTGGAAACGTGCCGGTGTGCTCCACAAGCTCAATAGCTTTTCCGGCCTTTTTGATCCATTGCTTGAATCAGCAAACTTGCGTAAGTTCCAACCTTAATGGCAAAGGGCAACACTGGCGGTTACTGATCACCTCAGTGATCGCCAGATTTTATTCCTCAGAAAACTAGCACAGCAGCGATCCTCGTCAATCGAGCTAACTCGCACCTGCTCTGCTGTGACCCAGCAGATCTGAAATAAATTGTTGCCATTCATTCTCACCTACGATGTCTGGACCTGCGATCTCTTCATCTCTGCGCTCTTCCCAGATATCGGGGGTAACATTGAGCAACATCTCACAGTCACAATGACCACCCAGGTCAGCGATCTTTTCGATGTTGCCTCGAATGTCTTGAATATGGTGTTCCTTCATCCACTCTACGGTGTAACGGAGTGTGTGATCACACGTCACACTCCCCATAGCTGGGCCAGGGCCAAGCCTTTCTTCATTCGTAAGATAAGTATACAATTCGCTAAATTGCATATCTGACAAAAGCGTATCGGCACTCATTTGCTCAACTCACTTCCTGTAGCAATTGTTCACAAACATCATAGGCATATCTACTCTGGCCTCCAAGGCCTATACCAATTGCCAAGGGATCGACGAACACACCTGGATATCCAACTTACTAATCAATTACCTAAGCTTCCAATTAATTACTTGTCGTTTGGTTGGTTTTGGTGTCATCTCCTCTTGATGTTGGTTACTGGCTTTCATCTGTGGAGCGACTTTCTCCGTCACTAGAATTTGATTTCCTCGTTCTAGAAGCGACCTGGATGATGGGTTTTCTTATTTGCTTTTCATCTTCCTGTCTGCTTGGTGGAAACAAAAATTCATCCAAAGGATCATGCATCTTAAAACGTGTGAGTGCTGCTGCTCGATGATAAACTGCATAACAGTAGACACAGCCATGGGGACAAGTATCATACTCTCCTATATCTTTTGAGGCGAAACAACCGCATTCCTTGCGATTACCTCGTTGCCATTTCTTTTCTTTGAAAGCATATCCAGCAATTCGCTCCAGGCGTTCGGCATCAATGCAATGTGCCTCATCGGTTATCCCTGGAATCAAGAACGCTTTCTGCGAACAAATCTTGAGCTTCATTTTATGAGAGGCTGCAATCTGAGCCAAATCTACCAGGAGTAAATGTCCTTGCTTTAAGACAAAGTCTTCTTCTTTATGGTCATCCCAGTTGAAACCAGATGCTTGTGCCGCCATATCCAGGTTACGCGCAGTTTTTTTGTACAATTGGGCAAAGGAGACAACTACCTCATCCGTTGTTCCTGCCAAATTAGCAGCCAACGCTGCAAAGTTACGTCGATGCCAGTCTGGTGGCGTCAGAGATGAAAAAAGGATGGGGTCATAGCGCCATATGAGCCGTTCCGGTCCATAATTGTCTGCTAAACGTTTCATGCACGAAATGGCACGTGAATAGTCGATGACCCGAGACTCTAGCTGGTACGGATAGCCGTTGATTGTGTGCTGAACGAGAAAAGGATAACCCCTTTCATGAACCTCGGCAAGCACTGTTAGAAATGGACCGATGTTTTTGGTCCAGAACACAAAACCATCGACCTCTTTGAGTGAAAGCTCTACCCTGTAGACCTGTCCTCCATAGGAGTTCACTGTTTTACAGTACCCGGCTCGAAGTCGATTGATGAACCACTCTCCATAAAAAGTGGGAATGTCTGTTTTGTAACTGGCCGATATAATCATACCTTACTATTCTTCAGGCTTACGATAAATCCGGTAAGCAATATGCGCTTTGAGCTTTGGATTTCTCTGAAATTTGTTGTTGTAGCGTTCCAAATCACCTGCCTGCTCATCCCATCCAACAACGAAGCGGTAATCTTCGCGCTTTTCAACAACTTCTAGTCCCCCATCCGCAGCAATGTTGTCAAGCCAGTCGTAGAAACATGCAGAATTGTTATCAATAAAAAGAAACAATGCGCCTGGTTTGGCCCTTTGTACCATTGCCTCGAAGAAGTCGCGGGCATCCTCTCTACCATAATACAATTCAGACAAGAAGTAAACCATCGTGAATAGATCAGCCTGGAAGACTTGTCTCTGTCGAGGAAGTTTACTTGTCTCCGTGACATCTAGCTCCCAAAAAATGGTAGATATGGAAAACGGCACCGACAACTTTCTATCGACATCCGACCATGACTCGCGCCAAGCTTGCTCTTTATCGCATATAAAGCATCTCAAACGCTTTATATTATCTGTTGAACTTAAAGCTAAAAACTTCAGTATGCCCAAAAAATCACTTCCTGGGCCTCCACCAATGCAGGATACCTCCACAGTTTGGGTATTGAAAAGATTCGTTAAGGCCATTGACCCGCTAATAAGGCGGTAGACAATGTCGGCATGGGCCGTTGTATAGCAATAGATATAGGCAAATCGGGTGGCAAGGTTATCGTAATCGATATCATTGCTGAACTGCAACCTGCCAAAATTATTGCTCAGATTGATCAGTTCATCCCTGATAATTTGATCTGTTCTATCACCATGCAGGGAATAAATCTCGTCATAAAGCTCATCCAATACAGATCCAACAAGTTGAAAACAGTTCATAAGTAGCCTCCTTGGTGGCAAGAGTAATTTTACGCCGGCCAAATGATCTTCTCCGGCTACGGTTTCGTTACAAGAAAGATTACAACAAATATTTGTTGTAATCTTTCTTGTAACGATTATACACATGAGTCCATGGAATGTCAAGCCGAGTTTGATCGTACTCTTTTCGTACTGAGCGGCATGCTTAAACTGAGCAGTTAAGCATCCAGAGCGGTATCTCACCGCTCTGGATGTTCGCGAAAGCGCCGCTGACAGCAGTGGTGCTCCTTCTGCTGCGCGACGTTGTATGCAGCTCGTGCTACTGAAGATAATCCTGCAGTCAGACATCCGCCGCCGAGAAAAGTTGCCGCCGCAGTAAGTCGGCGGCAATCACGCGCACTGAGGTATGGACGACGCCAACAGTGGCTCCCCATGGGTCCGTGGAGCGCCGCTTGTGAATGCGTGCCACGCCAAGGCACCTCTTCTCACGCATTATTCGTGCAAGGCAAGCCTTCCCGTCGTAATACCGGAAAAAGCTAGGAGCGAAGTTTTCGCGATTTGATAAAAATGCGCTATGGCCTCTCTCCCAGAGGTTCCAGCTCAGCATGTTGCTCCTGCATCTACGCTACAAGCGCCAGGTAGTATTAGTGCACCTGTTTCGGTACGTTGCGACTCGTGCGTCAAGCTTTAACGGAAGCCACTGCAACACAGTGGCCTGGAGTTCTTTCGCGCGGAGACGGTGTAGCTACTTCAAAGCTGGAGGCAAGCTTTTTCCCGACGACAATGGTAGTCGGGACAACTCGGCAAGATACATTGATGGATTACCAGTGTTAGGTGCCCATGGTCAGACAGAGTGGTCACGTCGCAGTGGCTGTGGTATAAGCTACCCATAATGGCTGACTACACGCTTCACATACCTCTCTGAGGGGCAAGATCTTCTCATACTCTGATGGGGTGCGGAGTTCGGCTGGCCATCAGCTTTCTTCTGTGGAGGGTCCTTTTGCTCCTGAATTTGTTTGTCTTCTTCTCCTTACAGCTTATACCTGTCTTCAAGACGAGTTGATTATTCAGTTTTTTCATTGGATACTTTAAAAAGAGTCACCACATGCTCCGCAGCAGCCCGATAATATCCCGGAGGGACCTGTTGTTCGGCAGAAGAGCTTAAATAGTTTTACGGAGCAAATGGCTTTCTCCCGACACTAGACCAATCACTATAAAGCCCAAATTTCAGATGTCGCACGATTTTTAGGTATGGATAGCGTATAATAAGGGAAGGCCGTGCTTAAAATAAGGATTGAAAAAGCTGCAAGGGTAATGAAGGATAATGCCTTTTCGTGTAGAACTCTCACCCCAGCAGGTGCTGAACCATCTTACCGAAATCTCTCAACGCCAGTTCCCTCAACTTGGACATCGCCAAGCTCCGTTCAACATTATCGAAACTCTATTGTGCTATGGCCTCTTCTATATTCTCGATCCCCATAAATGTGGTGGAGCTAACATAGAGAAAGTTCCTCCTGTTGCAAAAACATTAGCGACTTTTTTTTGCCGCACACCTGGGTCGCTTACGAACAAAATGCTGAATTTAGACGGTTCACGGCGACACAGTGCCCGAGAAGAACCGCTTCTCTTTGCGTACCTTGCCACCGAACCAAACCTCTATCGTATGTTTTATAAGGATATTCTGACAATAGCTCGCACACTTTCTATTGGTGAAGAGATGCTGCCGGACTTCTTAAACGCTCTTTCGGATGATACTCAACAAATGGAGGACTTAGCGGGACAAGATGATTTGCCCAACAGTACGGCTATCTTACTCGCAGGCGAGGAGCGCGCGATGAATGCACTTGATTATACTTTCTCACTAGGTGATCAACTCACAGAAAAATTGGTTGAACAAAAAATTAGGCTTGCTCAACATCGCTTCGCTATAGACGTAATCCAGAACCGCGCAAGATCCTGTGTCTTTTGTGGTTTTGAACCGCGCACTCTTCCCGGCCAGAGCGGTCTTCTCCGCGCCTCGCACATTAAACCTTGGGCTGTGTCGAACCATCGGGAACGCGTCGATGTGCAAAACGGGTTGGCAGCTTGTCCAATACATGATGCAGCTTTTGATTACGGATACCTCACGATCAACGGTGGTTATCGGATTCATTGGGCAAGCGTGCTTGAGGAGAGTGTAGCAAAAGATCCGGGTGTTTATCTCTACTTCGGCAAACCACTTAGTTCTTCACTGCTGTTACCTCCACATGCTAAACGTCCTAGCATCGCCTATCTCACCTATCACAATGAGAACATATTTAAAGGGGACGTCCATCATCGTCTTTGATATCAGAAACGTCTAACACCTGACAAGTCAAGTTCCATCCTACATCTCCACTTGTGGTCAGTTTGAAGAAGTATTAAAGATGGAGGATAAGACCATCAATTTCATTATGGCCGATACTCTCAAGCTGGGTTAAGTAAAGGAATTGCTCCGAAAAACTCGAGTTGACATGGCTCAGATCTCTCTGTATAATCTCTCCAAGAAGATTTACAAGAAATAATTCTTGTAAAAATTACTGTAGCCAGAGGACGCTTGCATATGAATATCAAGAAACTGCTCGGTCTCACCGACGATATGCGTATCGGTACCACGTCGTCGTCGCCTTACACTGGTTCTCCAACCTTCGACAAGATTCCGTTCCACATCGATGCTAAACGAAAACCAGCTTTAAATGTGTATGTGGTAGTCGAACGTGATGATCCTGAAATTCTGCACTATGGGCGAATTATCGAGGGAACAGAAGAAAACCCGCGGGCCGAGCCAGGACGTCTACAGCAAAACCAAGCTTATCAAATCGGCCAGAGAGATCCACGTCCGGGAGATCAAGCGCCTCATGTGACACGTATCATGCAGATTGAGGTTCTAGGGGAGATTCACGGCGATGAGGACAAAACACAAACGCTCGATGATGTAACGGTTGAGGAGCCAAGTACACTCGCTCAAACTGGCAAGGCTGTCTATCGACTTTCGCCATCGTACGTACCCTGGTTATTAGGCATCCCTACGTCACCGGACGACGGCCTCGACATTGGGTTCGCCGAGTCAGGTGATGTCTCCGTTCCTTTCATTCTCCCCATGGAGGCTGTCGCGCGTCACCTTGCAGTGGCAGGAAAAACAGGTGTCGGCAAGAGCTACTTTGGCGGCGTGCTGGTCGAGGAACTCCACCGTAAGAACATTCCTGTTGTGGTGTTTGATGTACTGGGTGATATGCTCAGAGCCACTGAGGACCTCGGGGGCCACACCCTCTGGGCAGGAAGAGATCTACGTATCCCCTATTCCGTTCTTGGCATCACTGAGTTTTTGAACTTTATTCCCAATCTCACACGCGATCAGTCAGAATTGGTTGCATTGGCTTATGAAGAAGTGTTTGGCGAGGCTCTGGATACACTAGACTCGAGTGGAGAAGTGTCCATTCCATTAGAACGTCTTTTGGAAAAGATCCGCGATGCCGCAGCCGCTTTTGGACAAGACCCCGTTGGCGAAAGGGCAGCCCGTCGTGTACAGGCTGCCATACGTAGAAATACTTTGTTGACGACAAGGACCGAGGCATGGTTGAAGCAGTTAGCAGAAAAGCCAATCACCAATATCTTCGTCGGTCATTTAGGGCAAGATGCTAGAAATTTGGTTGTTGGGGCGACAGCACGTATTCTTCAAATCATGCGACGGCGTGGTCGTATTCCACCTCTGGTTGTTGTCATCGACGAAGCACATCTGTTTCTGCCAGCAGGGCATGAAATCACACCGTCTACGCATGTTGTGCGTGAGATGGTGCGTACCGCCCGCCATGACGCTATTGGTATTGTGCTCATCACCCAGAGTCCGTCGTCAATGGATAAACAAGTCTTTTTGACGTGTAACACACGCATTGTATTCGCCTTAGATAAGGAGGACCTCAATTTGGTCTCCGGTACTATGGGAGATTTACCTCAAGAAACTATAGACCGAATTCCCAAGCAGGCCAAAGGGGTTGCCATCATCTCATCCAGTATGGATATTATGCGCCACCCGGCTCGTGTCAGAATCCGACGGCGTCATACTAGAGAAGGTGCTCCTACACCTAATTTAGCAGAGGAAGTGAAGCTGTGGCGAAAACAGAAGAACGCTTAACACAAGAGATCCTCAATATGCTGGCGAAGGAAGCCCAAGGGCTTGAAGTAAACGAGATCATCCAGCGACTTGTCGCGGAGGATGAGCTTCTCTCGCCACGAGGCGTACGTAATTTCATCAATCGTTTGGAGCAAGAGGGAAAGCTCATCAAGCGCAAGCGCTGGGGGAAAAAGCCTGGTTCGCCTCCTTATGTCTACTTCCATCCTGATACTGTGCCGCATCAACTCAATTTTTTCAGTGAACTCCTCGGCGTCAGCGGAGGATATCAGACCCGAACGGAGATTGAACGGCAGACTATCGAGGGAGACGAGCTTCATCGCCTGGCAGAAGCCCGCTCGGTGATCAATCGTCTAAACCAGCCGAAACCCGTCCTACATACCATAGCAGAAGAGCATCTGGAAAGTGATAACTACGCAAAAGCCATTATTAAGGTTGCACCCAAATTGGCGACAGAGAATCCTGTGGATCTTCTGATCAAGATGGCCAAATGGATGGTTGAGAATTTGAATCGTCTAGGCGAGCAGGCAACACAGGCCGAGAGACGGAGAGATCGAGAGCAGGCAGCAGAGATCTTAAATGAGTTAAAGTTGCGTCTGCAATGGGTCAGGGATTACTTTCAACGCCTTTGGCGTCTCCATCCTACCCCACCAGGAGGAGCAGAGGAAGAAGAGATCCTTTATCTGCCAGCACAAGCAAAATACTTTTTGCCTCGGGACGGCCGTCCCGGTGATCGAGCACGCTTGGTGCAGGAAAGAGCACGTACTCATTTAGAACAGCGTGTACGCGGGAACAAGGTGATTGATATAATCACTGCGCAGGCTGAGGTCTATAAAGCAGTTGTTGGAACAGATGCCTCTGTAGCAGACCTTATGCTTGAGCACGCTCAAGGGAGCTTCATTCCACCCGATCCGGTGGTGGTTACAGTTGCGGCAGCAGCGCTCAAGACGCGGGAAAAACTTGATGATCCACAGAATCCCATCGATTATCAAGATTTTGATATCTTTCCCGACCAACTTAAGGGGTATGCGGACTTAGCTGCAGCCAGTCAAGGCCTCGTCATCTCCCCAACGCTTAGAGCCTATATCCCCGAGCAAGATATCAAACATACACGCCTAGCGGCCATGGATTTACGCCAGTATGGTGAAGATCTCCAAGTAGCTATGCGAGAAGCGAATTGGCGTCCCTTTGGTGGCTCTCCCACCGATATGATTCCGAAACCCCGAATGATAATCCGTGATGGACGTGTTTTTCCTCTCGTGCATCGCATAGGAGATTATGAGAACAATAGTTTGTACGGGATCATCGTTCGCAGTGAAATCGACAAGTTTGAAAAGGTCTTTCATAATACTGTCTTAGGATCGGATGGGATTGTCTATGCGGCTGCAGTAAAAAATCCTGAGATGTCTTGGCTCGCACCGTTAGTTTTCTGGTATCTTCACTATGAACAGATGGAATCCCACAAAGGAAAGTTGGTTGTAGATGAAGACCAAGTCTACCGACCGCCGTTTGCCGATACTGCTGTATCACATCTTCTCTTCCTTGGCTTGGCAAAGGAGCAACCTGAACTTGCTAAAGGCCAGCTTTTTGTAACGTTCCGTGCATTCCGTCGCTTTTCAGATATTGCGGTTCTTGGGGAAACAATGATCCGTAACGTGGCTGCAGAAACATCGTTGGATGAAGGACCCCTCTATAGGCTGATTAGAGAGAACGACCTAGAAGATTGGGAAACGTATATAGTACAACGTATCGAGCGAAAGCAGCAAGAAACATATGAAGGATGTTTGGACAGAGAGGAGTATGGTTCATTCCTTTCCCTCTGTAGCAAGGCAGGCGTTTCTATGTGCTATGCAGCTCCTCTGAGTTGCTATATACCACTCATGTTAGGTGATGGACAGGGAAGCCACTTTCTCATTCCTCGTTTAGAAGTCGCTGTCGATATGGCTTCTCCAGGCTTTTCCCAAGAGCAGCGCAGCTTGGATGGTTTCCTCTCCTGGTTGGCTGCCGGAGGATGGGCGCTGGATTTCGCACACACACAATCAGGATTTGACATGGGTGATCGAGAACAACGTCTTCCCATTCTTGTCCCGGATGTTGTTATTGCCGCTCATGAAACGGTGACTTTTGCTCGTGATGTCCTCGGGCAGGAAGTCCAGGATGAGATCAGAAGACTTATTGTAGAATTGAGAAAGCGAATGGATAAGAGCCGCTAGGAGGCAAATAGATACACATGATATCTCCCACTTTTTCAAATGAAGAGATGAACGAACAGCAACGATACGAGTTGGCGAGAACTAATATTCTCCTTGCTGCTCGCAAACTTCGTGAGGCAACTCTCTCCTTCCCCTCTACAGAACAGCTTCCGTGGAGGAAGGTACGAACTCCTTATCGTATCTTTCTAGCAGAGCTTTTGCTGGTTCGTACACGCTCGGATGTCGTTGCTCGCTTGTTTGAAGAAATCGCTTTGCACTACCCAGATGTGAAGTCTCTTGCGAATGCCAATCAGGAAGAACTAGCTGCAATTCTAGAGCCTCTTGGCCTCAAGAAACGTGCACCGTTCTTCCCGAAAGCTGCACAGTACCTCCTAGAACGCCATGAAGGTTGTATTCCCGATAAATTCGAGGATCTTATGAAAGTCCCAGGTCTAGGGTTGTACACCGCCGCCGCCATTGTTGCTTTTGCCTACGGATCATCACAGGTACCAGCAGATGTCAATATTCTACGATTTCTCTCCCGTTTGACCGGCCTGCCCATGAAACACCTGACCAAGGGTTCTCCCGAACTGCGAGCCCTCTTACCACTTCTTTCAAACCGACAGAGTGGTCCCGAACCTGAGAAGCTGTTGGACTTTACACGTCTTATCTGTCACTCGAGGCACCCACGATGTGAGGAGTGTCCATTACAAGATGGGTGTCAATATGCCTCGGAGATCGTTCCTGATCGAGAATTCCCTTGATCAGTGTGGCAATGGCAAAAGCGAGCGGAGGAGGCACTGCGTTACCTATTTGGGATGCAACCTCGCCTCCGTAGAAAATGTAGGTATCTGGAAAGCCTTGTAATGCTGCAGCCTCTCGTGGTGTCAAACCGCGATCCTGCTCCGGATGCACGAACCGACCCTTTGAAAGATTAGTACAACCAGCAGTGATTGTGTTCGATGGCCGATGCCATGCCAGACGACCATATACATCGGCATGACCATCGTGAGAAAGATGGCATGAAAGCCAGAACTGCCTCTCAACATCTTTGCGGCTTCCACCATCGTGAGGAACTCTTCGAATGAAATCTAACACTCTTGGTTCTGTAATAGAAGGAGCGATGTGGTTCGGATACTCTCCCTCGTGTTCGCCGTTTTCTCCTGCATTAAGCACCGAATATCTATTGTTCCCAATTACATCCCACACGGTGAGCCATGCTTTATACAATCCCGCTCCGACTTCCAAGGTACCTGGTTTGCTATGCGTCCTCTGAGGAAATGGGGGAACTTCACGATCACGTCCCGCAATCACCACGACACGCTTGCGATGTTGAGCAATCCCATAATGGGCGATATCCTCTTCACGCTCGACAAGACCATATCCAAGTCGTGTGAAGCCTTCGATTAGAAGGTGATAAAACCTACGACCATGCTCCGTTCGTATGATTCCCGGAACATTCTCAAATACAGCAAAGCGTGGCATGAATGCTTCAACATACTCTAAATACCGAAGTACCAAGTCATTTCGCTCATCTTCCGCACCTCTTTGATTACGCATACGCGAGAATCCTTGACAGGGCGGACACCCCACCACAACATCTAAATCTCCAGGTTCTAGTCCAAGTTCTTGCCGGAACACCTGGGGTGGTAATTCCCGAATATCAACTCGTTTAACGGGAACATGAAGATTCCTTTCGTAGGTAGTTGCAGCATGTGGATCAAGTTCAATGGCACCCAAAATACGGAATCCAGCATTCTGAAAGCCTAGTCCAGTCCCTCCAGCTCCTGAAAACAAGTCGATCACGGTGGGATTCCTACATGGCTGCGTTTGCCTAGCTTCGTTGAAATCAGTCATCGTGACCTCCTTGTTCCTATCCTCGTCCCTGCAAGGTATTGCTCCAAGTCGTCACTTCTCACTAACCATGTTCCACCAACCTTCTCACCAGGCAATTTCTTCGACCAGCATGCACGACGAAGTGTTGCGGCCCTCACGCCGTAGATATGTTCGGCTTCCTCTAGTGTTAATTGATCAGGCACAACCGCTTCTAAGATACCTGTAATACGCGTTAGTAATGCCTCAATTAGTGCTTTGGTCTTATCAGATTCCCTTGATACTTTCAATAACCCTAAAAGAACCTGCAAATCGGGGGAACTGGCCCCTTGTCGTTCAATCATCTCTAAGAATTGTGGGAACAAATTCACTAAGAGCATGCGCTCCTGGTCAGAAAGAAGGATCATGACGCGTTTGTTCAATACTTGCATTGTTTCCCACCGATCATTAGCCAAGGCTGCTTGAGAGTACCTTACGGAAACGATGTTATCACGATATCGTGATTACGTCAAGGACGTAAGATCGACGGATTCGCAGACTCGCAGAAGAGTACTATGATCAAGGCTCAAAACACTTCTCACCTAGCTACAGTTTTACGCGCAGCAGTTTATGAGCAAAAAAAGCCCCAAGCCACTTGTGTGAGGATATTTTTTAGCACGAGTAAAAAAGAAAGGAAATAAAAGATGATAAGCGAGAGACGATGTTAACCTACCCAATTTAGGCAATTGCTAGCTTCTACTGGCTACTGGGAAGACATCTTTTCATCAGGTACTTCTTCTATCAACTCTCCAGGCGGCACACCCAGTACTTTAGCAAGTTTACCAAGGGTAATAGTGGTCGTAGCATAAAAAGGATCTGAGTAGATGCGCTTTATCGTCTTATATGACACATCTGCTGCCCTATGAAGTTTACCCATGCTTATGCCCTTCTCTTGGGCGACCTCTCTGACCCGTAGCCGTACTGCCATATCTCGTCTTCTCACTTGTTATTTGACGAGATTGTAGCAAGGTACTCTCCTTAGGAGTAGTCACCATACAGGAGAGTCTATAATAGTAGCCCTACTTATATGGGTATACATATATGTCCGATATCATAAAAAGAGAAAGATTGTTGTTGGGTACATATGAGGTCAGAGTCAGATGAAGAAGACTATAGATAAAGTGACATCTACGGCCCCACATATAGGTGGGAAGCTAGCTGGCTAGTTCTGCTAGAAGGCGAATCCTGCTACAATCCTGTGTACTACGGATAAGGACAGTAGCCTATGGCAGTACGTCTGCGAGTGAAAGAGATCGCTAGAGCAAAAGGCTTCAGTATGGGAAAACTTCAGCGTGATGCGGATCTCGCATATAACACTGTAAAGCGAATATTCAAAGATCCATACTACATAACAACTACAGAAACCCTTGGAAAGCTTGCCAGAGCACTAGGGGTTTCACCAGGAGAGCTGATCGAAGAAGTTTCAGATGCTCCTGATGAAAAATTCGCCAAATAAGCAATTATGCGGTGAATTCATTATTATATGACAACAGTCATATGGATGACAGAGAATATTTCCAAGAGGCAATTTAATTGAAGAAATACTAGGTGACAATGGTTAACAATTTGCAAGGAGCATGGTTGCTATGAGCAAACGGAAGAAGCAAAAGAGATTTCGCATGAAAAGCACAGTACATCACCAGCCGTTAACGGCAAGAATTATAGAAATGGAGCTAGATGATGCTTGCGCTTACGTTAAGCAGGCAGAAGAGCTTGTGATCCCAGCAATAAACGAATATCGACTTCCTCCAGTCCCAGCGTTCTTCCTCCTTGCTCAATATACGCATGTGCTTATTAATGGCAGTCCTCAACTCTCTGTTGAAGGTGCAACAGCAATCTCGAGAGATGTCCTAGCTTTGTGGCTAAGTGGCTTATATACACCTAGCCCGGAGTACCCCTTTACGCTTGCGGAAACTATCAACGATCAACAGGGAGATTTTCTTTCTATAAAGGATTACTTTACATTTTTTCAACCTTATTGCCCCAGGAATGCAAATGCGCCACAGGGGCTCGGCAAGCTATCAGCAGGCATCGTTAGACATCCAGAAACCGACCTTTGGCAGATATGGATAAAGTTGGAGGAACGCTGTTTTCAGTTGGCTGCCTATAATGATCCTAATAAAGCTCAAGACAAACTTGAAGAGCTTATTGTGCTTTCTCGAAAAGGATGCACTGAGGCAGAAATCAAGGCTGAATATAAAAGGCTATCGACTCAGGGAGATGGCGCTCCGAAGCAAATTCCTTTCGATATGATATTATATCTACAGGAGCATATCGAAGATTATACTATAGAATTGTAAATAGGATCAGATTTATATATGCTTACCAGAGGTATCCTATCCACTGTCAACACCGCTGCAAATAGGTGATCAGCCTTTCAGCGTTCTTAGCATGCATTTGTAAATATTTCGACAAGCACACCTCTCATATCACCCGCATAAGCAACCTCAGCGAGCTGGTGAAGGCAATCTTTAGGGATAAATTATCTCAATTTCAGGCTCATAGGCATATCAACAACGTAAACGACGTACTATCTCATAGAGGTAGATCTCCAGCCTAAAAATGTGGTGTGACCTAAGATCCATCCGTGAAATAATATACATTAGGCAAACTTTAGAGTATAATTTTGCGAGGTTTCCCCTCTTACCCACTATAGCAGTATTTGTTTTTACGGAGGATAGGCGTGATGCCAAATGTTCAAAATTATGCTCAGTTTCTTGCCTCATTTGCTTCCGATAAATTTCAAACACTCTGGCCTGCTCAGGCACACATTCTGGAGAACTATGTAACGACATATGAAGGTGTTTCCGATGTTGCTGTTGAACTACCAACTGGAGCAGGTAAAACCCTCATCGCCCTATTGATTGCTGAAGCGCAGAGACAAGCAAATAAAAAGGTCGCCATTCTCTCAGCAAACAAGACGCTCGCCAAGCAGATGGTGCAAGAGGCGAAGGCACTGGGCATCCCAGTTGTTCTCATGGAGGGACCAGGGTCGTCTATTCCAAGCATAGATAAGAGAGCTTATCAGCGTGCGAAAAGCATCGCCGTAATGAATTATTGGGTCTACTTTAACCAAAATCCCATCATTGACCCAGCTGACGTGCTCTTTATGGATGACGCCCATCTCGCTGAACACTGCCTTCACTCCCTTTATTCTGTTGAAATTGATCGTATCTCCCATAATACCTTATTTAAGACGTTGATTATTGAGCTACAACAGCGCTTTCCTGAATATACAGTTTTCGACGATGCCCTCACTGATGATGCCCCTCCAGCCTTCGCTTGCGAATTACTTTCGTTCCTAGACCAGAGAACAGTTGAGCAACGTTTTCGGGAAATTGTGGATGCGTCTCCCTCTTTACAGCTAGACAAGGATCTCTCATTCCGCTGGAACCGCTTGCGTCTGCAACTTGGTCAAGCGAATATCTACGTCAGCCCCAATACTATCTGGATTCGGCCATATATCTACCCTTTATTGTCAAATCCCCATTACGAGCAGACGCATCAACGCTTGTATTTAAGCGCAACTGTAGGGGACCCTGATGATCTGAGCAGAAGATTGGGGACAAAGACCATTGACAAAATTCCAGTCCCACCGATCTATATGGAAGCCACATCAGGGCGGCGCATGGTCGTTATGGGTGGCATCGATGAAAATTCACTTTCTGAGAGATTGGTACCTATGTTACGCAGCGCCTTGAGCATCAGCCCGAAGATCCTTTGGCTCTGTGTTTCAAAAGCCGAGGCAGAAGCCTTACGGAGAGTTGTTTCCGAGTGGCTCAATTCCAATGGATTTGTGGGTCATCCAACGTGGATACTTTCGCCTCTCGGTGATGAAATCGACACATTCAAACAGGCACCTCACGGCCATCTTTTTGTTGCTGGACGTTTCGATGGCATGGATTTTCACGCGGACGAGTGCAGGATTGTCGTTTTGACGCAACTCCCTCGTGCAACTAATTTACAGGAAGAATTTATTGCTGCTCACTTGCGTGATGCTGGATTTATTAAGCGGAGACTCAATCAACGTATAGTCCAAGCATTAGGGAGATGCAATCGTTCAGAGGAAGACTATGGACTCTACATTCTTGGTGATAATCGCTTTGCGACGCATTTTAGTAGTGAAGCGAATCGAAAAGGTCTATCGCGTAACCTTATGGCAGAGATCGACATGGCACAAGATGCTGCTGACCGTCCTCTGAATGGTCTCCTTCAGTCAATAGAGCGATTTCTCAAGGAAGATTTCCAAGAATACGATCAAGAAATGCATACTGCTTTTGAGGATGTCCCCGAGGTGGCTATCCCGCTTGTGCCAACCGATCCTGTTACCCCTGGGAGCACAAGTGAGAAAGTAGCTACAGTCGCAGATGAGGTGTTGGGGTGGAATGCGCTCTTTGCTAGCCAGAACTATGCAGTAGCAGCGAACCGATTCGAGGCGTGTTGGGAACAAGCGAAGATCGACAATCTCCTTGAGATTGGCGCTTTTTATGGGTGGCAATGGGCAAAAGCCTTGTACCTTCAATCATGGCTTGGGGAACCAGGCGCGTATGAAAGATCACTAACTGTACTTGACGAAGCCATCAAGCGCGGTGGACAGAGTTCTTGGTTTAACCGGATGAGAGGCTCGATCAACCGCGCAAGGCAGACCGTCATTCCAGTAAATGCAATCGGAGTACAACAGTACTCCTTAGATCTCCTGAGAGCATTCGATGAGCATTTGGACCTGCTGGGAACTCGTGGAAATAAATTCGAGTCTTGGTGTCAGAAGACTCGTTCGTTACTACTATCGACTAGCCACAAAGAGATGGTACAGGGACTTGAGCGGCTAGGGAAGTTGCTAGGCTATCATGTCGTACTTCCGAGAAATCAGGCTGCCACCGATTGTCTCTGGCGCGGAAGGTTTGGGGATAAGAGGGAGATCGTTACGTTTGAGGCAAAAATTGAACACCTCTCCGCCGGATACCTTACTGCTACTGATATCGGCCAATCACACAACCAAATCTCCCGCGCAAAGCAAGAATATTCAGGGTACGATGTACGTGGAGTAATCGTTACCCATCTTACTACGCTCGACGCAGCAGCAGAATCTGCCGCAGGAAACATCAAAGTGATCGAGAAAGGCGCTATTGTGGCGCTTTGGGAACGGGTCAAAGTCCTTTTGAGCCTCTATCGAGAACACTGGGCTTCTGATGATCTGGCGGCTCGATCCTTTGCCGCTCAAACCATTCAGAATGCCCTTCCACAAACAGGTTGGCTGTTCCATCTCTTAGATACGGACGGTCGGTTTCTTTCGGCAGAGGAGATTTGTGCTCCCTGGAAGTAACAGCCATAGATCAGAACATTTTTACTTTTGTCTTATCTCGAAGTCGCGCTTGTGTGCTGGTCCATAACGTCAATGACGAAGCTCCTTTACCCAGTATATCGCTCGTCTGTGAAAGTGCAGGCCAACATACCTCTCCACGCCCAAATAGCGATGTGAGGCAGAGGTATCTGTAGAGTTGGAGCAGGAAATTGGGATAGCATGTTCAAGTGCATGTCTGACACGTAGTATCTCTTGATGCTACATGATATTATGTGGTGACAGCAAAGCCTAGAATGAGACTTGGTCGATGCTGAACTGATGATGCTGGATCTTTACCCTTGGCGGCGGGTATACTTGTGACGCTAGGTCCAAACAACAATAATCACTTCTGGTGTCCTCAACGACAGTGAAATATGCGTATGTCGGGAGGAGAAAAGGAGTATACACATGTACTTTGGCGAACAGTTGACTGATCTTGACGAATTGCTTTTACAATGCCAAGATCCTCAATCAAAAAAATTTCTTGCTGAGGCTATTGCCTGCTTATGAAAACAGAGTTAATGCTTACGACTCGCCCGATACGGTACTGCTTTTTGATCAGCGACCGCGATCTCGACCAGTTTCTTGCGGTTGCCGTAAAATGCTGCGCCAAGTGGGGAGGCATAAATAACCTGATTGTTGCTCTCGATACCACGCAGGAGCGCAGTGGTGATGCACAGCAACTCATCGCCTTTGCTAGGCAACGGTACCCAGATTATTTCGTCAATGCACTTTCTCAAGAGGCACAAGAGAGTGCTGCCTGGAAAAAGATCGTAGCGACCATTGAGCAGCGTTTTCCCGGAAAACCACTGCTCTCGTGGGACCGGTTCTGCCAAGAAGATCAAGGGTTGCATCCTGTCTCTTTGGTTTCACCTGAAGAGTCGCTCTTCTATACATATGACGAGGCAATGCCGCCTTTTGTTCCCTCAGCACTCACAACAACGCCAACATTACCACGATTCGTCTGGTCACAGTTTAACGCAGCACCCTCCGACCTGGTAAAAGCTGCTATTAGCGCGGCTTTTGGCGATGTTTCATCTCAAGATCGACTCATCTACCCACCACTGCGGCTTATTCCTATTGATGGTCTAGAGGAAGCAATGCTTCGGGCCCAGATGAGCAAAGATCCTTTCGGCTCTCTTATTAACCTGACCTTGAAAGAACTGAAATGTCTTACAACTGTCAGCACCTTTCCCTCGCTTGCCTTTGACATAGTGATCGCTCAAGGGGTCAGAGATTTTTGCCTCTTTTGGAATTTGCGGGCATTCTCGTTCGGACATCATTGGCTGCCCAATCGCCGTGTGTTACTGCTTACGAAAGAGCAATTGTTCAGTGAACAGTATTTCCGTGTTTTGTTCAGGCTGCTCAAAGAGTACCGGGAGACTCCCGTCTATCTGGCAGAACAGATCAAACAGCGTGCCAAGATGCCAGATATTCAGGCAAAACTTCTTCTTCCTGATCTTGATGTCGTCTTCCACTATCAACGCGACGATGAGATTCGCGATTTTCTGCAGGCCCATGAAGGATTGCAGATCATTTCTGGGCGTTCTTTCCAGACAATCCGAGACGAACAGGGAAGAGAGCACCAGGAGGAAATACAAACATGGAAGGGAGAAGAACCTTCAGAACGTCCATTGTTTTATGCAGAAAATAGGATCGAGGGCATAGCTTCCTACTATGAGTACGCAGGGGAAGTCACCCCTTTTTTTACTGAGGTTTCTACTGGAGACAATACTCTCCATGTCCCCTCTTCTCGGCTTCGTCCCATAGGAATTGGACACGTCAGGAAAGATATCATCGGTTCGCTCTGGCAATCGTATCTTCCCTCTCCTTCCGTAGCTTCTCTTATTACACCATCAGGGTCTTTTCACGCTATTGACGAGCATGTTGAGTCAGTGCTCAGCTATCCTAGTATTCTCGGGGGAGTGGTGGCAAGTACGCAGAAGATTACGTTTACGCTCCCAGAGACATGGGATATGTACCGGGCCTATTTTCATGCTCAGAGATATGAGGTAAGCCCTTCAGACAAAATGACCTACGCATTTGGTCTACTCAACCTTGCTGGAGGTTTGGAACTGGCGACGGTTTTTCGTTCCCAGATCGCGTATCGCCTCCTGGATGCACTGGCTATGCGAGCGTCGCAAAAGCTCGCACGCGAGTTGATTCGGTTACTCCCTGATGCACCGGACACGTCACGCTCTGAAGATATGATCCGTGAGATGATTGTTACAAGCACTCTCGTTCCTCGTTTTCAACGGAATCCGAAGAGTTTCAGTGAATTGAAGGGTATGTTCTCGGGGTCGCAAAAGAGAGAGTGCCTAGAAGTACTTTCGGAACTGGTACGGATACAGGCGATTCAACGAGGATGGACTCTCCTCTGCCCTCACTGCCGGGTCTCTCAGTGGTACGGGCTGGAAAGTCTGAACGAGCGTATGGTTTGCCAGGGATGCCTTCAACCTTTTGATGTTCCATTAAAAGCCTGGGAGCAAGCGGACGCAGACCGGCCCTTACAATATGCGTTGAATCCACTGACAGATCGGGCGATGGATCAAGATATTCTTCCAGTAGTGGTCGCGTTGCTCGCGTTGCGTACACGACACCCGTTTATGGCTCACGTCGTCCCTGGAATGAATTTTAAAGAAAGAGGCATGGTAAGTGCGAGCGGCGACTTTGATTTCCTCTATGTGTATCAGCAGATGCTCTATGGCGGAGAGTGTAAAAACGGTCAGATTCTGAAGCCAAAAGATATTCATACCGCTGAAATTGCAAGGCAATTAGGTTTCCGGGCATTTTTCTTCGCGACATTGAGCAGTTTTTCAATTGAGAGCAAGCAACTTGTTTCAGAATTTCAACAGTCTCTACGAGAGAGTTACAATGCAGATCGTCCATTTGATGTCTTTCTGCTAGAAGAGCAAGAAATGTTTTCTGGCCCACTGCCGGAGAATATCCCTCAAAGTGTCTATCAGGAACTCTGGTCACAAGAGATGTAATCTAGGGGCAAGTGTCGGCGACAACTTCGACTACAGAGAGGATAAACGACGCAAACACTAAGGCTGATAAGGAATGTGGGCGTCGCGGCTCTAGTGTTCCTTTATCATTCAAAAACTCTGAGAATTGTGCTTTAAATGGCTCCAGAGGCGAGACCAGCAATCTTTAGGGATGAACCTAAACATTCGCCCATTCACGCCAAAGTAGCAACAAAGGTTGCATTTGCGCCATCCATTTTGTGAAAGAAGCCAATGCATTTGCGTACTGCTGCAGAAGAATGATACAAACGCTGTTGAAGATAACTCAAGCTGTAAGGATACGGATTGGTGAGTATTACTTCAGTGAGTAAGTTATATGGAGACCTTATATCAATCTTGCGTGAGGCAGTTGCGATACTCTAATAGCTACTTTAGCCTGCCGACTCCACACTACGCTTAATTGCTTCGTAGACAAATCTCCAATCACCCATTGTGCGCGGTTGTCGCCCCTGATACTCTATGCGAGCCAGCATCTTGATATCCTCCTCAAGGATATGCTCCGCCAGCGCTAATTTTCGTAACTCCTCTGGTACATCTGGCAATTCTGCATTGGCGTTTTCAATTTGCTTCTCAAGCAACTCTCCTACCGGCGTTCCAAGCACAAAAGCAATGCGATATAGGACATCTGCTGATGGACGTACGTCATCAGAATCTCTTTCTAAGCGGCTCAGGTATCCCTTAGAAATCTTTGCGCGACGAGCAAGCTCAGCTAGGCTAAGGCCTTGTTCCCGACGCCGTGTTCGTATCTGGTCAGAAAGCGCCATGGTCAACTCCTAGAAGAGTACATGAAACGAATGTATATCTTCAATCTGCAAGCCTATATACACATTTCGCGGATGTATTATACCTTAACTATGTCTCGTTGTCTTTGTCTTGTAGGCGTAATACGGCTTGTTTTCCCTCAATCGCCATTCTAATGGTTAGCCCAAAAGTACGGTTATCGTTCTCTGTATATTGACAATATCAAGATCTGAAGGTATCAATAGAGTACGATAAACGTTCTTTATAGAGCACGATGAAAAGGGGTCTCTATACCAGGGATGTTTATAAACCAATACTCCTGAAGGAGATGATAGATGAGAATTGAGGAGAAATCAAATAGCGTCCTCAATTGTCTACTCTGTTTGATTCGGCGCTTTAATCTCTTTTCTCATCAAATTTGAACATTATGAGAATTACTAAATTTAAACTCAAATAACAGCATTTGAAGTTCCAGTTGTCTTAACTACCTAATTTTTGTACAAATTAGCGACCATGCTTTCAGAGGGAAGGGAACCTGTGTTCAGATGAATAGCCAGATGAAGAGGAGCGAGAAGCTCCCGCAACGAGTCGGCTAAGATAGGAGCCA
>Ga0137365_10000908_pt1 | contig 21894 bp, 16 predicted proteins | sample SagtaG_9_FD_104799 | JGI IMG/M metagenome (GOLD analysis project Ga0137365, IMG submission 104799) | Vadose zone soil microbial communities from Sagehorn Ranch, Mendocino, California, USA - Sage1_L_40_16 metaG | ecosystem: Environmental > Terrestrial > Soil > Vadose zone | place: USA...
ACCACTGTCAGCATCCAGGAGTGTCGTTAAAATATTGATCGTCGTGGTTTTACCGGAACCGTTAGCGCCAAGCAGCGCAAAGATGGTCCCTTTTTCAACGATGAATGAGACATCACGAAGTACATGTACTTTTTTGTATGATTTTTGCAATTCATTAGCCGTAATTGCTGTAGGACGTTTTTCCATAACCACTCCTTATAGGGTTACAATGTCGTTTAATTTTGCTTTGGCGCTCTTTAACATGGCGTACGTAACCTTATCCATCTTTGCGCCATCGAAAATTGCGTACTTAACGTCAGTATTGTGAAATGACACGTTACGCAGCGTCGCATTTCTAAATGAAGTTCTCTTGAGCGATGTACTATGTTATTCACCCACCCTTTCTTGATCACAAGAGACTATGCTATAATATAATTCGCTAAGCTGTTAAGTGAAGTAACAAAACAGTTAAGTGAACTGCTAAGTGAAACAACAAAAATTTAACTTAGTTATTAAGTTAAATGTAGTATACACGGAGGAACAGAAAGTGTCAAGTGGTTCTCAGGAAAAACGCGCGGATTTACTCGGGGAGGTTGCGTGGGAGCTCCGGCAGTTCACTGGACTCAGCGCGTCCTTCTTCCGGGCGGCGGCGGCTCGGATCGGGATGACCGTCACAGACATGCAGGTCATAGATCTCCTGGAGAGCAGCGGTCCAACGACTGCTGGTCAGCTCGCCGATCTTACGGGACTCACGACCGGGGCGATCACCGGGATGCTCAACCGCTTGGAGGAGACCGGACTCGTGCGCCGGGAGCGCGACCCCAACGACGGCCGCAGGGTCATCGTCCGGCTCGAAAGAGGCAAAGACGAAAGGCACAAGATCGGCCCCATTTACGCTTCTCTTGGGAAAGCGTGGAATGAACTGGCGTCGGACTACGACGATGAGCAGCTTGCCTTCCTCCTGGAGTTTCTCAAACGCAGCAATGCGATGTCCAGGAAGGAAATTGTCCAGTTGCGAGAGGCGCCAGAAGGTGAGGAGGGGATCTACTCTGCTCCGCTGGGAGAGCTGGAGAGCGGTCGGCTCGTCGTCTCCTCCGCGCTCTCCCGACTGACCTTGCGCACGGACGAGGGGATGGCCGAACTCTACCAGGCCCGCTTCGAGGGACCCGTGCCGAGCGTCGCGGCCAAAGAGGGGGTGGTCACCATCCGCTATCCACGACGTCTGTGGGTGCTGGGCGGGGAGCAGCGAGTGGCGGAGGTCACACTCAGCGTCGCCATCCCCTGGCGGATCGCGATCCAGGGAGGAGCATCGGAGGTCACCGCCGAGCTGGGTGGTCTCGATCTCGCCGGGCTGGAGGTCAAGGGGGGGGCCAGTATGATCCGCCTGGAGCTCCCCGCGCCCTCCGGCGTGGTTCCCATCCGGATCAGCGGGGGAGCATCAGAGATCACCATTCGACGCCCAATAGGTGTCGCGGCACGAGCCCATCTCAAAGGCTGGGCCTCCGCATTCGTCTTCGACGATCAAACCTTCAGCGATATGGGCAACAACGTGCGACTGCAAAGCTCTGGCTTTGAGCCGACTGCCCCGTGCTACGACATCGAAGTCGCCAGCTCCGCCAGCATGGTCACCATCACCTCCGGTTGACTCAGAAAAGGAGTATAATCATGGCCGGTGAGGACGAGATGCTTCGCGGAGTTGACACTGATCGAAGCGAACGTGCTCAGCATGACAGGCAGGACATACCAGGAGTAGCACGGTCACTGCCCATTGTCATGCTGAGCGAAGCGAAGCATCTCTATGCCCGTCGGGAGAGACCTTCGCTTCGCTCAGGGTGGCACAGTTTGGTGACTCTGCCCGAAAATTATAAGCCTTTTCGTCCCGCACGAACAATAATCCTGCCGATAAATCCCCCAAAAGCTGCCAATAATGGCAAAACGGCTGCCGCAACTAGCCAGAGGCTGAGGAAGAGTACGGGTACGATGAGTGGAGGGGATGCGATAACTTTGTTGATAAACCAGCTATAACCAAGTCTGTACAATCCGCCTAAAATACCGAGCGCCAGCAGACTGATTACAAATGTGAGCAATAAACGCTTCGCGCCATAGAGATAGGCTCCTCGAGCAGAGGTAACACATAAAACCGCCAGCGCCAAACTTTCCAGAAGGAAAGCTATGATGATTGGTAGTTGCGGCCGGACGATAAGTATTGACGCACCAATTGCGCCCACGATCAAAGCAAGAAGTAGTATTGTTGCGCTGATGAGGAAGGATTTTGGGCCTCCTTGATTAACAGGCGAAATTGTTGCTGATCGCAGCTCCTGTCCGTACTCGAATTGCAAATTTCTTGCCAGGTTCGCCTGAATCGTGCTTCTGATAGCTAGAGATTCTGGATCGTTCGGATTCAGATCGATCGATCGTTCGATTGCAGCCGAAGCTTCCTGGAGCTGTCCCATATTTGCCAATAGAGCGGCACGCATGCTCCAACCCAGCGCATTACCTGGATCAAGCTGCACGACCTGGTTCGCGACAGGCAAAGCGTCTTGAAAGCGACCAATTGCTCCCAGTAACTGTCCTTTGAGAATAAGAGCGTCGATAAAGTCTGGTGCCATTTGGAGTATATTCTCGATCGTATTGAGAGCTTCAGGAATATTTTGCATCTGGACCATTTGCCGCGCTTGATTTAAAAGCTTCATACATTGTTGCTTGCGGTTCTGTTCCAGAATCTCAAGCGAAAGGTGTCCTGATGTTGAGGGTGACATCTGCGCACTGGCAAGACCCACTGCGGTTTGTTGGGAATACCCTGCAAGTTGGCTACCAGAGAGTGGTTGATCCATTGCAGAATTTTGCACAGGTGAGGATGGGGATGTAGTATAGATGTTTTCTTGTCCATTGATCACAGGGGAAGCGAGATGTGGCATATTGCCTACTAGCACGATAGGGCGTTGCTCCTGTCCAAACACTTGTGGTTGATGCTGTTCGTCGAGAGAGCTGGAGAGAAAAGCATGCAGGTTTTGTAGTGTCGTCTGTCCTGAGACTGGATCAGCCGCGGGACCACTAAGACCTACAATCATGTGATAAACCAGCTTCCCTAGATTTTTTTCACCAACTTCTGGAGCATACTGATTTCCACGGCAAGAGCAGTAAAGCAAACGTCCTTGTGTTTGTTGCAATGCGTTATGCAGCGTTGGATCAAGTAGCGGTTTGAAATCGAACGGTGAGCTTCTTTGCGTACTCCAGGCAGGTCCTGTTTGGAAGCAATCCAGCACAAGTGTTATCTGGGCTGCGTGGCTGCGGAGTATAGCCTGGCGAACAAGTGATTGGAGAGGTAGACCTGTTGCGGATTGCTGGTAATGTGTATTTGTAAAGGCTAGATACCCATCCCCGTTTGTTTCGCTTAAAAAGGTATGTCCGGCTAAGTAGAGAAAAACAAGATCTCCTGGGTCTGCAACGTTCACACAAAGCTGCATGATCAAGGCTTCTGTAAGTTCGGAGGTAGCCTGTGCTCCTAGCAAAAGCTGCACATCTGCGGGATTCCAATTGCCTCCACGATTATTGACCAGCCATTGTGCAAGCGCTCTGGCGTCATTTTCGGCAAATCGCAATGGTTGAAAGGCTGGATGCTGGTATTCGTTTATGCCTATGAGTAGTCCGAGGCGTTTGCCCAAGCTTTGCCTCCCTGATAAGGTATTCGTTTTCAATGCCTTTTGACTCGCCGCCTGCGGCTGCAAAAGAGTAAATAAAATGAGTGGGGATACACCCATAGGCATCAACTTAAGTCCCAACCTGGGATTCCGTAGGGGCGAGGGTGGCTGGGTGGATGTGGGGTGGGCCTTCATGGTCGCCCGTGGTTGGGTATGCGGTCCGCTTATCGACGAGCTAGCATCTCCAGGCGAACCACGGCGGGCGACCATGAAGGCCCACCCTTCCCCGCTCCACCACCCTCGCCCCTACAGACATCAATCGGCTTTTCTTTGGTTGAAGCATGTTGGGGATACCTCACACTCCGGCGAAGGACTATCCCTCTGCACTTTTATGTATTGTATGCTAGATGATTGAAAAAAGGTAATCAAGGAGAACAAATAGGTACTTTTGGCGAGGTGCGAGTAGGTGGGGTTTATATTTCTGCCTCGAGTATGAAGAGCGTAGCAACCCACCTCAGCCCCATCAAGGCGAAGACATCCAGGGCGACCACCCGAGGGCGAGGACAAGCCATCGCCCCTACGATGGACGAGCATGAAGAGCCGCTTCGTAAGCAAGAAAGCAAAGGGATCAGGCAGTCCATACTTTGAGATCACTAAACTCCACTTCACTTTCTGCACTGCCGCCATCCGCGCCTACCCCTATGAGCCCGCTTGTATAGGTAGTATCGTTCACCGGACCTAGAACACGCTGACCATTGATATAGATCGTCAAGGTCGCCTGGTCGGCAACGATAGCAATGGTATTGGACTTGTTGAGACCTGGATGAAAGGAAGCTGCCTTCTTGCAGCAGAACGTGTTAGGAGGAATTGTTTGGGCACAGGTGTTTCTGGAAAGATCGCAAATTCCAAGATCGTAGAGTCCGTTCATAAAGATCGTCAACTCGTAGAACTTTGCCGTATCGCTGGATGCTCGAAAATTAATGCTTGCCCCTGATGCTTGAGCAACGTTTGGATCTTGAATGGTTCCTTTGACAAACTTCATATGGATCTCGTAGGTGAAGTTGTCAAAGTCTGTATTTCTCGCAAAACATTGCCCACCATAGCCATTGGGAACTCCAGTATGATAACCATTTCCAGCAAATCCGCATAAACCATATTGATTGCTTTTCTCTTCCCAGCCACTCCCCCTACTATTATCTTTGAGTGGATCTTGGAGGACAAGCTTACTCTGTTGTGGAGCATAAGGGTTCCTCATAAGGGCCGTTGCAATTGCCGTCGCTGTAGCTTGAGCTTGCGCAGTAGCCCTGGCCTGTGCGACCTGTGCTTCAGCTATAGCGGTCTGTGTCTGCGTTGTCGCCTGTCTCCTTGCCCTTTCCTCATCAGCCTGTCTATTACTCATAATCATATAGAATAGCCCACTGCCACTCAAGATGAGCAAGAACACCAGCGCCACAATACCGATATTTCTCCCACGTGAGAAACCCCTGCCTGTTCTCGCTTCTTCACGTTGCGTAGAGATCACAGGACTGGGAGTATCTGAGGAGGGAGGCCACCCGATGGGAACGGGAGGGCCACTTGTGCCAGAAGCTTGCGGAGGCGTTTGCAGCACTTGATAGGCGGGCTTGATCGCTTCCTCTGCTGGTAATCTCGCAGGAACAATCGGAGCCCTCGCTTCAGCAGGAGGCGTCGCGAGCGGTGCAAACGGATCTGTCTCCACTGTCTGCGAAGCTGCGCCAGCAGAAGAGATAGCATCTACAGTGTACGACGATTGACCAGCTGGCGAAGATATCACTTGCGTCGGAATTGACTCCTGATCGTCACCCGGCAAAACCGTTGGCATGGTTGTCAATGTTGCCTGACAGGCTTGCTCCAGGGCCGTAGCAAAAGCGCGAACGCTGCCGAAGCGCTGCCTGGGGTCCTTGGTCAGGGCCGTCAGCACCACCTGCTCAATTGCTGCCGAGATAGCCGGGACTTTCTCCCGCAATGGGGGCGGAGGCACAAACAGATGCTGACTGGCGACTTCGGTAAAGGAGCCATGAAAGGGACGATCTCCGCTGAGCCATTCATAGACGATGATCCCGAGGGCATACTGATCACTGGCCGGACGGGGCTTGCCCTGGAATTGCTCTGGAGCCATGTAGCCGGCGGTGCCTGCCACATCCTGGGTACTCTGAGAGCGCGAACTTTGTGCCAGTTGGGCAATGCCGAAATCACTGAGCAAGACTTCCTGGCGTCGTCCGAGCAGCAAATTCTCCGGCTTCATGTCCCGATGGATCACGTGCTCATCATGTGCGTATTGTAAAGCCTCGGCGGTCTGCGTCACGTAGGTGACAATGGTTGGGAGTGGAAGTGCCACACCTCTGGGATACCGCTTGCGCACGGTGCCACCTGGAGCATAGTCCATCACCAGGAAGGGGATCGTCCCTTCGACCCCAAAGTCGAAGACGCGCACAATGTGCGGATGTACCAGGTGAGCAATCGTGCGTGCTTCTTTGCGAAAGAACTCCACGTCCTCAGTGCCAATGTGTGTATGCAGGAGCTTGAGCGCTGCGTGTGTGCCCAACTGCAGGTGTTCGCCCAGATAGACCTCGGCGAAGCCCCCATGCCCGAGCAGACGCACTAACCGATAGTTGCCAAACTGTTGCCCGACGCGATCTGCCATCTGTGCACCTCCTCTGGGACTTCATAGAAGATTCATCATGCAGGGATTTGATCTGAAATAGTATACCATACCGTTCAGGGGAAAAACATCCATGCGCACACCCTGCGCTTTGGCCTTTTATAGTTGCTCAACTCTCTTTTATGGTATACTTGGTGAACGTTTCTAAGGAAATCACGTTATATGAGGGATAGGCTGCAGATGCCTCGTATTATAGGAATTACAGGCAATATCGCCTGTGGCAAGACTGCTGTCGGGCATATGTTATTGGATCTGGGCGCTGAACGCTATATTGATGCGGATGCAGTGGTCCATAAGCTCTACCTGGCTGGTAAGCCCATTGCGGTCAAGCTAGCTGAAGCGTTTGGCCCTCGCGTTGTTGCTCCCGATGGCAGCGTTGATCGTAAAGCGTTAGGAACTATTGTATTTCAGGATGCTGAAGCGATGCGACGACTCGAGATGATTGTGCATCCAGCGGTTAGCGAGGCTCTGGCTAACGAATTGGCTTCTGTCAGCCTTTCGGGTATTGTGGTTATCGATGCTGTGAAGCTATTGGAGGGCGGCTCGGGCAAGTTTTGTCATAGTAAGTGGATTGTTGTGTGTTCAGAGGAACAAGAGTTTGAGCGTTTAGTTGCCCGTAACCAGTTCAGTGCAGAAGAAGCATGGGCACGTATTCACGCACAAGCCTCTGTCGCCGACAGACTACCGCTTGTTGATGAGGTAATCGACAATAGCGGCTCTTTGGAGGACACACGTAAACAGGTTGCCGCAGCTTACGAACGTTTTTGTAAGCAATTTCCTGCGTAGATGAGAGGGTAGATGCGTTCTTTGAGTTCTATTTGAATCAAGCCTATGAGTGCGTCTTAAAAGTTCACTTCCCTGTCATTCTGAAGCGTCGGTCTCTGTCATTCTGAGCGAAGCGAAGAATCTCGTTGTTCGGCGCACCAGCCAGATTCTTCGCTTCGCTCAGAATGACAGCGCCTTAGGCGCGATTGAATGAGCGGGAAATCCTGAAATCCACCCATCAAGGGAGTGCAGAGGGCGAAGCCCTTTGCCGGGAGCGCGAGGGTGTCCCTCGCTTCCTTCTTCGTCTCGCGGGCCGCAGGCCCGCAAATAGAGTTATGAGTGAATTAGCGGGAAATCCTATTGACAGCGCAGGTGTTGATGCGTATAATTTGTGCATCATTATTGTATATTTTGCCCCGCTGTAGCAGAGCCGTTTTCTGGCATGATCATATTTTTCTCAAGCGGGGTCCAAACTAAGCAATACTCTTCGAAATCAGTGAGATTTACCGATGTTCCGACGTAGTATTCGTGTGAGAGTAAGCTGTTCTGTAGAGATTTAGCTTGTGTCTCTTGGTTTCTCTCGATATTCGTTGAAATTTAGTATTGCTGAAGGAGGCTGACTACAACATGAAGAAAAGTTGGTCACGTATTTTTGTCTTGACAATGGGCATCCCCTTGTTACTGGCACTTCTCGCTGCCTGTGGTTCAGGCACAACTACTGGTGGTGGTACACCCACCGCTGGTTCTACAGTCATCAAGGTTGCTACCGATTTCCCGGTAACCGGTAAGGACGAGAGCGGTGGCAAACCAGCCGAGAATGGCGCAGCCCTGGCAGTCACCCAGGCCAACACGAATAAAACCATTCCCGGCTATACGCTGCAATTTGTTCCGAAGGATGACGTAGGTCCTAGTGGCGCGCACGACCCGGCTGTTGGCAAGGCCAACGTGACGGCGTTGATCGGCGACGCGCTGGTTGCGGGTATCGTCGGGCCGTTTAATAGTGGCGTGGCAGAGGCAGAGATGCCGGTTGCGAACCAGGCCCCCATCGCGCTCATCAGCCCGTCCAACACGCTCCCCTGCCTGACGCAGACTGCAGCGGATTCGGCGGAATGCGTCGGCCAGTATGATATCCGTTCCACTTTGCGGCCGAGCGGCAACGTCACGTACTTCCGCATTGCGACCACGGACACGTCGCAGGGTGGAGTAGGGGCTACCCTGTTGTACGGCCTGAACTATCGCAAGGTCTGGGTCGTTGACGATGCCGAAGCTTATGGCATTGGTATTGCTAATATCTTCTCAAGCGACTGGACGAAGCTTGGCGGTACCGTGCTCAACCGCAGCAGCGAACCAGGGACAACTACCTCGTTCGTGTCTCTGTTGACGACCATCGCAGCGGCGCATCCTGACGTGGTCTACTTTGGAGGCACCGACGCTACAGGAGGCACGCTGTTCCGCGAGCAGTTCAAGCAGGTTCCGGGCCTGGCGAACACCCCACTGGGCAGTGGAGATGGGATCGTCACGGGCGACTTTGCCAAAGGTGTCGCCCCGCTGGGAGGCGGAGCGATCTACGGGACGACCGGGTCGGTGGATGTCTCTAAGGTGCCGGCCGCGCAGAGCTTCGTGACGACTTACCAGACCACGTATGGTACTCTTGGGGCGTACAGCGCCAATGCCTATGACTCTATGAACATTCTGATCCAGGCCATCAAGAAGGCCATAGCCAATGGGGCAGTGACCCCGCAGAACTCGGGCGACCTTACCGGCGCGAAGGCGTTCCGCACAGCGGTCATCGCTGCGCTCAAGACGACAGACTACACGGGGCCGACAGGCCATCACACGTTTGATGCCAATGGCGATACCACGGACAAGGCCGTGTCGATCTGGCTGCTCAAGAACATCAAGACGCCGTGTGATAACAGTTGCTGGGTGTTCCAGAAGGTTATCATAGCTCCGTAAAGGTCGCGGAGGGGTATGCAACTGCGTCGTTGCACTGCACCTTACCAGTGCTCTGATTGACTGGATGGCCCTATCATCTAGTTAACGGATACCCCAGGGGGTGGCTGATAGATGAAGTCACTCCCTGGGGTCTGTGCAATCTCTCGATGTGTAGATCTACATTTTGGCAGGAAGGATGGGAAGATCCGCACCTATGGGACAAATTTTGCAACAAGTTCCCCAGCAACTGGTCGTCGGGATCTCCACAGGGGCGATCTATGCCCTGATTGCTCTGGGATATACGATGGTTTATGGCATCATTGAGCTGATTAACTTTGCCCACGGCGATATCTTCATGATCGGTACATTCGTAGTGATTTCGATCCTGGGAGTCCTGGGTGTTACCACCGGTACACATCTTACTGGATTGCCATTGATCAGCACAATGATCATCGCTTTAGTCGGATCGATGCTCGTATGTGCTGTCCTGGGCGTTGTGATTGAGCGCATCGCGTACCGGCCACTGCGTAATGCTCCCCGTATTGCTCCGCTGATTTCGGCAATTGGCGTCTCGTTGATTCTCGAAGATGTCGGCAAGCTCTGGAAAGGGATCAACTTCGTCTCGTTTCCCGAGTATTTCCCGAGTCAAAATTTCCATATAGGACCTCCAGATGGCGGCCTTGATATCAGCAGCGTCAATATCATTGTGGTCGTTGTGGCGGTTGCTTTGATGATTGCACTCCAGTGGATGGTGACGAGGACTCGCACCGGGCGTGCAATGCGCGCGGTGGCCCAGGATCGAGAAGCAGCTGCACTGATGGGTGTAAACGTTGACCGCATTATCTCAATTACCTTCTTTATTGGCGCCGGTCTCGCTGGCGCGGCAGCTTTTATCTTTGGCCTGGCTTTTCCCAGTACGATTTTTATCATCGGTTTCACACTTGGTCTCTTCGCCTTTACTGCAGCGGTGCTCGGGGGGATAGGTAACCTGGTAGGAGCCATGCTCGGAGGTATACTGATAGGTATTATCGAGGCGCTGTCTTCGCTTATTCCCGATACTACCCGACCCGGAGTCTTCATTGGCCTGCCGCATGGTGGCCCTGCCTGGCACGAAGCTGTCATTTTTGCCGTGCTCATTTTAATCCTGGTTTTCCGGCCTTCTGGTCTGCTGGGCCAGCAAACACCTGAGAAGGTGTAGAGGAGATGAGAATGCTTCGAGATTGTGAGTCTATCCTGCCGGAAGCGAGGTGATGTGATGGCGTCTACATCAATGAATGCCCGTGTGCTTGCGCCTGCGCCTGATACGCGCACGCTCTTGATTAAATGGATTGTGGCGCTGATTGTACCTGTTGCCGTCTTCACTTTTGTTTGGAGTGGCGAGCAGTTCATCAATGCAGTGCTGGCGCCAGGGTCAGTTAGTCGTTATCTTCCAATTGATCCCGGGTCTCTCATCCAGGTGGCAATATTTATTGCTATCTTTTACGTGGTGGTTATGATGCTCGCTGGCTACCTGGTAGCTGCAGATAGCGGCCGTTCAGGTATGCTCAAGTTATGGATCGACGTAACGGTTTTTGCAGTCATACCCCTCTTTCTCGTAATCTTCTCCGGCCTGGTTATAGGCCTGGCGCTGTGTGTTTTTGTCTGGTCTATCTACTTCTACCTGCGGGGTCGGGTACGTAAAGCCCTCACCTTCCCACCACCCTTACAGCTAAAGTATTTGACATCCTTCAGCGCCGAGAAGATCAATAAATCGCTCAGGCGCTTTGTCGTAGTCGGCTTCTGGGCTGGCGTCGCGGCTGCCGTTGTCTGGTTGCTGTACAATTTCCTTCTACTCGTTAGCGGTCAATTGACAGGGCAGCGCTTACTCCTGGGAGCGGGCATTCTAATCGGGCTGCCGATTGCCGGCGCGCTGGCCGGTGCGGCCATTCTGGTTGTACTTCTTCTTCTCGATCTACTTATAGGTGTCGTACTCTTTGTGCCTTTATACCTTTACATGCGCGTGCGGGGAGAAAATAGCGAGTCTCAAGCCGTTTCCGCCGAAGCAGGGAATTTCAATGTATCCCTCTCTGAGCAGCGCGCGATAATAATGGCTCGCGCTACAGCAGGTGGCTTCTGGTTTGCTACAACGTTCGCTTTGATCTGGTTGGTTGTCGACCTGATCTTTTACTTTACCGGCTCTTTACCCACGTCGCTCTTGATCTTGGCGATTGTTCGTACTATAGTTCTCCCCATTCTGGGCTATTTCCTGGGGAAGGTAGGAGGTCTTGTAGCTTTTCATCGTACACGAGGCTATGTGAATAGTCAGAAAAGCGCAGTTACCAAAAGTGGGAACGGTGGCACGAAGAGGGCAGGAATCCTGGGAGTCTTTTCCAATGGTGGTGGAAATGGTCGCGTCAAGAGCAGACCGGCAGATGTAGTACCAAACGATCTCCCTATGCGAAGCACTGGAGCGACGCGCTTCTACTTAAGTCTACTGGTAGCTTTCGTGCTCTTCTTCCCGGTACTCGATCCTTTCCTGTTCGGTCCTGGCTCAGATGGGCGCATAACCCAGTATGGAGACGCGGGTTACTACATTATTCTGGCCCTGGGTCTCAATATAGTAGTAGGTTTCGCGGGTTTGCTAGACCTTGGCTACGTGGCTTTCTTCGCCATCGGGGCGTATGTCTGGGGAGTCATAGGCTCTCCGCAGATCGGATTTCTCATAACGAGTATCCATGTGAATCCAACCATCTGGCCCTGGTTGTTCTGGCCGTTCTTGATAATAGCGGCTCTCGTAGCCGCTTTCTTTGGAGTGCTGCTTGGGGCGCCCACCCTCAGACTGCGCGGTGATTACCTGGCCATTGTGACGCTTGGCTTTGGTGAAATTGTGCCGATCGTCTTCCTGGAAATCGATAATGTAACCAAGGGGGCCAATGGCCTTGCTGGAATCTACTCACCCTCCTTCCCTGGTGTACTTTGGAATGGTTTCACCCCCATTCCATACTACTATCTGATCCTCGCGTTGATCGCATTGAGTATCTTTACGAATATTCGCCTGCGTGATTCGCGTATGGGCCGTGCCTGGATAGCGATCCGCGAGGACGAGATCGCCGCCTCGTCTTCGGGCATTAACCTTGTCAACACCAAGCTGCTCGCGTTCGGAACCGGCGCATTTTTTGCAGGTATCGCAGGAGCCTTTCATGCCGCGAAACTGGGTATCATCTCACCCGATGCTTTTAGCTTCGGCGACTCTATAATCTACCTGGCTATGGTGGTGATTGGCGGTATAGGAAGTATCCCAGGTGTAATCGTTGGAGCGCTCATGGTCTATTCAATCAACCAGCTTATACTCGCGCAGCTCGATACGATAGTCGCCGATCCGACAGCCGCTTTGTATCCTTTCTTGCATCCTATCTATCAAGTTATGACCACTATCGCGCCGGGTTTCACGTTCGGCAATATTCGTAACCTGATCTTTGGTACCGTTCTCGTCGTGATAATGATCTTCCGACCTGAAGGGCTCATCCCAAGTGCGAGGAGACGGCGCGAATTACATTCCATGGAGAATGAGCCTGCAGAGGCAGGAATGAGTTCGATGGATGTAGCTCCTGGGGCGCCAGGCTTTGAAGCGGAGGTGCGAGTTGAGTAGTAACGAGCAAGAGATCTCTAAGAGCGATGGTCATGCGATTGAACGTACAGGTGAACCTCTGTTGAAGCTGAACAAGGTTTCCAAGCGCTTTGGGGGCCTTGCAGCGGTTGAAGATGTTGAGTTGGAAGTTCATCCACAAGAGATAATCAGCATTATCGGTCCTAACGGCGCAGGGAAGACCACTATCTTTAATCTGATCACCGGTATCTATCGAGCCAGTTCCGGTGATGTTACCCTTGAAGGACAATCATTAGTGGGTCTTAAGCCTGACCAGGTACTCAAACGCGGCATAGCGCGTACATTTCAGAACATCCGCCTCTTCAATAACATGAGTGTAATGGAGAATGTGCTTGTTGGGCAGCACACGCAGCTCAAGGCAAATGAATTGACAGCGGTTCTTCACACCCCTCACGTTGTGCATGAGGAGGCTGAGGCACGTAAAAGAGGTGTCGAACTACTGAGCTTCTTTGGATCTGAACTGGTGGAGCGACAAGATGAGTACGTGATTAACCTCTCCTACGCTCAGCGACGACGGGTCGAGGTCGCGCGTGCGTTAGGGTCCAGGCCAAAGCTACTCTTGCTCGATGAGCCAACTGCCGGTATGAATGAGGCTGAAACAATAGAGGCCGTAAAGTATGTGCGGCGCCTGCGCGATGAACTGCGCCTGACCATTCTTTTGATCGAGCACAAATTGACGGTTACAATGGGTATCTCGGATCGCATATATGTGCTCGACTATGGTCGTAAGATCGCCGAAGGATTGCCAGAGGATGTGCGCCGGAATGAGAAAGTTATAGCCGCTTACCTCGGCAGACCTACTACGTCAGGAGAGCAAGCTGCTGAATAGCACTTTTTGCTAAGATCCTTAAAGTACTGGTTGCCTATTTGCCCCTGTGGCTAGCGTATTGTCAGGGGCAGCTGCGCAGGAGGATGAATTACACAATGACAAGTGCGGATATTTCTCCATCTACCAATAGCGGGGATGTAGCTAAGTCACAAACGGATAAAATGCTACAGCTTATCGACATAGACACATACTATGGACCTAGCCAGATACTTCGCCAGGTTTCGCTCGAAGTGAGGAAAGGCGAGATAGTCTGTCTGCTGGGAGCGAACGCGGCTGGCAAAACGACTACAATGAAGACTATTTTCGGCCTGGTGCGCCCGCGTCATGGCTCGATAGAGTTCGAGGGTGAGCGTATTGATCATAAGCTGCCAGGTGATATCGTAAACTCAGGGATGGCCCTGGTGCCCGAAGCTCGCCGCATCTTTTCGCGTATGACAGTGCTGGAGAACCTGGAGATGGGGGCATTTTTACGTAAGAATCGAGCAGAGATCAAGCAAGACATCGAACACGTGTGCGAGATATTCCCGCGCATCAAGGAGCGCTTGAAGCAGGTTGCGGGCACTATGTCCGGTGGTGAGCAGCAGATGCTGGCAATGGGGCGCGCCTTAATGTCTCGCCCACACATGATGTGCATGGATGAGCCATCCATGGGCCTCTCGCCTATCCTGGTGGAGACCGTGTTCAACACCATTCTGCGTATTCGCGACGAAGGTGTCACCGTTTTTCTTGTAGAGCAAAATGCGTCAATGGCTCTCAGCCTGGCTGATCGTGGCTATGTCTTGCAAACAGGCCAGATTGTCCTGAGCGATTCGGCTAAGAACTTGCTCACCAATGATCTTGTGCGCCAGGCATATCTTGGTGGCGCGTAAGATACTTACTGGCGAGGATACTTGCCTGGCGCCCGCAAGGGGCGCCACTACATTTTCGGGTATTAAATCTGATCATTTAAATGTAGTGGCGCCCCTTGCGGGCGCCAGGTTTGTCTATTCCTCGCGGTTGCCAGGTCGGTTTATTGTTTTTTATCCAATTGCCGATGTAGTTCTTCGATGCGTTGAATGACCTCAGCAAGTGTTTTCACACCCAGGTCTTCCATATCTTCACGAAGTGTTTCCAGACGCTCGAGCAACTCCATCTCTGAGTATTCGTCTTCGTCTTCTTCGTCATGCATCTCAACCGGGGTGTGCTGGTCTTTGGGTAAATTGCTCATTCTGTTGGACCTTTCCTATTATTTTCTTCTAAAAAAGAAAAGACGTGCTTGGATATTCATACGTCCAGCCTGCCTGCGAATCGTTCCCTGTATCGACAACCATAGGTGATCCTTGTACTTGTCCACGATCATCGATTGACACCGTATAGAGTCCTTTGCCAGAAGTCAAGCTTTTTCCTTGCCACGACAATCGATCCCGCGTCAGGAAAAGAAAATGGCGACTGTCAGATGCCCAGATGCTATTTGAGATAGGTTGAAGCAGTGCGCGAGCATCTGGCATCATTGAAGGATTGGTACCTGATCCGACTGATGAGTCATTCAATAACGATATCTGTCGCTGACCCGCAAGATTGACGAGCTGCAGTGTATGCAAACCATCAAACAGAATAAAATGGCTATCGGGTGACCAGTAAGGAACGCTGCCATTTTCACCCGAAATACTAAATGAGGTAAGGTCTTTAATGCTAAGAATCGTAAACATAGTACCTGTACTGTAGAGTACATAATTGCCATTGGGAGACCAGGCAAATTGAGTACAGGTACATGTTGCAATAGTAGTGGTTTGGCCATGAGGATCACGTAAAACAAGTTGAATTGTCATTGATGTGAAACTGGAAGGTTGAGGCTTTGAAGAAACTGGAACAATCGCATAGAGGATACTGGGATTCTGGTGAGCTGGTTGCCATAGCACCCGCTCCAGGGCAGCCGGAAGTGGATGTCCTGGAAGGGTACCCTGTATTACGTATTGGAACTGCGTTCCAGCGAGCGGGGTAGTAAAGACACCCTGGCTGGAATTTCCTATAGTCAATGAGTTGCTGGCTGAAATGGAAGGTATAGAGTAGGTGTAGGGGAGCAATTTGCGTGCGATGTCTAATGGTTGATCGTTTTGAGATATCCACCATGACTGCGTACCAGGGTTCTGGATAGACGCAGTAGTTTCTTCTCGATAGAGCAGGCGGTTGCCTGTGGGATTCCACCATGCATTACTGCGTTGAATGTCAGAACTTGATACAGTAATAGGAATAGGTGTGCCCCCATCGAGACCCACTGTATTAAGCACGCTCGGAACATCACTTGTTAGTCCGGTGATTATATTACTTGCTAGATGTTGTCCGGCGGCGGTTTTGGCGAAGTTACCATCGAGGGTACGAAAAGTAAAGATTTGATGGTCAGGCGACCATGCATAGCCGATAACCGTAGTGTTGTCTGTAACTACCTCGAATGTGTTAGAGCCGTCCGGATCGATTGTCCAGAGATGTCCATCGCGAACGAAAGCAATTTCGTTGCTCCCCAGGTGCCCAGGACTGCATGAGGCGAGGATTGATGATAGTAATAGTGAGAGCAGAATGATGGTATGCCGTTGTTTCGATACTTTCATGAGTGGAGTATAGCGTTGAGCCGGAGGTGAGTCAAGCAAACCTGCCGTCGCAAAGCTCGTTTTGTATTGACATGAAGTCAGTTGACTCATAAATTATGTGAAGGTTTGCGCCAATTCCTCCCCGTGCTTGAAAGCAGGGGACTCCTTGGCGCGTTTGTTGACATGAATTGAAAGGGAGGTATACTAGAATATCTTAAGAGAGATCAAAACCCCTCTCTTGTATGAGGCGTCTAGAATCAATCTGCGGCTGAATGAGCTGCTACATCGGGTGCTGGAAAGAAGGATGAGCTTGAGTACACCTCCGCGACGACTTGGTAAATATGAATTGCGGGAACTTTTGGGGCGAGGTGGGATGGCTGAGGTCTGGAAGGCTTTTGATACTCAATTACAGCGCTTTGTTGCTATTAAGCTTCTCCATGCTAATCTGCGGGCTGATCCCGGTTTCATCACACGCTTCACCCGTGAAGCGCAGATGGTTGCTGTCCTGCGCCACCCGAACATAGTGCAAATCTACGACTTCCACATCTCAGAAAGGAGTGAGGCGGGAGCCTCGGAAGGAGACACACTTGCCTATATGGTCATGGAGTACATTCAAGGCTGCACATTAGCTGATTACATCACTAATACTTCCCGCAAGAAGCAATTTCCCCTTCCCATTGAAATCCTTCGCCTCTTTACGCCTATTAGCTTAGCTCTTGACTATGCGCATGCACAAGGCATGATTCATCGTGATATCAAGCCGGCCAACATCCTGCTCGACCAAAGACATACGGCACGCAATGCCATGGGCGAACCCATACTTTCAGACTTTGGCCTGGCGAAAGTCCTGGGCGCAGTCGCCCAGACTATCACCGGCTCCTTGCTTGGGACACCCCTCTACATCTCGCCTGAACAGATACAGAATCGCTCTGTCAGTGAACAGACCGATATCTATTCGCTTGCCGTGGTGCTTTATGAAGTATGTGCAGGTGTACCACCATTCCAAGGGGAGAGTGTGACCGGCGTTATGATGCAGCACCTCACTGCCACGCCGCCTGAACCGCATCTCGTGAACCCGAATCTCCCGCCTGCGCTATCGAAGGTCCTCCTCAAGGGCCTTGCTAAAACCCCCGTGGAGCGATATCATGGCGCTGCCGCCATGACAGCAGCGGTTGCAGAAGCGCTCAATATACCGGTGCCTGAAGATTTGAAGCAGGCCGTCTCCGCGATGGAGGATGTCAATTCGTTGGCAGCCCAAACGGTGCTATCCAGCTCATCAGCAGGTATAGCCCCATCTTCATCCGCAGAAGCGACCATTAGCTCACCATCTTCTCCTGATGTCTCCCTCGCTGTACCACCGAATGCCGAAGCAGTCGCAAGCGGGGATGATCTCTCATCAACGCAACCACTGGTGAAGGCAGAGACCATAAGCGGTCCAATACGCTTGCCGGATTCCGATGCGCGGCTGGGTGCGCAAGTGGAAAGGGCGGCGGACCTGGCCAGAGAGTCGGCCCAAACGCCCGCCGGAAAAGTATCGGCTCCAGCAGTGCCCTCAGAGACACCCCCGCCTGTTGTCTCACAGCCTCCTAAACCCCTGTTTCAGAAACGCCGAGGGCTTATCGCACTCGTTGCTTTGTTGATTGTTGTCCTGATTGGATCGGGTTTGGGCACGTTCTTCCTGTTCACTCATAATCGTGCGTCCACACCCTCCCCCATAGTCACCAATTCCGTCGTAGGACAGGCGTTCTTCGTCTCGAGTGGGAAGTTGAACCTGATCTCGAACCAGGGAAACAACGATCAATTTCAGATCAACTTACAAAACATCCCCGATCCTCACTCCGGCACTAGCTATTATGCATGGTTGTTACCGGATAAAAGTCAGGTTGAAGCAGCACCCATTTTGCTTGGAAAGGTCGCGGTTAACCATGGCGTCGTACACTTTTTCTATGGGGGGGATAGCAACCATTCGAATCTCCTGGCGACTACCAGCCGCTTTCTCATCACAGAGGAAAGTGCCAGCATAATGCCAGGTGTACCCACTCCTGATCTCACTGCATGGCGCTACTATGCCGAGCTTCCTCAGACGCCCGCTCAGGGGCAGACCTACAGCCTGCTCGATCATCTCCGTCACTTGCTGGCGAAAGATCCCACGCTCGAAACTCTGCATCTTCATGAAGGATTGGCTATCTGGACCTACAGTAATACGCAAAAGATCCAGGGATGGGCAGGGAGTGCCAGAGACGATTGGAATGCAAAGGACTTTGCCTCGCTGCGCCAGAACATCGTGAAGATCCTGGATTATGTGGATGGAGAAAAACTGGTTGGACAAGATGTGCCACCAGGCACGCCAATCCTGGCAGATCCCCAACTTGCGCAAGTTGGTTTGCTTCAGTTGAAAGCCAACCAGCAACCACCAGGCTACTTCTATCACATTACGCTCCATTTGAATGGCGTACTTTCCTCGCCTGGAGCTACGCAGTATCAGCGCACCCTGGCCGCTCAAATTAATGCAGGAGTGAATAATGTAAATAGCTGGTTAGGGCAACTGCGTCAGGATGCTGTCCAACTGGTAGACATGGATGATGCGCATCTTGCTCTCCAGTCGTCTCTTACACTCCTCAACGATGTAGTGACGCAGGCCAATAATGCCTACATGGGTCGCAAAGCCCCCTCGACTGGCCAGCAACAGATAGGCGTCTCACAAATCTACCGGAATGTTCAGCTACTGGCTACTTTTGACATACAACTGTACAAGTAGGGGCGGATGGGCATGTCAGGTATCTGAAGGTCTCGTTACAACTCTGCTTTTGTATAGTGCTGCATCCCATAGAATCGAGAGCGTTTCCTGGCCTCATCAGCCCGGCTTGCTCGCTTGATTACCTACAACTATTTCATACTCCCTGCCATCGCTATTGACGGCCAACCCCTTAGCTCATATGCTTATAACATAACATAGTTTGAGTTAGATAGATATACCTGCGGGATTCGTCATGAGCCAGGCTGAGCACTTACCATCACTAAGGAGCAGAGAAGAAACAAACTGGATGCGTTACGTGGGTAATAGTATCCTGGCGGTAGTGGGAGCGCTGCTGGTAACAGTCGTAATCTATATGTTTCAACTTTACCCACGGATCCCAAATATTTCGCTTCTTTACTTGTTGCTTGTACTGGCCCTGGCAAGCACGCGCGGGCTTTATGCCGCCATAGTTGCTTCAGTGGTAGCATTCCTCTCATTTGACTTTTTTCTGGTTCCTCCATTTTATACGTTCACCATCGCTAAATTCGATGAGTGGCTGGCTTTATTTGTATTTCTGGTAACAGCAATCATTACGGGTCAACTGGCTTCGGCTTTGCGCCAACGAGCGGAACAAGCACACCGTCGAGAGCAAGAAACGCGTATTCTTTACGAGTTAGTGCGAGCAACGAATAGCGAAGAAGGCCTGGACCGGCAGCTTGGTATTATTGCGCGCGCAGTAGTCGATGTTTTTTCTTCATGGGGCGTGCGTGATTGCGAAATTCTTTTACCTGACACTAAAGGGAAGCTGATCGTGCAAGGGAGCGCGAAGCAGCCATTAGACGAGGTGACGCTTTCACCAGACGAAGAAGCGACAGCTTCCTGGGTAATGTCACAGGCTCAAATGGTGGAATTGCATGATGTCGCACTTGTCCCTCAGAAATCTAGCAATTATGCATCACGAGCTATAGTGCGCAGTACAGCCAATAAGGAACAGATAAGACGTTACATACGTATGATCCCATTAAAAATGGGTCAAAAGGTGGTTGGTGTTCTTTGCCTGTTCATGTCAGATAATCCACGACTCTTTGCCTTAGAAAGGAGTCCAGGAGCGGAAGGAGAACGGTCAAGTTCCCAGACGGCTTTTTTCTGGACGTTTGTCGACCAGGCCACTTCAGTGATTGAACGAGCGCGTTTGCGCAGTGAGAGCTTGCAAATCGAGGTATTGAAACGGACTGATGCGCTTCGCGCAGCGCTGCTCTCCTCCATCTCCCATGATCTTCGTACTCCGCTTGCTTCGATAAAGGCCTCAGCCAGTAGTCTCCTTCAGGAAGATGTGCAGTGGAGCGATGAAGAGCGGCGCAGTTTCACCCTGGCCATTGAACGTGAAGCTGATCGGCTCAATCGCCTGGTAGCGAACCTGCTAGATATGTCTCGTATCGAAGGAGGATCGTTCAAACCTGAGAAAGAGTGGTACCCTGTGGATGAATTGATTCATGATGTGCTGGGTCGCATGCAACCGATAATACAAAATCGTACTGTGCAAACGCATTTGCCGGATGATCTCCCACCCGTGCAGCTTGACTACCTGCAGGTTGACCAGGTGTTGACAAATCTCATTGAGAATGCTGTACGCTATACGCCATCAGACTCACCAATTGAAATGAGCGTGAATGTTGAGGGAGAGCAGATGGTCATTAGCGTTGCTGACCGTGGCCCAGGCATTCCTCCTTCCGATTTAGAGCGCGTGTTTGATAAGTTTTATCGCGTACTGGGACACACGGCTGAACGCACAACGGGATCGGGACTTGGTCTTGCTGTGTGCAAAGGGCTGGTCGAGGCTCATGGGGGACATATCTGGGCAGAAAATCGAGAGGGAGGTGGAGCTATTTTTTGTTTTACCTTGCCATTGGGAAGTCAAGAGAAAGTGAAAGATGAGTAAAAGTGGAGCACGAATCCTGGTTGTTGATGACGAGATCGAAATCCTGCGTGCATTACAACGCAGTCTGACAGCCCATGGATATGAGGTATTTACTGCTTCAACGGGCGAAGAAGCGCTAGAAGCTATTATTCATTACCGACCTGATTTAATGTTGCTTGATTTAGGCTTACCAGGCATAAGTGGCCTGGAGGTTTGTAAGCGGGTGCGAACACAGTCAAATTTACCCATCATTGTTCTTTCTGTGAAAGACACCGAGCGTGATAAAGTGTTGGCCCTTGACCTGGGCGCCGACGATTATGTATCTAAGCCGTTTGGTATGAATGAAGTTTTGGCTCGCATCCGGGTAGCTTTGCGTCATGCCGCTCAGGTGGAGTCCGGGACGGAGCCAATCTTTACGGCAGGACCTCTACGAGTTGATTTTGCACAGCGTCTCGTGCAAGTCAACGGTCAAGAAGTTAAGTTGACGCCTACTGAATATGATCTCCTCAAAGCTCTCATCAAGAACAAAGGGAAGATCATGACACGTCACATGTTACTATCCCAGGTGTGGGGAGCTGGCTACGGCACCGAGTCACATTACCTGCATGTCTACATTGGCCAGTTACGCCGCAAAATTGAACCAGACCCTGCACATCCTCGCTTCATCCTCACCATATCGGGGGTTGGCTATCGCTTTCATGCCGATGATGACTGAATGAAACTTGCTACATTCCTGACGTCTCATACTGAGCTCCCCTTGTCATGCTAAGCCCTCCTTGTCATGCTGAGCGCAGCGAAGCATCTCTTCACACCGATGATAACTGAAATGAAGCCTGCTACATTTTGAGCAAATATTTAGATGTCTCCGCTTTCTTCTTAGGCCTCTTTGACATGCCCCTGGATACACTGTAAGTGTGAGTGAAGAGTTAATTCTTTGCCTCTATGAAAAACTGTTCCACCTACCTGGAGGTTATGGTGAAGACACCACGATTTTTACTGCCTTTCGTGCATGGGGTAGATATGTGTGCAATTGAGCAGGCAATACTACTAGCCGAAGCACAAGAAGCTATACTTGTACCCCTTGTGCTTATTTACGTACCAGAGCAACGCCGTGCTCGGGGAGTGCGTCTTGAATATATACAGCAGTCTAAAGATTTTTTGGAGGCAATAAAGTTTAAAGCTGCCAGGTATGCTGTTCCT
>Ga0137365_10000911_pt1 | contig 21826 bp, 20 predicted proteins | sample SagtaG_9_FD_104799 | JGI IMG/M metagenome (GOLD analysis project Ga0137365, IMG submission 104799) | Vadose zone soil microbial communities from Sagehorn Ranch, Mendocino, California, USA - Sage1_L_40_16 metaG | ecosystem: Environmental > Terrestrial > Soil > Vadose zone | place: USA...
CAGCCACCCGGTCGGGCGCGAAATTTTCCGCGAGGCGCGCGCGATCGATGGAGACGTGCACGCATTGTCGACGTTGCCGTATTATAGCGAGAAAGTCTGCGGCGACGGCTGGGCACTGGTCGGCGATGCGGCCGGTTTCATCGATCCGCTTTACAGTCCGGGTCTCGACTTGTGCGCCTACACAAGTTATTACGTGGCCGACCTTCTTGCCTGCCACCTGAAAGGAGAAGATGTCGCATCGCGGCTTCGCCTTTATAACGAGCACTATCCAGTGATGTATCGCGCCTGGTTCGAAGGGCTTTACAAAGACAAATACTATTATTTGGGCGATGCCGAGCTGATGTCGGCCGCGCTGCTCCTCGATGTTGGCGTTTATTACATCGGTCTGGTCATTCCGGCCTACAAAAATCCGGAACGTGCGCTGCTCGATTTTCCCTTTCAAGGCCGGCCCGGCCGAATCGCCGCGGCAATGGTCAAATTTTATCAGCGCCGGCTGGCGACCTTGGGCAAACGGCGATGGGCAACCGGTTACCACGGAGCAAACAACGCCGGCTGGAGAGAGCTTTACACTGGATTTTCGCCGGACTTCAGCCTTCGAACGTTAATGCGTAAAGGGCTTTTCCGCTGGTGGAAAGCGGAATTGACGAACTTGAGATTGATGTTCGCTTCGCCTGCCCGCGTGCCGGCCTCGGAGAGCTCAGCGCCCGCACCGGTCGAAGCTTGAACGAATCGGCGGCGGCCGGAATGAGCAAAGCCCGGCGATGGTGGCACGGATTCGCGGTGCAGGGAGTTCGGTGGAGGAAATTCGTCGACTGGGCAATCCTTAATGTGCCCTCCTGGTTTCATCCGGCATTGGTTTGGATGGGGACTTTTGTTTTTTTCTTCTTCGCCAGCCGCGCGCGCAAAACAATGCTGCGTCATTTGCGCATCATTCTTCCGGGTTCATCGCGGCTGGTAAATTACTCGAGGGTCTTTCGGATATTCTCGAATTTTGGTTGGACGCTGGCCGACGCGGCCATTTATCGGCTGCAAAAGCCCGCGTTCACTTACGAATTTGAAGGCGAGGCTTATTTGCACGAGCTCGCATCCGCGCAGGGCGCCATTGTTCTAACCGCCCACATGGGAAATTACGATCTCGGTGCCGCGCTCTTCGCGCAAAAGTTCGATCGCCATCTCCGGATGGTGCGCGCACCGGAGCCGGACGCGCTTAGCGCGCAACATGTCGATCTTTCATTACACGAAGCAAGCGCCGGTGGAGTACAAGTCGGCTACAGCAGCAATAGTGCTTCACTCGCGCTCGATCTCCTGAACGCATTGCGCAACAATGAAATTATTTCCATCCAGGGCGACCGCGTCATTGGCGATGTCGCGACATCGCCGGTCGAACTTTTCGGGCACAAAGCATTTTTACCAACCGGGCCTTTCGTTCTTTCCTTCGTGACGGAAAAGCCGATCTACCCGCTGTTTATCGTGCGCTCTGGATACCACAAGTACAAGATCATCACCTGCGCACCAATCATTGGTTCGCGCGACCGGCCCCGCGAAGAAGAAATCGCGGAGGCGATGCACCGCTGGACCCAGGTTCTGGAAGACCACGTCCGGACTTACTGGGAGCAATGGTACGCATTTACACCGGTATTTGCGGCCCAAAACGGCTAGTACGGATTAAGGAACGCGAGATACCAGCGCACAAACGCGTCGCCGAAAAACATCCAGGTCACAGCGCCAAACGCGAGGTACGGGCCGAAAGGCAGTTTGGCAGACCAGACTCGTTTCCCGACCAGCAGCGTAATCAATCCTATGAGCGAGCCGAGAAGCGATCCGGCAAAAACACTGAACAACACGGCGCGCCATCCCAAAAAAGCGCCAATCGCGGCAAGAAATTTCAAATCACCCCGGCCCATGGCCTCGCGTGGGATTTGAAGCTCGCGCACGATCCCGGAGATCTGCGCCACCTGATCGAGGGTGAGGACATCGCTTTCGACTGCGACACGATCGTAATGAAAATGCAGGACCGTGCTCCCATACGAGTGATTGTCGATCTTAGCCTCATCGCAGTGCAGCGACAGGCGGTCCTTCTTCCGCGCAAAATAATCGCTCCACAAACTTCGTTCGCTGCCAACTACGAAATCCGCGTCATCGCCCTGTCTCGTCCAGGTAAATAAAGTTGGCGCGTCGAGACGAATTCTCTTTTTCCCAAAAGCGACTTTGCCGGCTTCCAGAACAACCAGGAGAATGAGATAGCCGAGCCCGGCCGCGAGCAAAGAACGAACTGCGGCCGCGATCCGCGAATCCGTGTTCATCAATTCCGGTACGGCAAAGCTGGCAATGAGTCCCACGACCATTCCACCGATCGTGATCTGGTCCGGAATAATGAAATGCTCGAAATCGACGAACGTAGCGATGATGACGAGCGAAATAAAAATCCAGTAGGCGACGGCGATTTGCCAGGAGAAGCTTTGCCAGATCACGAGAAAAAGGAGAGCGGTAAGCAACTCCACAAGAAAATAACGGAATGCTATTTTACCACCGCAGTTTGCACAGCGCCCGCGCAAGAGAAGCCAGCTGATCAACGGCAGATTCTGATGTCCGGGAATCGGCTTCTTGCAGCCCGGACAAAAGGAGCGACGCGGTTGATTGACGGACAAATCGCGCGGCAATCGATAAATACAGACGTTTAAAAACGAGCCAAAGGCGGCGCCAAGAACAAATGCAAACGCGCTGAAGAGAGATCGGTAGAGGGCGTTGTCCATCCAATCAACTGGTCGCGGTCGATCCACGGCGCTCCATCAGCCACGCGATCCAGATGCAGCTTTCGTAAAGCAAACACATCGGAAGTCCCATTGCGATCAAAGTTAACAGGTCCGGCGCCGGAGCGATGATGGTACCAAGAATAAGAATGAGCACGACTGCATATGGCCTCGTGCGGGCCATGAATTTGTAGGTGACTAATCCAAAGCGGACGAGTGCCAAAACGACTACTGGCAACTCGAAAGCAAGACCGAAACCGAGGATAAATCGCGTCACAAAAGAATAATATTGCTGCACCGTCCAGGCGGGGGTCCAGCCGAGTGACTCGGTATCGCGGAAAAAGAAAAGGATGGTTTTCGGCAGCAACCAGAAATAACAAACCAGCACGCCGAGCAAAAACAGCGCGAAGCTGACGAAAACGGCCGGGAGCAAAAAACGCTTCTCGACCGCGGTAAGCGCAGGGAGAACAAACTCCGCCAGGAAATAGAGAAGGAGCGGAAAAGAAAGGACGATGCCGGCATAAAAGGCGAGGTGAAACGAAATGACAACGGAATCGGTGATGCCGAGAGCGCGCAGCGCGCCGATTTTTTGATCAACATCATGCAACGGCGCCTGCATCACGCGCACTAGTATCGACCGAAAGGCAAAACAAATGATCATCGCCAGAACGAGCGCGATGGACATCTTGACGATGGTCCAGCGCATGTCCTCCAGATGCTCGAGGAATGGCTTCGAGGTTTCGCTTTCCGGAAGCTCGCGAAATTTAAAAATGTCCCGCAGCGGCATTGGATTGATAATCAATCAGCGCTGATCGAGCGACAGAAAACCGTGCGTCGCGAGCCGGGCACACATGCTCAACGTGTTTGCGTCGCGAATTTCATTCTCGGCAATCATGCGTCGCACTTCCCCCACGCTAAATTCGCGGCAATCGACAATCGATTCGGCTTCATCACGATAGCCGGTTTCTTCGCGAAGTTCACGCAGGGCCACGGCTTCGATCTCTTTTTCTGCCTCGCTTAAATCGTCAATTTGGCCGGCCGGCATTTCCCAAATTGCCGCTCGAATCGGTACGCGCTCCTGGCGAATGAGCACGATTTTCCCGTCACGCGTCATTGGCGCGATGATGACGGCGGCTTTGCGGCGAACTACTGTCCAAGTGAATGGGTGTGGACGGGTCGGCGTTTGCATTTGTTCGGTTCGAACATCGACATGTGGATTCGCGAAATGCGATTCGCTCGAAAGCGTCTTCCAACCGTCGTTGTCGCGCACGAGCTTGTCGGGTTTCACGCGGAAACTGTAGCGGCCGCTGTCTTCAGCGGCAATTGCTTGATTTGCCGATTTCTTTAGCCGTTTTCGCTCGTCATCTTTGCCGGCGCAAGCGACACGCCTGCCGGCATAGTCAGGCAAGAAGCTTTCGCCAGCGTGCAATCTGGCCAGCAACATTCTTCGGTGATGGCGCGCCGATTGCCTGCCGCGACGTCAGGGAACGCCGAACGTCGAACACATTTGCAACATCGACATCGAACAAGGGAGAGAACTTTTTTAGTTCCGCGCGCGAAATTTGATTGAGCGGCAGTTTCTTTTCCGCGGCATATACCACAAGATTGCCGACGATCTCGTGCGCTTCGCGAAAAGGCGCTCCCTTTTTCACGAGATATTCCGCCAGATCGGTCGCAAGAAGATTTGGATCGGCGGCGGCGGCCTCCATGCGCACGCGATGAATTTTGATTTCCGGCAACATTGCCGAAAAGACTTCCAGCGCGGCGCGAATGGTATCGACCGAATCGAAAAGCGCTTCCTTATCTTCCTGGAGGTCGCGATTGTAAGAAGAGCGCAGAGCTTTCAGCGTCGTCAAGATCGACATTAAATTTCCATAGAGCCGACCCGTTTTGCCGCGCGTCAACTCGGCCATGTCCGGATTTTTCTTTTGCGGCATCAAACTGGAGCCAGTGGAAAAGGCGTCGCTGAACTCGATAAAGCCGAATTCGGTCGCGCTCCAGGCGATCAAATCTTCGCTCAAACGCGACAAATGCATTCCGACAATGGCAAGACAGAAAAGGAACTCGCAGGCAAAATCGCGGTCGCCGACAGCGTCGAGACTGTTTTGACTGATGCGGGAGAAACCAAGCTGACGCGCAACCGATTGTCGATCCAGGACGATGGCCGATCCCGCCAGCGCGCCGGCACCAAGCGGAAGAACATCAGTTCGAGTCCGACAATCGCGGAGCCGCTCGATATCGCGCTCGAATGCTTCGATTTGCGCGAGCAGGTAATGCGAGAAAAGGACCGGCTGCGCCCGCTGCAAATGGGTGTAGCCCGGCATGACAACTTCCACATGCTGGTCCGCGAGATTGAGCAATGCGGTCTGCAATGAGCGAAGGCGCGCGCTGATCTCCGCAATCTCGGCTTTCACATACAGCCGCAGATCGAGAGCGACTTGATCGTTACGACTACGCGCGGTATGAAGTTTTCCCCCGGCGGCGCCGATCCGCTTTGTGAGAGCGGCCTCGACGTTCATGTGCACGTCTTCGAGCGATTCGTCCCACCGAAATTTTCCATTTTCGATCTCGCTCTGGATAATGCGCAGCCCATTGTCGATCTTGTCCCGTTCGTCGGCGGAAATAATGCCGGCAGCGGCAAGGGCGGCGGCATGGGCGATTGATCCGGCGATGTCGTGCGGATACAGCCGCCAATCGAACGAAACCGATGCACTGTAATGCTGTGCTACCTCCGCCATCGGTTTGTTGAATCGTCCCTTGCGCATCGGTTAGCCGGCCAGCTGGCTTCGCGTCACCGTGACAGAAACATAATCGGCATCAGGCAAAACAAATTTGCGCAGCTCAATCTCGATCTTTTGGATCGGAAACAATTGAACCAAGTGCACGGCTAGCCGGTCGGCTAGCGTTTCGATCAACTTATCGGAGCGACCGAGGACAAACCTTTTTGTTTCTTCGCAAACCTTCGAATAGTTCACCGTCTTTGCGATGTCGTCATCCAGCTCTTCCCGATGTTGACGGGGCCAGAGCGTGATGCTCGCCGTCAAGCGCTGTGGCGCGGCACGTTCGTTCTCCGGAACACCCACGCAGGCCGCCAACTCCAGCTGCTCGATGTGAATCCGATCAAAATTGTTTTGTTTCACTGGACTGGCGAAAACTGAAAATCGCTGCGGGTTAAATTAGGGCAAGGCTCGTTTATGTCGCGCCGTTTTGACTTACTTCGGCGCGAGAGAGGCGACTATTTGTTCGAAGCGCGGATCGCCGCGCAATGGGTCCCAGTAGGGATGAAGACGCAGCTGGCCGTAGCTCAGATAGCTCGGGAGCTTCGCTGCCTCATCTAGCCGTTTGAACGCGCGATTTTTCTCGCCCGTCCACGCGTAAATGATGGCCAGGTATTTGACCAACAGCGGGCCTTCGATGGCGTTCTTGCCGACGGGCATCAACTTGACAGCACGCCGGCCTTCGCCGATGGCGTCTCCCTTATTTCCAAGAGCAGCATCAACGACACCTAGTGCGCAGAGGGCCTCCGCATAATCGGGTTGGTCGCGCACCATTTTATCAAGTTCTTTCCGCGCGTTGGCGAACGCGGCACGCGCGGACGACTCATCGCCGCGGAGCCGAGCCACGAGACCCTCGCACCAAGTGTTGGGGAAAGGAATCCCCGCGTCGTAGCACCCGCCGGGCGGCATAGTGACTAGCGCGCGCTCGGCTGCGGCGGGATCGCGCTCACACAGCGCAAGAGCAAGCCATTGATCTGCGAGAAGAGATGCTGCGTTCGGGTTCTCGGCCAGAATCGTCTGAATTGCTGCGTGGAGAGGTTTTGGGTCTGCACGCGAACTTAGCGCAACTCCAGCCCGTTGCGTCCGGAGAGCTACGTTGTTCGGGGCAATTGTGAGTGCGCGGTCCAGCGTTGCTCCAAGATCCGCATAGCGACGGAGATTTTCATAGTTCAATGAAAGTTGCTGGAGGATCGCGACATTTCGCGGGTCCAGTTCCGATGCGCGCTCAAAGTTCCGCGTAGATTCTGCCCAGCGGCCCTGTCGCCGGTCGATATAGGCGGCAAGTACGAAAGCATCGGCGTTGTTGGGTAACGTTTGCTCTGCCGAAGTCACTTCCTGTCGAGCACGATCGTAATCAAGGTATCCGAAGTAGAGATGTTTTGCCAGCGCCAGATGGGTCTCGCCGGCGTCTGGGCGCAATCGGCGAAGCGATTGAATCGCCGCATCGGCCAGCGCCAGGCGTGCCGGCGTGTGGTCGAAACCAATCTGATAGATTTGGTCGTGAGCGTGTGCCAGTTCGCAATAGGCAAGAAAAAACGACGGGTCACGCTTCACTGCTTCGTCCAGCAGTCGTACAGCTTCGAAAAGATCTTTGCTCATCTCACTCAAGACAAAGTTAGCGATCAGGGTCTTGGCATGTTCGTAAAGATCGTAGGCGGGCAGATCGGTTGTGGGACGCTCCTCGATGGCTGCTTTTTCTGCGGGAGAAAGTTTCGCTTTCAGTTGCGAGACGATCTTTTCCGCAAGCTCGTTTTGAATGGCGAATACGTCCGCGAAATCGCGGTTGTAATCTTCCGCCCAAAGATGGGTGTCGGTACGGGCGTCAATCAACTGGGCGCTTACGCGGATTCGACCGCCAGCCCGCTGCACTGTTCCTTCGACAATATGCGCGACCCCGAGTGCTTTGGCGATTTCGCGGAGATTGCGTTGAGCGCCGCTTTTGTACTGCATCACCGATGTGCGGCTAATAACTTTCAGGTCGGCGACTTTAGAGAGGTCGGTGAGGATTTCATCCTGGACGCCATCTGCGAAGTAAGCGTTCTGTTTATCGTCGCTCAGGTTCTCGAACGGAAGAACGGCGATGCTCTTTTCCACGACAGGAGGTGCTGTCAAGGTTTCTACCAACGTCGCGGCGATCCTTGAAGTGGTTTTCCACGGATGCCAAAACCAGTAACCAGCAAAGGCAAATCCGGCGACAAGCAAGCCGACGGCAGCCAAAGTCCAAACCCGGCGACTGCTCGCTATCGCGCGAGCGTCGCCGCATGTTCTTTTGATTGTGCCGCCTTCCAGATCGAAGCACCAAGCCAGCACAAGGGCGATTGGGAAACCAAACGTGATCAAAGCGACAAAGAGTTGTTGAAGCCAATCAGGAGTATGAAAGATAGGCAGGACTGTTCCAACGACTTGAACGGTGGCCGATCCGGCGATGACGTAGGCAATCGCCACGCGGTAAACGCGTCTGTTCTTCAGTTCCTGGAAAAAGCTCTTCATGGTTGCGGATTTCTTATCAAGCCGCCCCCGTGACCCATTATACACGCGTATCGCAGATTTTTACGACACGACAAGCGCGTTCTGGATTTTCAGCCAACGCGCAGTCTGGCCTTCGAGATTCTAATTACTGTCCATGGCGGACCGGGCAGGCGCGGATCTCTTTTCATCGTTAGTGCTTCCCTTGCTCTGCCCGATGGCAAAATCGGGTCCGAACGCGGCAAGATTCAAAACAATCATGATCAGCGCGAACAGGTACATCCCCATGGTCAGGCCGATTGCGACATGCATTGCGAGAATGGAAACGAGCCAAATCGTCCGCGTTTTCTTCAGCCATATGAAAACCGGATAACCGGTCTCGAGCAGGCAGATGGAAATCCCGACAGCCGGCAGAAAATACTTCCAGCGAACAAGAATTTCCGGAGGAACAATATTAAACGGCGGGCGCGTCAGGGCCCGCCATATATTTGTTCCATCCCACCATCCGCTACCCAAACATTTGGTTATGCCGCTAAAAAAGTAGATGAGACACATGTGGATTTGTAATACCCGCCGGAGAAAACCGTTCCATTGTTGATCTTTCGGCCGTGATTTTCGCAACCACTGGTCAAGCGCGTAACGATCAGGCAGGGGTGACAGCATCAAATAGAAGAGCCCGATCGTCATAAAATTATCCACGCCATAAGAGACCAGCCCGCCGCTTTTGTCTGCACAAAGATGGAGAAACCAGGCCAGGATCGCCGACCAGCGACAGAGAAGACCGGCGATGAGAGTACAGCTTATTACCAGCAGAGCCATCCACGCCAGGGAAAGAACTGCGTCTTCGGAAATACCTATTCTTGTTCCAAGTGCGACCAACCATCCCAGCCTTGGCACAAAAGGACTTTCCAGGGATAGAATTGCCTCGCCCAGATTGCGACTGATAAGGCCGCCGCCAGTTGCGGCGAACAAGTAATTCCAATCGCCTTTTAAAGATAGTGCATAAAGCAGGAGCTGAAGACCAAGGCCGAACCTTAAAAGAGCCAGCCAATTGTCAGACTCCAACGGAAAAAGAAACCTCGCGACCTTTTCCTTCCTGGTCACGGACTTTTCCGTTCAGTTGTTTTGTCGATCCGGCTAAAATCGTACGAATATAAAAACTCGTACGAGTCTTTCTGGCCGTGCTCAAACTCGGCGATGGTTGGCAGCTTAATTGTTCCAAACACCGCACTGATCGTCGTGGCCGCAGGGTGCTCTTGCCAGACCGAGTAGGCGAGCATTTTGACCATCGTCTCTCGCAGAGGGTCGTAACGAGGACCTCCCATTTTGTCCAACAAACCGGCCACGCGTAAGCCCGCTGCCGCGCTGCTCACGCGTGGCAGCTCGTACTCCACCCGGCCGTCGAGGTAGTGTAACTCGAAGACAAGCTTGTAAGTGCCTGGCACATTAGGCGCGAAATAACCATAGCCCGTTTCGATTCCAGCAGCATGAAGATAGGTTGCAAGCGCCTGCCGGGCCGGATTTGACTCCGGCAAACGCTGGCCTAAGACCGCCGAGGCAACGATCTCGGCCTTTTGGAAATAGCTCTGAAAAGAGACGGGAAGTAGCGTTGGCCCTTGAGCGAGCAAGGAAATCGTTTCCCTGCAGGAAAACGCAGTTATCAGCAAGAAATGCAGGAAGAACCACGCCAAGTAGACCCGCTTTTGGCGCAAGGCAAATCCAGCTTTCAGAAGCTCAGCAGTGAGTAACGCTGCTTATTTAAACAAGCCGAGAATGGTGGTTAGGTCGGTGGAGCTGCTGGATGTAATGTGCTGCGTAACGTTGATCCCGATAGCGGTTAATTCTCCAGCGGCTGCGCTTTTCGCTAACTCAGAACTGATAACCCGCTCCGTTTTAATACTCAGCTTCGGTCCAGGCGGCCAGTGGTCGATCTTTCCATCTGCGTGTTTAAAGTCGATTTTGTATTGGTCCTCGCCAAAAGCTTTCAATGCATTCTTGAAATCAGTTTCGCTCGTGACCTCAGCTTCCGCCGTGACTCCGATCTTGAGGACAAATTTTCTATCGTGGTAGGTCGATCCTTGCGCCGGTGATTGGGCAAATGCCCGGAAGGCGAGCACGGCCAAGACGCCAATTCCCGCGAGCACCACTAGTTTAAATGTTCCGGATAGGTTTTTCATAATAGCGGTTGTTTGACGGAGAGCGCGTCAATTAGCAAGCCCAAAGTTTCGGACTGACCCATCTGGCCGGATCCCCCATTAGAATGAGAAATTGAAGCTGGTCGCCCTCAGTCTTTTCAAAGATTTTTTCACATTTTCGAAAACTTCGTCGGACAGATCCCGTAGAAGCTGGTGAAAGAGTTATTGTCGATGAAATCGTGTTCTAAAACCGACCGATGGTGCCGCCCTTTAGGCTTGTGTGCGAAACACGTAAATACAATGATGGCGGTTTGTGAAAGCCGACGCCGCCACTGCAGGCGCAAGCAATCCAAATCGTTTCGAGACAACGCGTTGGAGCGTCGTCTTATCCTGTGGAGACTCGGTCACTACAGTGGACACGGCTCGGCAAGCTCTCGCCGAACTGTGCCGTATCTATTGGCGGCCAATTTTTGCCTTTATTTGCCGCCGTGGCTACTCAGTACCGGACGCTCAGGACTTAACTCAAGATTTCTTTCTCATGATGCTTGAAGGCAATTTACTTTTCCTGGCGGATCCGCGACGTGGCCGCTTTCGCTCGCTTCTGCTCAAATCCTTGCAGAATTTCCTGAATGACAGCCATAAGCGGCGCCAAACGCAAAAACGCGGCGGCAAGGTTCAATTTATTCAGTGGAACGATTGGATGGCTGAAAGACCGTCGCGGTTGTCGGTTCCAGAACAGGAATTGCAAGTCTGGCCGGCGGAAAAGATTTTTGATCTCCGCTGGGCGGCAACGTTGGCCGAGCAAGCACTTCACCGTCTGGCGGACGAATGCGAGAACCGCGGCCGCCGGCGGATGTTCAACATCCTGAGCAAATACTTAACGGCTGAACGGCCCGAAATTTCATACGCAAAGATTTCTAATCTGCTGGGCGTATCACCGGATGCGGTGAAACGACTGTTGCATCATTTACGCGAGCGCTACCGCGCCATTCTGCGTGATGAAGTGGCACAAACCGTCGAAAGCGAGGCTGAAGTGGACGATGAAATTCGTTATCTATGTGCCGCTCTCGCTACGAGCATGTCGTGAGTCGGATGAATTTTGGCGGCATAACCGATCCACCCGAAAGCTCGGTGAATGATGCAGCGCGTTGCCGCTGCGGCTCGGTCGCGCGGGTGGGATGCGGACTGTGTCTAAATTGTCTGTTGCAGCGCGGACTTAGCCGGGAAGAACCGCAAATGGACAATTTCGATGCAGCGCTGGCGGAGATTGATATCAGCGACGGCGACTGGCGGCTCGGTAATTACCAGATTCTCGAAGAAATCGGGCGCGGCGGAATGGGCGTGATTTACCGTGCGCGACAACGTTATTCCGGCCGCATTGTCGCTCTCAAACGCGTCCTTGGTTATCATCGCGAGTCACGCGATACCCTGGCGCGTTTCCGGCGTGAGGCTGAGGCAGCAGCCAGCCTTGATCATCCGAATATTTTACCAATCTATGAAGTGGGGTTGAGCGAAGAAGACTTGCCGTTTTTCAGCATGAAGTTTGCGTCCGGCGGCAGTCTTCTAAATGCGAGAGCACTCTTTCGAACGCAACCGCGGTTGGCTGTGCATTTAATGGCAAAGGTCGCACGCGGGGTCGAGGCAGCGCACAGTCAGGGAATCATTCATCGAGATCTCAAGCCTGGTAACATCTTGCTCGATGGACGCGGCGAGCCGCTGGTGAGCGACTTTGGCCTGGCGAAGTGGCTCGACACAACGAGCGATCTCACTCGCACCCTGACTATTTTCGGCACGCCCGGTTACATCGCGCCCGAGCAAGCCGAAGGCCCGATCGGAAAGGCTGGTCCGGCTGTCGATCTCTACAGTCTTGGTTCAATTTTGTTTGAACTGCTCAGTGGGCGCCCACCTTTCCTCGGTGAACACGCTATCGCAGTAATACGACAGGCAGCGGAGCTTCCTGCGCCAAGATTGCGCTCAATTGCCCCTGCACTTGGTCGCGATCTGGAAACCATTTGCGCACGATGCCTGGAGCGAGATCCTACCGCGCGATATCGATCTGCGGGCGATCTTGCCAACGATTTGGAGCGCTGGTTGGAAGGCCGACCGATCATCGCCCGTCCCGTTTTACTGCCGGTTCGCCTCTGGCGCTGGTCGCGACGGAACCCAATTCTCGCTCCAACTTTGGGTCTGTGCGCGCTGCTCACGATCGCGATATTTGCGCGCCAGCTTCAAACGCGCCGATTGCAGGATGCTCTTTGGTCAAATGCGTCGGCTTCTCACTCGATCGCAGTCCTTCCCTTTCTCGATCTCGACGAAATTCGACCAGATACTACCCTGGCCGCGCACACGGCAGAATTGCTACAGCGCGGGATGTCAACATACGGAGCTTCCCGCGTTGCAATGGTTGGCGCAACGGCCCACTGGACGGGAGCGGCGACGCAAGATGAAGTGCAGGAGGCTTCGCACGAAAACAAGAGCCGGGCTGCTCTGAGCGGGACGCGCCGATATGTCGATGGAAAAGTCCGCGTTTCTTTGCACCTCATTCATGAGAACGGCGCAGACGTGCTCGGCAATTGGATCGTCGATGCCGACGGCGCTGAGCCTATTTTGTCACTGCGCAAGGTTCCCGATTTACCCGGTTCGATCTACAAACTATTCGAGCCTCGAAACGGCGTCTCTGTGGCCGAGGATCCAGTGATGTCGAACGATACGGCCCGAAGATTTTTCGTTGCCGGTCGCGATTTGATTGGACGACGAACGATCGCGGATATGGATCGCGCGATCGCTTGTTTCGAAGGTGCTATTAGTGCAGCGCCGCGAACGGCCAGGGCCCGTTCTTATCTGGCAATGGCCTGCATGGGGCGCGACGCCCTTTCCTCCAGCCCGCCTTCGGTGGAACGGGCGTTACAAGTAGCCCGAGAAGCCATTACCCTTGCGCCCCGGGACGCCGAAGCTAATCGCGCGCTTTGCTTCATTGACGAAATGGAGGGGCGCTACGCTCAAAGCTTGGAGTACGGTCTGCGGGCGATCGAGTGTGGCGATCAAAGCGAGCGTTCATTTGGCCAAATCGCATACGCTTGGAGAATGTTGGGCCACCCTGAGAAAGCTGTCCTTTGGTATCGAAAGGCTAAAGTGAGCGGACGCCAACCAGCTGATTATGACGCTTTGTTGGGAGACTGTTTCGCCGACCTGGGACTAGTTGAGGAGGCTCAGCGGGCCTACGAAGCGGCGATGAACTTTCGCCCTGATCTACCAGAAGGCTGGATGGGTCTTTGCCGTTTGAAATTGTTGAACGGAGACATTGAGGGAGCACGTACGCTGTGCGGCCGCCAACTAAATGCTTACGCCGGTTCACCCGCGGCACGGCAGATGGCAGCTCTGGTGGAGTTTTTCTCGCGAAACTATCAGCAAGCAGAGCGATTTTACAGCACCTTGCTTCGGGAAGACCCCGATGGTGGAGGGAAAGGGGGATTTTACGGAGCGGTTGATTATGGTGCGGCTCTCGCTCGACTAAAACAGGAGAGTGGCGACAAAAACACCGGCCGCGTTCTGCTCGAGCAATCGATCCAGCGGACACAGCAACACCTCGCAAAAGCTCCACAGAACGGGCATCTCTTATATTGTCTTGCTGCCGCGGAAGCGCTGGCTGGCGAAACGAAGGCCTCCCTAAAGCATCTGCAATCTTCGATCAACTCAGGTTGGATCGATTACAAATCGCTGCGTTTAGACCCGCGCTTCGATCAAGTATCGGGTACACACGAATTTCAAAAGATTCTTTCCGAGCTAACCGAACATGTAGCCATGCTCGGACGGCGATCACCGGCCGCACTTGCAGAGGTGAAGGAAAACTAAGCAGAGGAAACAACATGACCAGAACCTGGAAATCTAAAAAAGATAGAAGAGACGCAGCTGTCGCGTTTCTTCAGAAAACGATCACCGACCCGACTGTGCGCTCTGCCGTACTCAAGGATCGGAAAGCGGCACGCAGACAGTTTGAAAAGGCAGGCGACATAAATATTCCCGACGATGTCGAAGTGATTTGTGTCGGGCCCAGCACGCAGGAGAGAGATCGGCTGGTAGTTTTCGTCCTGCCGCCCGAAGACACGCCGACGGAACACCTCGACGCATTTAAGTATTGGATTGGCACTTGGCCTCCGTACCCGCTGGATCCGATAATCTCTTTCCTGCCGTCGAGGCAAACAGAGTCCGAAATCCTGTCGCCGCTCTAAAGAAGCGGAGCCAGCCGAAAGAGTTCGGAGAGTCCGTAAATTCGCGTATTGCCACCTGGAAATTTCCAGATGGGCGGGAAATTGCTTGGGTTCGGTTGGTTAAGATAGGAGCTCGGATCTGAGCGCAGGGCGGCGTAGATCGTTTCTGCAACGAGATGACTTCCGACAGGTCCGACCCGATTCCCGTTTTCAACCAACTCTGATTCCTTCAGGATGTAGTACCAGAGCGGAGTCTCTTGAAGAAGATCCGCTTCATGAAGAATACGCCCCTTTTCAGTTTCTTCGCCGTCACAGTTTTGGATCAGTTCCCGCGCGCTCAGGACACGTTCGCCGAATGCTCGCGCTACGGTTTGACCCGAGGCCAACCGTAGGCCCGCACCCCGAAGCAAGGTTCGCACCGCCAACTGAGCCGGATTGTGGGCAATCCGAAAATGAGGACAGGCAATCTCAGGAGTGCCGATCAAATCCGCCGGCAATTCATGAAAAGGTTCCGAAAGTCGTGTATCAATCGGTCGGCTCGTCAACGCCCCTTCCTCACTGGCTCCTTGAAAGAAAAGTCCCCATTTGATTTCCAGTTTATTGTGCAGCGCGCCGCGGTCCGGAGTCCGGCCGAAGATTTCGGGCAAAGGCATTTCCTGTCCAAATGAAAAAAGATAATTGGGCCGCACCATGGCGTGTCCAAAACGCATCGCTGCCGCTGAGAACTCGATCGGAATCGAAAAAGTGTCCCAGTGTATTGTCGATCTACTTTCTCCAAAGACTCTTTTGTAAACTTTCGGGTCGAGAAGAGTGCGGAGGTAGTCTTTGCCAACCAGCCACTGAAATTGCCATTGTGTTTGCAACCGGGCGCGCTCCAACAGCGCCTTTTCTTCGGGGATATCAGACCGCAATTGCTCGACCGCAAGATTATGGAGCCGGGCAAAGACTGCCGTCATTTGTCGCAGAATTAAGTTTTCCGCACCTCGATCGTCCGCCAAAACTCTCGCGCCACCCGCGCCAACACAAATGTCGAAGGACCTTTCACCCGGCCGCGACGATCCAACCTTAAGCCGGACATGATCATCTTCGTAAAGTTCGGCCGACCTTTCCGGGCCGTCGCCGTATAACACGCTAAGGTCTAGCTTCGGTGTTTGTAAATTCTCCAACCCTTCCGGTTCTTTTCGCCACGCCTCATCGACCGAACTAACATCCTTGGTCAAATCGTGCGCGACGAACTGACCAAAATATGTGTAACCGCAATCCGCCAGGATCTCTGGACGGTCCTCGGAAACGCGTGATCCGTCATCGATCATCGCCTGACCAAGTGCGGCAAGCGCCTCGCGATAGCGGTCCTGGTCGGCCGGCAGTAGCGACGGCATGAAAAGGCGGCAGTAGCGATTGGCCGCCGATTCCCGAAACGGTCTTAGACTATAGCCCACTTCACCGGCGTCTACGGGATCCGCACGGTGAAGTTTCCGAAAAACTCTAAAAAATTATCGATTGGGCCGAACGCCAATGCCGACGGCTGGCCCAAGGCCTTAAATGCAGATCAACCGATCCGAAAGCGAACGTCGCGAATTACTCTTGCGCCGAAACGCCGTTTCAACTTTTGCAAGATGTCGATCTTGGAAACCTGTTCGAGTTCGTAATGCAAGGTCGGCTGGAGTACCCGGACGTAAAGAATGCCTTCGCGCAGGAAGACCGGCGCCGAATGGGCCGCGATAAAATCGCCGACAATCTTGCTCCAGGCCTCGATGACTTCCGTTTCGTGCAGACGCTCTTTCAAGCCAAGCCGTTGCATCACGCTCGGAAGCAACTCAGCCGTCGCCCGCCAACGGTCCGGCCGAGGTTTATTCTCCGGAAGACCGCGCCATTCGGCAATAGTGGCGGCTCGAAGCGCGGGAGTCATGTTGGGGTGACGGAGTATTGGAGTGGCCGCGGAAGCTAATTTCAGTTCCAGTACTCCAATACTCCGCTACTCCATTTCTTAGTATTTCCGCCGCATGTTGCTGGGAAGAATATTCAATTCCGTGCGGTATTTCGCGACGGTGCGGCGTGCAATGGGAATCCCGCGCTGACTCAGAATCTCCACAATCTCCTTGTCGCTCAACGGCGAATTGCCGTCTTCGTTTTTCACCAGGTCCAGAATCGCTTCTTTCACGCTGGTATTGCTCATCGATTCGCCGGTAGCGGTTTGATAACCGGGAGTGAAGAAGTATTTCATCTCAAAGACGCCCTGCGGCGTGGACATATATTTCCCGGAGATCGCGCGGCTGACCGTGGTCTCGTGCACACCCACCGCGTCCGCGATTTGCACCATCGTCATCGGCTTCAAATGGGCCGAGCCGTGCTCGAAAAACTCGCGCTGCCGATTCACGATTTGGTGCGCGATATTGGAAATCGTTTGCTGCCGCTGGTGGATTGACTTGATCAAGAACTTCCCGCTCCGGATCTTATCGCGAATGTAATCTTTGACTTCATTGCCGTTGCCATCTTGCGCCATGATGTCTTTGTAAGTGTTGCTGATGCGCAGGTGCGGGATTTGTTCGCCGTTCAGGATGACCTGGTAATCTCCGTTCACCTTCTCGACGGTCACGTCTGGCAAAACATAATTTTGCGGCGAAGCGGCGAAAATTTGCCCCGGACGCGGGTCGAGCTGCGCGATATTGTTGGCACATTTCTGCACTTGCTCGACACTGATACCCATTCGGCGCGCAATCTCAGGGAAGCGCCGCTTGCCCAGGTCCTGCATGTGGTCCGAAATGATTTTGTATTCGAGATTGTTTTGTTTTCCCTCGCGCTTTAACTGGATGAGCAAGCACTCGCGCAGATCGCGCGCACCCACGCCGGGCGGGTAAAAGCTTTGGATGAGGGTGAGCATGTGCTCAAAATCTTCCTTCGGAATGCCGGTGTTGAGTGCCATCTCCTCTGGAGTCGTTTGGAGGAATCCGTTGTCATCGATGTTGCCAATGATCAGTTCGGCTGTCTTGCGATCGTTGGTGTTAAGCACGGTCTGGTTCAACTGCCCCATGAGGTGCTGTTGAAGCGTCTCCTGCGTCGCAATGGAATCGAAAAAGAATTGCCGTTTATCGTCCGCCTCCTGGGAACGGCCGGTATAGCTGCCCGATTGCGCCATGTAATCACGCCATTCCTCATCAAGTTTTGCCAGCTTATCGAATTCTTCTTTGAATTTTTCGTCCGAGGCAGTCTCGGCATCGTTGCGCTCGTCGGAAACCGGCTCGTCTGGAAGCTCCTCCAGCACAGGATTAGTTTCCATTTCCTGTTGCACGAGGTTGCGCAACTCGAGCAGCGGGGCTTGCAGAATCAGGAGACTCTGCTGGAGTTGCGGCGCAAGCACCTGCTGCAGAGAAAGATTCTGCGATTGGTGCATGCCTTGACCGGCCATATGCGGAGCTTACGGACTTCGACTGCGAGAGGCAAGCAATTTGCGCGCCGGCCTTGTCGATCTAACCGTCTTTTAGCGCTAACAAGTGTGCTGCGGAACACGACTTGCTCTTCATTGTTACCGCTCGAGTTTTGGCAATGAAACGTTCTCTCACGGTCTTTCTTTTCGTGACACTGTTCGCCGTGCTCTCGAGCATCGCGCAAACCCCCGATCCAAAAGACGACCAGGAAAAACTTCTGGCTCTCGTCAAAGAAGTACAGGCGCAGCAAGCGCAAATCGCAGCGAACCAAACCAAAATCGACGCGAAATTGGTGGACGTTGCCGAAACTCTGCGAGTCGCGCGAATCTTTTCCAGCAGGAGCCGCTGATCGGCATCATGAGACGACAACTTCTCTTTGTCTTGATCTGCGCGGCAATGGCGATCTTTGCGGCAAGGGCACAATCGCCTGCGCCGGTTGTTGTTGCCACCACCTCCCCGGTGCCGGTCGTTTCATCGACGTCAAAGGCAGCGCCGGCAGTTAATTCTGTTTCGATGCCTCTCGCACTCAAGGCGCTCCAGGAGATCAGGTTGGCTAACGAGGAAATGCTGAAGAAACAGGAAGCCGCCTTGCAACAACTGGACGAGCTCCAGAAGGCCGCGGACGAAGTCAAGTTTTTCAGTAAACGCAGCTAAGATCGACCGTAAACCTGAGCGGCAAAAGTGTCATGGCTGTCACAATCCCGCCATGTTCCATTTCCTGACAGTTTCCTCGATTAAGCGCGCGACCTTGTCGTTCACCTTGGCGAAATAACTCTTCGCCTTTGCCAGATCGAACTTCGGATAACCCTGTCCTTCTTTGTAAAGCAAAATGCTCGACGGAAAAGGATATGCGGTCCACGCGTTCGGCGCCGGGATTGCCGTCGCCAGATCAGGCTTGTAGCGCTCTTTCCAAACGAGCGACGGATCGACCGCCATCATATAGGCAGTCTCATTTTCGCCCGCGTGTCCGCCATCTTCTCCATAAACTTCGAGGGTGATGTCGCTGCAATAGGACCACCAGTTCACCACCAAAATCCGCGTTTTTGTCTCGCGGCCGACTTCCTGCGCGAGTGCGCTCAAAATCGCAGTCTGGCCGCCGCCGTGACCGTTGAGCAGGACGATGTTTTTGAATTTGTTTTTCGCCAGGCCGATTAGCACGGCGCGCACATAGGCGCGGTAGACGTCTTCGGGAACGGTAAAGCCGCCCGGATAAGCGTCGAGGATTCCAGTGAATCCGTAGGGAATCACCGGCGCGATCATCCCATTCACCCGCGGAGCGATTTCCTTTGCCATCGCGACCGGCGCGATGATGTCAGTGCCATTGGCAATGACACCATGCGCTTCTATCGTTCCAAGCGGCAGTAGCACAGTGTCGATCTTGGCCGGAACCCACTCGCCAAATTCCATCCAGTTGATGCGTTCCATTTCGCGCGTGCTGGGTTGTGCCTGCGCTAATTCGTTCATGTCGATCTTGCAAAACCAAGGAGCGGCGATTTAGAAATCGCCTCGCTTGTTACTTTCTGCTTTTCGGTTCTACTTTGCGATAGAGCGTGGCCATGCTGATGTCGAGCATGCTTGCTGCTTTCTCGCGAGAGCCTTTGCAATGCGACAATGTCGCTTCGATGTAGCCGCGCTCCTGTTGCTGAATGAATTCATCGAGACTCTGCCCAACCGGCATGGCCGCGATTGCTTGATCGGATTTTTCCCCTTGCGCCTCGCTCACGATATGCGGCGGCAGATCGGTCGGCAGAATCAGGTTGTCCTCACACAAGGCACAGGCGCGCTCGATCGCGTTTTCCAGTTCGCGCACATTGCCCGGATAATCGTAGTGACACAAAATATCCACCGCCGCCGGATCGATTTTCTTCGGCTCGCCCCCAGCCGCGCTCGCTTGTTTTTGCAGGAAATGATTCACCAGCAGCGGCACGTCTTCGAGCCGTTCGCGCAAGGGCGGGATCTCTACCGGGATGACCGCGAGCCGATAGTAAAGATCTTCGCGAAATGTTCCGTCCCTGAGTTTTGGTTGCAATCGTTCGTTCGTCGCGCCCACCACCCGCACATTCACCGGCGCGCTCTTGTTGTCACCCACCCGCCGCACTTCGCGCTCTTGCAGGACGCGAAGCAGCTTCGTCTGCAACGGCGGCGCCATCGAGTTGACTTCATCAAGAAAAATCGTGCCCAGATTCGCCTCTTCAAATAATCCACGCTTGTCCGACACCGCGCCGGTGAACGCGCCCTTTTTGTGGCCAAACAACTCCGACTCCAGTAAGTTCTCCGGTAGCGCGCTGCAGTTGATCGCCACAAAAGGATGATGCTGCCGGTTGCTGTTGAAATGCAGGCCGCGCGCGACCAATTCCTTGCCGGTGCCGCTTTCGCCTACGATCAGCACCGTGCTGTCCGTGTCGGCCACTTTGTTAACGAGATTATAGACCTGCTGCATTTTTCGGCTCGTGCCAACGATGTTCTCAAATCGATAACGATTCTTCAGCTCCTTCCGCAGATAAACGTTCTCCCGCAGTGCCGCTTGATAATCGAGCGCCCGTTGCACCGTCAGTTGTAACTCATCAATTTTGAATGGCTTGGTCACGTAATCGTACGCCCCCATCTTCATCGCTTCGACCGCCGTCTCCACCGATGCGTAAGCGGTGATCAATATGACCGCGGTCTGCCGATGATGTTCCCGCACGTGCCGCAGGACATCGAAGCCGGTCATCGCCTCCATCTTGATGTCCGCGATCACTATCTGCGGCTGGATGGCATCCAGTTGCTCGACGGCCTTGGGCGCGGAATTAAACGGGAAAACTTGATGCCCTTTTTCGCGACAAAGCGTCACGATTACCTCTACCATCGCCGGCTCGTCATCGATAATTATGATCTTCGCCATGGAGTCTCAGCGCCGAGAATATTTTACTTTTGAGAAAAGGAAAGTAAAAATGAGAATTTCGCTACCTTCCTTCCGCACCTGCGCCGCCAGCCATTATCCATGGTACCGATTGATCGAACGCCACAATTTCGTCGAATAAATTCCTCAGCCCGCTGCATGGAATACTGGTAAGATCGGCGTGAAAGCCCGGTCGAATCCGGCCGAGCGCATCCTGTTGCTTTAGCGCCCGGGCCGCTTTCACCGTTACCATCCCGAAAATTTCATCCGGCGGAACGCCCGGCTCATTCCGCTGAAAGGCACGCATCTCCGCGAACAAACTCAAGTTCTCGTTGCTCGCCAGGCTGTCGGTGCCGAGGCAGATATTGAAACCAAGGGCGCGCAGTCTTCCGAAAGGAAAGGGCGAATGGGCGAAATAACCGTGGCTGCGCGGCGAATGCACGACGTGAAATCGGGATGTTGCCAGCAAATCGAAATCGCTTTCGCTCAATTCATTGACGTGCGCGATGATCCAATTTTGTGGCAGGGTACGATCTCCAAGCGCGCCAACGAATTTTTCGAGCGGCGTTGATCGACCGCAATCCCCTGTCGATCTCCCGATCTCTTTCATAAATTCGAAGAGCGGTCCCGAGCCATCGTGAAACATCGACATCTCCTCGCGCGACTCGGCCAGATGCGTCGTCAGCAAAATGTTTTCACGCTCCGCAATTTCTTCGCAGCGACGAAATAATCTCGCCGAAGCTGTAAACAATGCATGTGGCGCCAATCCCCTATGCTTTTTGGACCTCAATAACTCAACCGCAAGATCGACAATTTCATTCGCGCGATTGCACGAACGAACATCGATCAATTCCGCAAACCACCACGTGCGGATCGGCTCATCAATCTTTGCGATCAGTTCCGGAAACGCGGTGAGATTCGCAATCGTCGTCGTCCCGAATCTCTTTGCTTCGGCGAAACCTTCGTTGATCGACGCTACATAATCGTCCGCCGCAAGTTTCGCTTTCGCGGCGTTGATCGCGCGAATCCAATCCGTGAAAGATTTTGCCGGCGGAATCTTGCCGCGCAGGCAAGTGTAATCGAGGTGGCAATGCGCGTTGATCAACCCGGGAAGCAGCGCTTGCTCGCCAAGATCGAGAATTTCACTCGAGTTGCGCGCTTTGATTTCGCCGAATGGCCCAACG
>Ga0137365_10000921_pt1 | contig 21732 bp, 25 predicted proteins | sample SagtaG_9_FD_104799 | JGI IMG/M metagenome (GOLD analysis project Ga0137365, IMG submission 104799) | Vadose zone soil microbial communities from Sagehorn Ranch, Mendocino, California, USA - Sage1_L_40_16 metaG | ecosystem: Environmental > Terrestrial > Soil > Vadose zone | place: USA...
CCAGAAAGGCAGCCGTTCTCGGTCCAACCATCGCTATTGGCTATCGTCCGACCTCCATGCAGATGAACCACCGTCCAGGGCGGAAGCGTCGCTACGGTCGAATTGGCCGGTCTCCCACTGCGTCCGGGCTCATTTTGTGAACCGTCCGGGGCGGTGACAGCGGTGATCGGATAGGGCTGGTCCTCAGGGAGAGCGTTGATCCATTCGATCTGAACGCGTTGCCCGCGCGAGACCTCGATGGTGGGTCCTGGAAGGGAGCTCTCATACGTCCACACCTGGCTTGGTGGAAGCTCCGAGTGCAATTGAACCTGTGCTGGACGCATATGTATTCGCAGAATGTACTGCTGGTCTGCCGTCATCCGTGGACGCAGGGTAGGGGGCACCCGCAGGCAATCCTTGAACTTGGTCAACGACGTTGGTCCGGTTGATTTCTCAGTCATAGTATGCTCCTTTCACTCGTCCAATTTCAAGAGGTGGACAAGAGTAGTATACAGGAAAATGCTCCCTTTTGCATGAACTAAATGAGTCATCTGTGAGGCCATGTGCTGCTGTTTGGGTAGGGAGGGATCACAGCGCTCCAGCACATGGCCGCTATAGACGTAAATATAGGCAAGTGCTACACTGGATGCCGGAGTGAAAATACACACTATAGTTAAATATAGAATGAGAGGCAGACCTTGATCGATCTGGAAGCGCCTATCAAAGAAGTGACCGTTTATGCTGACCGTGCGCTCGTAACGCGATGTGGTAGTATCGAGCTTGAAGCGGGAGGATATGAACTCCGTGTCAATAACCTTCCGCAGTTCTTGCGTGACTCGCTGCGTGCAGCTGGACGAGGTGCGCAGGGTATTCGCATCCTGAATGTCGACATTGCTACCGCTTTCCACAGTCGTCCACCGGAGGCAGAGTTGATGGCTCTACAGGACGTACTGGAACGGCTGGTACAGAATATGCAATTACTCGAGGGGCGTCGAAGCGCGCTCAATGATCGCCGCCAGTGGCTGCGTGCGCTGGGCGAGCAATCACGAGATTTTGCCAAAGGCCTGGCCCAGGGTCAGATGAAGCCGCAGGATTGCGCAGATTTTTTTAGTTTTGCAGCTAATCAAGCATTGCAGGATGCTGAGACGGCTCAAAGCCTCGAAGTGGAGTTGAAACACGTTCAGCAGGAGATCGAGGCGAAAAATCGCGAACTTGCACAGAAACAGGGCAACATACTGGCTGACCGCCTGGCCGCAGTCGTCACTGTGACATTGGCAGAGACGAGCATGTTTGAATTGGAACTGTCCTACCTGGTGATGGGAGCCTCCTGGCACCCACAGTATGATGTGCGTGTGCAAATGGCAGGTGAGCAGGGTGAAGGAGAAGTTGAGCTAACCTATGTAGGCGTTGTACAGCAGTCAACCGGTGAGCGTTGGGAGGATGTGGGCCTCTCACTCTCTACTGCCCGTCCCAGCCTGGCGGCGGTGTTACCCGAACTTGACCCCTGGTACATTAATGTCTATACCCCGCCTGTACCAAGGCCTCTGCATGCTGCTAAGTCCAGAATCGCGTCAACGCCTGGCATCCTGGGTGATCAACATACCAATCTGCCGATGCAGTCGTTTGCAATGCCAGCTATGGCAGTTGCCGATGGCGGCACTTTCGATGAAGAACAGGAGGAGCAGATCCAGGAGAGAACGCCGAGATCAGCTGATGTTGCAACAGCCACGGTTGAGCAAGCGGGAACTGCACTGATTTTCCGTGTGGGTCGTTCAGTGGATATTCCTTCCGATAACTCGCCACATAAAACGACTATTGCGCGGGATAATCTCCCATGTACCTTCGATTATGTGAGCGCTCCCTTGATTGATGAACAGGTACATCTGAGAGCAACGATTGTGAATACTACCGAGCGTGTGTTGCTGAGTGGTGACGCCAGTATCTTCCTGAGTAGCGAATACGTGGGGACGACGAACGTGAAGACGACCGCGCCGACGGAAAAGTTCAAGATTTTCCTGGGTATTGACGATGGAATAAAAGTCAAACGCGAGTTGATCGAGCGTAACGTAGAGAAAGGTAATGCCTTGCAGGGCAATATTCGGCGTATTACCTATGCGTATCGTATCACCGTGCATAACTACGCAAATGCGCCGAGGCGTGTAGTGATTCGCGATCAGCTACCTGTTTCCAAGCATGAGCGGGTAAAGGTGAAAGTGCAAAGCATTTCGCCGACGCCCACAGAGCGTACCAGGCTGGAGTTGATTACCTGGCAATTTACGCTAGCTGGGGATGGTGAGCAAAAAATCGATTACCGTTTTGTGGTTGAGCATCCCCAGGATGTGAAAGTGACCGGGTTACCATAAATGTTAGAACATCCGGCTCAGGCAATGCTTTTTCTTCTCATCAAGAAAAGCGAAGTGCCATGCGTTACCAGAGCAGCGAGTGTTGCCAGGCAAAATGCAGCTGCAATACCCCACCTTTCGATCAGCAGGCTGATGACGAGAAAAAAGACCGCGAATGTGAACGAGCCAGTTACCACGCCACGAAGTAATCGACGAGCGACGAGAGCACCCTGATAGTGGTGTGTAAAGACGGCTAAGATGGTAGCAAATAGTGGGAAAGGGGAAAGCAGGCCACTCAATTGAGGTCCCAAGAGGGAAGCCGCGCCGGTCAGGACCACCACAAAAGCGGCTGCCACTAGCATGCGCAGCAGCGTCTCCCATGGAGGGGAATGCGTTGAGGCACCAGGGCTTTCACCTCCAGGCAATATAATGAGAACTATGGTGAGGCAGGAAATCACTCCCACAAATGACAAAAACAAGGGTAATGAAATATGTTCTAAGGTAGCAGTCAGCGCAAAGAACACGATCCAGCCTGCCAGCATGCTGCCTGGCCAGCCCACGCGAAGCGAGAACCAGCAGTAGGTCAGGCAAAAGCCTGCCATCGATACCAGGCCAAGCAGCGTATCTTGCGCGGCACTGGAAGCGAAAGCCGTTCCATGATCGAGAGCCAGGATCAGAGTAACTGGACCTGATGTCAGGGGCAGACCCACAAACCAGCCGCTCACAGCGGGACCCCAACGGCGTCCAACGAGGCTAACCAGTCCAATTAGCGCAGGAGCCAGGAGCAGCTTGAATGCAATGGGCATGACAATTAGGACCTTCCTTAGTTTACCGCGGTAAAAAGAGCTTCAACAATTGCAACAATCTGCCTACTGGTTCAAATCAAGAAGATTAGCCTCAGTCCATCTAATACCCATATGCATTCAGATGAGCAAGATGCGGCCGCATCTTGCTCATCTGAATGCAAGGAAATATAACTCTACACCAAACGATATTTGATATCGTAATTGATAATGAAATCAAGTTCCTCGTCAGTGAAGCCGTAGTACTGCGCCAGCGTATGATCGATTTTGTCGATGATGGGCTTTGACCTGCCAGGGAATATACATTGTATTGTAAGCGTCCCGATATCCTTAAAGCTCATTTTTCTCATCTCGGAATGAGTCTGCAGGTCTTCGGCAAGTTCGGTAGAGAGTTTGTATAAATCCTGCTGGATTGAGCCTGGTATCTTATCCAAGCTAAGGGGCAATCGGCGTACTTCGCGCATGTTCAGGTTGCGGCAATCGCTGCCCGTGGTTATGAACCAGTAGAAGAGATTGGAGTTCAAGGTAACAAAGGCGATGTCCGCGTGCACTGCCGATGAGAAGAGGAGTGTTTTGAGTTCAGATGGCTTGCGCAACTTACCTTGCTCGTCTATGATTTGGGGAATGAATGGCGTAACCTGGACAAACCAGCTAAGCTTGCGTGTGTAGTATAGCTTGTGGCTGCTAGATTTGCAAAGGTAATCGCTCAGGCAATGTAACTGGTTATGCAATTTAGCGTGTAGGGTTTGTTCAACCAGTGAGCCGTAACGAGGAATGATCCCTGGTTGCACTTGTTGAGTAACTTCGGTAAATTCTAGTCGTTGAAAGAGAGAGTTCCGGAGTTCTTGCCCAAGTTTTAGGTAGGGCGTGGAAAAGACGCTTTTGTGACCCAAGCATTTCTGGTACGTGATGATGCATAAACGAGGGTGCGGTATGTCGAAAAGTTTGCCACGCTGGTCACTAAAGGATGAGATGTGAAGCGCGGATTGTTCCAACAATAGTCCCTGGAGGGGAAGGTAGCCGTCAGTGCAGGTAGCGGAAGCTGGCACAATCATACCAAATCGTCCACCTGGCACAAGCAGGCTTGCGCAACGTTCCATAGTAACGGCGTAGAGGTTGCCTGTAGATAAGGTGGTATAGTTTGTAAGGTTGTAGAGTCGACTTACTTTCGCATACGCTACATATGGCGGGTTGCCCATTATTACTGCGAACCCACCTTTTTGCATGACACGTGGGAATTCGACGTACCAGTGGAACGGCCGGTTCTCCTGGAGGGGTTTTGACTCCAAGGCTTCTCCACCAGGAGTGTTCACAGATGCTGACCTCCTTTCAACGGTCTCTCCCTTATTGAAAGCTAATTTCTGCTCGCAAGCAGCATTTTTGTCTACATGGCTGACAGAACCAATAAGCGCATTACCTGTGCGGAAGTTTCCATCAAGACCTGGAAGTGGCTCGATTTCCCCTGGTTGCTCAATCTGAGCTAGAAGTTTGAGGAAGAGACGCAGCTTGCAAATCTCCGTGGCCTCTTGCATAATGTCGACGCCATAAAGGTTGGAAGTAATGATGAATTTGAGAATGGAGTAGCGAAGATTGGGATGGTTGAAGCGATCGTTGGGATTATCCATCATGGTCTGTATGCGTTCGAGGCATGCTCTGTAAAGCGGTTCGAGGATGTCGAGCGCAGCAAGCAGGAATGCCCCGGTGCCGCAAGTTGGATCGAGTACTGTGAGATCCATCATGCTTTCATGGAGGGCTTGAAGCAGACTAAGATCTTTGCAATTCTCAATAACGTCTTGAGCGAACTGTTGAATATCGAGATTATAGGTTATTAGTTCATTAATGCATTGTATCGCGCCTGTTTCCAGTTTAGCACGTATCTCCTTATAATGCTGACGGCGTGCTACAACCTCTCGCCAGGTTTCGGTTGGCAAGGCAAATGCATCTGGAGCAGGTGCGTTCCACTGCCTGCGCATGGAGATATCGTTCAGCCCTGATGTTATTTCAGTTGGTAAAGAAAGCTCAACTCCCTTCTTAACGGCAGGATAGATATAGCGGTCGGGGTTTTCTCGCAATAGTTGCCAGATTGGACCACTTGGTAGAAATGCAGTAGAACATTTTTGTTTGGCTGTATAGAAGAGATAAGGAATGAGCGTAATTTTAGCGATATATTCGGTGACGGCCCCTTGCGTAAAGTATGCTCCCAATTGTTTCTGGTTAATATGCTTCTCGAAAATATAGCCTAGTATGCCGGGATTGATCTCGTTATCGTTGCCCTGTGGACGGTCATCTAGTTGCCAACAAAAACTGTTGAAGAAGGCAAAAACACGCTCAAAAGCCACGTCGGATACCTGGATAGTGGAAGAATTATTGCGCTCTATCTGATGCTCTTTGAAGAGGCCGATATTGAGAACCGGTACGCGACCGAGAAAGGCGTTTTGTTCGGGTAAATGTGCCTGGTTGCTCAGCCCTTCATGGAAAAGTTTCAGGAGGAAGTCGCGATAGAAGTTTAGGCGCATGTTCTTCTGATCTTGTATCATTTTCAAGTGGTTCGTCAGGTAGTTTGTATCATTATCAAGCAAACCCTTGTACTGAATGAAGTAGAGGAATGCTATGCGGGTGAGCATGAGCGAGGTGTATGTGCTTTGATCAGTATGGGAAGAGATGCCTTTGATGTGGGAAAGAAAGATGCTATGTTCGGTTTGGTAGCGATCATAGAAACGCTTGAAGGTGTGTTCTAAGTGGCGGGTTGAGTGTTTGGAGTTTGTGCGCTTGTCCATACTCACAATCCAGACTTACAAATCATGCCGTTTCACCAAAAACAAAAATCAGGATACTGTTTGTAATTGTGATCCTGGAAGGTTTACCGAAAGGTATGATGAAACCAAAGGTATGTACTGGGTTCCGCTGATGAAACATTACTAGAAATTGCGTTCAATGTCAAGCAGTGAGATGAAATCGTCATTCCGAAACGTTGGACTAAGCGTGCACTTAACTGGCAATGAGAAAATGAGTAATCCAAAAACTCATTTTTTGCGTATGCTTGGATACTGAGTGAGAGTAATGCAATAAGCAGGAGGCAATTGCTTTGTCTAGCAACGATTATCATTTCATAACAACATGGCGAGTGATAAGTACTATTGAGGAGGTTTCTCAGATTATTGGGGATGCTTCTGGCCTGTCGCGTTGGTGGCCGTCAGTCTACCTGGATGTTAAAGTTTTACAAGAGGGCGATGAACGCGGATTAGGCAGGGTTGTAAGTCTTTATACCAAAGGTTGGTTGCCCTACACGTTGCGCTGGAATTTTCGCGTAACCGAGGTACAGCCAAATGGATTTACACTGGTAGCCTGGGGCGATTTTGATGGACACGGTATCTGGACTTATGAGCAAGAAGGGCCGTGGGTGATTATTACCTATGATTGGAAGATCAAGGCCGAGAAACCCTTACTGCGCTACTTTTCTTTCGTGATGAAACCCATCTTTTCAGCCAATCACCGGTGGGCAATGGCAAGAGGTGAGGAGAGCCTGAAACTTGAACTTGCTCGTCGACAAGCTGCAAACCAGGAAGAGCTTGCGCTTATTCCTGCGGCTCCCCAGCCGACTTCAAGCTCACCTGTTCAGCTGCTCCTGGTGACGATCATTATTTTTGCCTTGCTGGGGAGCCTGTTCTACTCAGTAGCCAGATTGCTATCCAGGGATTAGCTGTACTTTTTCTTAAATAACTTTCCGCTTAAAAGAGGATGAAAATAAAACAAGAGCTAGTTGCTAAGGCTAGCTCTTTTGCTGTTGTATCCTGCTAAGCTCATAGCTACGTGTAGTAGATAAGATTATCAATGTGCTTAGCCGTGTGTGAGAGCACGAAGTCATGGTAGTTGATAGATTTGCTTAACACTACTTTGTCTTAAATATCTCGTTACTTTTTAGTATGCGAGAGCGGAGTTAGCAAAATTCAAATGGATTTTGTTGAAGGAGGTTACATCGATGGTTATTACCTTTACAAACCTGATCCTCTGGCTGATCATTGCGGCACTTGTAGGTATTGTCGGTGAACTTATAGCTCGTCGGCGTACGCCCTTTGGTATTGTGGGAGCTATCATTTTAGGGTTCATCGCCATCTTCCTGGTTGTCGGTGTCTTGCACTGGCACATTATAGGAGAGCCATACCTGAATGGTGTACCTTTGATCACTTCTATTATTGCTGCGGCGGTAATAGTTGCTTTATGGAGTGCGTTTGCTTATCGCCATGCGTATGGATACTATTCTCACTACTATCGACGTGGCGGATATGCCCGCAGACCTCGCCGTCGTTACCGCTGGTTTTGATGTGGAAACGAGTGGGCGGTAAAGATTGCTAACCCGCCAATTCGGATGCGCTTTAATAGCATCGATAGCTAGACGGTATTCAATCAAATGAAGCTTCCGCAGCTAAAACCTGTGGAAGCTTCATATATTTTCCTTATTAATGCGATTCGAGGTGTTTGGAGAGCAGGAAAGCGCTGAAGTTGGCTACGCTCTCGACATCTCCCTCATTGAGCATATTGACGATTTTTTTAACGACGAGCCGGCGAGGTTGACCGGGGGTCGAGGGTAAGGTGAAGCCGATGGTATTTACCGCCTCTGGTTGTCGTTGATAGCGAATTTCCTCCGCCATCAGTTCCAGCAGGTCGGCCATATCGAGATCGAGCGCTTGCGCTATGCTTTCCAGTACTTTTGAGGATGGATATTTCTGTCCTCTCTCGATTTCGCCAACATAAATTTCGGACAGCCCAGCCTTATCTCCCAGTTCTTTAATAGTGAGTTGCCGGTCTTGCCGTTCGCGCCGGATGACTCGCCCCATGATTTCCTGCAGATCTGCCATCATTGTGTTCCTTCCTGTTTACCTATGCTCTTGGCATACTTCAAAAAGAACCTATGCTATTAGCATACTAATGCTCTATCAATATACGCTATTAGCATGATATAGTCAAGACAAGGTAGGAATAGGGACTATACATACAAAGGAGGAATTTGGTATGCCTTATACTATGTCTTTTCGGACTGTAAAACAGTTGACAGAACAAAAGGATGTCTTAAATAGCATTCATGTGCCAATGGTGTACGAACGGGTGCCTGCTGAACCGGCACAGTGGGAGTATCGCGTCCTGATAGTGGATATACGGGAGGAGGATTTACCGGAAGTTGTCCAGTTGAACGAATTGGGTAAACAGGGCTGGTTACTGGTCAGTGTGCTGGATCAAGGGAATTCGAAGGTTCACTATTACTTTGTTCGGCAGAAAAGTGAGTGACACAAAGGAGATTGATGATGTCATCGAGTTTACTTGTACCAACAGTCATTGAGACGACCGGGCGCGGCGAACGTGCCTATGACATTTATTCACGTCTCTTACGAGAACGTATTATCATGATTAACGGTCCAATCGAAGAGGCAATGAGCAACCTGGTTGTTGCGCAGTTGCTGTTTCTGGCGGCCGAGAGCACCGAGCGGGAGGTTAACCTATACATTAGCTCGCCAGGAGGTTCAGTGAACGCGGGATTGGCAATTTATGATACAATGCGACATCTACCTTGCCCAATCGTGACGACGTGTGTTGGCTATGCTGCCAGTTTTGGTACTATTCTGCTTATGGCTGGTGATCATGGAATGCGCCGCGCTTTGCCCCATGCCCGCATTCATATGCACCAACCGCTCATTCAAGGTGGAATCGGCGGGCAGGCAACGGATATTGATATTCACGCACGCGAAATTCTGCATACACGGGATATGCTCAATGAGATCATCCAATATCACACTGGGCAATCCCTTGAACGCATTAAGCGCGATACGGAACGGGATTTCTTCATGAGCGCTACGGAGGCCATAGAGTACGGGATCATCGACGAGGTGCTGAAATTGGCGGAGAAGTAAGAATATATTAAAGCGGATCAATCTTGATACTGTCCAATTCGAACCATTGAGGTCCACTCGATACAGTTCCAAATCGTAGTACGCCGCGAGGTATGGCGATGGCGAATTGGTTATCGAGCCATGCCACAAAACCGAGGGGCCGGGTTGGTGGTTGGGGTGCGCGTAGTACCAGTTTATCGTCAACCCAGAAAATAGCTTTGCTACGTTGCCATTCCAGTGTATAGGTATGCCAATCAGTCATTTCCACTGCTAAAAAAGCTTCGCGAGCTCCGGTCAAGCGTTGCATCCAGCGGGCCGCGGGACGTGATTCGCCTGTCAATAGGCCATAGGCGGTTGTTGCTGCCAGCGGGATGGAGGCGACCAACGCGCCGGAGCGCATACTGTGTATCACTTGCGCTTTCCAACCCCAGCCAGGCATACCAGATACGAGTGCCATATTAGATGGAGGTGAGGCGTAGAAAAACCAGATTGCTTCTGGTAACATCAGGATATCTCCTCGTATCGAGAATGGATAATTCCAGAAGCCAAAACCAGCGGTGCCGCGCAAAATGCTTGCACTCTCAAGAGTGCTGTTGGAAGTTGCGGCAGGCAAGGATGAACGGGCAACTACCTGCATGCGCAATGGAGGTCGCCAGGGAAAGTCCGCTCTGGGCAAACCATCGTAGTCATCGATTTGCGCATTCGTATACTGGCCCTGGATGGCTGATGAGAAATCCATACGGAGCGTAGAGTGAGTGAGTTCTATGGTGCCGCCCCCGATACAAGTTTGTGTCCAGCGCTGGTTAAGTGGTTCAATGAAGTCGTCAAACATAATTGAAGCAAGCGTTACTAGTTAGTATTATCAACATACTAGCGTTTCCCCCTGGCTTCACGGTAGAGGGTTGCAGTAAGCACGATGAGCACAGCTACGACTAGAATGGCTCCTGTAGCAACACGAAGTGGAGCTAATACGCTGACATTGTTTATTAGTGCAAGTACAAGCATGGCGATAATAACGCCGACCAGGATGATCATGTCGCCCACAATGAAATTGTAGATGGCTTTGATTACCTTCATGGACGTACCTCCTCTTGCTCTGGAGTAGTGACAGGAGTGGCGTCTGCCCTTGTCGTTGTTAGCTGGCGTTGCTTATACCATTTAAGCCAGGTAACAAGAGCGTATGAGGCGAGCAGGTAGAGGGCAATCAGAATCGGGATAAAGGCGTCAGACAGCGGCCATTCAAAACCGAATCCTTCTGCGGCCCAAAATGTGCCGAAGGTGGTAAGCATAATGCCGACGATAAACTTGAGCGTATTCTCTGGTACTTTCGTAAGCGGCGCCTGAATGATCGCGCCAGCAGCGATTACGAGCAGACCGGCAACTGCTGCACCGATGGTGGCTGAGGCGATACCATTGACTGCTGTGGTTCTCGATACGCTGCTGCCAAAGGTAATCACGATAAAGGCGACCTCAAGCCCTTCGAGCAGCACAGACTTATAGGATAGTGCCACGCCGAATGGTTGGAAACGTGGCGCGATCGTTTCGCCTCGTGCTCGTATTTGCGCCATTGTTTCTTCGAAAATTGCTTCTTCGTCATGGAGAGCTTTAAGGCCACTGTAGCGAAGAATGGCCTTTTTAAGCCATTTCAGGCCAAAGAGTATCAGGATGATGCCGACCACGAGACGAAAATCATTGATGGGTACCCATTTGACGAGCGCAACGCCGAGAGTGGCGACGATGACTGCGAGAGTGGCTGCGGCGGCAAAAGCGCCAAGCAGCGAACTGCGCCAGTTGATAGTTACTCCAACGACCAATACAATTGTGAACGCCTCGACGAATTCAACTGCTGAAGCCAGAAATGCAGCTGTTGCGATGGCCCATTGCATGCAATTTATCTCCTTTTAGATTTTGTGCGCGATCAGCTGTAACCAGTTGCGTGGAACCTCGCTCAAACCAAGTTCCTCCCCCACCTCGTAAACAGAGATTCCTAACGCCTGTGCTCCAAGTGCCAGAGGTATCCCAGGCAGCGCACCCTCGATAAAGAGCCAGTATTGTCCTATATCTCTGTAAGAATCCAGTGTCATAAGAGCTTGTTCTTCGACTGCGTCTACACGGCTGAATCCTCCTTCTTTGAGAAGGCAAATATATCCCTCGCGGTCAAGTTGTTGCATGGCAATTGCTTTTGTTTCGCGTGATAAGTGTACTTCCGGGTGTTCTTTGCGTAACCAGCCAACGGCGCGCCGGGTCCACAGACGGTAGAAACGTTCAGTTCCCTCAACATAGGTACCATTGTAAAAGGCACTGTTACACGCGAATATGCCGTCAGGGGCAAGGATGCTAGCAATGAGTCGAAATGCGGAAAGTTTGTCGGGGAGGAGGTGAATCGCGTTGCAGAAGAAAGCGGCATCTGCATTATGAATGAGATTGGGGAGATCTGGTGCTTCTCCCTGGATAAAATCGACCTTCACCCCTAAGCCTTTTGCCAGTATCTCTTCCATGCCGTTTTGCGCACGACGCAGGGCCTCTGCCGAAGGATCAACGCCAATAATGTATGCCTGGCGTCCCTGATTGGCGACCTCTTCAGCTATAAGCCGCGTGATTGCTCCAGTTCCACAGGCCATATCAACGATAGTCAACACAGCATTGGGAGGACGCTTAGCGAGAGAGGCGAGCGCATGCCGGACAAGTGAGCGGTTAACTTCTGTGTAGAATGAGTGTGCCGCGAAAGCCTCAAAGCTGAATTGGTTCGTTTCTTCTGTTTCTATCAAACCCATTAGTGCAGCCTCCTTTAAGATCACCGGTGTTAACGATTTAGAGAAGAACTGCACCTATTTTGTTTCATTTCATTCATTCGTTAGATGCGCATGGCCATACCACCGTCAACGCGGAGAATCTGGCCTGTAATATAGCCTGCTTCTGGTGAGCAGAGAAAATTGATGGCCGCGGCAATCTCTTCTGGGGTTCCAAAACGGCCTAGAGGTGTGTTGTCGAGCAAGTACTTACGCTGTTGCTCTGTAAGAGTAGAAGTGAGTTCTGTAGGGATAAAACCGGGTGCGATAGCGTTGGCAGTGATATTGCGACTTGCCATCTCCCTTGCGGTACTCAAAGTTAGAGCGATAATGGCTGCCTTGGAAGCCCCATAGTTTGCCTGTCCTGCGCTTCCCAGTAATCCAGCAGGTGAGGAGATATTGACTATGCGACCCCAGCGTGCCTTCATCATGCCACGCAGCGCGGCCTTCGTGCAAAGAAACGTTGAGCGCAAATTGATATCAACGACGTGCTCAAAGTCAGCGAGGGACATCTGTAAAATCAGCCTATCCCGTGTGGTGCCCGCATTGTTAACCAAGATCGTTACAGGGCCGAGGTCCTCATTTGCCTCAGCAAAGAGGCGTGTGACGTCTTCTTCCTGGCTGACGTCTGCCTGGACTGCTATGCAACGTCTCCCCATTTCTTCGATGTTGGACTTTACCTCGGCTGCGGCATTTGCATTGCTGCGATAGTTTATGATAATATCGGCTCCAGATTGCGCAAGGCGTTTGGCTGTTGCACGGCCAATACCCTTACTGCTGCCTGTTACTAATGCGATTTTACCTGCAAGTGGCAATTGCTGTTCTGTCATGCTCTTCCTCTCTACTGTTACTTTCCACCCGGCCACCTCACTTATACTTGTCCTTTGCCATTATATTTTGAACTGGGAATGGCTGTATCAAATTCTTCAGTATGGCTATTTTCTGGTGTATTTAATAGAAGATGGGTTGCCATTTGGTCGTGCTGGCCATCATATGATGCTTGTGGCAACAAAATGGGAGATTCCAATGATCGCTGGATAAGTAGTGACAGATCAGCCGGCATTGCTGAATCTAGTGCCTCTGTTGATGGCCCGGAAGGAGCCATAGAGTTTGCATTTGATGTGGGTGAATGATCTACAGATTCAAGTGTGATCGTGATCTTTGGTTGTGTAGGATGAATGCCAGGTATGTATGGCAGCGTTAGATCGAACGCTTCGTCAATTAGTGTTAGATCGTTATAGATTGCTGAATTAAGCTGTGGTAGGGTCAAATTATGTACGCCCAGCAGATTAGCCCCGATGAGAACGGTATCATGCAGGTCTGCAACGAGCATATTAGCGCCTGCCAATATTGCCCCTCGCAAATCAGTTCGCGTAAGATTAGCACCTGCAAGGTTCGCGTCTGTAAGATTGGCTCCTGTGAGACAAGCACCGGTCAGATCAGCCATGTATAAATTAGTACCTGCGAGTTGTGTTTCGCGTAAATCGGCGTATCCGAGGTAGCGATAGGATAGGTCTTGTCCACTCAGGTCGGTTTTGTAGAATGATGGAGGTTGTGTATATGGTCCATATGGGTTTACTTGCTCCTCTTGCCTGCTTCCATTAGGAGGGACCGGAATATCTTCAACGCGAGGGATATGTGCAAGTTTCTGCTCTAGCGTCAACTTTGCTAATCGCTCCTGGTCGTGAGCTTCCCACTTTTGCCATGCTACTTGGATCTGTTGTACCTGTTGGGTGAGCTTTTGCTCAAATTCAAGCGCGTTTTTTCTTTGTTTTACTTCCCAAAGATTCTGGTGGGCTTCCTGTGAATGTTGCCATGCTGCATGTTCGATGCCTGTTCTTCTTAAGACGCTGGATTGAATCTTTAAAGCAATGAGGGTTCCAATAAAGGCCGCCAGCAGGCTGATTATCCCTGCAATTATCAACAGATCTAGCATGATTTGTTACCTCCCGTTAGCGGCCTTACTATTAAGACCCTCGTGAGTAGGTATCCTTTCAGTTAGAAGCTATTTTAAAAACTGAAAGGTGTATCTAGTTGATACATACAATTCACATGTTAGGTAATTTTATCATAAAAACTACTTCGTATGACGGGAAGTGCTTGTGCCAGAAACAGTTAAGATATATTTTGGATGTAGACGGTACTGTTGGAAGGGCATATAATAGAGTCATTCTTGTAACAAATGCAGCCGAGAATATCGAGCTGTGCTTTAATTTCATTCATTGTGTTTATAAGGTCTCGATCTAGAGGTGATCAAATAAATGTCACAATATACTCATCCATCTCCAACGTCGTTTTTGCTCGATGAAGAGAAACGGCAACTTATCTTAAACTGGACTGACGAACACGAAAGCGTTCATGGCTGGGAAGCGCTGCGTTGGGCTTGCCCTTGCGCCTGGTGCGCAGGCGAAGGAGGTCAGCCTGGTATGTTGCAGAACAAAAAGAGACTGAGCGTTGAGGAGACAACGTTGGTTGATATACAACCGGTTGGTCGCTATGGCTTGACCCCTATCTGGGAAGATGGACACAAAACGGGAATCTATACCTATGAAAAGTTGCGTGCCAGTTGCGAATGTGCTGAGTGTCGCGAGAGAAGGCGAATAAGGCAGTAAAGCTTCACACGTTTTTGACCTACTCGTACGTCGATGTTAATCGCTGTTACATAATCCGTTATAAGTGATGGAAGGTGTTGATAACTCAGTACGCTCCCTGGCGTTAGGGACGCGACTCATTAGGATCCGGGATGGTAAACTGCACTCCATGACTGCGGAATGAATTTCGCCCTTATATGCGCGCCCTGCCCGCTATGCGTGGGAGAATCACAATCATAACGGAGAAAATGTATGTCAACAAATGGATTCGACGCTCAAATTCGAACAAGGCGTCGCCACCTTAATCCTACAGGTTTGGCGCTGCGCCTGCTTATCGCTTTTATTATTAGTTGGGTAATCGTGCTGGCGTTTTTTGTCTCTGGCGCAATTTCCCACTAAGTTTTTTCTTGTTCTTCCGTAAAGCGCACTCCGTATTGTCCGCTCAGATAGTCATACATATAGTTGGCAAAATGAATTGGGTCTGGAAAGCCACGGTTCTCAGGCTTAATTTCTGAGAGCTGGATCATCAGGCGTGTGTCGCCATTGCGGTAATGACAGTACAATGACCACCGTTCGTTGCGCTCCAACAGAGTGAAATCAGATGCAATGGAGCCAGGTCCATTACCTACGCGTTCACGGCGCAGCTTCGCATGATGGGCAAGGTGATGATAGGCGGCATCGAGGTCATCGACGACAAAGCCTATATGGTGCCAGCGGCTTGGAATTCCATCTGAGAGCGGCGCTTTTTCTGCATCGAAGAGGAATAAGGCGGTGTTGCCAGTAGTGAGCACAGTCAGATGCCGATCATGGCGTACAACTGTCATCCCCAAAACCTCACTGAAAAATGTTTTGGCGTCTTCGCGGTCCGATACCGTAATAGCTAAATGGTCGAAACCAAAGTTTGTCCACGTTTTCTGCCCGTTTGTGGCAGTCACTTCAGGTAATGGCCTGGCCTCAACGTGAAATGTGTGTGTGTGGAAGTGTGTGGCACTCTCACCGATGAACATGTCGGGGAAAACCTCGTCGCCCTGCGGTGTGCTGATGCGAATGCGGTGTCCAACCAAAAGGCCAGGTGGCAGTGCATGTTCGAGCACCTCGTGAAATATTTCCTGCGGGTTTACTTCTGCATTGTAGGGTTGACCGTTCACCACAAGGGTTAGCTGCATTGGATGTTGAGAACCTGTTGTTTTCGAAGTCTGTTGAATCTGATTTGACATGGCTTGATGTATCCTTTCAATCTGCTCTAAGTATCCCTTACTATATATTATGAGATAGCTAATCCATTAGATGGATATTGAGCGTTATGATAGTGAAGAATTTTGGAGAAAGTATAAGTTGTTGGGTAGGTGAATGAAGAAGACATTTGGGGGCAGAAATGATTACGACTATTCTGGGTCTGGGCGGAAGCTTACGCAGCGGTTCTGTAGCCACTATCGCTCTGCGTGTTGCACTGGCGGGAGCGGAGGAGACAGGCGCCTCTATTCGATTGTTTGATCTTGCATCATTGTCCTTGCCTATGTTTGATGGTACCTATTCGTTGGATGGATATACATCAGAGGGGCGAAAAACCATTGAAACACTGCTAAGTGGCACGCGGGAGGCACATGGCCTGATCCTGGCGTCTCCGACGTATCATAACACGATCAGCGGTGCACTGAAAAATGCACTTGATTACATGGAGTTGTTAAAAGATGACAATCCTCCACGGCTTGAGGGCAAGGTGGTTGGGTTGCTGTCAGTGCAGGGAGGCGTCTCTGGCACGGGGAACAATACGATCACTACTATGTTGCTCGCGGCTCGTGCTTTGCGTGCGTGGGTGGCACCGACGATGGTATCCATACCTGATAGCCGCTCGATGTTCAATGAAGAGAGCCAGGCATACGACCCAACAGTGATCCGGCGCTTGCACGCGTTGGGGGCTGAAGTTGCTCGAGCCAGCGCGATGTTTGCGAGCTTCTGGACGATTTAAATGCAGTACGGTTCCCGGTTCTTCTGAAGATTTAAGCTGATAGGCCTATAGTTTCCCGTATGAGATGTCTTGTAATAGGTAGCTCGCGAAGATACATGGGTAGGCGGGGGATGATTGTTCGCATGCCCCGTGCTGATAGATCGAAGACGTGTTGGCGACCCTTATTCCATTCAAGGCCGTAGATCTCACGAACGGGTTGAGGTAACAGTGCGCAAGTCAGCTGCAGGTGGAGGTGCATGATCGGTCGTAGAATTGCTGGAGCAGGTGGGAAAAGCACCTGGTGCGCGAGCTGCCGGGCTTGTGGGGTGGCAACAAGGCGGTTACTATGTACCATATCATGTACGTATTGTCGCAAGTCGTCCACGCTTCCGGGCATTTTATCTCGCGGCAAACCAAGCAGTTGTGCTACCTCTTTCGACTCTTGATAATACGTGTCCTGCTCAGCGGGAGCGAGTGGACCGATAAAAAGGGTGTAACAAAGTAATAGGGTATCGACTAATGTGGCATGCACCCAGAGTAAAAGATCCGGGTTACGTGCGTCATAGCAGCTTTCTTTAGCGAAGGCACCTGCGTCCATTGGGAGAGTGCCGTGAACAGCTAAATGTATGCGATTGATGATGCGGGCAGCTTGGCGTGCTTTTTCGAGGGAACCAAATGTAAGCAACTCTCCAAGCACGAATGTACGTTCTGCCCGGCCATAGGGATCGGTCATGAAGCTGCTATGGGCGCTCACTCCCATCGCTACAAGAGGGTGTGCTAATTGCATAAGAACTGCACGTGCGCCCCCCAACATAACGGCAACGTCGCGCCCAATCTTCCAAGCAACGCTACCGGGACCGTAGTAGCCGTATTCAAGCGAATGTCCAGACGATTTCATTGCTGTGACCTCTGTGCTGCCTGTTGTTCGGCTGACCTGGTTATCCTCCCGTAATAACCGCGACTACGCCAGCAAAGTTCGTCAAAACCATGTGATGTCGCTCCTCTCACAAATGCTAGACAGATGGGTGTCAAACTATTTCTGTTGAGGCGGTAACTCTTGCTGTTGTGGAGGCTGTGTTTGCGACTGGTCGTACTGCTGTTTAGGCCCAGCCGGATACTGATACTGCTGGCCACCTTCCTGGTAAGTGCCTGGCGCTTGCGGGGGTGGTTGATATCCTTGCTGGTAGGGTTGCTGATACCCCTGCTGGTACTGCTGTGGTGGTGGCTGGTTCGCCACGAAAGGTGCACCGTATATACCTGACATAATAGGGCCATTTAATGCTCCCAGGATAATAGAAACCCCAACCGGAAGGAGGATCCAGGGCCAGAAGCCAATTACGAAACAAAGGGCAAGCCCCATTAACCAGGTAAAGCCATATAAGCCACTATAGATACCTCTTGGGTTACCTGAGCTGGCAGAGCCAAACAATGAGACGAATGCAAGCCCCGCGAAGAGGATAGGCAAAAACCAGTGTCCGCCAAAGGTGCCTGAGAAGTAAAAGGCAAAAGCCAGGCCAATTATAAAGATGCCAACGGCGAGTCCCCCCAAAGGGTTGCGGTATCGGCGGCGGTCGTATCTATCGTTGTACATGATGTATCCCTCCTTCTGGAGTTGTGTAAGTGAGTACCTTTCATTGCTTATATTATAAGCTATAGCTATTGCTCTATGTTTCTCCCGCAAGACCTATTTTCGCATTATGACTTCGGTTAGGAGGAATCGGTACGAAAGTCATAATTGGTATGGGAATCTATTACAATTGTAAGTCCATCAATGCTCGCCGGATTCCTGCCAGCGCTATATTGATATCGCTGGCGTCTATGCCATAATGGGTAACGGCGCGAATCTTCCCCTGGCCTATATGGCCCATCAGGACGCCGTGTTCATGTGTCTTCGCCAAGAACTGCATGGTCTCAGCTTCTGTGAGCGGTTCCTGCCGGGAGTTTCGCACTGAGAACATGACCATATTCGTTACTACTTGATCAACATTGACGTCTATCTGCGGGTAATCTGCAAGGCCATGCGCTAACTGTTTGCACGTCTGGTGATCTTCGGCCAGCCGGTTTACCATTTGCTCTAACGCGACGATGCCGGCTGCGGCAAGTATGCCAGCCTGGCGCATACCGCCTCCCAGCAGTTTGCGCATACGGTGGGCCCGGTGAATAAAATCCTTGCTGCCTACCAAAATCGAACCAACCGGTGCGCTCAGTCCTTTGGAGAGGCAAAACATGACGGAATCAACTGTACGCACAAGAGTACTGACTGGCACACCAAGTGCGGTCGCTGCATTGAAGATGCGAGCGCCGTCCATGTGTACTGCTAATCCGTGTGCATGCGCCAGGCTGGTCGGTTGCTCGACCTGTTCAATGCTCAAGACAGTGCCACCACAGCGGTTGTGCGTGTTTTCAATGCAAAGAAGGGCCGTTGGTGCCGAGTGCTCATCGCTGCCGTCAGAAATGTTAATTTCTACTTCGTGGAGGTCAAGCATACCATCGGGATGAGTTGACACAACGACCATTGGTGAGCCGCCCAGTGTTGATGCGCCGCCTACCTCGTAGTGATAGATATGCGATTGGTTGCCAACTATGACCGCTTCGGCACGTCCTGCATGAGATAATACGGCCGCGGCATTGCCCATTGTGCCGCTGGCGACAAACAGCGCGGCTTCTTTTTCCAGGCGTTCAGCAGCCATTTCTTGCAGCCGGTTGATGGTAGGGTCCTCGTGGTAGACGTCATCTCCTACCTCGGCGCGGTACATAGCTTCACGCATAGCTGGTGTGGGTAGTGTGACGGTGTCGCTGCGCAAATCGATCATGGATTGGGTCTCCTTCTTTAATTATCGCAGATTATGATGTATTTAAGGCACCTATTCGAGGTTGTCAGTTTTACTGGCGCATGGGCTGCTGTATCCTCTTTGTAGCTAATGAAGATTTTATCTCAGTATCATACCACGACGCTGGGAAACAAATTCGATTGTATTTACCAGGTAAAAGAGCAATGAGTTGGTTGTATTGTTTAGGATAAGACAGCTTATTCTTGAAGATTAACGCTACCCACATAGGCACACTGGCTATACAGCGTACACCGATCGCACTCCGGTCTCTGCGCATGACATATCTGCCGTCCATGCCGGATAAGGCCCACATGCAGTGGATAAACCCACTCTGGTGGTGTGAACCTGGCGAAGACCTTATGAGCCTGGTCGGCATTCACTTTCGGTCCAATCAGCCCCAGGCGTTTGCTGACCCTATGGACGTGAGTATCAATCGGCATGACAGGTATATCCATATTAAACATCAGTACACACGCTGCCGTTTTTGGCCCAACGCCCGAAATGCTACGCAGATATTGCCAGGCCTCCTCCGGCGTCCTTTTGGTCAGTTCATTGTAAAGAAAGTCCGGGAGGGACTTCGTGCCTTCTTGCTCCTGCCGCTGTTCTGTTAACGTGTGCAGAGCATCTTGTATGCGAGGAGCTTTGATATTGGCAAGGCCACCTGAGCGAATGGCCTCCGCGACCTGGTAAGTAGGCGCATCGCGTACCTCTTCCCATGTGGGGAAAGTAGTGACCAGTTGTTGGTATGCGCGTTCCGAGTTGATGTCAGATGTGTGTTGCGAAAGGATGGTGCCTACTAAACCACCCAGTGGATCATAATCTGGTGCGTTTTTTGGCTCGCCGTAGGTGGCGATCAGCAAATCGAAAACACGTGCAAGGTGAATAGATGGCGTAATCGATGTAGTCATTCCCTGTTCCTGTCAAGTAGTTTAATCATGTGCAGATATTCTACCTTAGACACCAAACGAGGGCAACACTCTACTACTTATTGCTTGACTGCAGAGAGCAACATGATACTCCTCATAATAGAGAGACCATGGTTCGTACAAGGAACCATGGTCTCGGTTCAAGCTGGTGAGTGTACCGGTTACGGTACTCCGATACAATTAATGGGCCGTGGGTGGAGCAGTGAGCTTCTTTCCGGAAGTGGAACGGTACGTAGGCTCATTGGTACCCGCGGTGATTGGGCCGCCCGTGATGGCCAAAGAGGCCGTGTAGGTCGGCACATTGCAGATGACTCCTGGAGCGATGCAGGTGGAGCCTTTGGGTCCAGGGACAAGCGGCGCGTTGGCTACAACAAAGAACGGATTCGCATCAGCACTGCCTGGGACGATGGAAGTGGAGATGTAATCGCCGAACATGAATCCCTGGGTGGTGAGGGGTAGGAATTCCACATACATAGCTGGACTGATCCGCGTCCTCGAACTCCAACTGGCCCCTCCATTGGTCGAGGAGGCAAACCCGACCGTCAGCCGGCAGGTGAGGGGTTGGCAGTTGTACACCGGGTAATAGTAGAAGGTCAGCCCGATATGAGCAGAGCCATCGGCGGTTGACCGATCGACGGCGATGCCAGGGACGAAGTGATCGATCGTGCTGCCAATCGGATCAACGGGAATGCGCTTGACGCCTGAATAGTGGATACCATCTTTGGTAGTACTCAAGACGATATCGTTGTACTTGCAGCCTGGTTCAAAGCGGCAATCGGACCAAGCAACATAGATCTTGCCCGACCTGTCGACCTCGGCAGAGGGCAGAGGGAAATCAGCACGAATGCCTCCCTGTGGGACATGGCGGGGTGCTGGGGAGACTATAACGGTGGCGCTCCAGCTTTTGCCTCCATTGGTGGAGATGAAGGACTTGATATTAAAGGGCTGGGTCGCGTTCAACACGAAGCCAAGGATCGGCACCACCACTCTGCCACTGGGCAGAACGACGGGTTGTCCGCCAATGCCAAAATCATGGTTAGCCGTTTCTTTTGGTGGTCCCCAGGTCAGCCCGCCATCATGGGAGGTACTCATCAGGATACGATCCCCATCAGCCGGGTTGTCGAACTCGGTATAGCAGTTCCCGTAGAAAGGGCTGGTAGGACTATTGTCGCAGGCCGTCCAGTTCTTGTCGAAATTACCTTTAGCCACCGTGACGGGTAAACTCCAGTGCAATCCCCCATCAGTCGAACGGTTGACGAGCACATCGACCCTAGACGTATTCCCGCCGGGGAACAGCCCCAGGGAGGAGATGAGCCAGACGTTGTGCTTGGCATCGAAGGCCACCGAGGCGTCACTGGCACGGGGATACTTGCCTGGCGGTGTTGTATAGAGGGTTAACCCTGGCAGGGAACCATGGACGAAGCTATGGCCACCATCGGTGGAGGTGGCGAACCCAATGTCGGAGGCTCCACCGTCCCAGATGCGCCCCTGCTGCATGGCCGTTACGACGGTATTGCCAAAGGCAAAGCTATCCGGTTCGACTTCCGTCTGGTGCTGGCTGATCCTGTTGTGGAATGGATCAGTGCTGATCACGTGGATGCCCGCAATGGCGGCGTGGGAAGTCACTCCCCTTGAGGAGAC
>Ga0137365_10000922_pt1 | contig 21714 bp, 18 predicted proteins | sample SagtaG_9_FD_104799 | JGI IMG/M metagenome (GOLD analysis project Ga0137365, IMG submission 104799) | Vadose zone soil microbial communities from Sagehorn Ranch, Mendocino, California, USA - Sage1_L_40_16 metaG | ecosystem: Environmental > Terrestrial > Soil > Vadose zone | place: USA...
TAAAGGCTTCGTCGTGTATTCGAAGGATGATGCTCCTCTCAGTACGCACAGTACGCGGAAGAATCCATCACTCCACAACAAATATACTTCACACAATCTCGCGTACCACCTCAACACCGTTCAGTCGCATATGGTACAGGAAAACCAGGTGCATGAAATCTCCATCATGTGGCAGTGCACTAATCGCGTTAGCCGTTTCAACCGGCATATCGTAGGTCTGCACTGCATTCTCAGGCACAATCACACGCATCTTTAGATTGTGCGCGTTGGCATAAAGCCTCAGGTGCATGGCCATCTGATGCACACAGAGGTCAGTGCAATCGCCCACGATTACTACCGCACTAAAATGACGGCGAGCTTCCAACCATTCACCCAGACCTGTGCCATGAAACGCATTGAGTGAGTTCTTGGAAACGACCTGGTAGAGATTGGCAAACGGCAAATTTGCCAGTTCAGGAATAGTGTCGGCTTCGCTCGTACCTGCGTGACAGTGTGGCGGAAAATCAGCAAACTCCACAGCGTCAAGTGTATGGCAATCCTGTGCCAGCACAAATTCATGCACACCAACGCTATAGGCGCCTTCAAAACAGCCAACAACCGCAGGAATGATGTCCTTCACGCGCGGACTGGATAATACTCCTTCATAACAAAAGCCATTGATCATATCAACGCTGATCAGAGCCACGCGCCCCTGCTGCGCCTCAGCACGTAGATCGCTCCATGCAAGAGCCGGCAAGTTACGCTCCCAGTTAACTAGCGCGGAGAGAAAAGCTTTGGACCGCTCTACAAAATTTGATGGGATTGTTGAAATCGCCATTTTACACCTCCTATGCTCAAGTCAATCAAAAGCGCTTTTCTATAGTTTGCGTTCCGCAGCAGGATTAAAACGATACAGGCGAGCTGGACGATGGGTACCCTCCATCTTTTTAACTCCCGTATCCTCCAGAATGCCTGTCGATAAAATCTTTTTGCGGAAATTACGCTTATCCAATTTCCGATGCAATATAATTTCATAGACACGCTGCAACTCATGTAACGTAAACTGCTCGGGAAGGAGGCTAAATGCAATCGTTGTATATACCAGCTTGCCACGCAAACGATTCAGTGCATATTCCAATATCTTTGCATGATCAAACGCTAGTGGGGGCAGATCGTAAACTGAAAACCATCCCACATCAATCGCGTCATCAGCGGCTCTCACCTGCAAACGTTCACAGTCGAGTAAAGCAAAGTAGACCACTGTTATCACACGAGTTCTAGGGTCGCGTCCCGGATCACCAAAGGTATAGAGTTGCTCCAGGTACACATCTTGCACGCCCGTTTCTTCCCGGAGTTCGCGCTTAGCTGCCTCCTCTAGCGACTCGTCAATGTTCACAAAGCCGCCAGGAATAGCCCACATGCCCTCATATGGCCAGGAACGGCGCTTGACTAGCAAAACTTGCAGGTCCCGTTGCCGCAGGCTCATCATTACCACATCCACCGTCACCGATGGCCGTTCATACTTGTTCGCATCATAAGAATGCACCTTTGTCTCAGTCATCTGCCCTTTGTCATACATATCGCTTGCAGTTTCGTCCTGCACTTCCGTCTCTTCCATGCTATGCAACATATCTCTTTCCAAATCACTATATCCTTATACACTATACTTACCCCTATTTGCGGCAAACCACATGACACCAACATTATATCGTGATATACATAGTTCTTGATAGACCTTTTCTTTTTCTCCCTACTTCTCTTAACTTTTATAGGTTTTATAATCAGGATAGCAGTAGGTGCCGATTTATCGCGCACATCGCCGATTTATCGGCCTTTAGTAGCCTTCACGATACCCCGATGGAGTATTTAAACTTCATAAAAGCCCGGACCACTTTCGCGAAACATCTCTCAATAAGTGTATATTTGACACTACTATTGCATCCTGATGGCTTGTCAAGGCGAATCAAGCTGTCGATTATAAATTTATTAAAAATAAAAATAATAGATACTTGCCTTTCTAGTATATGTATGCTATACTTCAATGGATCAGGAGAAGTACCTACAAGAAACTTCCCTACATGGTCACTCTGACTAACAAGGGCGACCATCAAAATTCATCACCAAACATTTCGTAGAGGCTCCTGCACGGTCTTATGAACCTTGTGCTTTTGGTCGTGGAAAACTGGAGGTACAGAAATACCCTATGCCAATAATACAATCACGCGCAGTCCCTGCTATCCAGGCAATCGACCTGCGCCGGGTGTACAACACACGCAGTAGTAATCATCGAGGAGCCGCCGCTGCTATCACGCACAAAACAAGTATCACGGCTCTCGATGGCGTCAGCTTAACCATTGAGCGTGGAGAACTCTTTGGCCTGCTTGGGCGCAACGGTGCGGGTAAGACCACGCTGATCAAAATCTTGACGACACTGCTAGCCCCTACCGGCGGAAAAGCCTTCGTCAATGGCCTGGATGTAACCCGCAACGTCCTGCCAATTCGCCAGCGCATTGCTATGGTCAGCGGAGGCGAACAGTCTGGATATGGCGTACTGACAGTGCGTGAACAGCTCTGGATGTTTGCCCAGTTCTACGGTGTACCATCCCGCGAGGCACACAGGCGCATCGATGAACTCCTGGTAGCCTTCGATCTTAGCAATCAGGCCAGCCAAAAAATATACGCGCTTTCCACAGGTATGCGCCAGCGCATCAACCTCTGCCGTGCGCTGGTCTCAGACCCGGAGATCCTCTTCCTGGATGAGCCAACTGTCGGGCTGGATGTGGAGGCGGCGCGCTCAGTGCGCGAATACGTGCGTTCATGGATGCGCCAGAATCCAAACCGTACGGTCCTGTTGACTACGCACTATATGTTTGAGGCCGACGAACTCTGCAACCGTGTCGCAGTCATCAACCACGGCCGGATAGTTGTTCAGGGCACACCAAATGACCTGAAGCGCAACCTGGAAGAACACGTGCGTTTTCAGCTCGAGCTGGGAGAGGCAGCAGGGAAGAGTTCGGAGGATTCTTCAAGAGGAGAAGAAGGACACGAAGCGGCATGGATACCGGCTTTCATCGAACGTCTGCGTGCCATAGACGGTGTGGTTGAAGTACGCACAGAGACTCACATGGGCCGTACTGAACTCCAACTGTCCCTCAGCCGCGAGGACGTGATTGCACCCACTTTGGCAACACTGAACGAAACAGGAGGGCATGTCCTCACCCTGCGCCGCATCGAGCCAACCCTTGAAGAAGCCTTTGTGCGTCTCGTAGGAAACGCAGCCAGTGATGAATATAACGAGGAGGCTCACGCATGACCACTACCCGGGTCTATCCTATGTTTCAGCAAAAGCCGGTAGAGGGCCTGCGGCTGGGCCTCAAGACTATGCTCGGTCGAGCCTATCCGCGCCTCATTAGCGTCATTCGCGAGCCTGATTGGATACTCTACGAAATCATCCTACCTCTTCTGCGGGTAATCGCTTTCGTACTCGTCTACAAAGCTTTGAAAGCGCCTTTGCAATACGCAGGCTTTGTCATACTTGGAGGGGCCTTGATGGCTTTCTGGCTGAATGTGCTCTGGATGATGGCAGCCCAGCTTCACTGGGAACGCCTGTCCGGTAATCTCGAACTCTACCTGATGGCTCCTGCGTCAATGCTCTGGATTCTCGCAGGTATGGCGTTTGGCGGTATGCTCATTACACTGCTACGCGCGGCTGTCATCGTCGTCGTTGGATCGCTCATCTTCGGCGTAACCTACTCTATCGTATCCCTTCCCGGGCTGGTGCTTATCTTCGTGTTGACACTCGTGGCTCTCTATGGCCTCGGCTCCATGCTGGCAAGTCTCTACCTTCTTTACAATCGCGAGGTGTGGTCCATCCAGGAGATGATCCAGGAACCCATCGCGCTAATCACCGGCCTCTACTTCCCCATACGTGCCTTGGGTGGTTATGTAGGCCTGGCAGCCTCACTCATTCCGCTGACACTTGGTATGGATGCTATGCGCCAGTTGCTCTTTCCACACGGCTGGCCTTCGTTCCTTCCCATCGCCTGGGAGATCATAATCCTGCTGGTGCTTGTCGCGGTCTTCCTGGTAGGTGCTGCAAAGTCCTTCTCTTACATCGAACGCCGCGCGAAAATCGAAGGTCGCCTCACACTCAAGTGGCAATAGAGGAGAACAGGAACCATGTTTCAATCGACTTCAACAACGCCTTTCTCGATCAAGCAACGTATCGCCCGGACGCGCACCTGGCAGACCCTACGCACAGCCGCATGGCTTGAATGGCAATCACAAGGCAACTGGACCAATCCCTGGCTCTTCCTGCTCTATCTTGTCGTCAGGCCATTGACGGCAGCGCTGGTGCTGGTCTTCATGTACTGGGTCATTAGTGGCTATCGTTCGCACGGACCATTCTTCGGATTCCTGATTGTCGGCAGTGCTGCATGGAGTTTCGTAGACCAGGTCATGGCAGGGCTTCCCCGCGTTGTCCTGGATGACCGGGAACAGTACGCGATGCTCAAATATGTCTACATTGCGCCGCAATCATACATTACGTTTCTGGTCGGACGCAGTGCACCGCGCATGCTGGCAGGCTGTCTTTCCTTTTGCATTACGATGGGGTTCAGCATTGGCATACTTGGTATACCTGTTAACTTGCTGCATGTGAATTACCTGCTACTCTTGCTCGCGCTGATACTGGGTTTCGTAGCGATAACGGCGTTGGGCATCGCTCTGGCGGGCATATCGCTGGTACTAAAACACAATGCCTGGATTCTACCTGATGCAATGGCCGGAGCTTTTTATCTCATCGCAGGCACTATCTTCCCCATAGCTATCCTGCCTGGCTGGCTCGAGAAAATTGCACTGGTTATGCCCCTCACCTACTGGCTGGAGCTGATCCGCCGGGCGTTGCTCGGTGAAACAATTGGTGCAGTTTTCCCTGTCGTAAGCACACCTGCTATTTTGGGGCTACTGGTGCTTACAACATCACTGACCCTCATCGCTTGCATCGCCATCTTCCGCATCAGTGAGCACCTGGCACGCGAACGAGGGCAGATCGATCGCACAACAAACTATTGAACCTATTGCTCTTTGTGCTATACTGCTGATGCAAAACAAACATCCGTTCACATTTAGGGGGAGAGAGCGCCTACATGGGAGACGCAGGACCACAGCGCATCGGCCACTATGCTATCATCCGATTGCTTAACGAAAGTCCATTGAGCTACACTTACCTTGGCAAGGATGAGCAGCGTAAAAAAAGATACGTTATCCTCAAAGTCTTCACTATCCCTCTTACCACGAAAGCAGCACAGGAGGCCTTTCTTACTCACGCTAAACAACTCAAAAAACTCAAGCGAAGCAACATTACCGAAATACAGGATTTTGGCATTATTGCGCAACAAGGCAACCACCAGGACCTGGGATACCTTGTAATTGAATACATCGAAGACATTGCCATCCTCAAACAAGTTGCTGCTGGCAAGAGTTTTACCCCCAACGAAATCAAGCCATTTCTTTCCACTATCGCCGATACCCTGCAATATGCTCATGTCTCACATATTTTTCATGGTAACCTTCATCCCGGCAACATACTGCTTGGTGAGAAATTACGACTCACTGATTTCTCCCCTATGCCTCAGGAGCTGCTTCAATCATTTGACCATCTAGTTACGCCTGCCCTTCCTTATAAAGCTCCCGAACACTTGCGAGGTATGCCAACACACGCAAGCGACCAGTATTCCCTGGCCGTGATTGTCTACGAATGGCTGTGTGGACGTCGCCCCTACACAGCCGCAGAGCATGACGCATTACTTCATCAACAAGAACACGAGCCAATCCCCTCACCTCGCAGCTTAAATAGCAAGATTTCGCCAACTGTCGAGCAAGTGCTGCTGAAAGCACTTTCACCAGAATCAGCAGATCGATTCGAACACATGCTGAAGTTCTCTGACGCCTATCTACGCGCTCTGATGGGTTTTCCTTTAGACATGAAAAAAACCACTGCAGAAAGACAATCCATCCCGCCAATACTTGCTAGACCACCCCATCAATCTAACAAAACAGAAGAAATATCAATCGATGCTAACATCAATAATGCTCCTGATATTTCTACACCCACTGACAAAATTGAGGATGAGCTATCAATTACACTCTCTCCTTCTCCCGATACGACTATTGAGAAACAGATTGATACTGGCACAGTGAATACGACACCCACTTTAAACGAAAACGACCTTGAGGATCCAGAAGCGGATGAGTCAGAGAGAGTTGAGGATGAAAACGAGGATTCATCAAAAAAGTTGAGCAAAAGGCACCTACCGAAGAATCCACTTCACAATCAATTCTCTCACTTGCACCGCGTTGTTTCTACCGATCTCGGCCATGGCGGTATCCTCTCTGAACGCCTGCCGGGTTATGAAGAACGACAAGTGCAAATCGAAATGGCAACACTCGTGGCTCGCTCACTCACCGAAGAGCAACACGCCATCATCGAGGCCGCAACGGGGACTGGGAAATCGCTCGCTTACCTCCTTCCCATTGTAAGATCCGAAAAAGTAGCGATCATCAGCACAGCAAACAAAGCTCTCCAGGAGCAACTCTTTTACAAAGATATTCCTTTTGTGCAGGAACACGTTCAAGATTTTGACGCGGCTCTGGTCAAAGGTATGGGCAACTATATCTGCATTTATCGCATGGAAAAGGAACGCACTGAAACTCAACCCTTTCTCAAGAACCCTGATTTCACACGCCTGCTCAACATTGTCAATGAATTTGAGTTGAACATTACCGGCGATTTTGAAACGCTTGGATTCACACTCCCTAATGACATTCGTAGCAGAGTTAATGCAGATAGCGATCAATGTGCCTGGAGAGAATGCCCCTTTATTTCACAATGTTATGTGCGCCAGATGCGAGATAAAGCCGCACTTGCGCAGGTAATCGTGGTGAACCACACACTGCTATTGCTCGATGCCGTTATAGGTGGCTACCTACTCCCCAAACGCGATGTGATCGTGGTTGACGAAGCGCATCATCTGGAAGAGGAGGCTACCCACGCATTTACTGTGACCGTTAGTGAGTCGCGCATTTCTGCACTCCTGGCGCAAAACAGGCTCAAACAACATAGCCCTGCTGACCTGCAAGAAGAAGCGAAGGAAACCATGATGTTTGCCTGGGATAGACTGGCCCGGCTTACCCATACATCATACTTCAGAGGTAGAGTGACTTTACTAGAGCCATTGGAAGAGGGCTTGCATCTTGCCACTGTTATTTCCAAACTTGCGCAATCGCTGCGTATACAGCGCCCAGAATTTATGGAGGAGCCGGAAAATACCCTCTACGAAAAGTTGATTTCACGCACGGAAAAGCTGGCAGAGGATATACGCAAAGTTTTTTCAGTCGATCAGCGTGATGCAATCGTTTATTATGTTGAACAGGTAGTGAAGCCTGGACGCCGTGGATCGCAGTTAGAGATATCCGCTGCACCTTTAGATGTGAATACCTGGCTAAGAGAGCATTTGTTTAGCAAGTCGAACGTGATCTGTACCTCTGCAACACTGGCAACAGTTGGTCCCAATTCGATCGATCCAGAGGACAAAGGGCCAAACTTCGCGTATTTTCGACGTCGAGTCGGCCTCGATAATACGGAATACCCCGGCGTTCTGGAACGCATTTTGCCCCATACCTTCGACTACCAGAGCAATGCCATGCTCTACTTGCCACGCCACCTACCTGAACCTGTTTATGGACCAGATTCATATGACTATACGAACAAACTGGCACAAGAAATGATGCTCCTTGTCGAAGCTTCGCGGGGACGGGCTTTTCTACTCTTTTCCAGCAAGCGTATGCTTGACGCCGTTTACAACATTTTTTTAGATCGCCTGCCGACTTACCTGGAGTTTGACTTGTTACGCCAGGGAGACCTTAATCGTATTGAATTAGTGCGGCGGTTCCGCGAAAGCGAGGCTGCTGTTCTCTTCGGCCTGAAGAGCTTTTGGGAAGGGGTTGATATCGCTGGAGAGTCCCTATCGCTGGTCGTCATCGATAAGATGCCTTTTGACCCGCCTGATGATCCTGTCCACGAAGCGCGAGTCACCAGAATGAAAGCCAGCGGAGAAAATTGGTTCGGTAATTACGTTCTTCCCCAGGCAGTACTGAGACTGAAGCAGGGTCTGGGTCGTTTGCTTCGCACCCACGAAGATCGCGGCGTAATGGCAATTCTTGATACACGCCTGCATACCAAAAGCTATGGCAAACTTATTATCAATGCCCTGCCACCAGCCCGTAGAACAGATAATCTGAAAGATGTACAACGTTTCTTTGAAGACGACAACGATACACCATTCTAAGTTGAAACCTATACAATTCAACCAAAACACAGCAATTGACCGCTTTGCTATACTTATACCGATCATCGCTTCTTAATTAATAGGAGGGTTAAAAACATGTTCCAGTGGAACAACGCTAAGAGAAGGCTCCTGATCATAGCTCCTATAGTACTGGTGAGTAGTATTCTAGTTGCTGTATTCGCCTATCGAGCAGCTACTACAACCAATGTAAAACCACCAATGACAGCAACCACAACAGTTCAGACCCCAATAACTACGCCATCCATCGGTATCACACCGACTATAACATCAACCCCAAAGCCTACTCCAATACCTTTACGCTCGATACTTGGCGTGGAGAGCAATCTTTTAACGAAGTATTCTGACATCCCCTGGGTGCGTTACGGCTATCCAACCTGTGGTGTAAATACATTAAGTGGCGATGCATTGAAGACCTGGATAACAATCAGGCATAGTGAGGGAGTTCATGTACTCATCACAACCTGTCAGGTTAACGGCGCTTCTCTTTTGGATCCAAAACCAATTCAAGATATTGTTGAGAGCGGAGCCGATGCTGTACAATGTGGAAATGAGCAGATCAAGTATGATCCCGGGCATACTTCCTACGTCCCACCACTACAGTTTGCCAGGTACTTTGATCTCTGTGAGCATATCGTACATGCCGTACGCCCCAATACACCTGTTCTTCTTGGCTCGCTTGATCCTAAGGTTGGTGGTGTCGACTTTCAGGGTTTGGCAAACCAGGTAAACTACCTGAACGCAATGCAGGCTGCGATGAATAGCTCTGTACATCCGGGAGGTCACTGGAGCTGGCGTTCACAAACACTGGGTCTAATTGATAGTTGGCATAACGGCTATCCGAACCCCTATACGAATAGCCTTAATGGATTATTGCTTTTCTGGGCACAGCAATTTAATGTCGACCTGAAAAGCGGTGCGTTAGGAAAACATATCTGGGTGGTAGAAGGCACCAGTTGCTACATAGGTTGTGGGATCAATCCTTACAGTCCCTATCAAGTGGCAGTTTCCCATATTCTGACGCTTATCACTGATGTCCAGACCACAATGCACTATCAAGTTCCTTTCTTTTATTTTAGTGGCAGGGATTTCTTCAACACTGTTGGGGGTAGTACTGCCCCATTTGGTGTTGACAATTTAGATGGACATCCTAAGCCACTCCGTCAGGACCTTTCAATGGGGGCGCGTTCCCTTACAATGTCCTGCGCTAACGGACATGTTACTGTAATCGATCAAGAGCGATTGTTGGCCAGACTCTACGCAGGATGCCAGCTTCCAAGTAACTATATCAGCATATTGACGAGTTAAGCATAAAAACCGATTGACGCATTTCCCAAACCTGTTATACTAGTAGGTGCATTCCGACAAATGACAGACAATGTCCGTTTTTCAGTAAGAGCAATCTTCCAGGATTGCCTCAGATAACAGGGGAGATCGCGCATGAGCAAAATTAAGATGCGTTGCACCACCTGCGGCAAGTGGTTTCAGTCGGCAAATGCTAAAGAAGTAACTTGCCCCGATTGCGTGCAGAAGGCCAGAAAAGAGAAGGTGGCAGCTAAGACCGCGCCACCTTCTTCGATAAAATCAGGACAAGGAACGATGAGTTCCAAAAAACCATTACCCCCACCACCTAAACCAGCAACCAGTGGCACAAGCCATTGGATTGATACTGTCGAAGATATAAAGGTGAGCGAGCCTGAGCAGCCAAAACCAAAAATGCCTTCCTCCCCTGCTCCACGAGATATGAGAGGCGGAACTGCAACAGAAGGTGTTGGCGGCCGTGGCCCTGGCGGCTACCGTGAAGAGCATGGCCCCGGTACTTATCGCGAGGGATACAACCGAGGCCCTGGCGGCTACCGACCAGGTGGACCGGGTGTTTCTGGTGGTATGGGGCAACGCCCACGGCAACCAATGGAGAGTGGTTATGGTCGCGGGCCACGACCAGGTATGGGTGGTCAACCCCGTCCTGAACGCTATCAACCTGGCGGTAAAAAAGGAGGCAAACCCACAAAGGCCAAAGTGCCTAAGCCTCCAACTTCACCCAAACCTAAACGAGAGAAGATTCCGCCTCCTGCACCTTTTGTGCCAACACCTGAACAGATTACTCAGGTTGAGACTCGTTACCTGGAACTGGCAGTACCAGCCGAATTTGATGGGATTCGTACGCAGATTGCTCAAGAGATGGGCATTCCCAAGAAAGCCGTCAAGAAAATTGTCAAGGATTTGCGGGAACGTCAGAGCATTCCTAGCTGGTGGGAACTTCAAACATACAAGGGAAGCAGCGAAGAACTGGAGAAAATCAGGGCACTTTATCTTCCCTACCTGCCTCTTCCTCCCATCGGCGTGCATAAGACAATCTCCGAAGAGCTTTCGCTCAATCCTGGTGAGGTCTACCAGGCCATCAAAGCGATTCGCCTGGAAATGAATTTACCCCAGTATAACGATCCATCTCTGCATGGCCTGGAACCAATTACTGGCGACAAAAAGCTTCCTGCCATACCTGAACAGGAGCAAAAAGAATCTCAAGAAGAGAAAATCGAACCTTCTGTTGTGCCAGTAGAGGTAGAGACGTCAGGTAAAACTACAAATGTCGAGACGACAGCAGCAGAGGCCCAAACTGAACCTGCACAAGTTGATGTGACCGCAGCTGAGACGCCCGCTCAACCCGTAGAAGTTGCCCCATCATCAGTCGCCGATGATAGTACTAACCAGGAATAACACTTATAGTTTGAGGAAGTCGTATGGAGAACTGCCTGTTCTGTAAAATCGCAGCCAGCCAGATACCCAGTAAAATCGTCTATCAAGATCAGGATGTAGTGGCGTTTGCGGACATCAACCCGCAAGCGCCGCATCATGTCCTGCTTATTCCCCGCCGTCACATCGGCTCGATGTCCGATCTAACACTCGAGGATGGGCCTATACTTGCCAAACTCTTCACTACCGCACAGGAGTTGGCACATCAAATGGGCATTGATGAAAGTGGCTTTCGTTTTCTGACCAACGTTGGTCCTGACTCCGGGCAAAGCATCTTTCATTTGCATTTCCATCTGCTCGGAGGCCGCAGATTAGGCTGGCCACCGGGATAGAAATTGCAAGGGTTTTTCCATGCGAATTGCGATTGACTATACAGCGGCCATCCGGCAGGGGGCGGGAATTGGCAACTACGTGCGCAATTTAGTGGACGCCATGCTTGCACAGGACCCCAGGAACCAGTATACCTTGCTTACCAGTGGGCACCCTACACCCGGTCATCCTTTTCCTAAGGCAGACAACGTGCGGGGACGTAGTATCATCATTCCCGACCGTTATCTCAACATTCTCTGGTATCGCTGGCGACTGCCTCTCCACGCTACCCTTTTCACCGGCATGGTAGATATCTACCACGGCCCTGATTTTGTTCTACCGCCTATCAACGGCAAAGTACGTAAGGTCGTCACCGTTCACGATCTCGCCTTCTTAGAGCATCCCGAGTACGCTATACCTCAACTGGCAGCTTATCTCAACAAGGTCGTGCCAGAAGCAGTCGCTTCCGCCGATGTTGTTGCTACTGTTTCGCAAGCGACAAGCCAGACTCTGATAGAATACTTTAAGACACCTCGTGAGAAGATTACAATCATTCCCAACGGGATTCGTTCATACTTTCGACGCATCACCGATCCCATTTTATTAGCAGCAACACGGTATAAATTTGGCTTGAAACACCCACTTGTTCTGGGTGTTGGCACATTGGAACCACGCAAAAATCACCCAGGCCTGATTAAGGCTTTTCACAAAGCCCAGAGTGCAGCTACAAAGAAACAGCGACCCGCAATGCTCGCACTAGCAGGTGGCCCTGGCTGGCTCTATGACGAAACACAGCAACTTATAGCAAAGCTCAAGCTGGAGAACAAAGTTCGTTTTCTGGGACGTGTGACTGAACTCGAACTGATCACACTCTATAGTATGGCGGATGTGTTCGTTTTTCCTTCATTCTATGAAGGCTTCGGCGTGCCTCCAATTGAAGCTATGGCCTGCGGTGCACCTGTCATCACGTCGAATAGTTCATCCTTGCCGGAGGTCGTAGGAGATGCAGCATTATTGATCGATCCACACAATACAGGCGAACTCGCCAGGGCTATCCTACAAGTGCTTGAGAATGAACAACTCCGAGATGAGCTATGCCAAAAAGGCTATGCGCGAGCGCAACACTTCACCTGGCCTAAATCGGCAAGCAAGATGCTCTCGGTATATCAAAGGCTCTATAATGGAGTAATAAACTTTTCTGACGAGGTCCCTATAGCATGAAAATTGGCGTGAATACATATTTCTTCAAATTTCCGGCAAGTGGCAGCGGCCAATATCTTTTGCATCTGTTACAAGCATTGGCAGAGGTCGACCAGCAGAACCAGTATATCTTACTGGGCTTGCATCCTATGCCTGAAGAGATCGCAGCCCTCACCAGGTTTCCTCATGTGGTGACGCCTGTGCCCGCTTTCGCGAGTCGTAATGCGAGCATTGAAAATTTAATGTGGGAACAATTTACGGCTCCATCAGCCGCGCGTAAAGCCGGAGTCGATCTCCTCCACGTTCCTTATTTCGCACCTCCCTTTTTCCCACACACGCCAGGCGTTATCACCATTCATGATGTTATCCCGTTGCGCCTGCCGCAATACCGAACTGATCCCAAAATGAAAGCCTATTTGCAACTGATTACTCGTGCCGCTCGTAAAGCCACATTAATTATTACAATTTCACAACATGCCAAACACGATATGATTGATGCATTGAAATTACCTCCCGAACGCATTCGTGTGATCTACGAGGCAGCAGGAGACGAGTACCGTCCGATTTCAGACCCCACAGTCCTATCAGAGGTACGCACACGCTACAGGCTGAATGAACGCTATATCCTCTATCTAGGCGGACTTGACCAGCGTAAAAATGTACCACAACTGGTGCGAGCTTTCGCCCATCTCTACCGGCAATTGGATGCCCCCCATCTTCAATTATTGATCGCTGGCAATCCTGATAAGCAGAGCGGATCACTCTTCCCTGACCCTCGCCCGGTTGCGGCTGACCTGGGTATGACAGGCCAGATCGTCTACCGCTTTATTGAAGAGGAAGACAAACCTGCAATCTACAGCGGAGCGAGTGTCTTCGTCTTCCCATCTCTCTATGAGGGCTTCGGCCTGACGCCATTAGAGGCCATGGGCTGTGGCACGCCCGTTATCTGCTCAAATCGCACCTCGCTCCCAGAGGTAGTAGGAGATGCTGCTATTAGCATTGATCCAGATAACACACACGCAATGGTTGAAGCCATGCGCAGCGTTCTTACAAACAGCGAGTTGCAAGCCGATTTACGCGCGCGTTCACTGCAACGCGCCGCGCTATTCAACTGGCGCAAAACTGCGGCAGAGACCGTGACAGCCTACGAAGAAGCGTATATACGGAGCAAGAAAAAATAAGATGCGTGTATTAATGATCTCGAAGACCTTCGTTGCGAGTACCTCACAGCGCAAGCTTGAAGAACTGGCGAAATGTCCTGGTATCGAACTAACACTTATGACGCCGGCATACTGGCAAAGCGACGATGGTAGCAAGCAAGTTCTCGAACCACTTTATACAAATGGCTATCGCATGATTGTTACACCTATGGTCTTCAATGGGCATTTTCATATCTATTACTATCCTCAACTGAAAAAGATCATTCGTAAAGTGCGACCCGACATTTTGCACATTGACGAAGAAGCCTACAATTTCGCAACGTTCCAGGCCATGCGTCTGGCTCGTCATCAGAGGATACCCGCGCTCTTCGTCGCCTGGCAAAATATCTATCGCAACTATCCTCCCCCATTTCGCCAGTTAGAACTGTACAATTATCGCCACGCCCATCTTGCCCTGGCCGGTAATCTCGATGTGGCTGAAGTATTAAAACGCAAAGGGTTCAATGGTCCAATCCGCATTCTCCCACTCAGCGTTGACCCAAACATCTACCAGCGAAGTGAACCTCGTGCGCCACGAGGCACTGACGGGCCTTTCACCATTGGCTATGTCGGGCGACTGGTCGAGCCAAAGGGCTTGACACTGCTGGTAGAAGTCCTGCCAGACTTACCTGAGTACTGCCGTGTCGTTTTCATTGGGCATGGCCCAATGAAGAGCGAACTGGAAGCTCTGTCAACTCATCTGGGGGTAGCCAATCGTGTTACCTTCAAGAATGCAGTATCCCCGCAAGATGTCCCACGCGAATTGCAGCAAATGGACGTTTTTGTGCTACCATCATTGACCCGTCCAAACTGGATGGAGCAATTTGGCCGTGTGCTGATCGAGGCGATGGCCTGCGAGACACCCGTAATCGGCTCCAGTTCTGGCGAAATTCCACGCGTAATTGATGATGCTGGTCTGATCTTCCCCGAAGGTAACGTCCACGAGTTAAGAGCACGTATCCGCCAATTGTTAGACGATCAAGAACTCTACTCTCACCTGGCGACGAAGGGAAGGCAGCGCGTACTAGAGCACTATACACAGGAGCGCATCGCCCAGCAGATCTATCAAGCATATCAGGAAATGATAGACAAGTAGAAAGGGACAGAAGTACAGAAACAATATATCGTCCATGTCTAACTTGACAACGAGGTATTACATATCTATATATAGCTGGAATAGGGATTTCGATAAAATTGACGGAATCACCCGATTAGAACCAACTTAATCAGTAATTCCAACGAATTTCTAATCAACTTCCTGCATCCAACCATCTTGGTAAATCCACCACCGAAGGCAGTATTGCATCGGGATGAATCCGTTCTAAAAGCGCCGATTGAGCACTATGTTTGCCTGTGCAAACCAGGACACCGCGTAAACCAGCCTCCTGTGCTCCGCCGACATCGTTCTCGATATCGTCACCAACCATGACCACCTCCTTATATCGTTTTCTTACTGTTTCCCCATATCACAATTGATTGCCTACCGATGTCAGAATATCATACGTAAAAAATTTTGCCTCTAGGAGAGTCTACCCATACAATGACCCTATCGTTACCTCACACGTTTCTTCATTATATTGAGCGCGCTACATTATTAACATCTCGTAGGGGCGGGGGTTGCGCGGTGTAGGGTGGGGACGCTTGCGTCGCCCTTTGCCGCGTAAAAGCACGTGCAAAAGAATCCTTCATGCATGTGATTTGTGGGGACGCTTGCGTCGCCCTTTGCCGCGCAAGAGCACGTGCAAAAGAATCCTTCGTGCATATGATTTGTGGGGACGCTTGCGTCCCCCTTTGCCGCGGGCAACATCTCATAGGAATGGGAATGCCCTTTATTGGAGCATCAAATTAGCACGAGATTGGACATAGTTGAATAATCATGACTAAAGATTAATAGCAATGACATTCACTGCTGAATGATGTATAATAGCCGCGAGTAGTAGCCTTTCAGGAGGAGTCAATTGCATGAGTGGTGACATGGTCGGTCGTGTCATCAAAGGGCGTTATAAACTCATTGATGAGCTGGGACGGGGCAGTTTTGCAACCGTCTATATTGCGCGCGACATGAAAAACAATCGCATCTACGCCGTGAAGATCATGCATAATGAATTCTCGGATGATGGGGAGTTATTGGCACGTTTTCAACGCGAGGCACATATCCTCTCGCAATTCAGTGATCACCATATTGTACGCATTTTTGATTATGGGGACGAGATTGATATCCACTACATTGTGATGGACTACATCGACGGCCAGAACTTGAAGTACCATACCTTGACACATGGGCCTATGGATGCGTCTCGCGCTCTGGAGTACGCCAGGCAAATCGCAGAGGGGTTGGAAACAGCCTACAAGCACGGGGTTGTCCATCGTGATATCAAGCCTCAAAATATCGTCATCAATAGTAAGGACGTAGTGAAAATCACTGATTTTGGTTTAGCGCGCAGCCGGGAAACTGTGACACTTACACAATCCAATGTCTTTATGGGTACTGCTTACTACATTCCACCAGAACAAGCAGAAAGTGGGCGTTCAGCCGATACTCGTTCTGACCTTTACTCCGTTGCAGCCGTTTTATTCGAGATGCTCACGGGTCGTCCTCCATTTGAGGGGGAAACTGCTGTAGATATTGTAATAAAGCACATGAACGAAAAAGTTCCATCGATCTGCCGTATTCGATCCGACTTGCCACCTGAAACGGATCAGTTCATGCAAAAGGCAATGGCGAAATCTCCGGCAGACCGTTATAACACCCCGCGAGAGTTCATTTCTGCAATCGAGCAAGTGCAACAACGCATTCAGGCTATGCAACCTGATCGTCGTGAACCTGCTGAATACAACCAGGTCGCGCACATTGGATATGAATCGCAACAAATACATGATATGCGAGGAGCTCAACCAGTAGGGATACAGGAACCTGGGCGTCAGAGTGCAATTGCTGACGAAGCATTGGTAACACCGCCCACAAATACACAAAAGCAGGCCCGTTTCTACGTTCTTGCGAGTAACCAGTATATTGAATTAAAAGGAGAGTTGATGGTAGTTGGGCGTCAGGATCCAGTGCTCGGTATTTTCCCAGAGATCACTCTGGCGGATAAAACTGTTGGGCGACGCCATGCCTATGTGCGTAACCAGCACGGACAATATACCGTCGAAGACCTCAGTGCCCTGAATAAAACTAGATTAAATGGTGTAATCTTAACGCCGCATGAAGAGCGTACTCTCAAAGATGGCGATATTCTACGTTTTGGCAGCGTTGAGGTACGTTTTGAATTGCGATAGATGCAATTGTAGGGGTGCGACATTCCGCGCCCACAGCATGAGCGGGCGCAACTACTACCAGCATTTGCGCTCCTACAATGGAGAGAGGTGAACGACATGAGAGAGATTCTCAGATTTGCAGGTAATGTTATTGTCGCAGACACAGCACAACCGTTTTACAAAAATTGGTATATCATCGCGGGTGCTGCTCTAGTAGTAGCAGTGATTATTATTGTCGCAGCGCTACTACTCTTCCGCAGTAGCGGAAAGAAGAAAAAGGCGAATGCCGCTGGAGCTTCAGATTGGCAGCGTCAGGGACAACAAGCGCCACCATCAGGATGGAATCAACAAGGAACACCTATGTCTGCGGCAAATCCTTGGGGGCAACAAGGCCAACAAGCCAATCCATGGGCTACTCAGCAGCAACAAGGGGGCTGGGATACGCAAAATCCCGCGCAACAGGCTGCCGGTTGGGGCGCACAGAGCCAGGCTCCTCAACCACAAACTCCAGGCTGGGGGCAGCAACAAGCTGGCGGTTGGGGTACACAAGGTCCTGCTCCTCAACAACCTGCCTGGGACATGCAAAGTCCTGCACAACAGCAAGCTGGCGGTTGGGGCACACAAAGTCCTGCTCCTCAACAACCTGCAACATGGGGTAGTCAAGGTTCAGGCAGTATAGGGGGACAGCAACCATGGGATGCACCCGCATCACCAGACCCGTGGGCCCAGCAGCAACAAGCAGCATCACCATGGAGCCAGCAGAGTAATCAGCCTCCTGCTCCTACAAATTATGGAAGTGGCTCAGGTCAATCCTGGGCGCAACCAGCGCAAGTCGCCGATCAATGGAGTCAGCCTGCCCAGCCTGCCCAGCAAGGGCAACAAGGTAGCTGGTCTCAGGGCATCCAACAACCACCTACTGCAACCCCTCCAGGTGGCAATGCTCCATGGCAGCAATCAGGACAGGGACAGCAAGGCTTTGGCTCCACCCCGTTTGAAAGTCCCGATAGTGACAGGACAATGCTACGCAGCACTAGCAGCCCTCAAGGCATTGGTATCGTGCGCATCGAAGAGGGCAAAGAGCCTGGGCGTGTGTATGAGGTACGCAAAGAATCTCTCAGCATCGGGCGTAGCAGGGAAAGTGATATCTTTCTCGAAGACCTGGCAGTCTCAAGACTCCATGCTTCCATTGTCAGCGTCGGAAATAACAATTATGCACTTAGAGACGAGGGAAGCGCGAATGGCACCAAAGTCAATGGGCAGCCAGTGAACAAGTACCAGCCCTATCCTTTACAGGAAGGTGATAAAATCCAGCTTGGCCAAACGGTTTTGGTGTTTGCCAGGCGTTGACCTCACTGTAGGGGTACACATACCAGGTTATGCAACAAGACCCCCTTATTGGTACTATTCTTGGTAAATATAAAATTCTGGCTCCCCTTGGCCAGGGAGGGATGGCCCGAGTGTACAGGGCACACCAGGAGAACCTTGACCGCGAGGTTGCGGTCAAGGTTCTTCCACCCTGGTATGCTGCAGACCGCAACTTTGTCGCGCGTTTCAACCTGGAGGCTCGGTTGATCGCTCGTCTTTCCCATCCTAATATTGTCACAATCCACGATTTCAGCGAGCAGGATGGCCATCTCTACATTGTAATGCAGTTGGTCGATGGTGGCACGCTGAAACACCTCCTGGATACCCAGAGAGACTCAGCAAGTAGAGGGAATCAGAACAGCCAGGACGGAACAGGTACGATGGATATGGTAGAGGCTAGCCACATTTTTCAGCAACTCGCCAGCGCACTGGCATATGCACATGAAAAAGGTATTATCCACCGGGATATCAAACCTGTCAACGTCTTGATGGATCGCACAAAGCGTCCTATTCTTTCTGACTTCGGCATTGCAAAGGCGCTTGCAGGCACCAACGATTTGACCCGTCCAGGAGCAGGTGTTGGCACTCCTGAATATATGTCACCTGAACAATGTAAAGGAGAGCACGTGGACCAACGAGCGGATATCTACGCCCTTGGCATTATGTTGTATGAGACATTGACCGGGAGAACGCCGTTCATTGGAGATAACTACCCTGCCATTGCCCATAGCCATATATACGAGGAACCACCAGACCCACGCATCTTTAACCCTCGGCTTCCTTTATCTGTACGAGATGTTATTCTCACTGCACTCCAAAAAACCCCTGAGTATCGTTATCAAAAAGCCAATGATATGGCTATGGCACTTGAACATGCGCTTCAGACACCTGATAGAGGAAGCGTTCACCCTGGATCAACACTCAGGCCTGCCTCTATTGTTCGCGCTCCTACATCACCACTATACTTATGCCCCAAATGTGAACGCCCAAATAAACCGGATATTTATTTCTGTACTCGCTGTGGCTCTCTGCTCAATCCCTGCCCCAATTGTCGCACCAGGAACAAGGCTAGAGATCGTTACTGCATCAAGTGTGGGTACACGCTGAAAGCACAATAAAAACCCGGCAAGATATCTTTGATATCAGGGTTGCAATGGACTTCGTGCCAGGGAGAAATGCACTTCAGCACATGTGCGAGGGGGCTTTTCATAAGTGCGTCGTAACATAAACTGCCCTCCTATATCGCCCATGAGATTTCGAATAAGCGAGAGACCCAATCCTTCACTGCTGTCTTCCTCGAATAGCTCAGGTGGACCATTACCTGTATCTAGAACCTTGACGATGACCATGCCATCCTCTTCTCGTCCGCATATAGTAACGATTCCCTCAGCCTTTCCCGTCATTCCATGTTTAATAGCATTCGATACCATCTCATTGAGTACCAGCGCCAGAATGGCTACTGCACGCGAAGGAATAACGATGCTACAGGGTTCGACTTCAAACGTGATGTGCGACTCTGGCGGTCGCAAATTCGCATTGGCAACTCCTACAATCTTGCGTGCAATATCATCGACTCGCGCTTCGCTCACATCTTCATGTGAAAGCAGGTCGTGTGTAGCCGCCAATCCTTGCACACGGTTCACACTCTCAGCCAGAATGTGTCGTACTTCCGGGGACCTCGTGCGCCTGCGTTGTAAAGATAAAATACTTGCAACAGTGGCAAGATTGTTCTTCACACGATGATGAAGCTCGCGCAGTAAGACGGACTTGAGTTCAAGCCCACGGCGCGCCTCCTCATATAAACGAGCATTATCGATTGCAATCGCTGCCTCGTTTGCAAATGTTATGACGAGCTGCATTTGTTCTGGACTTAACTGGTGGCGATGACTGCTGTAAATGCAAATACAGCCCAGGATGTTACGTTTCACCTCTAGTGGTACGCACAAAACAGAATGAATTTCAGACGAAATCATTGGATCTTGACGGAGAAAACACCCTTTATCTTCGTGTAAACAGTCAACAGCCATGATTGGCCGACCGGCTTCTACCGAGCGCCCCGCGCAACATTGACCAACAGGTACCTGAACTCCATGGACATCAGCGTCATTAAGTCCATAATGAGCCACAATATGAAGGCCATGTTCTTCACCATCCAACTCGAAAATACATGAGCGTTCAGCTCCACTGAGCTGGACAGCCTGGGTAGTGATAATCTGTAGGACACGATCCAGTTCAAGAGTCGAGGTAATTATTCCAGTGACACGATGGATGGTGGAGAGCTCATGCACTTTGCGTCGCAACTGCTCATCGGTCTGCTCATAAAGTCTCCCGTTTTCACTATTAATGGCGATAATACCTGCGACTACCTCAACAAAATCCATTTCCTCGGTGGTAAAGTCTCGCGGTTCGAGCGACTGGACGCTGACGACGCCCATCAGGCGTTCTACAGTACCGAAGAAAATAATCGGCACAGATAGCAGACCACGATACTCATGACCACAGACACGCGCTTCAACAGCAAAATTTGCATCTGCGAGAGCATCCTGTACGATCAGAGGGCGACCTTTGTCAGCTACCCAGCCACTATACCCCTCACCAAGGTGCAGCATATAGTGCATTCCGCCCAAAGGACGAGGGCCATTTGTAGCACGTAGGGTAAGAGTTCGCTGCAATTCGTCATAGTAGAAGATTGAACAGTAATCAGACCTCAACTCCTCTGCTACCTTACTGGCTGTGATTTCGAGCGTCTGATTCAGGTCCATAGTAGAATTACTGATACTGTTAATACGCTGTAATACCTGGAGACGATATTTGAGATGTTGCTTCATTTGCTGGCGCTCAAGTAAGACTTGATCAATCACTGCCTGGTATCCCCTGGTTAGAGCTGAAAGACAGAGAGATTGCAGTTGATACAGGCGTGATGTGGCTTCTATCAAAAGTTGGGGACTTCTTTCCACACCATTGAAAAGTTCGGTACACTCACGAGCAAGCGCGTCAATGTAAGATTGCAGACCATGGATACGCGCCTCTATCTTACCGCCTTGCTCAGCAAGAGCGCGACCAGACTGTTCAAAACGTGCGATGAAGGCTGGCCGATCATTACTTATGAAAGCATTGAGAAGTAACCAGGCATCGCTCCCTTCTTCTGGACCGGAAAGTTCCCCTGAAGCTTGTTGTAAAGAGACTTGCAATCTGACAATATGTTGTGCCAGTATCTTCTCAACCTGCTCCACATTACTGCTGTGTATCACAATATTTTCCTACATGCTCCCTACAGGTAAATA
>Ga0137365_10000923_pt1 | contig 21712 bp, 16 predicted proteins | sample SagtaG_9_FD_104799 | JGI IMG/M metagenome (GOLD analysis project Ga0137365, IMG submission 104799) | Vadose zone soil microbial communities from Sagehorn Ranch, Mendocino, California, USA - Sage1_L_40_16 metaG | ecosystem: Environmental > Terrestrial > Soil > Vadose zone | place: USA...
AAATTTTGAAAGAGAAGAGTTATCGCAGTGGCAGATGAGGCTAGTTCTCTAGTTAGCTCAAGCCGCCGTCCCCGGCGGCGGAAATGAGGCTTGAGCAACGTCATTCATAACAGAATCAATGGTTGGCTGCGCGCGAAGCGGAATTTGTCACTCTTTTGTCTTATTCATCATGTTGAAATCGAGGATATAATCCTCAATCCAAGAGGATACACAGGATGTTGTCTCCAATCAAGCTATCTTCCGAACGTAAAACCATCGCTGTGTTCGCATCACAAGTAGGACGCGCCTGGGGTGCGGAATTTACCGCGGGCATCAACGATGCTGCTGAAGAGCATAACGTCAACCTTGTACATTTCATTGGGGGAAAGCTCACGAAAATTGCTTCGCCCGATCAAAACAAATCTTCTTATGGCTTATATGACCTTGCCAAACCTGACCAATTTGATGGCTTGTTATTAACTGCAGATGTTGCTTATGGGACAAGTCCTGAAGAACTTAAAACATTCTCCGATTTTTATAAGGGAATACCAATTGTCACTCAATCGGTAGATTTAAATGGCGCTTCGATGTTTATTCCCGATAACATGGAGGGAATGCGCGCGGCAGTACGCCATCTCATAGAAGAGCATGGTTATAAACGGATCGCCTTTATTCGCGGTATCAATGGGCAAATCGATGCTGAACAGCGTTTTCAAGCCTATCAAGACGAGTTGACGGCACACAATCTGCGTTTCGACGAAGATTTTGTTGTAGAAGGCGACTACACACCCGAAAGTGGCAGAGCTGCAATCCGCATTTTGCTAGATGAGCGCAGACTCCGTTTTCAGGCAGTGGTCGCGGCAAATGACAGTATGGCATTCGGCGCGTTGGAAGCGCTTCAACAGCGCAACGTTCGCGTCCCAGATGATGTAGCTGTGACCGGTTTCGATGATTTGCGCGAAGCCCAAGCGACCGGTGTTCCGCTTACTACCGTGCGTCAATCTTTTTACACGGCTGGCAAGCACGCGTTGGAAGCATTACTCAAACGCGCTAATGGGGATACAGTTCCACAAGTGATGGTCACACCTACTCAATTGCTCATCCGCTGGTCATGCGGATGTCTGCCGGAGAATGTCCGCCAGGCGGCAGTTGCACCTCGCGATGTAGCAAAGACAGGCAGGCTAGAGAATAAACGCGAAGCAGCATTGCGCGCCTTGCTGAATGCAGCAGGCGTTACTGAGCGGGATACGGCGCTTCTACAATTCAGGGATGCATTTGGTCGCGCGTGGGACGGTTTCTTGCTGACGTTGAATAGCAAGTCTTCCAGCGATGATTTTCTGAAGACGATCAATGCCATGATCGAATTGATGCAAAAACAAGGATTAGTTCCAGCCATTTGGCATAACGTGATCTCTATGATGCGTCGCTATGCATTGGGTGGAATCACAAGCTATACCACCATGTTGCAGGCCGAGAACTTATTCCAGCAAGCACGCTTGCTGGCTGGTGAACTTTCACAACGTTCACAAGCCTATCGCAGACTGGTGCTTGAACAACAGGAAAACCTTTTGCATGGATTCAGCTTCTCAATGGCACCCGCCATGACCATGGAGGAGATTGGCGCTGCTATTTCAGAACATTTCCCAGCCATGGGCATCGAACGCTGGTATGTAATGTTCTATAGCGATGTTAGCGCGCCCCAGTCTATTTCTGCGCCGTTGCCCAAGAATTTCAACTTATTATTTCAGTATGAATCCTCGCAGTTCGAGATTCCGCAAAAACACTCAGCCATTGGGACAGGACAACTTATTCCTCGCGGGAAAACACCCGAAGATCATCGTTATACGGCCGTAGTGATGCCACTCTCCTTGGCACGCAACCACTTTGGATTCATGTGGGTGGAGATGGGGCCACGCGATTGGGAAATCTATGTCCGCGTACGTAATCTGGTGAGCAGCGCGCTATTGCGAGTAATGCTCGTACAACAAAAGGAACAAGCACAAAAGGAAGTAGAACGCCTGCTTGGAGAGGCACGTGAACGCGCGACCGAGTTGGCACTTGCAAAGGAATTCGCGGAGAGAACAGCCGCAGAGAACGCAAAACTTTATTCCAGTGAGCAGACTCGGCGCCGGGCGGCAGAAGTGCTAACCAAGACAGCACGTCAACTTTCTTCACTCGGGACAGTTTCAGAGGTTCCCCAACAAATCGTGGCACAGTTATCGCAAGTAGTGCCAAATGACCACTGTGCATTATTCCTTGAGGATGTAAATGGAATCCCGCGCTTGTTTGCACATACTGGCTTTCCAGAAGACGCGCCAATCGAAAACTTGGCTTATACCATACGAAACACAAACGTTTACTACATCGTTGCTCGCCAACCTGAGCCACTAGTGATCAACGATGTAAAAAACATGCAAGGCTGGAAACAACCTGAATGGCTGCCGGAAAACCGCGCTTGGTTGGGCATTCCACTTTATTCCAAAAATAAAGTGATGGGCATGCTCACCCTCAGCCGCAACGCGCCCGCATCCTTTAATCAGGATGAGGTGCTGCTTGCAAACACATTCGCTATCCAAGCTTCTATAGCGTTGGAGAACGCACGCCTTTATGATGACTTGAATCGTTTCAATCAAATGATGGAACGCATGGTGGAGCAGCGCGTAGAGGAACTTAACAGCGCTTACCAAACATTGGAGAAACTGGATAAGAACAAGAGCGATTTCATTCAGGTCGCTGCTCATGAATTGCGCACGCCGCTCACCGTGATCAAAGGCTACATGGGAATGATTAAGTCAGCACCCGCCATACAGCAGGATTCATCCATGACGCAGATAATGGAGGGTGTTATCCAGGGCACAAACCGCCTGCATCAAGTTGTCAACAGTATGTTAGATGTCGCGCGGCTCGAAAATCAAGTCCTGGCTCCCCATCTCGAAACTGTGATTCTGGGTCCGATACTGCGCCTGATCCGAAAAGAATACGTGGAAGAATTGCAGGCGCGTCAGATCAATCTTGAACTTGATCCCGATATCAATTCCGCGCCTCCCCTGCTGGCTGATTCTGAACTCTTGAAAAAGGCGCTTGAAAACGTCATTGTCAATGCCATCAAATACACGCCTGATGGCGGTTCCATTTTTGTCAATGTCCGCGCTATTAATGTGGATGGACGCGGGGAATTTTGTGAGATCCGCATTCGCGATACCGGCATTGGTATTGACCCTGCTAATCATACTATCGTCTTTGAAAAGCTCTATCAACTTGGCAAAGTAGAGCTTCACTCCTCGGGCCGCACCAAATTCAAAGGCGGTGGACCGGGCCTCGGCTTAGCAATTGCAGCAGGCATTGTCAAATCTCATAAAGGTAAGATCTGGGTCGAAAGCCCCGGCTACGATGAAGAGAAATTACCCGGCAGCACATTTATCCTCCAACTACCGGTGGCAAAAAAGTAGGGCGGGATGACACATCGTACTCGAGGGGTATCCCGCCTTACCAAAACTTCCGAGGTCAGGCCCGCCACGCTTTAGCGTTTGGCCTTTGGCGCTTCGGAAGTTTTTATTACAATGTCTCTCAATTCTCTGTACGGATCACCTTACTGTTCTTATCAAAATAATTCCTAAGTTGAATCCGTAAAGGCGTGAGCAAACCAATATGCGCCAGCATGAGATATGCAAAAGCTGCCATTAAAAGAAAGAATAACAAATCCGCCCATAGATAATATGGATTACCAGCAGCAAAAACATAGCGAAAGACGATCAGGCCCAGTTGGATCATGCTGATCACAAGCAATGGAATCGAAAGGGGTCTTAAATCATGATCTTCAATGATTAAATGGAGCCCGACCATTGCTCCAAGCCCAGCCGCAACGATCATTAGGTAAGCCAAATAATGTGGCAGGTCATAATTTTGATTATATAGCCTTTGTAAGATCAACACATACAATGCACACACGCCGATCAAACAACCCCATATAAGAAAATTGATAATAAACGGCAAGACCAAATTTCCATAGACACGTATTGCCACCATCGCTGTCACCCATCCAACAACATATGCCAGCCCGACAACCAACACCTTCGTGCTTAAGCCATTGAGGGAGTTCATCAGACCAGCACCAAAAATATCCAAGACCAATTTTGAGCCACCGAGTAAAGCAAAACTCAACCCACCAATACTTGCCAAAAGCATCAGGAGACTCAACATTCCCCGCTGGGAAAGTCTATTTCCATATCTTGATTGCATAGATGACGGCCCTCGCGGCGTGGTGTTTGGAGAACTCATAGTACCTCCTGCCCAATTGTGATAAATAATACTCAGTCAACAGAACTGGATTGATATTATACCCATAAGACTCGTTTTCGCTGCTTGGAGTTCCCTCTACCTTCCCAAATGGATTAAGACCCGCCTTTATGAGACCTGACAGGTCTTCACACTTCCACACGGGAAATGCTTAGCGTAGCAGAGACCTGTCAGGTCTTTCCTAGCTACCGCGCCAGCCGCAAATAGACTGCCCCACGCGCATCCAAGTAAATTGCCTCAGGTGTTTGAACAATGCGCAAGACTACATTTTCACATGTCGAACAGCGCAGGATGATGCCCGGTCCCTGTGTGAAAGCTAACAACTCGCCAATTTCGCCTTCATTGCCACAGTTGGCACATTCCGTAGGCGAGGCAGTCATTTCGACTCCGAAGATTTCTTGCAGTAACCCCGCGGTGGCATTTGCATCCAGCATAAGCTCACGGTTGATATCTGTCGTCTCTTCCATCCTCAGCCTCCCGTCGGACCAAAGCGTTCGGTGCGAATTTGGTCTGACTTAATTCCAATTTTGACTAATGCATTCGCGACCGACTCAACCAGCAGAGTCGGGCCGCAGATAAATACTTGAACTGATTTGCCCAACGGCTGAGCAACTTCCTTCAACATTTCCGGGTCAATGCGCCGCGCATAACCTTTCCAGTCTGGTGGCTGGGAGCGCGTCAAGGTGTGAAAGACTTGCACTCCATGGTTTGCAGCGCGCAATTTTTCCAATTCGTTGTAATAGATAATATCTTCAAAACCGCGTGAGCTGTAAAGCAGACTCGTCGGGTTCTTCGCCTCGGCCGCGGCGCGATGACGAATCATAGACATCAGCGGCACAACGCCCGATCCACCTGCAATCAATAACAAAGGTTCATCCATCATTGCTTCCCAGACAAAATAGCCACCAATCGGTCCGCGCGCTTCGATGCGGTCGCTAGGTACAAGCAGATCATGCATATAAGTTGAGACCTCACCATCGTTGATGCGTTCAACGGTGATATCCACTTCCCCTTCACGCTCAGGTTCAGACGCAATCGAATAACTGCGTTGCGCCTGATAGCCATCTTCCGCGGTCAGGCGGATATCATAATGCTGTCCCGCACGATGACGCATCCATTTGGGAAGCATCAGCGTGAATGACTTCACTTTAGCGGTTTCAAGCTTGATGTCTTTGATTGACGCGATTTGCCATTCAAGAGTTTGTTTCATAGAAAACCTTTTTAACCACAAAGGGCACGACGGAACACAAAGGGAAAAGAAAATCTGTGATAATCCGTGGCAGCCGTGTACGAATAATCAATCATTCCAATACCTCTGCTCTTTCCACGGATCGCCGTGGTTATTGTAGCCAAGAGCTTCCCAGAAGCCGGGCTTGTCCTTTTCCATGAGGCGAATACCACGCACCCATTTGGCACTCTTCCAAAAATACAGGTGCGGCACAACCATGCGCGCGGGACCGCCATGCTCAGGAGCAAGCGGTTTGTCATCATATTGTAGGGCTATGAAGGATTGACCATTGATGACGTCAGTGAGAGGTATATTGGTAGTATAGCCGCCGTCGCTGTAAGCAGTGACGAACATCGCTTTGCGATCCAGTTCGACGTGTTCAAGCAAAGTATCCAGGCTGACACCTTCCCATTTCATGTCGAGATGCGTCCACTTGGTGACGCAGGAAATATCTACGACATACTTCTGCATGGGAAGATGAAGGAACTCTTGCCATGTCCATGAAGCCTTGTCTTTAACAAGGCCTTCGATCGTGAATGTCCATTTATCGAGAGGAATACGAGGAGTAGGTCCTGCGGAGAGCACGGGAAAATCATCTGTGAGGTACTGACCCGGCGGGATACGATCCTTTTTTTCTCCTCCTCGCCTTTTACCGATAAAACCGCGCGAGATAAATCGTTCCTCTGACATGCTGACTCCTTTACGAATAAGATTTGCGAGTCTGACAGCCTTACTTTGATTGCAGTCTGAGTGTATAACGAGGTGATAAGGGAGTCAAGCAGATTTTATTATAGATTAACATAGGTTTCACTGATCGATAAAATCACTTCCATTGATTAAATATCTATCAAATCAGGTTTCTATCAAAAGTTCTAAAAGAGCAAACGGACTCTATTCTCCTTTACAGACAGTTTGCAGATTTGCTCACCATGATAGAATGCAATCACATTACTGGTATAAAGCCTATTAGTAGGAACGATAAGAGCATGCCAAAATTCAAGCGTGATCGCCCAACGATAGGCATCCTGCCAGGGTGGTCGGGCCTCGCCGGCATAATTCCAGACCGTTATTTAGTGTCTGTACTAAAGGGAATCCAATCCGCGGCGCGTGTCAAGAAATGTCATCTCCTACTGGCGTGGGGCTTGGGACGGGTGAACCATCCCAGTGGCACGTTTCCAGCCTGGCCCCTGGTTTCCCCTGATTCAGATTTTGTGCCGGTCGGACCTTGGAACACGGATGGCATCATTGTATTTGCTCCTCTACGTCATGAGGCTCGCTCGCGTTACCTGCGCGAGTTAAGCGACCAGGGCTTTCCTGTCTTCTATATTGCAACGGGGGAAGGAGATCCCATGATCTCAGTTGACAATGAGGGAGGAATTCATCAAGCTGTGACACATCTCGTGGGTCATGGACATCGCGACATTGCTTTCCTGGCCGGCGATCCGAACGACAAAGGTGACAGCGAATCTCGCCTACATGCTTATCATTCGGCAATGATAGGTCACGAGTTGGAAACTAATTCCAGGCTGATCGTGCATGGCTGGCACACTTTCTCAGACGGGTATGAAGCGGCGCAAAAGATGATCAACTCGGGTGTCAAGTTCACTGCATTGGTATCAAGTGACGATAATTCCGCCATTGGCGCCATGCAAGCCATTCGAGAATCAGGCTTGCAAATTCCCCGCGATATCGCTGTCATCGGTTTTGATGATCAACCAGACGCGGTAGCTCAAGTTCCCCCACTCACAAGTATTCATGTGCCTCTCACTGAGATGGGTGAGCAAGCCTTGGCACTTATGTTTGATCATCTTGTCGGAGGGTATGATCTCGCATCCATTCAGATACCAACGTGGCTGGTGCCTCGTCAATCCTGCGGATGCATGCCACAAGTCGTATCTTCAGCAGGTAAAGGAGGGCAAAGTTCACAGACTTTTATCAGCCATTCATACTCGGGAAACGATGATATCGAGACGATTAAACAAAAGCTCGTGATTGAAATCACGGCTGCGCTCCCTTCGGCATCACTTTTCCCATTTGGGGAACGAACAAACCGCATCTGCGCTAATCTGATAGAAGCCTTTTATACCAGTCTGAAGGAGAACGATCCTACCTACTTTCAAGCCACCCTCATGGAGATGCTTCGAGAATTGGAGTTTGCTGAAGAACATATAGATTCCTGGCAGAATATCATCTCGACGTTAAGGCGTGAGATGACTCAATTGCCAGTACTATGGAGTCAGGCTCGTACGCACCATCTCGCGGAGGATTTGCTTCATCAAGCGCGATCAGCTATCAGCGAAAGTGCCCAACGGCAGGATTACAGGCATCAATACCAGTGGGAAATTGGAGCTCAAGCGTTGAGCCAGCTCACTGCCCGACTCAGTGCCACTCTGGATGAGCGACAGGCAGTCAAGACCTTGGAAACGCATTTGGCTGCAATTGGTATTCGGCATGCCCAAGTCGCACTTTTTGAAGCGGAAAGAGATGACCCTGTTGCTTGGAGTGCTTTGCTCAGCTCCTATTCTGAGCCGATAAGCCAACGCTTCCCTACCCGCAACTTTCCACCACCAGGGCTCTATCTATCAGATGAACTGTTGAATCTGGTACTTGTGCCATTGGTGTTTCAAGATGAGTCCCTTGGGTATGTAGCATTCGACGCAGGAAACCTCGGACCTTGTGCGACTATTGCAAGACAGCTTGCGGCTACCTTCAAAGCCTCGCGCCTGCATGCACAAGTTTTTGAACTCTCACTAACAGACGCCCTTGCTGGTGTGTACAACCGGCGCTATTTCGACCTGTTTCTCAATAATGAGGTGGATCGGAGTCGGAGGTTCGGACGCTATCTAAGTATCATGATGCTGGATATTGATCACTTTAAAGAATACAATGATTCTTTTGGTCATCAAGCTGGTGACAAAGCCTTGCAGTTTGTAGCTCAATGCATCCAACGGGAACGCCGCAGCGCCGATATGGTTGCCCGCATTGGAGGCGATGAGTTTGCCCTCATCCTTCCCGAAATTGATGTTGATGGAGCGTTGAAAGTGGCCGAAAAAATCCGTACTGCAATTACTAGTAGTCCATCTGACCTCCAGCGTCCTCTTACGCTAAGTATCGGAATAAGCATATTGCATGGAACTGATATCGAAGCAGAAGTGATTGTTCAGCAAGCAGACTTAGCCTTATACCAGGCGAAGAGAAAAGGGCGCGACCAGATTTGTGTTTTTGAAGACAAGGGACTAGCCAACAAAAAGTGAAGATTTGAATATCTTTGACGTAATATTATTTTACAAACATTCGCTTCAAGGCTACCTTCGGTTGTGTCTATTATTCTTCACGGAAAATCCCTAAGAACTCAGCAAAGAGGAAGTAACCAAGAACAATACCCACCCCTTCAATACCTAAGAAGATTGCCAATAGGAGTAAAACCATATTCGTGTCGGTAGATATACCTTCACTGATGGTTTCTACCAGCATTAGAGATCCACCCATTGTCAATGCAATCAGAACGATAAGATTCCACTTGTGTTTGCGCGGATTCAACCAGCTAAAGAGAGTACGCAACCAGCTTATTTTTGCGAAATTTTCTAATCGAGAAATGAACTTTAGACGAGATTTGATCTTAAGATAAATGGATGCAAAATCATCGAAGATATCTTCAAATTGCATTTCAGCCTGTGGAAAGATTGTAGTTGCTAGTGCCCAAGTGGAGATAAATAGAATTATCATTCCCACCAAAGCAGTGAAAATTCCACCTAGGATACTTTCCAATAAATCTGCTGGATACACCGCCAGGATAAAGATGCTAAGGAGGAAAAGGATTGCTCTTGGCCATGAACGATTTGCCAAGGAAAAAGGTAGATGAACAACGATACGATAAAGCTGAAAACTTATCAATGTCGTTAACAAAATTAACCCACCGACAAGTCCTGCAAGAATCCAACCTGCAGGCGAGTTCATCCACATCCACGGGTAACGAATCATCGCAACAATGTCTGCGATCAGAGTCACAGTGATAGATAACAACGCAACTGTCTCGCCACGTAAGAATAGCAACAATTGATTAGAGGGAATTTCTTTTGTCGCATAGGGGCGCAAGGCACGGATCAGCGAGAGCAGAGCCGCAAAAAATGATAATTGAACGCCAAATGATCCAACTGCATCATAAGGGTCGTCAGCGAATGGGTTGATTACTGCCAGCAATGGAATGTTTTTGCTAGTATCGAAAAAGGCTAAAAAGAAAACAGTTAAGAGGAAAACAACAAATGATATAGTTTTGAATGGTCTTGCAGTTTGAGTTCTCATTAGAGTCTAGTAATTTATATCTTAATATTTTTATGCGTGCAATAATTATCATTCACTATCCAAAAACAAAAACTCCGAGATGGTCAAAAATCTCGGAGTTTTTGGAGAGGTGCTAAACTTTCTCTGCCTGGGACCTGCATAAATTATTTATTCAGTTCAACGATTCCCAAACGGAATGTACAAGGTACACGATGAAACCGCCAAGCGCATCCTGATCGTTGATCGCACTCCATTTTTCGCTCATCTCAGAATTACCGGTCGCGGCAATCCTGGCTTCCATATCCTGCAGGCTGATCGAATCATCGAACAGACCATTAAGAACATCCATGTTCAGTTTGGTTATCTGAATCGTTTGCTCAATCTTCTGGTTCTGCTCTTTCACCATCTTCAGTTCGCCTTCAAGGCTAGCAATCTTGTCATTAGCCACTTTAAGATCAGTCGTAGCTTGATTATATTTATTGGTTAGGTCCGAGTGATCGGCTTTGAGTTGATCGTAATCCTTCTGAACTGCCTGAAGCTGAGCCTGAGTTGTCATCAGGGTGTTGTCAGTCTCATGAGCGTAGGAACTCAGACTTGCTACTGATGTGAGAGCGACCACGGAGATAATCACACCGATGAAATAGTACACAATTCGAGTTTTCATTTCTTCCTCCATATAGAAGTTGATTGATTTTTTACTGCAATATCTGTTCGAATATATTAGGGTAGCCAACTACCTTCTTGTCCAATCACAACCGCTTACACAATTCCAAATGGTTGCCAGCTGACGCCGCTTGTTTCAGAGATGGATTGGATCAAGTAACTCATTAGCTCGACAAAAGCATCCCACGATTGGGATTCATTCACATTCTTGTAAAGTTTCTTGAGCTGTTCATCATTGGAACTCTCGACCTGGTGTGCAAACACCGAATCGCTCGTAAACCAAAAGGCATTCAACACAGCAACCTTGCTTTGTATGGCAGACATTTTGTCCTTCAACGCCTTGTTTTCAACCCGTGCTTGCTCGAGATTGCTTTCCAGCCTTTTGGTCTGGGCCCGCTCGTCTTCCAGATCAGCCTGTGCTTTATCCAATCTTGACTCATAATCAGCTTTTGCCTGACTATATTCAGAGTCGAGTTTGTTGTAATTGCTTTTGAGGGCCTGATAATCAGCCTGGGACTGTTCCAATTGGTTGTTGAGATTGTAGGTCCACACGCCCATTCCCGCTGAACCAAGGAGCGCAACAGTTAAGAATAAACTGCCAACGATGTAAAAGATTTTCACTAACATGTCAACCTCCAGAAATTGAATTCTTACTTGTTATCATCATTCCCCAAACCATTATGCCTTGGTCCGGGAAAGCGCCATTATTAATTGTGGCACCCAACGTCATAAGAAGTAGCCATTAAGAATTGTTTTTTTCATACGTCTCCTTTTCTAAACTCAGATTGGACCGATAGTGACTGTGTAAGACGAAGTGATGGTGAGTAATTTTGGTCACATGAGCGTTCAACCAAATTTTGTTATTCTCAGTTTATTTCTGGCGAACTGCCAAAACCAGAGAAAAGACTGCCAGAAACCGCCATATTCCAAAATTAATAGCCCTGCGATCTCTCGCAGGACTTCCCTTCATGGCGTACGCAGCTTTCCCAGTAATTTCGCGCCGAACTTTTTCCCTCTCACTTGTGTATAGTATAGTTAAATCCATTAATTGGAGAAAAATTGCAGATCATTATCAATGCGCAGAGCAGTGATCGAGAAGCTTTTGCCATTTTATTTGAACAGTACAAGAATCTGGTTTACAAAACAGCCTATCTCATGTTGGGAGAATCAGCCGAAGCAGAAGATGCGCTTCAGGAAATCTTCCTTCAAGTATACAAGTCGCTCTCTGGATTCGATCCTGCCAAGGCAGCTTTTACGACCTGGCTCTATCGCGTCACATTCAATTATTGTCTGAATCATCGCCGCAAAAAGCGTCTCTTAACGTTGCCATTGGAGGATGTTCCTCCGGCGCTCAAGAGTGAATTCCCGGGCGCTCAACTAGCGGAAGAAGAAGTTCTTCAACAGGCAATTGGAAAGTTAACTCATAGACAACGGGCAGTTGTAATCCTGCGTTATTTCTGGGATTTGTCCTACGCGGAGATCGCTCAAATCCTGGATGTTCCTCTAGGAACAGTCAAATCAAGAATCGATCTGGCATTGAAGACGTTACGGAAAGTGCTTGAGGAACAAGAGACCGGCAAAGGCTCTATTTCTCAAGTGGAGGTGTGCGAATGAATTGTGAACAGATTCAATCTCTATTGATTGCATATTTGGATGGAGAGGTGACTCCCTCTGAACGTGCGTTGATCCTGGCACATCTCTCTGGTTGTACTGTTTGTCAGCAGGAATTGAATCTGCTGTCCACAGCTCGTAGCCGCGTTCGTTCGGCGCTGCAGCGTCGCGCGATCCAGGCTGTCCCGTCGCGGGACGCGTGGAGTCGGCTCGAGGCAAGATTGACGGAGGCTGCGCAATCTTCGTCAAACGCACAGCGTGTAGCGTGGTTCGCGCGCAAGGCGCCTAACGCGGGCCGCGCATTCAATCAACTTTTAGGAGGCGTAAGAATACAAAAAAGATGGATCTTCTCTGGCTTGGCGGGAGCAATCGTACTCTCGATCCTAGCCATATTCGTAGCAAGGAATGCCACACCCGTGTCCGCACGTGAGATTCTGGATCGCGCCTACGAAGTCCAATCACAGCAAACAGCGGAAAAAGGTATTCAGCATATCCGCAACGAAATTTATAGCAACCTCGAGGCTCTCCCTGAAGATCAGGGCATGGATACAACTGTTGAGAGCTATCTTGACCTCCGGAGCGGTAACTATCGCTTAGTCACCACCGACAATAAGACTGGCAAAGTGCTCGATGTTTATGCTTACGATGGATCGAATGCATATAGTTCGGCAAGCACAAAGGGTGTTCCACAAATGGATGAGCCGCTCACAATCTATCGCAGTCCACAAGATAGACCCAGTGTGATTAGCAGTAAGCTTGGAACTGGCAATGATCGGAAACTCAATGCTGCCTTGGATGCAGACGCGAAGACGATGTTCGATAAGATGCGTAATGATCCTCACGTACAATTCGTCGGGCAAGAGACTTGGGATGATGGACGTATAGTCTATATTCTGCGCTCACAGCAACCAATCAAAGTGCTGGTAGAGAATCAGATAGAGCATCCGACAGGTTTCGTAACCGTCTACTTCGACGTCGATACCTATGAACTCCTCGGCAGCCGCGTGACGATGGAAGAAGATGGCAAAGAACTGCTGATCATATCTCAGCGAATCCTGGTGGATGAAACGCTTCCAGAAGTGAGCAGCGTGGCTTGGGACTTGAGCGACCTCCAAGGGATTAGCATCGTTGATGATACAACGGGCGAACACACCAACATGCCCCAGGTGATTCCTGTAGAAGAGTTAGCCTCGAAGACCCAATCCGCGTATTTACTCAAGACGATCCCCGAAGGTTTTTCACTAGAAATCAGCGTCCTGCCAAAGCAACCTGCCAATGAGCCGTTTTTCTACAACGCCACCTACATCAAAGGGAAAGATTACTTCATGATCCGGACGTGGGGCGATAAGATCAAAGATGCGTCCTGGGCGGATGAGACGTACACAACTGCCAGCGGACTGGTGTTACACTTCATCGTGGAAGCTGGCGTCACTAAATCAGGTGGACAATTCACTTCGGCGCTGATGGAGACGCCGGAAGGAATGACGTTTGCAATCAACAGTACCCTGCCGCGTGAGACGATCAAGGCACTGGCAGAAGAATTGGTGTTGGTCAAGTAAATACTGTGTGATAATCTCATAAACAAAAACTTCCGAAGTTTCTCATGCTTCGGAGGTTTTGATTCTACGATAAAAATGGGACTCTCAATCCATCTATTGGATTTCTTCGCTAATCAGAACTACTTCACTCCGTATACTCAGAGCATCAAAAGCTATATCGTTTGCCTATCATGATAAAATTTGAAAAGTTAGATTTTTCAACATCGAGCTAAATATTGTAGAAAAAAGATGAACTTCAAACGTAATCGGCCAACGATTGGTATCCTGCCAGGATTTTCAGTCCTTGAAGGCAAAACTCCCGACCATTACCGGTGGTCGATATTAAAAGGAATCCAGTCGGCTGGACAGGCAAGACAATGTAACCTGTTGATCGCATGGGGTTTGGGACGCGGGACCGAATCAGGTGACATACACCCCGCCTGGCCCACCGTTTCTTCCGACTCAGATTTTGTTCCTGTTGGTCCCTGGAATGCTGATGGTTTAATTGTCTTTGCGCCTTTGCAACATGCTACGCGTTCACAATATCTCGAGGAACTGAGGAAACAAGGCTTTCCAATTCTTATGATTGCAACGGGAGAGCAAGGGCCCTTAATCTCAGCTGACAATCAGACAGGCATTCGCCAAGCAGTTGAACATTTAGTAATGGTTCATGATCATCGCCATATTGCCTTTATTGCCGGTCACCCCGATGATAAAGGAGATAGTGCAACCCGCCTTCAGGCGTTTCGTTCAGCAGTGATTGAGTACGGGCTGGATCCTGATCCCCGCTTGATTGCGGAAGGTTTACATAATACACCCGGCGGGTATGATGCAGTTCAGAGAATCCTCAGAACTGGAGTCAAATTCACAGCACTGATCGCAAGTAATGATACATCTGCGATTGGAGCCATACAGGCTATCCACGAGACAACTTCCCTGCACATTCCTCGCGATGTGGCTGTGATCGGGTTTGACGATCAGCCAAGCGCAGTAGCTCAAGTGCCGTCACTTGCAAGCGTTCATGTTCCTCTAATGGAGATAGGCCAGCAAGCAGTGATTATGATGGCTGATTATCTTACGGGTGGCCATAGCCTTGAATCGATTCAAATACCCACCCGGCTGATCCCTCGTCAATCCTGTGGTTGCCTGCCGCAGGTTGTCTTCCCGGCGGCTGAAGAAAAGTCACAGCCTCAAATAGTTGCCAAGCAACCCAAGGCGCGCCGTCAGGATATTCCTAACATCCAACATCAGGTAGTGGATGAAATGATGGCTGCACTGCCCCATTTATTACGTTTTCCATTTGGAGAGCGAACCTATCGCTTTTGCGCAAACCTCGTGGAAGCCTTTCACACAAGTTTGAGGGAAGGTAGTCCGAATCACTTTCATGAAAAACTAAACGCATTTCTTCAGGAGATGGAACTGTTAGATGAAAATGTAGATGTCTGGCAAAGTCCCATCTCAGTTTTGCGGCACGAAATGTTCAAACTGCCCGCGACATGGAGAAAGACACAGACAAAACATCTTGCAGAAGATATGTTGCATCAGGCCCGATTCGCAATTAGTGAGAGCGCCCAACGACAGGTTTACCGGCATCAATACCATAAGCAAATTGCCGACCAAACATTGGGCGAGTTCACCAGCAGACTGAACGCCATCCTAGATGAACGACAAGCAGTTGAAATCTTGGAAGAAAACCTCGGTGAAATTGGTATCAAACACGCCCGGGTTGCGCTCTTCGAACCTGACAAAGATGATCCTGTGGGATGGAGTGTCATCCTCAACCCGCATTTGGAACCCGTCAGTCAGCGCTTCCCTAGTCGCGGCTTTCCATCGCCGGGACTCTACCCACCGGATGAAATATTGAATGTGATTATCCTACCGCTTGTATTCCAGAAGGAATCCCTTGGATATATAGCATTCGATGCGAGCAACCTTGAACCCTGCGCAACTGTAGCAAGGCAGTTAGCCTCCACTATTAAAACCTCGCGTCTACATGCACAAGTAATTGAACTTTCGTTGAAAGATCCACTGACTAGCATTCATAACCGTCGTTATTTCGATCTCGTTCTCAATAATGAAGTAAATCGCAGTATTCGGCTTGGCAATGGGCTAGCCATCATTTTGCTAGATATCGATCACTTCAAAAAATATAACGACACTTTTGGACACCCGGCCGGGGATAAAGTCATACAAAATGTGGCACTATGCATTAAGGAAGGGCGGCGCAGCACTGATGTAACCGCCCGCATCGGAGGGGAAGAGTTTGCCATTATCCTACCTGAAACACAGGTGGAGGGCGCGCAGATCGTGGCTGAAAAAATTCAGGAAGTCATCCGTACTTCATCCGATTTTGAACATCCTATAACAGTCAGCATCGGGATCAGTGCATTGTCCGGGGCAGATATCCAAGCCGAGACTTTAGTCAAGGAAGCAGACCTGGCTTTGTATGAAGCGAAACAAACGGGACGCAATCGTATATGTGTTTTTGAGAGATCAATTAGTGAAGAAAAGAAAATCGAATAATTGCACAGTGCCGCACGCATGTCTGACACGCGTATCTAACCTGGAAATTTCCAATTCTGCCTATAATTTACAACGAAAATTTAGTAAATAATGGACAAGCGATAAAGAATAAGAGAAAACCTCCGATGTGCTCAAACACCGGAGGCTTGTATTTAAAACACTCGATGCAGATGTAATCAAATATGTATGGGGGTTCCTTCTGCCGCATGGGCCGCTTCCATCAGTACTTCACTCAGCGAAGGATGGGCATGAACATTGCGGGCAATTTCATGCGGAGTTAGTTCCATCAAATGGGCGAGCGTCAATTCGGGAAGCAACTCGGTCACTTCGGGACCGATCATGTGTGCACCTAAAATCTCGCCATACTTTTCATCCATGATGATCTTCACCCAGCCCGTGTAGTCGCCCAGTCCCAGTGCCTTGCCATTCGCCTGGAAGGGGAAGCGCCCTACCTTGATGTTATAGCCGCGTTCCTTTGCCTGCGCTTCTGTGAGTCCGAATGACGCGACTTGTGGCTGGCAATACGTGGCGCGTGGGAGCATTTCATAATCGAGCGTGACCGTCTCCGCGCCCGCGATATTCTCCGCGGCAACGATGCCCATCGCCGAACCGACATGCGCCAGCATCAGCTTGCCTGTCAAATCACCAATAGCATAAATATTCGGCACACTGGTCTGCATCTTCTCATTGATCTCGACAAATCCGCGCTCGTTGATCTTGACGCCGACTTCCTCAAGTCCAAATCCTTTTGAATTGGGACGGAACCCAATCGCGACCAAGGCCTGCTCAGCCTCGAGAGTCGTTTCCTTCCCTTCGGCTGATACTTTTACTTTCACACCATTCGCAGTCGCTTCCACAGATTCAACTTTATTTCCAACGAGGCATTTGATGCCGCGCTTCTCGAATTCCTTCTTTAAGTCTTTCGAGACTTCTTCATCTTCCAGAGGAACAAGACGTGGGAGCATTTCAACGATAGTTACATCAACACCATAAGAACGCCACACTGTGGCGAATTCAACTCCGATCGCGCCAGAGCCAATCACGATCATAGACTTTGGCAATTTCTCTTGCAGAATTGCTTCGAGATAGGTGACAACTTTTTCACCATCTACTTTCCATGCACCCGGAACAGCTGCAGTTGCTCCTGTTGCCAAGATGATATTTTTGGCGGTTAACTCTGTCGTTTTACTGTCCTTATCTTTAACAGTAACCGTAGTCGGTTTAGTCAGACGCGCTTCCCCCATAAAGACCGCGATGTTATTCTTCCGCATTAAAAATCCCACGCCTTTGACTAAGCGGTCTGAAACCTGTCGTGAACGTTTAACGGCAACTCCATAATCCAGCTTCAAATTGTCGAATGAAAAACCAAATTCCTTACCGCGTTCACGGAGCGTATGTGCAATTTCAGCGTTTTTCAATAATGACTTCGAAGGAATGCAACCCACATTGAGACAAACACCGCCAAGCCATTGCTTATCAACAATCGCCGCCTTTTGCTTCAGTTGTGCGGCACGGATCGCAGCGACGTAACCTGCAGGTCCCGCACCGATCACAACCACATCAAAATTTTCAGCCATAAATTTCTCCTCTTGGATGTCATTGCGAGGAGCGTCCTTTGCGACGAAGCAATCTCCAGTTTAATGAGGAGATTGCTTCGCTTCGCTCGCAACGACATGGAATGTTTAGTATTTTACTACTACACCCAACGCCTCACGCGAGACTTGTAATTAGTGTATGCTTCCCCAAACCTTTTCTCAAGATAAGCCTCTTCACGCGTGATAACAAGCTGATTGCAAAGCAAAATAAATATTGGAGCAAGGATCAGTCCCCAATAAGTGCCAGTATTGAGCGGAATCCCAATGACCATCAAAAGGAACCCAAGGTAGATTGGGTTGCGCGAAAAACGATAGATACCAGATGTTACAAGGTTTGATACTGGATGACGTGGATCCAGTGTTGTCCGCGCGCGACGAAATGCAAGGACCGCGCCAAGACCCAAAAGAAAACCGATGATCACCAGCGCGAAACCAATATATTTAATGACAATTGGCACAGCAAATGGCAATGGAATAAAACGCGCAAGTAAGAATGCTACAATGATGTGAAGCAGTGCCAGGACAGGCGGAGGAACTTTTACATTTGCATGCTCTGCCTTCACCTGGCTCACGCCCAATTCTCCAATGTCTCTTTCACTTTCATCAAAAACACATCTGCTGAGGCGCCGTCGAGAATGCGATGATCAAATGCAAACGAGAGATACACCATTGGGCGGATTGCAATGGCATCATCAATGACAACGACGCGCTTCTGCATAGCACCCACACCTAGGATCCCCGATTGCGGCTGATTGATCACAGGAAATGCGAACAGCGATCCGCTGATACCGTGATTCGTGAGCGTGAACGTCCCACCTTTGACATCGTCAGGTTGAAGCTTTTTCGAGCGCGCCCGATTGGCCAAGTCATTGATTGTACGTGCCATCGCGAGTAGAGACAAATTATCTGCATCTTTAATTACGGGAACAATCAAACCTTCCTCACCAAGAGAAGTCGCCATTCCAAGGTTGACGGCTTTATGCATCAAAATGCCTTCATCTGTCCACGATGAATTGACATTTGGGTAGGCTTTCAATCCTGCGACAATTGCCATCATAAAATAAGCCGTGAAGGTAAGATTGACTCCATCACGCGCGAAAGTTTCTTTGTTTGCTGAGCGATGTTTGGCTACGCGACTCATATCTGCTTCCATCACGGTCAACACATGTGGCGATGTATGCTTAGACATCACCATATGTTCAGCAATCTGTTTTCTTATAACCGTGTGTTTGATTAATTGATCGCCAACGGCTGGAGCGACGATGGATGCTGGGCCATGGGCTGCAGCCTGTTGTCCATGGTCTATGGTCTTCTTTTCTACGTAATTCAACACATCGTTTTTTGTAATTCTTCCATTCAAGCCTGTGCCTTGTACCTGCTGTAAATTGACTCCATGTTCCGCGGCAATCTTTGCAACGACAGGAGAGATAAAGCCAACATCCTTAGTCGCCTGTACTGGAGTCAACGTCTCCTGACGTTGAGGAACGGCTGATTTTTCTGCCGAAGTCTGGCCCCGCAGGGGTGCTTCGCGAAGACTTCGGACTCCACCAGCATCACTATCAACTGCTTCCCCAGGCTTCCCAATAAACGCCAATACTGACCCCACCTTCGCAGAGAGACCCTCCTCCGCGAGGATTTTCAATACTGTCCCAGAAGCAGGGGCAGGAATTTCTGTATCAACTTTATCCGTGTTCACCTCAAGAAGTGGCTCGAGCTCATTGACCGAGTCACCTTCTTTCTTAAGCCATTTTGTCACTGTGACTTCTTCCACCCCTTCGCCCAATAGCGGAACCAAAACCTTCGTAGCCATATCTTCTCCTTGTTTTCACCGCGGAGACGCGGAGAACACAGAGTATTTTATTCTTTGAGCTTGTGAACTAGCCTCTTAATTCCATGCTTGAGGATTGTTACATTGAAATTAAGGATAAGACCAACTTGCCAGCCACCAAGTCTCATGTAAGTCAAAGTTTGTGCTTCATGAATAGGTAATATAGATTCAACTGTTTTCAGTTCAACTACCACCTCATCATTGACTAATGAATCAATTCGATATCCAATATCTAACTTTTTACCCTTGTATGATACAGGTAGAGCTACTTGACGCTTGAAGGGAATTTTCCGTAATGAGAGTTCTTCACATCGGCATTCTTCATATGTAGATTCAAGAAGTCCAGGCCCAAGATGACGATGCACTTCAATTGCTGCGCCAATGATCGCTTCAGTAGTCTTGTTTATATCTCGCATATCATTACGCGTCGTATAACGTATTTCTCTCATTTTGAAAACTCTCCGCGTACTCTGCGTCTCTGCGGTTAACGAATTTCAGGATAACGGGTGGGGTCTACTTCACGCATTAATTCATATACCATATCAAACACGGTCTCTGCATTGGGTTTGGACCAGTAATCACCATCGCTTCCATAGGCAGGACGATGGGCTTTGCCAGACAAAGTTCGTGGTTCAGAATCAAGATGAAAATATCCACCTTGCTTCTCGACTACTTCCTGCATCATATACGCCGACGTTCCACCTGGCACATCTTCATCCACGAACACGATACGGTTTGTTTTCTTCAATGACTCGACAATCTTGCCATGAACATCAAACGGCAACAAAGATTGCACATCTACAATTTCAACCTCGATGCCAGCCTTTGATAACTTCTGCGCCGCGTCTAATGCAATACGGCAACATGCGCCATATGTGACGAGCGTAACATCCCTTCCTGCGCGGATCACTTCAGGCACACCGAGTGGTACCGTGAACTCAGCGAGGTTATCGGGTAACCGCTCTTTCACACGATAACCATTCAACACTTCAACGATTACCGCAGGCTCATCGGCTTTCAATATCGTGTTATAGAAACCCGCGGCGCGCGTCATATCACGTGGCACTAATATGTTCATGCCGCGTACTAAATTCATAATACCCGACATCAATGAACCTGAATGCCAGATGCCTTCGAGACGATGTCCACGGGTGCGGATGATCACGGGCGCAGCTTGTCCGCCCACAGTGCGCCAATGTAGATTCGCCAGATCATCAGACATGATTTGCAATGCGTACAACAAATAATCGAGATATTGAATTTCACAGATCGGGCGAAGACCGCGCATCGCCATGCCAATTGCCTCTCCTAGAATCGTTGCTTCACGAATGCCCGTATCAGTCACGCGCAGCACACCATATTTTTCCTGCATCCCCTTGAAACCTTGATTCACATCGCCGAGAAAGCCAACATCTTCACCGAATGCGATCACGCGCGGGTCACGCCCCAAAATGGAATCGAACGCGGCATTCATCACTTCAAAGCCCATCACTGTTGGCGATGAACTCGAATAAACGGGCCTCACTTCTTTCACCGCGATTGCCCTACCGCTGTAGAGATGCGAACCATAACGCTCTACGTTAATTGCATCCTGTTCATTCTTCCACTGGACTAAGATCTGTTTTGATGGATTCGCTTCATCGCGCAGGACTCTTAATGCTTCATGCGCGGCGCTATGGACATCTCGTCTCAACGGCGCAGGGAGGGCCGCTAACCGTTCTTTGATTTGTTCCAACTCTGATGCGTGACCCGAACTCCCCGCGATCTCATCGAGCATGTCCATCACTTGTTCACGCTCTTCAAGGATCGGAGCAAGATACGCTTCCCAGGCCAGTTTGCGGATTCCCTCTGCAGCTTCATAATCTTCTTGTTCAACGGCAATAAGTTCAGGCTCCGTTGCGATGTGGTTTTCGATGATCCACTCGCGCAATTTCCGGAGGCAGTCAAATTCCTCCTCGAACTTGAGGCGCTCAGGAGTCTTGTATCGCTCGTGACTTCCAGAGGTGGAATGCCCTTGCGGCTGAGTTACTTCAGTGACGTGCACAAGTGAAGGGATGTGATACTGGCGAGCGATCTCTGCCGCGTTCTGATAAGTTTCAAGCAGCGCGGGATAATCCCAACCGCGCACTTGATAAAGTTCATAGCCACGTTCGCACTCTTCTTCGAGACA
>Ga0137365_10000932_pt1 | contig 21655 bp, 25 predicted proteins | sample SagtaG_9_FD_104799 | JGI IMG/M metagenome (GOLD analysis project Ga0137365, IMG submission 104799) | Vadose zone soil microbial communities from Sagehorn Ranch, Mendocino, California, USA - Sage1_L_40_16 metaG | ecosystem: Environmental > Terrestrial > Soil > Vadose zone | place: USA...
CGGCTAATTGGCCATTTCATCCAAAAACCGAAATTGTGCATGGCGTATTAAAAGATGAATGCGGACAACTGATGAAAGATTTTTTCAAAAAGAAACGATAAGTATGACGATCAAAGCCATTGCAAAAATTGAATGCCTGAATCCAAATACAGGCAGAAAAATGAAAATTAATGGAAAAATTTATGAGCCCTTCAGTAAGGTAATTTATCATACTTTGAAAGAAAACAAAGAAGGTATTACTTATACCGATATCGTCGATGGCATAAAGAAATGTTTCCAAGAAGAGCGAACTGTTTTTGTAGGATCAATCGGATGGTATGTAATAACTGTAAAGCATGATATGGAAGCAACCGGCGTCATTGAAACTTTTACAGAGAAGGGGAAAAAATTACATCGCTTAAAAAAATGATCATAACTTCTTTATCTTAATATTCCTGAACCATATTTCGCTTCCGTGATCCTGCAAGCAAATGAAACCAGTTTTTGCCATGCCGTAGCCGGGTGCATCTTTCCATTTACCTTCCATCTTTCTTTTGTTCCAATCTGGGGTCCATGCCTCAAATTCCAGCACTTTCACTCCGTTCAGCCAATATTCCCTGTGGCTTCCATTAACAACAATCTTTGTCATGTTATATTCACCAACGGGTTTAGTTGGTCTTGAGCTTGTTGTATACATAGCATAATCGGCACCCGTTTTTTGCCACTCTTCCAGTTTACCAGGAAAGCCGTCATCGTCAATAAGCTGGTATTCCGGCCCGCTTAAATAGGGTGCATCATAGTTTTCTGTTACATGATACATAATACCACTATTGCCCGCTTTTGAGATTTTCCATTCTATACTCAATTCAAAATTATCATACTGTTTTTTTGTAATCAGGTCAGATCGCTTATCAGTTTTATCTGTTTCATTCCCTTTGCAATGCAATTCACCATTGCTTACTTCCCAGCTATTAGTTGGTTTGTTTTTATAAGTACGCCAGTCATTCATATTATTACCATCAAACAGCAATTGCCACCCTTCTTTTTTTTCCTGCTCAGTCAGCATATTATTTTTTTCCTGCGCCATACAGGAAAGAGATATAAAACAGTTCAATACAATAAACAGGGGTAAGGGAATTTTTTTAATCATAAAATATTTTTAACTGATCAATTTTAGTTTTACAGGATCCCATTTAATGCCTTTCTCCTGGAAATAACTGTCGTTGCACAATAGGGCAGGAGCAGCGGCCCGATAGCCAAACAGGGCATCTTCCCTTGAAGGTTTTTTCCCACTCCGGATACAGCCAAAGAAATTATAGAAGTGATCGAAATGAGCTCCTTTATATCCTTCTTCAGCCTTATAGACTGTACTGTCGGGCGGTAGCATTTTTTTACGATCATATTCCGTTTCCACAGTTTTATTTTGTTTAGTTTTCATGAGGGGATCGTCAGCTGCGGCATAGGTTTTACTTTTTGTGAGTGTTACCTTATCCCATTCCACATTCAAGCTTCCTTCATTCCCAACCAACCGCAGGTAGGTACTGTCGGCAGTGCCATCTACAAAATTTACACGTAATGATAAATTGAATGCCGGGTGGTTTTCTGTTTCAGGATAGTCGAACATTCCCATCAATATGTCCGGAACTTCACGCCCATCCTTCCAATATCTCAAACCACCCATTGCTATTATTTTTTGCGGACCAACCGAGTTTGTAATGAAATGCAGGCTGGAGAATAAATGCACAAACAGATCTCCCGAAACGCCAGTACCATAATCCCGGTAACATCTCCACCGGAAAAACCTTTTGGCATCAAACGGACGGTCAGGACCATTATGCAGGAAACGTTTCCAATCCACTGTTTTATCTGAAGCATCGGCCGGTATATCATATTGCCAGGCTCCAAACGGTGAATTACGTGCCCAAAAACCTTCAGCATAATTTAGTTTTCCGATCGCACCGGCTGCAAGCAATTCTTTAGCTTTTTCATTTCCCAATGAACTCATGCCCTGGCTACCAACCTGGAACACCACTTTATTTTTTGTTTGCGCTTCTATCACCGAAGGCCCTTCGGTAATATCGTGCACCATTGGCTTTTCACAATAAACTGACTTACCATTATTCATTGCATCAACCGAAATATCCTTGTGCCAGTGGTCAGGAGTAGCTACAATGACTGCATCAATATCCTTTCTTGATAGAATTTCCCGGTAATCTTTGGTAATAAAAATATCATTACCGTATTTCTTTTTTGCGGTTTCCAGCCTTCCATCATACAGATCGCAGGCAGCTATAATTTTTCCGCCGGGCACCGTGCCGGCAGTATCTGCATCGGCATTTCCCATGCCGCCGGCACCAATCAAACCAATTTGGATCTGGTCGTTTGCAGAATATTTCTCAGTCCTTTTTAAAAATTCTATATCCTGTTCGTTGTTTGATTTTGAAATAATATTGGGTATAAATGAATAGGCTAATGCCCCTTTAGCAACTTTATTGATAAATGTTCTGCGTGTCTGGTCCGAAGAATATTTGTCCCGCATATTATTGTTTTTTAAAGTGGAAGAAAAAAGGAAGTTACTAAAAAAGCACTGATTGAATTCCCGTTACTATTTTCGATATAAGAAACAATTCATCCCGCCATAAACTTTAAGAGGCTAATTTTGTAGTCTTTTAGAACAATTTTAAATTTTTAATCTTAAATCTTTTGTTATGGCATTTACCTTACCTGCGTTACCATATGCTTTTGATGCATTGGAACCGCATATCGACAGTCAAACCATGCAAATACATCATGGCAAACATCACCAGGCTTATGTTGACAATTTAAATAAAGCCATTGCCGGCACAGAACATGAAAATAAAACTTTGGAACAATTGATTGCCAGCGCCGGTAAAATTTCTCCCGCTGTTCGTAACAACGGGGGTGGTCATTGGAATCATTCTTTTTTCTGGAATATTCTTTCGGCAAATGCCGGCGGTAAACCTTCCGGGAAATTAGCCGATGACATTAATTCCGCATTTGGGTCCTTTGAAACTTTTCAGGAAAAATTTAATACAGCAGGCACAACAAGATTTGGAAGCGGCTGGGCCTGGTTAATTGTAAAAGACGGTAAACTTGAAGTTAGCTCGACTCCTAATCAGGATAATCCATTGATGGATGTAGCAGAAGTAAAAGGTACGCCCATCCTGGGAGTCGATGTGTGGGAACATGCTTACTATTTAAAATACCAAAATAAGAGGCCGGATTATTTAAAAGCAATCTGGAACGTGATTAATTGGAAAAATGTAGCCAAACATTATGAAAAGTCTCAGGTGGTAGTTACACACTAAAAAGCAAAAGTTGAAACGTTGAAAAATTAAATAAGAGCCATCCAAAGCGGGATGGCTCTTATAAAAAGAAAATATAAAATTTGATCCCACCAGGTTCTTGAGTTGTATCACTAACGGAAGGTAGGTTGGCTTCGTTTTCTTGTTGTTTCAACAATCAGAAAGTCTCAGGCATTTATTCCCACAAGGATTTTAGGGCACAGGATCATATCCATGTCCGCCCCATGGATGGCATCGTGAAATTCTTTTTATGGCCAGCCACATTCCTTTAAATAATCCATGTTTCTTTAGGGCTTCTACGGCATATTGTGAACAGCTGGGTGTAAATCTGCATTTCGGTCCCATCCATGGAGAAACAATCCATTGATATATTTTTATCAATGCAATAAAAGGAAGACTAAGAATTCTCAGAATCATGATTAACATGATTTAAAAGGATTATCAGGAAATTTGAATTTCTTTTACAAGTTGCAGTAGCCTTTTCAAAGCTACATTTACTTTTATTTTCACTGCATCAAAATCCGGTAATTCTTTGCCGGTATAAATAAAGAAAATATTTAGCTGCAGTTTTTTTTGTCTCAAATTTTCTTTCAATTCATTTTTTTGTAAACGATACGATTCTTTTATCAATCGTTTTATCCTGTTTCTGTCAACAGCCTTTTTAAAATTCTTTCCTGAAACTCCGACTCCGAATTGCAGGTTGAATGGTACATTTGGATCTTTATTGAATCCAATCGAATAATAGATCTTCAATGGTGTGATGGCAAAATTTTTTCCTTCAGTGAACAGTTGCTCAATCTGCTTACGGCTCTTTAGTCTTTCATTTTTTCCCAGTGTGAATTGTTTCGCCACAAAAATTTAACAAAAAGCCCCGATGTTTTATCCGGGGCTACAAAATTATTAAAACCAGTCGTCGTTTCGGCAGCAAAAAGTATCACTTTAACTTTCTTTCATCGGAAACACTCAGTTTTTTACGACCCTTTCTTCTGCGACTTGCCAATACCTTACGGCCATTTGCAGTTTGCATGCGTTTACGAAAGCCATGAACAGATTTTCTGCGGCGGCGATGTGGCTGAAATGTACGTTTCATAAAAATTCTTTTTCACTGTTTATCCCGCTTACCGGGATTTTGAAATAAGATCCGGAGAAGCAGACCAGGTTTCATTCTTTCCCACAGGTCACCACACCCATGGTTTGTGAAAGGACGGCAAAGGTAGGGTTTTACGGTTTAAAATCGAAACGTTTGAGATTGTTTTCAGGTACTGGCAGCTGTCCCCCTGATTAAGCTGCCATGGCCCGCGCGTACCGAAAGGTACATTCGGGTCTGCGTTGCACACTTCAATGTTCCTGCCTCTATCGAATACTTAGATCCAAATGTTTTGAATGCACATGACCTTCAAAAAATATGCTGGCGTGATTATCAAAATCTTCAATGGAATCTGTTGTATAAAATTCCCTGCCCCTATTTTTACTGCATTTGCCCTCAATTTCAGGATGGCGCAACAAATAATTTTCAAAACTTTCGGCCACTATTTCTCCCTGCGTCAGAATTTTCATGTCTGCCGGGGAATATTCTTTTATTTTATCGAGAAGCAGTGGATAATGGGTGCAGGCTAATAAAATCGTATCTATGGCTTCATCCTGTTGCAGTAATTGATGAATGTATTTTTTTACAAAAAAATCTGTGCCGTGATTGTTGTATTCATTGTTCTCAATCAAAGGAACCCATAAGGGGCAGGCCTGCTGATACACTTTTATATCCGGGTAAAATTTTTTCGTTTCCAATACATAAGAGTTCGATGCAACTGTTCCCGTCGTTCCCAAAATTCCAATATGTTTTGATTCAGAGAAACTACCAATTATTTCTGCAGTTGGTCTTATAACACCTAACACTCTTTTTTCATTGTCAATTTTTGGAAGATCATTTTGCTGGATAGTGCGCAGAGCTTTTGCAGAAGCTGTATTGCAAGCAAGGATTACCAAATGACAATCCCGGGAAAAGAACCATTTTACACATTCCAGTGTATAACGGTAAACTGTTTCAAAGGAGTGATTGCCATACGGAGCTCTTGCGTTATCGCCCAAATAAATATAATCGTACCCGGGAAGCTTTTTGATAATTTCTTTAAGCACAGTTAATCCCCCATAACCGGAGTCGAAAACACCAATAGGATTTTGTGAAGGCATATACAAAAATAAGAAGCCCCGCTTAGCAGAGCCTCTTATACTATTTTAAATAAATTTTATTGATTTGGTTTCCCGACCGGCTTTTGGGTCATATTAGCCGGTAGCTTAACTCCAAGCTTAGCCGCTACTGCCGGTAAAAGATCATCTCCATCAGGCGCTACCAGAAATACATCTTTAGAAAGAACATACAAATATCCTTTTTCTTTGGCGACTGTTCTTAGTGCAGTTATCACTTTATTATAAACCGGCGCATATAATTGCTCTTGTTTTGATTGATAAGCTTGTCCTGCCAGTGTTTGCCAGTTTTGGATCTGATAAGACAATACATTTACATCAGTACGTAACTGGTTCAATACTTGTTTAGGTGTTTTTGATGTATCCACTTTCGTGAGCATACTATCTTTGTACTGGTATTCTTGTACAATATTGCCCAAGGTTTGATTGAGAGAATCAGCCTGATACTTCTGCAAAAGAGTATCTATTTTGGCAGTTTCGGGCATCAGGCTCACCATAGCATCCACGCTCATATATGCGACTTTGGTTTGTGAATGAGCATTGATTCCGGCAACCAGTAACCCGCAAACAATGATTATTACTGAAATGATTTTTTTCATGATTTAATTTTTGAACTTCGAATTTTACAGCTCGTTTTTGGTGGCTGTAGGTCATGTTTTTAAAAGATTGTTTTTTACAATGATTGGTTGCCCACAACTAAATATTTATTACTTAATGCCTAATTCCCGAAGCACATCGTCGCTCTTATCCAGTTTTGGGTCGGCAAAGATAACGGTAATTCCTTCACTTTTATCAAGGATAAGATCATATCCTCTTGTGGTGGCAATTTTTTGCACAGCATTGTACACTTTATCCTGTACGGGCTTTATTAATTCCTGTCTTTTTTTAAACAGATCGCCTTCAAAACCAAACCGTTTACGCTGAATATCTCTTAGATCTTTTTCTTTTGTAAAAAGCTGGGCTTCTCTTTTTTTGCGGAGATCCTCACTCAGCATTACCTGCTCTGCGTCATAATCTTTATACATTTTATTGAGATCATTTTGCATACTGTCTATTTCTTTCTGCCAGTCTGCGGCGATGCCATCCAATTTTCCCTGGGCAGCTTTATATTCCGGCATTTTATCCAATATATATCGTGTATCAATAATGACATACTTCTGTGCATGACTGGTAAAAGCTATAAGCCCTAAGCTGCACGCTACAAGCAAAATTTTTTTCATATTGTTCAATTTATGATGAATAGAATTGTAAGTGTACGGGAAAGACACAAGGGATAATGAGGACCATCTTTGTCGCTGGGTACATAAAATTTTTATTCAGGTTCATAACCAAGCATAAAGGTAAAACGTGATGCATCTTTGAGCTTGACATTAGGGCCCAGGCGATCGATACCAACTCCATAATCAAAACCAAGTAAGCCAAACATAGGTAAAAAGAACCGCATGCCAATTCCGGCACTTCTGCGAAGACGGAAGGGGTTATAATCTTTGAAATTATACCAACCATTAGCTGCTTCAAAAAAAGCAAGACCATAAATAGTGCTGCTTGGGTTAGTAACTAAAGGATAACGCAATTCCAGCTGGTATTTATTAAAAATGGTAAAGAATTTTGATGCAGTACTCTGATCGGGGTTTACAGTAGGATCAGAACTTTCATAAACGGGGTAACCTCGCTGGGCAATAATATCATACCCCAATAAACCATAGTTATTGGTTAACCCCGCATCGCCCAATTGAAATCTTTCGAACGGTGAAAAATCAAGCTTACTATTGTAGCGACCCATAAAACCATACTTAGCAGCGATCTTCAAAACAAGCTGCCTGTTCTTATCTTCACCGGTTGGTTTTCCAATAGGAACATACCATTCGGCATTGAAACGCCATTTATGATACTCCGGTGTTTTGTATGGATTGCTTGAGTTAACAAGATTTGGATTCAGCAAAGAATATGGCGGAGTGAATTGCACACTGGCAACAAAACTAGAACCACTGCGCGGGAAGATCGGATCGAACACAGATGAACGTTGCAATGCGATCTTGAAACTGATGTTTGTTGATGTACCACTATCTAAACCCTGGAATATCGGGTATTTATGTAAAATGTATTGTGTATAGTTGACGGAATAAACAAGGCTGAAATAATCGTCGGGCCATTTCAATTGTTTACCGAGAGATACTGAAACACCAAGTGTTTTTAAGAACTGGCTGTCAGATCTTTGCTTATCAGGTAAGCCTGTTAGGGGATTGAATGCATTGGAAAATTTGCTGTGATAAAATGCAAGCGTTAAAGAATTTCTTTTCTTTCCTCCCAGCCATGGTTCGGTAAAGGAAGCATTATAAGAATTAAATGCCCGGCCGTTGGATTGATAGCGCAAACTCAGTTTTTGTCCATCGCCCTGCGGTAAAGGATCCCAGGCCTCTTTGTGAAAAATATTCCTGATGGAAAAGTTATTAAAAGAAACACCAAGAGTACCGGTTAAACCAATTCCACCCCCCCAGCCCGCGGAAAGCTCCAGTTGGTCGGAAGATTTTTCTTCAAGATTCCAATTTATATCTACTGTGCCATCATCAGCGTTGGGAACGGGCACGGGATTTATTTTTTCCTGGTTGAAATATTGAAGATTTGATAGCTCACGGATGGAACGTATAAGATCAGCACGGCTGAACAGTTCGCCGGGAACAGTGCGTAGCTCTCTGCGAATAACGTAGTCTTTTGTTTTTTCATTGCCGGCAATCGTTACATTTTTTATTCTTGCCTGCGGGCCTTCTACAATTCTTATTTCATAGTCAATGGTGTCGTTATATACAGCTGTTTCAACAGGATCAACATGGAAAAACAAATACCCGTCATCCTGGTAAAGACTGTTGATATCACCGCCTTCCGGCGATAGTTCTTTCCCCAATTTTTTATTTAATGTTCCAATATTATAAATATCGCCTTTGTGAATGCCGAGAATGACGCTCAGTAAAGAATCAGAATATTTGGCATTGCCTTTCCAGGTAATATTTCCAAAATAATATTTTCTTCCTTCCTCAACTTTCAAGGCAACATTGAGATTGCCATTGGTTGAGTTATAAATAGCTGTATCTACAATCTGTGCATCACGATAACCCAGCGAATTGTAATAGGTGACTACTTTTTCCATATCCTCGCCAAATTTTTTCATGTCCAGTTTGGCAGAGCTGAATAATTTGAAGCGGAAATACGGATCAAGAAATGCTTTTGTTTTTGAAGGTGTAAGAAACGCCCAGTCTTTTATATATTCACCAAACTTAGTATTACCGGAATCTTTTCCAAAGGGACTTACCTCCTTGGTCGGAAACAAGGTGATCTTGGTCATTTCTTTTGTACCCTTCATTTGCTTTTTCAATTTTATGTCAGGCACATTTTCATTACCACTAAAAAATATATTGTCAATGTGGGTTTTTTTCCCTTTGTTAACATGAAAAACTATTGAATTGGAATTGATAAAATTTGGATCTGGCTTTTCTTCGATCTGGACAGTAACATTTTTAAATCCTTTATCGGTGTAGTATTTTGTGATGACCTCCACAGCTCGCCGCCGCATGTTTTCTGTAATAATAGTTTGCTTAACCAACCCTATCTTTCCCTGCAGATCTTCCCCGTCAGATTTTCTGGTACCCTCTATTTTAAAATTACCCAACCGGGGGCGCTCTGTTACATTGAGTTCTATCCAGATATTATCGCCTTCCCTTTTCGTAATATAGATCTGGATATCAGAAAAAAGTTTTTGTCTCCATAAATTTTGAATGGCTTTTGAAAAAAGATCGCCACCCGGAATTAATACTTTATCGCCAACCTGGATATTGGCAATTGATAGTACAATGGCTGTATCTAAAAAATGAACTCCTGTAAGACTAATTCCGGAAATGATATATTCCTTTGGGATCTTGGCATTTTGAAGGGCAAGGAGATTAGGGTCAACAGAGGTTGGTTTAGTTGTATCTTCTTGTGCATGTAAAGCGGAAAAAGAAAAAATTGCGGCTATTAAAGGTATGCTTGCTCTCAATAAAAGTCGTTGCATGGTCTAGTATTCAATCAGTCTTGAAATTATTCCGGGGGTATTCCGGAACAGTCAATTGGTTGCTTGCACTATCAAATTGTGATTTCTGGCGGCAAATTAACGGGAAATATTGAAAGTCTTTGTTAAAGAAATAGGCTGTACTGGTCATATAAGCCAAACAGACCATAGGTAGGATTGTCTTTATTTGATAATTGATCCGATCTGTTCACTGGTTTTTCCAAATCTTCTCTCCCTGTTCTGGTAATCAACTATGGCTTCGTATAAATTTTCTTTTCTGAAATCGGGCCAACGGACATTAGTAAAATACAACTCGGCATAAGCCAGTTGATAAAGTAAAAAATTACTGATCCTGAATTCACCGCTGGTTCGGATCATTAATTCGGGGTCAGGAAAATCGCTTGTACATAAAAAATGTTGTAGTGTCGTTTGATCAATTTCTTCCAAAGTAAGCCGTCCCTGTTTTACTTCATATGCAATGTTTTTGACAGCATTCAATAATTCCCAGCGTCCGCTGTAACTTAATGCCATTATAAGATTAAGACCCGTATTATTTTTCGTGAATTCGAGGGCTTCATCCAATTCTTTTCTGGCATAATCCGGAAGCATGTTCATATCGCCGATCACATGAAGCTTAATATTATTTTTATGCAGACTTTCCACTTCATCACGAATCGTGTTTACCAACAATTCCATAAGGCCTATTACTTCATATTCGGGCCTGTCCCAGTTTTCAGTAGAAAAAGCATAAAGAGTCAGATATTCTATTCCCAATTCCGCACAACCTTCTACTATATTGCGAACACTTTCCACGCCATGAAAATGCCCAAAGAGCCGGTCATGACCCTGTTCCTTTGCCCAACGGCCATTGCCATCCATGATTATTGCTATATGCCGCGGCAAAAAGCTTTTATCAATTTTTTCCAATAACTGTGACATGTTATAAGGGGGATAAAAGGTATTACTAATGAAATTTAAGCCCTTTAACCCGGGTTTTTATTTCGAAGCTCTCCATTTTCTAAAAATTGATTCCAATCCTCAAGCATTTTTCCTTTCATTACCCTGGGAAATTTATGCTGACTTCCCAATTTTCCTTTTTGTGCCATAAACTGGAAAAACCTTTCTTCCGGCAATACTTCAATAAAAATTTCTTTCAATGCACTTGTTCTTTCTACAGCGTAATCATCATTGAGATTACAGATTTTTTCATCTATTTTTTTAATCAGCTGTTCTTCATCTACCTGATCATTGCATGCCACATACCATTTATGGGCAAAAAGATTTTTATAAGGCAACCCAACCACTGTAAATTCAGGAATGCTGATGTTCATCTCATTGCTTACTGTTTCAACGGCCTTGTTCATATTTTCTACACTAAGATGCTCACCTACCAGGCTCAAATAATGTTTTGTTCTCCCGGTGATCACAACCTCGGCCCTTTCTTTATCGACAAACCGGATAGTATCACCCAGCAAGTAGCGCCAGGCACCTGAGTTGGTACTGATAAGCAGGGCATAATCTTTATTTTCTTCCACTTCGTGGATCATTAATGCTGTTGGATTTTCTGTCAACTTACCATCGCTGTCAAAATTTTTTTCTTCGAATGGAACAAACTCCATATAAATATTATTGTTCAATATCAACCTCATTCCTTTAGCATCCTCGCGGTCTTTATAACCAATGAATCCTTCACTGGATAGATAATTTTCAATATAAACGATCGGCTTGCCTAACAATTTTTCAAACCCCTTTTTGTACGGCTCAAAAGCTACACCACCATGTACAAAAAACCCAAAGTTTGGCCAGATATCATGAATATTATTGACGCCATAATGTTCTATCACCATTTCCATACACATCTGGCACCAGGCGGGTACGCCAACTATATAACCGATGTCCCATTCTTTTGCATGCTCTACAATTTCATTTAACTTTTGGTTCCAGTCTCTAATTGCGGCAATGCGACCCCCGGGTTTATAAAAACTCTGAAACCAAAAAGGTCTTTTTTTAGCCAGTATCCCACTTAGATCGCCGGCATACCAGCCTGCTTTTCCTTTTTGGAGATCCGTGGCTCCCCCAATCATCAAAACACCTTTTGTCATAGCATTGCGTGGTAATTTTTCATAGCTGAACAAAGTAATAAGCTGGCGCAAATAATTAATAGTATTACTGCGTAGCATATCCTTGGTTACGGGGATATATTTGCTGGCTGCCTCCGACGTGCCGGAACTTAAAGCATAATATTTTATTTTGCCCGGCCAGGTTACATCGGGGACTCCGTCAAGCGTTTTTTTCCACCAGCGATCGTAGATTTTATTGTAATCATGCACTGGAACCAGTTCCTGGAAAGTTTGACGAACGTTATTGCTAAATAAAATTTCATCAAAGAGATAATACTGACCAAATTCTGTGAACCGGGCTTTTTTTATCAATTTTTTTAAGACACGAAGTTGCTGTCTTTGAGGATTGTTCTCAGGTATCCGTAAAGCCGTCGCTATTGCTTTGGGTAGTTTAATATCAATGATCGTAGCCATGGCAAGAGTTGGTAGATTAAAGTTAAGCAATTCGTGTGCAAAGATTGCGAATATAGGACAGCTTGTGAATTGCAAAAATGTTTATAAGGCCAGCAGATCGAATTTTTTTTCAGTTCCAGTTGCGTCGCGCATTTGTACACCACAACATTGAGAATTTTTCTTGAAGAGCTTATATAGCAGGCTCCTGCTGACTCAGGCAATGAAAACTTCCAAGGCCCCAAATGATCTCAGTGGAATCAATACCTGCTAGTTTTCTTTCCGGGAAACATTGCTGAATAATATCAAGCGCTTTGTCATCTTTACCAGATCGATAGGTGGGAACAACTACCACATGATTGGAAATATAAAAATTTGCATAGGATGCAGGCAATCTCTGGTCTTCATAAGTAATCTCATCAGGCATTGGAATTTCAACAATATTTAATTGCTTTCCATTCAGGAGACGCATTTTTTTTAAGTCTTTTAAATTTTTTTGGAGCAATTCGTAGTTATCATCATTTTTATTTTCTTCAACAACTGCAATCACTGTGTCTTCATTTACAAAACGGACGGTATCATCAATATGACCATCTGTATCATCACCTACAATTCCTTCATGAATCCATAGAACCTGATCAACTCCATAATAATTACAGAGATAATCTTCAATTTGCTCCTGGTTAAGATCAGGATTCCTGTTTTTATTTAACAGGCAAACCGTTGATGTCAATACTGTTCCTTTGCCATTGAACTCTACGGAGCCCCCTTCCATAATTATTCCCGGGTAGTAAGCTTGGATATTATAATGTTTCGCGATTAATGTGGGAATCACATCATCTAAATCAAAAGGAGGATATTTATTTCCCCAGGCATTGTAATTCCAGTCAACGATTATTTTTTTTTGTTCTGCGTTGGGGTTGATTAAAAATGCGGGGCCATGATCTCTGCACCAGGCATCGTTCGTGGGATGAAAAAAAAATTCCACTTTATTTAAATCAACTCCGGCAGTTTGTAAATGATCAATGGCAAATTTTTTCATTGTCCCGTCATTTACGTTGATACAAACTTTTTCGCCTGGAATCAGTTCTTTTATAAATTGACAGTAATATGGATAGATCGCATGAATCTTTCCGGGCCAGCTTGCTTCTTTGTGTGGCCAGCTTAGCCATGTTGCCATATGGCGTTCAAATTCAGCGGGAAAACGATAACCAAGTTGCCTGGGAGTTAACTCATTCATAGTTCATCTCAATATTTTTATGATACTTATCCATGAACTACGAGCCATGAACTTCCTCATCAATAAATCGATTGGTTATAGGTTGGTATGAATCGATTCTGCGGTCACGCAGAAAAGGCCAGTGTGTTCTGTAACTATCAGTTTTTTCTGTATCAATTTCATGAACAATGGTTTCCTCTTTATCATGCGATGCTTGCACTAATATTGTTCCGAAAGGATTTGAAATAAACGAACCGCCCCAGAACTTCATAGCCCCGTTTTGCTCAAGACCTACCCGATTCACGCTCACAACATATACGCCATTTGCTACCGAATGACTTCGTTGAATGGTTTGCCAGGCATTGTATTGTTCAGTATTTGTTGCTTCATCCTGGGAAGCAGCCCAACCAATTGCTGTAGGATAAAATAAAATATCGGCGCCCATCAATGAAGTTATTCTTGCTGCCTCAGGATACCATTGATCCCAGCAGATCAAAACCCCGATGTTTGCAAATTTTGTTTTGAAAACTTTATAACCAAGATCGCCGGGAGTAAAATAAAATTTTTCATAGTAAGAGGGATCATCAGGAATATGCATTTTGCGATATTTTCCAAGATAATTTCCATCTGCATCAATCACGACAGTGGTATTATGATAAATTCCCTGGGTTCTTTTTTCGAATAGCGAGGCAATGATCACAACCCCAGTCTCTTTAGCGAGTCTGCACAACACTTCCGTAGAGTGACCCGGAATTGATTCTGCCAGTTTGAAATTTTCATAATTTTCTTCATCACAGAAATATAAAGAGGTGAATAGCTCCTGCAGACAAATGATTTGCGAACCTTTTGAGGCTGCTTCTCTTATCCGACTAACAGCTTTTTGCAAGTTCTCTTCTTTATTTGCTGTGCAACTCATTTGCACCAAACCAATTTTTATCTTACTCATGATATTTAATTGCGGTCTGCCGGCAGGCAGGTGCAAAAATATCTTTTATTATGAAGCTATCCTGTTAAACAATTTTTACAATGAAAAAACCATCCGCATGGAGCAGATGGTCTTGTTTTGATTTAGCAAAAAATTTTACCCTTTTTTAGGTTCCAATAATTTAAAAAATTGATCTAACTGTGGTAAAATAACAATTCTTGTTCTGCGATTGGCAGCACGGCCTTCCGGGGTATCATTGCCAGTAAGTGGTTTGTATTCGCTACGACCCGCAGCAGCTATTTTCGCAGGATCAAGACCATATTCATTCTGAAGAATACGGACAACAGCGGTAGCTCTTTTTACACTCAGATCCCAATTGTCAAGCAATGCACCGCCATGATAAGGTACATTATCAGTGTGGCCCTCTACCATAAATTCTATATCGGGCTGATTTTTCAGAACCTGGGCCACTTTACCCAATACCTGTTTTGCATTTTTAGTTACTTCGTAGTGGCCACTGGCAAATAAAAGTTTATCAGAAATATCAATGTACACAACTCCTTTGTCAACTTTTATATTAATGTCTTTATCATCTAAATTTCCAATGGCCCCTTTAAGATTCATCATTAATGCCATATTAAGGGAGTCTTTCCTGGCCATGGCCGTTTGCAGATCCTGGATATAAGCATCTTTGGCGCCGATGTTATCCAAAGACTTTTTTATGCTTTCGGCCTGTGAGGAGGACATAACGGAAAGGTCCTGCAATTGTTTTAGGACAGTTGTATTATTCTCTTTTAAAAAATCGATTTGCTTATTTAAATCTGCAATTTTATTATTGAGGCCGGCATTTTGATTTTGCAGATCATCCCGCTGACTGGTTAAATTGTTTTTGTCTGTATTGCAATTTGTAAGATCAGTTTGCACGCCGGTCAGCCTTGTATTCAGCTCATCGTATCTGGAAAGAGATTCTTTATATTTTTTTGAACTGACACAAGAGAATAAAAGCAGTGAAACGATTATTGTAAAAAAAATTGATTTCATGATATAAGATTTTGGTGTTAAGAGGAAAATGCAAATTTTGACCGGGCAATTTACCAAAATCTTATTAATGATGAATTGGGATAAACTAGCGCAGGGTCCTCCTCTTTTTGTTTTTAGGTACTTTCAGCACTTCCGCCTGCTTTTGGATCTCCTAAACCTGCCGCTGGTTTTTCTTTTTCATGGAAAAAACAATAAAAAGAATTAAGGCTATGATCGCAATTAAAGATACAATTGGTAACATAAAATTATTTATTGATGCTTTGTCCAAATAGCATTCCATACCAGCCTTTTTGCTTATATTTTTTGAATTAACATTTGCCCGTTAACGCAGAGTTTATATTTGCCATACATAATTACCGGATTTCTTATTCATGTCTTCACGTAAGAAAAAACGCAATATACGTTTTGCATTATTTATAGTTCTGACTGCTTTATTGATTTTGGCAGGTTATATTGGCTATCAATGGTGGTTATATGGAAGAGCAAGATTTGTTCGCTATCCCGAATTTGAGATTTCTATCCCGGAAGAATATTCCATTCATGGTATTGACGTTTCAAAATACCAGCAAACAATTGCATGGGATGCGGTGAGCGCCATGCAGGTAAAGAAAATTAAGTTGGGTTTTGTTTTTATAAAAGCAACGGAGGGTATTGGCAATACGGATCCCCAATATCGCCGAAACTGGAAACGGTCAAAAGATGCTGGGTTGATACGGGGGGCCTATCACTTTTTTTTGCCAACTAAAGATGGAAGAATGCAGGCAGAAAATTTCATGAAGGCAGTTGATCTAAAAACAGGTGATCTTCCGCCCGTGCTTGACATCGAACAGACCTATGGAGTTTCAAAAGATATGATAAAAAATGAAGTAAAAGAATGGCTGAATATTGTAGAAAGCAATTATAATGTAAAGCCGATCATCTATACAAATATTGATTTTTATAAGCAAAACCTGGGTAATGATTTTGATGATTATCCTTTATGGGTAGCACATTATTATCAACCGAGGCAACCCCGTATAAAAAGGGATTGGGTTTTTTGGCAACATAATGATAACGGAAGGGTGAATGGAGTTTTATCCGCTGTGGATTTTGATGTATTTAGTGGTGATTCAGTTGCATTCAGTCAATTGCTAATTAAATAGCTCGTGAAACTCAAATTAGACACCGATATTTATCCGTAACATTTTGGTTGCGAGTATTACCTTGCAGCAATAAATTGCATTGTATGCCGCAGGGAATGGAACCGGAAGCAAAAAAATATTTGTTGAAGGTTCTCAATTCTCTTTTTTATGGATTGCTCTGGTTAGCGCTGAATGTTCTGGGTGGATTATATTGGGGATATGGCATTATTGAAAAAAAGTTATCCATTTCTAATATTCTTTTCTTTGTCTGGTTTGTGTTAAGCCTTTCAGCGCTGCTTTATTACTATTATCGTACCTGGAAAAATAACTAACTGCTATGATCGGCTATAATAAGCCATTGGCCATTTATTTTTTTAAAAAGCAGGTTGTAATAGCCGCTTAGATGACCGACGCTTCGGGCAAGCATCCATTTTCCCACTACATAATAATATTCAGAAGAAATTTTTTTTACCAGGATAATGTCAAATGAAAGTTTGCCCATCGTGGTTGTATCAGGGTATCCTCTTTTATAATCCTCTAAAGTTTTTTGCCACCCCCAATTAATTCCGGTTTTACCAATAAACATCAGTGAATCATTTTTCCAGTATCCCTGCATAAATTTTTCTAAATCTCCCTGGTTCCATGCTTTTGTTTGCTCTTCTAAAATTTTACGAATATTCATCTCATCTTCCGATTGTGCAAAACTACACATGGAAATAAGGAGCAACTGAAGTAGGATCATTCTTTTCATATTTTCTTTTCAGGAACAAATATTACGAAAATGCTTCGTAAAGAACTAAACCGACAAGAGTTCCAACGAGAAATGTTCCAACCCTTTGGTCTGTTTTGTTAAATTATGGACATCGGCATGCGACACAACAATAAATACCTGACTGCCGGCAGGCAGGGTAGCAGTAAGCCTGCTAATAAAAATGCAGGTAAATTCAGTGATTACAATCAGTAGAGTGGCAATGATTGGCTTTCCGGCAAAAATGATAATTGAAGAAATGAGCAGTAAGTATAAAGGCAACGGCGGGTATTAGTAACAGAATTTCAGAAGAAATAAATATTTCCTTCATTACAAGAAAAATGAATCCTGTAGAAAAAATCAGTAAGGTAAAAAGACGGTGATGATGCCGTTTATAACCGTGATATAATGCAAATGAACCAATCGCAAAGGCAAGAGCAATCATTCCTGCTTCAAAAAAGCTATTATGAATTATGTTTATACCAAAAAGCGGTAGGCTGGTAAGAATAAGAGGCAAAACAGCGCAATGAAGGGCACAAATAATAGAGGTGACAACTCCTAACGCATCCCAGTTAACCTGTAGTTTCATGATAGAGACAAATATATTGCTGCGCAACTGAGTTGCAAAATCTATTTTTTGCAACATTTCATTTCAGATGAATAGCCTTTCTAAAAACTAATTTTGCATTTAAATTTTACCATGAGCCGGAAAACTATATTTTATATCATTTTTTTTTCATTACTTGTAGTTGCATTTTATGTCGTTCTGATCAAAGTAATTCCTGGTTTTACTAAGTCAAAATTACCACCCATCAGTTACGTTCAGCCCTTCTCCTTTACGAACCAGGATGGAAAAATAGTTACCCAAAAAGATGTTGAAGGAAAAGTTTACCTGGCAAATTATTTTTTTACTACCTGTAAAAGCATTTGCCCGAGAATGAATAATGAGGTGAAGAAAGTATATGAGCATTTTAAAACAGAAAAGGATTTTTTGATCTTATCACATACTTCTGATCCGGCAACAGATTCGGCGGCAAAACTTAAAAAATATGCGGATTCCATAGGAGTAAGAACACAAAACTGGATTTTTTTAACAGGAAGAAAAGATAGTTTGTACAGGCAGGCAAGATTGAGTTACAGAATTGATGACCCCAATAATAACGTAAAAAATATCGATGACGATTTTTTGCACACTCAATTCCTGGCATTGGTAAATAAAAAAGGAGAAGTAGTGAAAATTTATGATGGGCTCAGGCAGACTGAAATAACTGAATTGATAAAAGATGCTGAAAAGCTGCTGAGAGAATAAAAGTTTTTTAACCCTGATAAGAAAAACTTGTTTAATTATGACCAACGAGGTTGATGATATTCTGCGCCGCAATAATTTAAGTGTGACAGATAGCCGAAAAAAGATCCTGAATCTTTTTCTGAATGTGCAGGGGGCACTGGCTCATGGCGACATTGAAAGGAAAGCAGGTGAAAAATTTGACCGGGTAACTGTTTACCGGACTTTACAAACTTTTGTTGAAAAAGGAATTATCCATACGATTCCCACAACGGATAATTCTGTTCGATATGCCTTATGTAAGGATAATTGTACAGAAGGTCATCATCATGATAATCATGTTCATTTTATTTGTGATCAATGTGGTACCACACTTTGTCTTGAAGATACCCTAGTTCCTGAAGTACGACTGCCCAAAGGGTTTGCTGCAAATGAAGTTGAAGTTGTTGTAAAAGGGCTTTGCAAGGATTGTAAACTGTAAATAAAAAAAGCCCCAGTGTGGAAACAGTGGGACTAAGGTTAAGGCTCTGATTAGTAGCTATTTTAAATTTTTTTAGTCCTTTTGTTGAACCAAAAATAGTATCCCGCACTGATATTTCCTCGAATAAGGCATACAACTTTCAGGGTATTTTTTTAGTGTTTATAAATTGTTCATTTCATCGTGTACAAAGGACATCAATTCACTTACATAGCCGGGAGAAAAATCAAACTTTAATCCCGCTGCTTCAAAAAGACCGGGTAGCGTTTTTGTTCCGCCAAAGCTCAAAGCCTGTATATAATTATTTAAAGCGGTTTCTTTATTTTTTTTGAATTGCATCCATAAACCAATAGCTCCTAATTGCGCAATTCCGTATTCTATATAATAAAAGGGTACTTCAAAAAGATGCAACTGTCTCTGCCAGCTATATTGCCTGTAGTCATCAAGGCCATTGAAGTCGATAACTGGTGAAGAAAATTCATTTAAGATTTTCATCCAACCTGATGCCCGTTGATCTTCTGTATGTGTGGGATTTTCATAAAGCCAGTGCTGAAATTTATCAATGGTAGCGATCCATGGGAAAATGGTGATCACTCTTTCCAATTGATATTCTTTAGCACGTTTCAGTTCATCTTTATTATCAAAGAAAACATCCCAGTAGTCCATACTGAATAATTCCATGCTCATGCTTGCCACTTCGGCAATTTCCATTGGATATTCTTTGAACCCGGTTAGCTGTAATGAATGGGTAAGAAAGGAATGCACCGCATGTCCGCCTTCGTGAATAATTGTAGTCACATCGCCCATCTGACCTGCGGCATTCATAAAAATAAACGGAGCGCCGGTTTCTGGTAATGGACAATTGTACCCACCGGGAGCTTTCCCCTTCCTGCTGTCCAGGTCAAGTCTTTGCATTTTTTGCATTTGTCGAAGGCAGTCAGCAAAAAAAGGGTTCACTTCATCAAGACAAGAAAGAGTTTTCTGGAGTAATTCAGATCCTGTCTTGAAAGGATTTAATGGAGTAACTCCCTCGGGTTCGGCTTCTAAATCCCAGGGGCGAAGAGAATCAACATTCAATTTCACCTTCCTTTTTTCATAAATTTTATTTGCCAGCGGCACCACATTTTGTTTTACCGCTTCATGAAATTGAAAACAGTCTTCCCTTGAATAGTCAAAGCGTCCAAGCTCTTTAAATCTGAAATCCCGGTAATTGCTGAATCCTGCGTTAAGAGCTACCTGGTTACGCTTTTGAATAAGCAAAGTAAAAAGTTTGTTTAGTTCATCTTTATCCTGTAATCTTCTTTCGTTGATTTTTCTATATACTTCCTCACGTAAGGTTCTGTTTGAGTTTTCCAAAAATTTTGCAGCTTGCTGTAAGGTATATTCCTTGCCCTCAACCTGTACAGTCATTTTACCGGCAATAACCCCAAACTGCTGAGCCAATACACTTAATTCAGAATTTAGTGGAATATTTTCTTCCCGAAAAAGTTCAATATTCTTTTTTATGTTTCGCAAATACGTGAAGTACTTGTCCCGGTCCAGTTCTTTAGCAAAAGAATTTTCAATTAGCTTTCTGTTTAGTTTATCAGCATAGGATTGAATAGGTGGCTGAATCTCCATCACAAAAAAAGTAAATGCATTTTCAAGTTCTTTATTTTCAGTATCACAAGTCATTCGTATCTGTCGCCAGTTTGCCTCTTCACTAACTACAGCTTCTAACTCGCTGGTGTCCTGCAGCCATTTTTCCAGATCCTGTTTTGAATTAATTTCTCTTTCGAGCAGATCTTTAAAATAAGGCTCAAGACTTTTCCAGTCGGTAATTGCAAAATCTTTTGGTAAAAAATGCCGTTCCGGCATGCTGATGTTTGCTGTATAATCCATAACTCAGTTAAAAAATAAGCCATCCCGGTACCCGGGACAGCTTGCATGATTAAATAAAAAACTATTTTCCTTTTTTCTTTGCAGGTTTTTTTTCTGATTTTGATGATTTGGAAGAAGAGGATTTTTTTTCAACTTTTTCTTCTGTTTTCTTTTTAGCAGGCTTTTTTTCTTTTTTAACTTCTTCCTTCTTTGGTATTTCTTTTTTTTCTGAAGTTTTTGCAGGTTTTGGTTCCTCTTTAACTTCTGCTTCTTCCTCTTGTTCAGGTTCGGAAAGTTTTATTTCAATATTATTTTTCTTCAGAACTTCAAACCATTTCACCATTTTTTTCAGGTCGCTGCTGTATACTTTTTCAAAATCAATATCGGGATAAACTTTTTCAAAATATTTTTTGATGGTTACATTATCCCGTACATTAGGCAGTGAATCACCTGTTTTTTCCATGGCTTGAAATATTTCAGCCAGGTTCACATTTTCACGAACAGTATAAATCTCGATACTTTCTAAATGAGAAAAATTATGAATACGGCTCGATGCAAATTTTGTCGTCTTGTCATCCAATGAACGGACAATAGCGCCGTCTTGCTTACTATTGACCAATTCATACAAACCAGGCAGGCCTGAAACAGAAACTATTTTACTATATTCCATTCTTTTTTCTTTTAAGGAGCTGCAAGATAAATCGAATTTAGAATGAATTGACAAAACGAGTTTGGATAAATTTTACAAATGAGATTAAAGTCATGATGGCTATCGCTAGTTCCCGGCAGCATTTTTTGCCGATATTTCGAAGGTTTCAAAGAGTTTCATCGTCCAATGAGCGTAAGATTTATATATGCCGAGGATTAAGGTACTGATAGCCATTTTTATAATACTATATTCAACAACAAATGCTCAAAG
>Ga0137365_10000948_pt1 | contig 21531 bp, 24 predicted proteins | sample SagtaG_9_FD_104799 | JGI IMG/M metagenome (GOLD analysis project Ga0137365, IMG submission 104799) | Vadose zone soil microbial communities from Sagehorn Ranch, Mendocino, California, USA - Sage1_L_40_16 metaG | ecosystem: Environmental > Terrestrial > Soil > Vadose zone | place: USA...
CAGCGGGCCGGCCAGGTCAGCGGGCCGGCCAGGTACCGCACACCCCCGCCGAGGACCGGCACGCACCAGACCCACCGGCAGTCCCCGGCAGAGCAGGACCTCACCCCCGCTTACAGCGGCCATCGGGCGACGACCAGCCGGCTGCCCGGTTTGGTGATCGGCGTGGCGGACCACGGTGCGGTCCGACTCCCGGTGCCGTGGTCTCAGCCCGGACCAGCAGGTCAGCAGGTTATGGAGATCCAGATTCCCGCTCAGCGCGGCAGGGCGGTGAGGGTCAATTGTGATCAGTGGGCCCGACGGGATGTTCTGCCCACCAGACGTATTTATCCCGAACAGCGTTCGTCCGTATAGGGAGAGGAAGTATCAATGCTCGAAGGTTAGGTATGAGGCAAAACGTGTATTACGGCCGGACCAGCACGAGTCGGCGAGCCTCGCTTGTGAACAGGCTGGCCCTCGCGGGCGTGCTGTCGGCGCTCCTCCCGGCACCGGCGACGGCGGGCGAGATGGTCACCGTCGCCGCTTCCCCGACCGAGTCTCAGCACATGCGTTCGGTCACGATGTCGATCATTCCCGAGGTGCAGTTCACGCCGTTCCCCATCGAACGCGGCCAGGCGGAGCGAGTCTGGGGCAGCGGCTTCGTCCCTGACCTCCCGTGCGAGGTCCTCTCGGACGCCGCGATCACCCAGCCTACCTGCACGACGAACGACACCGGCGAGGTAGCCGGCTCGTTCGTCGCGCCAGCCACCGCTGGCGTGCTCACCGTGCTGGTCTGCCAAGGCGGCTGCAAGACGGCACAGGCGGGAGGATTCGATCTCCAACTGGTCGATGCGCGGCCGGAGATCACGATTCAGCCAGAGCAGGCGCGGCCCGGCGACGCTGTTCAACTACACGGCCTCGATTTCCTTCCAGGCGGCGTCGACGTGTTCGCCCTTGGCAGCCGAAGCACGGTCGACGACGCACCATGGGGAGAGTTCCGCCTCAAGCTCGTGGTCCCTCGGGACATCACCATCGGACGGCAGACCGTGCGGGCGTGCTCCGGCAAGGCGTGCGCGAGCCGAACGTTCCTCGTGCTGCCGCCGGCCACGTCCAGTACAGCCAGCGCAACCCCGTCGCCCTCGCCGAGCCGCTCGCCCAGCCCCACGCCTTCCCCAAGCCGGACGCAGCCATCCAGCGCCGCTCCCTCGTCCACCGCTACCCACTTCTCAACCGCCGCCCCGTCCTCCGCGCCGACGCAGTCCACCGGCGGGGTGCCCTCGTCGACCGCCACGCCATCGCCGGCCACGCCGTCGACCGCCGCGGGTTCGACAAACCGGCGACCATGGCCCCCAGGCCCGGCGATCATGGTCGCCGCCATCCTCCTGACCGCGGCCGTGGCGTTCCTGGCCCACCCACTGAGCCGGAGAGACCGCAGCCGCCGGTGGACCCGGCGTCACGTGACAACGCGGGTAGCGGCCGGCGCCCCGCTGACGGCCAGCCTGGCGGTGCCGGCCAGCGGGTCGAGGCGGATACGGATCCGGCCGCATATGGATCTCGGCCAGCAGACACTTGAGGAGGTACCGAGGTGAGCGACGTCCTACGCGAGCCTGTCACCGTCCGGACGTTCCTTCTGGGCGAAGCCGGCGGAGACGACGATGCGGAACTGATCTCGCGAGCTCTCGCCGGACATGGCTCAGTCGGGGCCTGGGGCGAGGTGCTGGCAAAGCTCTCCGCATCGGCCCAGAACGCGGTAAGCGACGAAGTGGCGGCGAGCGCGGCGGGCCTCCTCGACCTAGACCTCGGTGACGTGCTCATCGCCGGTTGGCGAAAGCACCGGGATCTGATCGACGCTGCTCACGAGACCATGGCCGCCCCGGCGGAGTCGGAGGTCGTCCCGCTCCTCACCCATCGGGTGACCTCGGCCCATCACCCAACGGTCGAGGTGCTGGTCGACGGTGTATGCGTGCACAAGGTACCCATCGATCTCACCCTCACGTTCCAGGTAGATGCGGTCGTGGCAGTCGTGCGCCGGGGTCGCCTCGCCGAACTGCGCAGCGGGACCGCGACAGCTACCGGCGAGCTAGGCGTGGAAGGCACACAGGTGGTACGCCGGACGCACACGCTGGACCTGCCGGGTGTGGCCCGTATCGGCTCCGGCATCCCGCTGCTGCCGACCATGGGGAGGCGTCCGGCCGCGGCATCCTGAACACCGATCGGTATGCCGGCCGCCTACTGGAGAGATCCGGGCACGGCACGCAACACGGACCGGTCGCGAAACGTCCTAGGTGCGTAGCGCGCCGTTTCGGCGCGCGTGCGGTGGACAGGGGCTGATTGCGATGGCGCAGATCCGGGCTGGACGCGGGCGGGAACGGGCCGGGACAGGCCGGCGCGCACAGCGCCGGTGCCCCGGCGCGGACGTCTGGATCGAGCGGTTCGATGGCTGAGGCAGCCGGTGGCGGCCAAACAACCGTCCTGCCGACGCCCCGGACCGGCGGGCGGCGACTGCTGATTGCGCTGATCGTGTTCCTCGTGCTGATGCTGATCGCCGCCGCGGCGGTGGCGGCCAGCGTGCTCACCGCCGCTCGCCCGATAGCGGTGTCGGGCACGGTCATCGACTCGTTGACCGGCCGTCCGGTCGCGGCGGCGCCAGTCAGCACCGGGGGCAAGTCCACATCGACCGACCCGGCGGGTGCATTCCGGCTGCCCGGCCTGCCGAAAGCCGCCGCGATCGACATACGCGCGGCCAACTACGTTCCCACCACGGTCCAGGCGGCCAGCGGTCCGATGACCATCCGGCTAACCCCCGTCCCGGTGACGGCGATGGTGACCAGCGGACTGACCGGCCGCCCGCTGGCGGCAACCATCCAGATGCCGGACGAGATCCGGGTGGTGGCGGCGGGGACCGGCAAGGCAACCGTCTACCGAGTGGGCCCCGGCGACCGGGTGACCCTCAGCGCCGCCGGATACAGCACATCGACGGGGTCGGTGACCGGCGACCGGACGATCACCGCGGTGCTGCAGCCGACCTGGCACACCGTCGCGGCCCAACTCCTGGCCTGGGCTAAGGCCAAGCAGGACACCGCGATCGTGGACTGGCTGCTGCGCCCGGCCACCGGCTACCAGTACACCCCGGTGCCGCCCCCACCTGCAGGATCCGGCCAACCGGACATCTGGCAGACGCAGCGTCAGGTCGTCGGCGAGAACGCCACCGCTGATCTGAGTGTCCTGCCCTATGGGACCATGGATGAACGTGCCTCGTTTATCGGCGGCGGCAGAAGGGTGACCATCGCCGGTCAGCCAGCATGGCACGGCTCGGTCGCCGAAGGCACCGTCGCGTCAGCCTGGTACCGCAGCCCGCTCTCCGTGATCGTCGTAGGCGAGGACCTTGCCGTGACCGACAAGGTGCTGGGCGGAATCGTGGCCGCCGAGCCGCACAACTAGCACCACCTCCACCGACCCGCCGCACCGGCTACCAAGCAGGTCCCCGCACCCGCGACACCAACACCCATCCCAACCCTTCAGCTGAAGCGAAGCGCCTGGGGTTCCCCTGAAAGCGCGGAGGTGTACTCGCTGCCACTGATGCTCTCCTGTTTGTCAAGCTGCGCGCCGGTAGCGGTTTCCTCAGGTACCGCCCCGGCGGCGTACGACGTGTATCCCAACGGGTCCGAGACCGAGATCAGGATCGGTGACCCGGACCGCACCAGCAGCGGCCGGCACCGCTGCCGGGTCCAATACCCGGCGGCCGACGTGGCCTCTGGGCACCTGAGTCCGCATGAAGGCGTCACCCTGTACGGCACCGCCGGCCGGCCCCTCGACGGTGCCCCACGGCTACCAGTGCCCGCCTCCAACCTGCCCGCCGGTGGCGGCGGCCGGCTGCTGGCACCCGGGTTACTGGCCGTTGCGGCCGCGCTGATCGGCCCGGCGCTGGCGGTGCCGGCAATCCGGCGCGCCGGTCGGGAACGGGTGGTGGCCGGCGCGGTCGCCGCCGGCTGGGCCGACCCGGGCAGGAGGTCCGGTAGGGTTGCGCTCGGCGGCCTTGTCGCGACCCTCGTCGGGTTTGCCATGTCGCCTGCTACAACCGCGTCCGCCCAACCTGACCCGAACCTGACGGTCGAGACGGTCGCGCTCTTCGACGCCAACGCGCTGGAGACGCCCGAGAATATCGCGATCGACAACCACAACAACAAGTACATCAGCCTTGCGCTGACCGGCGAAATCCGGAAGATCGCCCCGGACGGCTCGCAGTCGACCGTTGCCAACCTTCCCCTGGGCGCGCCGCCGCTCACAGTGTGCGGCCCCTTCTTTGCTGGGCTCACCGGGATCACACTCGATCAGCACGACAACCTGTACGCGAACCTCGCGTCGTGTGACCCGGACAGCCGGGGATGTGGAAGATCACGCGCAACGGGGAGCCGAAACGCATCGCGGCGCTCCCAGTGGAGGCGCTGCCCAACGAGATCGTGCATCATGCCGGCTACCTGTACGCCGCCGACTCGGCGCTGGGCCTTATCTGGCGGGTGTCCGACGCGGGCGGGACGCCGGAGATCTGGGCGAGCGGCGAGGAACTCGCGCAGGTGGGCGGCGGGCTGCCGGGACTTCCCCGTGCCCCCGCCCCGGCGGCCAAGCTTGATGCGGGTCTCGCTCGAAGTTCCGGGGTTCCTGCAACCATAGGGTTGTCCGCCACTCGACGCCGTGGCTTGGAGATCGCGTCCAGGGGCAGTGTTGGTGGAGCGACGGTTGGTCGGCAGCTCGGCTCTGATCCGCTGCGGCTGGTCCAGGGCGGCCGCCGGGTCCCCGCCACGGTCGACCGCGCCCGGCTGCCACCGGCGCGCGGGACGGATTCACAGCCTTCCGCGGCGCGGCTGACGTGCAGGCTGCGGTACGCCCGCACTCCGGCGCTAACCGTCGCGGTCAGGCTGCCGGGGGTTGGCGAGATACCTGGGGCGGTTCGAGTCGGCGCTGCAGGTCGTCTGTGAGGAGCCGGAGCCGGTACTGACTCTCCATCTGCTCGAGCATTTCGTGGATCTTCGGCTGCACCTGGTGCCTGGTAACGGGGAGCAATGTGCGCAACAGCGCGGGAACCAGCAGGCCAGTCAGCAGTCCAAGCGCCAGGAACAACAGCGCGAACAGGATCATTGCTCCACCTCCGTCTGCTCCCAGTACCGGTACAGCTCGGCGCGGTAGACGCGGGTCAAGGCCGCCTGCAGCTCGTCGTGGTAGCGCTGCAGGTGGGGGTGCGCGCCCGGGCCGCCCTGGTCGAGCTCGGCGAGGCGCAGCTGGCAGCTCGCGATGCCGGCGAGCAGCCGGGCCGTCTCGATGCGCTCCGCGGCGATCGTCGCCTCCGCCTCGGAGCGTCGCCGCCAGCGGGCGAGACTGCGCCGAGCCGGGGTGAGCTCCCGGAGCGCCCGGTACACGACAGCGAGGAGGTTCATCAGCCGCCCCCTTCTGCAGGGGCTCCCCGCCCACCGGAGCGGGTCGAGGGCGTGATTACAGAGTCAGTAATATTTGTCCGCCTGTCAACTCGTATGATGTCGACACAGTCCCTACTGCCCGCCCAGGGTGCTTGACCTGCGATGACGGAGCGGTAAGATTCGCCGGTCTATAATTCGATCATGTCGGTGCCTCGCGGTCGAGCACCGTGTCAAGGGAGTCGCAGTGGAGCTCTTCCTGCTCGCCACCTGCAGCAGCGGCAACTGCCCGACGATCTACGCGACATCGAGCGGGCATGTTGTCGTCCAAGGCGAGCCGGTCGCCACGACCGACCTTCAGGTCACCGTGCCCGCGCACGAGCGGCTGGTCCGCATACCCCAGTCCGTCCTGCTGGACGCAGCGGCGAGGCTCGCCGGCGCGCCCTAGCTCGGCCGACGAGTCCCGACCACGTCGAGGCCGGGACTGGAGGAGGCGCCGTGAGCGAAGATGACAGCACTCCTCAGAAGGTCGGAGCCGCCTTGGCAGACCTCCGCAGGCGGCGAGGCCTGACTGGCCGCAAGTTGGGCGCGCTGGTCGGCATGAGTCAGGCCAAGATCTCAAAGATCGAAAGTGGCGCCACCACACCCAAGAGCAGCGACGTCATGGCGCTCGCCCGTGCCCTCGACGCGCCTGCTGCTCTGATCCGCCGGTTGATCGACTGGGCGGAGGCCGAGCAGGACCGGTTCAGCTCTTGGCGTGACGCGGGACCTCTCGCGATACGAGGACAGCAGGAAGTGGCCGGCCTCGAGCGGGATGCCACCGAGATCCGAGGACTGAACGTCACGGTGCCGTCCGGCCTGCTGCACACCGCGAGCTACGCGGGGGCTCTCCTGGCGGAGTACACCCGTCCGCTGCTTGGCGAGGACCAAGGGGCGGAATCGGCCCAGGTGCTCGCCGACGTGACCGAACGTGTGCGGCGCCAGGAGATCCTCGCCGACTCAAGCAAGCTGTTCCTCTTCCTGATGGCAGAGACGGCACTCCTCAACCAGGTTGCAACGGCGGCCATAATGTTGGGCCAGGTCGAACGGATCAGGGACGCAGCCCGCCAGGACAACGTCGTCGTGCGGATCTTGCCGTTTGCGACTCGGCTTGCCTATCCGCCGATGCACGACTTCGAGCTTCTGGACGAGCGGGCGGCTATCATCGACACGATGACAACGACCATCGTTACCCGGGAGAACTCGGAGCTGCAGGTCTACGGCCGGGTGTACGAATCCCTGTACCGGCAGGCAACACCCGACATCGAGCCGATCCTCAACAGGTACGCTCGCCGCTATGCAGAACTCGCCGGAAAAGACGCCTCCGGACCCACTGTCCCGGTAGCCGCCGACCTGATCGGCCGCCCAGACTCAGAGGAAGAGGACTGACCGGCGACGGTGATCTGATCGGCTCGGACGACGGTCAAAACTGAACCGCCGATGTGCCGCGGAGAGCCGGCAAACGAATGGCACGGACCTGCCTCCAGTCGCGCAGGACCTCCTCGCCCGCCTGCGCAGTCACCCCCTGGCGGCGCTGCGACGGGTAACGCACGGGGCTCGTGCCGGCCGCAACCCTGCGTAACCCTCGGCGTCGGCCAGCACGACTCGGCCGAGACCGGTATCGGCCCGTCGTCGATCGATGACCGGCCCGTACAACTACCCCGCGTCGCCGCGGTCCGGCCCCCGGTCACTGGACCGGCGAAGGTGGTGATGACCGCCGCAGCAACCGGTCCACCTGCTCGCGCGACGAACAGTTCGCCTGCCTCGGCTCCGCTCGCAGCCCGTACGCGCTGACCTCGCCCGGTCTCCACTGCCGGATCCGTTGGCCAGCAGCCACCCCCGGCGGCGGCATCTCGCAGCCCGCGACGGCGCTCGCCTACATCGACCCCATCGCCAGGTAGGTGGTCACGTACCTGTCGGCGTCGACTGCAGCCCGGCCGCAGGGCCGGCGCACGGTGTCGGGCACCGTCGGTGATCGGTTTGGGCCGATCATGGTGGGATGATGACGTTGGGTGGCTCATATGCTCCGCCAGTTACTTCCACCTCACCAGGGCCGATGCTGGGATCATGGCCATCGACCCGACCTGCCCGAACCCCCTGCTGAGCTCCGATGCTGCCGCCCTGATCGGCTTGCTGGCCGTCCTGGAAGAGGCCATCTGGACCGACATGCTCCCTGGGGACTTCGCCGAGAAGGTGCAGGCACGGTTCGCCCGCGCAGGACTGCTCCGCGCGCAGGCCGAGGACCGAGACTTGAGACAGGCCGTAGCCGATCTGAACCACCGACTCCGCTACGTCCTTGGCGAGTATGACGAGGCGCCGCAGCCGATCTCAGGGCCGGACTGAACAAGACCGTCCTCTACCCACCTGCCGCCGGTGCGACGTCCGGCACTGGCTGGGCGGCGGGCGTCCCGGCGCGGGAGAGCATGGTGAGGCCGAGCACCAGCCCGCAGACCGCCCGCGGCCGCCGGAGGCTTGGCCGCGGCCGCCGGCATCAACGCCGATCTCGTCGCCGAGGACACCCAACGCGTTCATGCCGTCCCCGGCACCCCGCCGGGGCTGGACACTGTCATCACGGCTACCACCTGCTGCGGCGGTATGCGCCGCAGGCGTTCGGGCTAGGTCGCCCGGCAGTACAAGAAGATCTGTCGTTCCGGCGGCACGTCCGGGGCAACCGGCTCGAAGTCCTCGGTGTCCACCTCGCGGACGTCCAGGTCCTCCGCAGTGAACACCGCCTCCAGCTCCGCGCGCGGGTACGCGGTCACCAAGACCTGCTGGCCGAGGAAGGTCAGCGGAGCATGGTCCAGGTCGCCCTCGACCATCCCCACCACGAAGTAGCCGCCGGGCCGCAGCACCCCGCGCACCCGGCGCAGCACCACCGGGATGTCGGCGCGGCGCATCATCAGCAGCGAGAAGAAGGCGACCACCGCGTCGAAGTCGCCCAGCGACGAGTCGAGCTCCAGCGCGTCCATGGCCACGAACCGGCCGGACGGCACATTCCGTCGGGCCAGCGCCAGCATCTGGGCCGAGATGTCGATGCCGACCACATTGAGGCCGGACTCGGCGAACATGCCGGCGGTCGGCACCCCGGTGCCGCAGCCGAGGTCGAGCACCCGGGCGCCCGGCGCCAGCCGGTCGATGATCCACTGGGTGGCGATGATCTGCGCCGACTTGTGCGGGAAGGCGTCGTCGTAGCGTTCCCCGATCGCGTCGAACACGGCTGCCTGTCGGTGCGTCTCTGCGGAGAACATGGTGTAGAACCCTACAAGACGAGGCGACCGCCGGTACGCGTTCGACAAATCGGCCGCCGAGCGGCCTGCGCCTGACCCCGACCGAGTGGCGGCTACTTGAAGCCCTGGTCCGGCACCCCGGCAAGCTGGTCGGCCAACGCAGCTGATCACGGACGTCTGCGGCCCGGCGTACACCGACGACCCCTCCGCGCTGCGGCTGTACGTCAACCGGCTGGGCCGCAAACTCGAACCAGAACCGAGCCGGCCCCGGCACCTGCTCACCGAACCCGGCATGGGCTACCGCCTCCGGCCCTGAGGGCGGCGGACGTGATCGACGCAGCCAAGGGTTCCGCCACCAGGCCCCACCGCCGCCCGGCCCCCGGCGGTGTCCGCGACCTGCCCGGCGAGGGCGAACGGCAGCGCTGACCACGCTGCAAGGCCTGGCCGCGCTGTCGCTGGACGCCAGCTCGGCCGCCTACGGTCCCGAGGCGATCGTCCTGGTGCCGGTCGCGGCTGGGGTCGGCGCGCTATGGCCGACCCTGCCGATCACGGTCGGGATCGTGCTGCTGGCCGTGCTGGTGGTCTCCTACGCGCAGGTGATCGCGGTCCACCCGGACGGCGGCGCCTCCGCCGTGGGCGGCACGGAACTGGGCGAAACGGTCAGCTCGCTGGCCGCGGCGTCGCTGGTGGTCGACGACGTGCTCACCGTCGCGGTATCCCTGGCCGCCGGCGCGGGCGCGCGGCTCTCTACGTTCCCCGCCCTGCGCGGCCACCAACTGCTGCTGTGCCTTGCCGGTCTGGTCCTGCTCACCGCGGTGAACTGCGGCAGAACCAACGCGGCCTGCAGATCGCCGCGATGCTCCACAACCGAACCGACGCCGTCGTCTGCACCCTCCCCTTCCGCCTGACCGACTGATCGACAAACCTGGGTATGCCGTACCCCGGCGCAGGCGCCGGGAAGACTCGTGGAACACGGTTTTCGACGATCAGGCGGTGAGTGGGGTGGACGTTCGGCTGGTGACCGAGACGGGTGTCGAGCGGCGCGAGGTCGGTGACCTGCAGAAGCTGCTCGGCCGGGGCGAGGGCCTCGTGTGGGTGGACATCCCGGCCTGCGACACAGAGGGCAGCCGAGTGCTGTCGGAGGTGTTCGGCTTCCATCCCCGGGCGGTGCGAGACTGCGAGCAGCGCAACCCGGTGCCGAAGACGCAGGTCTACCCCGACCACGTGTTCGTGGTGCTGCACGCCCCGGAAGCCGGGGCCGGTGGGCACGTGCACTACGTGGAGCTGGACCAGTTCGTCGGACCGAACTACTTCGTCACGGTGCACGGGCCGCTCAACCCGGCGGTCGACCCGGACGCCGCCCTGATCGAGACGCGAACGCTGGCCCGACGGCTGGACAGCGGGCGGCTGCAGCCCACCGCCGCGGACGACATGTCGTCCGTGGTGGTCAACGCGCTGATCGAGCGGATGCGGGACTACCTAAGCGTCCTGACCCAGCAGGTGTGGAAGCTTGAGCAGCAGGTCACCGCCGGCCAGTTGGGTGACTCCGAGGAGTTCCTGGACGCGATGTTCCGGGTCCGGCACGGGCTGCTGGCGGTGCGGACGATGGCCACGCTCAGCCGCGAGGTGTACGGCCGGATGGCCACCCTCACCGTCTTCGGCGCCGGGCGGGGACAGTCCCGGCTGACCGACCTGGTGGACCAGTTCCAGCGGATCGCCACCATGGCCGACGGTCAGAAGGACTACCTACAAGGCGTCATCGAGTTCTACCAGACCCGCACCAACACCAAGATGACCATCGCCGCCGAACGGCTCGCCGTGATCGCCGCGGTCACCCTGCCGATCACCGCCCTGTCGTCGGTGCTCGGCATGAACGTCATCGTCAACGACTCCACCCACTATGGGGCGCTGACCGTGCTGCTCGTCGTCATGGTGGCCATGTCGGTGATCCTGCTCGTCTGGGCCAAACGGAAAGGATGGTGGTGAGCGGGTTTGACCAGCCGCGTGACCAACGGCTCGCAACACCGAGCAGCTGCAACCTTCCGGCCTCCAGCGCCTGATAGTGACGCACGCTGCTGCGGCAACCCAAGACGCCGGAGATCCTCAGACTCCGGGCGATCAAAACCACATCCGCCATGTCCAGCGCCGGCTGGGTCTGCCGGGCGGCGGCCGGGCCGAGAAGGAACCGAGGGGGCTATGTGTCAGACGGTGGAGTCATCAGAGTGTGCGATCAGCGAGCGGGCGAAGCTCGCGTTCGCTACGAGCGTCTGAATGAAGCCGCCTGCGATGGCGGGGCGTACTGCGGTGACTTTCTCGTTCCCGTAGGCGATGGCAATTACTTCTGGTATCTTTCTCAGCTCGGAGCCGCTGATCCCGATGATGCGCTGGCCTAGCGGCATCTTCATGGCTTCCCCGTTGTGGTCGATGAAGACCCCGGAAAGGTCGGCGCTGACTCCAGCCTGTATGAGCAAGGTGCGCTCCCGGCGGGTGAGCGCGTCGTAGAGAGCCGAGGCCGGCGGCCGCCATCCGCCGACACCGACGACGGCTTTGGTTACGCGTGCGAATTGCTTGAACGCCGCCGCCGTTTCGGGTTGCTGTCTGACCATCTCGGCTGCTCTCGGATCCGAGACGAACATCGGAGCATAGAAGAATGATCCGGTGCCTCCCCCGATCCGGGCGAGCTTCCGGACGACCTCAATCGTGCTGAGCTCCACGTCTGGCCGGCTCAATGCTCCGGTGAGTTGCACGATATGGCACCGCGGTAGCGACCCGATGTGGGCTGCCATGGCGAGTACGGATCGGGCCCATCCAATACCCACGACGTCATCCGCCGTGACGATCTCCTCCAAGAGACGTGCAGCGACCTCCCCCAGCCGGTCGCGCAGCAACAAGTTGTCGCCACCCAAGGCGTTGATGACAATCGCTCGTTTGAGTCCGAAGCGCTCTTGAAGTTGATCGCTCAGATCGGTGTTGATGGCTCCCGGTGTCTCGATCTTAATGTTTACCAGGCCACTGGTGCGTGCAACGGCGAGCAGTCGCGCCACACGGAATCGACTCATGCCCATCGCCGCAGCGATCTCGACCTTCGACTGTTGATCCAAGTAGTAGCGACGCGCGACCTCAGCGGCCGTGACCAGATCGTCGGGCCGTGAGTCTTGTAAGACCGCACCGCTCATGTGAGCGCCTCCGCCCGGGTGTCGTCACGGATGGGACCGGCGTAGGATACTAGCTCTCAGGTGTCGGAGCTGCCAAGTGCATGCGCTCATATGAGCCAGAGGAGCCGAGATGAAGATGCGGGTGAGCGTGCTTCGCGGCGTCGGGAAGGTCGACGTCGAAGAGAGGCCGGTGCCAGAACCGGGTCCTGGAGAGGTGCTCGTCAAGATCGGGTCGGTAGGGGTCTGCGGATCCGACGTCCACTACTACGAGCACGGCCGGATCGGCCCCTACGTCGTCGACCAACCGCTAGTCCTCGGGCACGAGGCGGGCGGCGTCGTCGCAGCAGCCGGCGACGGCGTGACCACCTTGACCGTCGGCCAACGCGTCTCCGTGGAACCAGGCGTGCCGTGCCGGAACTGCGAGCAGTGCCTGGCCGGGCGCTACAACCTGTGTCCCGACATGCGGTTCTTCGCGACACCCCCGTACGACGGCGCGTTCGCCGAGTACGTGCTGATGCCCGAGGGCTTCGTCCACGCGATCCCGGACAGCATCAGCGACGACGCCGCTGGCCTGCTGGAGCCACTCTCGGTGGGGATCTGGGCATGCCGACGGTCAGGCGTCGATCCCGACTCGCGCGTGCTCGTCACCGGCGCCGGCCCGATCGGATTGATCGCAGCCCAGGCGGCCCGCGCCTACGGCGCGCCGCAGGTCGCCGTGACGGACGTCGTCCCGCAGCGGCTCGCCCTGGCCGACCGGTTGGGTCTGGTAGCCATCAACGTCGCGGAGGCACCGATCAGCGAAGCCGGATTCGAGCCCGACGTCCTCCTCGAGTGCTCCGGAAACGCCACAGCGACCTGGGACGCCGTGTCCACCGTCGCACGCGCCGGCCGAGTGGTGCTCGTCGGCATGGGCGGAGACGAACTGCGGCTGCCCTTGTCCTACCTCCAGGACCGGGAGCTCGTGATCACCGGTGCATTCCGGTACGCCAACACCTGGCCAACCGCGATCTCCCTGACGGCATCCGGACGCGTCGACCTAGACTCCCTGGTCACCGGGCACTACGGGCTCGACCGCGTCGAAGACGCGCTGACAGCACCACGCCATGACCCGGGCACGGTGAAAACGATCCTGAGGCCAGGCGAGTAACCATCCCCGCGTCGTCAGACGCCCACGGTGCGCCGGGCCCGCCGCCTCGAAGGCAGTTGCACGCCGATCTACCTGCGCTCCCGGGCCCAACTCCTGGACCAGCTACGCGGGTTCACGCTGGTCGAACCGGGCCTAGTCCACTTGCCGCTCTGGCGTCCCGACTCGCCTCTCGACGTCGACGACCACCCCGAACGCTTCGGCGCTCTCGCCGCGGTCGGCCGCAAGCCCTAGCGGTTGACCAGGCGGAAGCCGGGATTGTCGGGTAGACCGGGGCCGACGAGGGGACTAGAATCCGACGCCGCCAGTTGTATGGCGATGGCGCCCTCCGTGGGGGAGAGTCCGACTGCGGCGGAGGGGTGGCGTGATGCACAGGTGCCCGTCGGTGCGGTTCCGGCTCCTGGCCGCCGGGACGGTCGCCCTGCTGGCGCTGGTGGCGGCGCCGCCGACCAGTGCCTCGGCCGCAGCTCGGGAGCACATCCGGGTCCGCGTCTACGTACTGGACTTCGATCCGCTCATGGACGACGGGGTGCCGCTGTCCGTCGCGCGCGGCTGGAACGACCCGTTCCGGCTTGACGAGGAGTACCGGTCGGACGTCGAGGCGGCCAGCGGCGGCATCGTCGACCAGCGAATCGTCCGCACCTCGGTGGTCCGCGAGTATCCCGTCAAACCGGGCGGTTTCACGTTCACGAACGCTCAGTACCTGGGCTGCCTGGCCGACAGTAGCCCGAGCTACTGCGCCGCTCTCATCGACTACCCGCGGGTGTTGAACACGGTATACGACGCCCGTTTCGGCAGTGCCTGCGAGGCCCTGCAGCGGAAGCGGGTGGACGAGGTGTGGCTGTGGGGCGGACCGTGGTTCGGCTACCTCGAGCACCTCAAGGTCGCCGCGAACACCAGCTGCCCGCAGGTCTCCCGACCGTTCGTGGTGATGGGCTTCAGCTACGAGCGCTCCATCGGGGAAATGCTGCACGACCTGGGTCACCGCTCCGAGACCCTGATCCAGGCGGGCATCGGCCTGGCGCTCTGGGACCGGTTCGACGGGCAACGCAGCCGCTACGCCCAGGACTACGCGTGCCCGGCCGAACCGGACGCCGGGCACCCCGAGGTGGACGTCACGAGTGCCCACGCCGGCAACGTGCACTTCCCGCCAAACGCCTATTGCCACTACCAGTACGACCGCGATCACCCCGTTCTCTCCGACGCCGACGACTGGGCGAACTTCCCGAACCTCGCCGGTCGCCAGACGGTCGTCAACGCCGACACCTGGGGCGCGACCCAGCAGGGCTTCCTCGTCTGGTGGATGGGGCGCTTCCCGAGAAGGCCGGGCAGCAGCCAAGGAGTGCAGAACGACTGGTGGCGTTACGTCTATCTTGTCGGGGCGTAGCCCCACACGGACACCCAGTCGACCTGCACGTTTCCGGCGGCGGTGGACGGGACCGGCTCGGAGCCGAGCGCGGTCTCGGTCTGCAGGACGTAGTGCATCGGCGTGGCCGGTACGTGCCGGGTCGAGGTGCCGATGACCCGGCCATCGAACGCGAAGACCACCTTGTTCGGGCTCCACTCGATCGTTGCGATGTGCCAGTCGACAAATCCGGCGCCGGTGCCGAAGTAGTCCTGGTCGGCGGGTGCGCCGACATGATGCAGGAAGACGCTGATCTTGCCGGTCAGGTCGCCCTCGGGAAAGTCGATCTCCCCGTCGCTCCACACCTCGGACTGCGGCCACAGCAGCCAGGCCGCCTTGTAACCGGCCACCGGGTCGGCCCGGAACCGGACCGAGTAACGGCCGTACAACTGGTTCCAACCGCCGGGCAGCCTGGGATAGAGGGCGGCCACATGGTGAATTCCGTCGGCGCTCGTGTACAAGTGCATCGTCATGATCCCGGCGGACACGCTCAGGACGCTCGGGTCGTAGTGTCCGCGCTTCGAGGTGTCCAGCCAACCCCAGGGATAGGCACCGAAATCGCGGTAGGTGGAAAGGAAACCGCCGGGGCTCACGTTCGTGCCGAAGTCCTCGTGGAAGATCAGCCGCCAGCCCGGCGGACTGCTCCGGCTTGGCGCGGCCGGCGGCGTGGTCGGTGTGGTGGTCCCGGTCGAACCCCCGGACGTGGCGCGGCTGAGCGACCCCAACCTGCCCAGCGCCGGCGCCCGTCCCGGGTCGGCGGCGGGAGCACTCCCCGTGCTGGTGGCCGCGCTGGGCGGATCGCTGGCCGGGTCCGATCCGGACGGTCGGGTCGGCGAGCCAGCGCAGGCAGCGATCAAACCGAGCAGAACACCCAGGATCGGTGCCTTACGGAGCTTAGCCGACATATAGCTACCCCTGGCTGCACGCACCTCGGGCGTGGGCCCGCCGAGGAGACGCTAGCCTTTCCGGACACCCCCTGACCCGCTGGGGAACGGAAAGGGCCCGGATTGTCCGCTCCCACCCCCGACAGCCATCCGGACCGCCGGCGCACCAGGATCCTCAGGCTGGCCGTGGGAGGCAGCGTCGCGGTGCTCGCGGTGGCGGCGGTGTCCATCGGTGCCTCGACCGCCCTGCGGGGTGACCCCTGCCGGCGGCCGAACCCGCACACTCCGGACTGCCAGACCGCGGCGCCCGCACCGCCCGGGCGGATCGGCGCGTCGAGCCCGACGCCGTTCCCCACCTTGACGCCGTCTGCGGCCCCGATCGGGCCGCTGAGCTCGACCGCATCCGCCACCAGATCCCCGACCCGGTCCCCGGCTGGCCCGACGACCCCGCCGGCTCCACCGAGCGGCGCCGATCCGGTGGTCGCGGCCGCCGGCGACATCTCCTGCCCGGGTGTCTGCGGCCAGCCCGCGACCGCGAGCCTGATCACCTCGGTGATCAGGCCGCAGACCGTGCTCGGCCTCGGCGACTTCCAGTACGACACCGGGACGCTGGCGAACTTCCGGGCCCATTACGACCCCTACTGGGGGAGGTTCAAGGCGAAGACGTACGCCATCAACGGCGGCAGTCACGACTTCTACGGCAGCGGCGACTACCTGAGCTACTTCAACGACGGCGGTCCGAGAATCCTGACGCCGGAGGGCTCGTACTCGTTCACCACCGGCACCTGGCACGTGATCGCGCTGAACTCCTACTGCTTCGAGCGGTCGACCTGCGACCCGGCGGCCGTGACCGCGTGGCTGCGGAGCGACCTCGCCGCCCACCCCGCCGCCTGCACGCTGGCCTACTTCCACGAGCCGTACTGGACGACTCCGTCCACCCACCCGCGCGACACCTCGACCCGGCCATGGGTGCAGGCGCTCTACGACGCCCACGCCGACGTGCTGCTCCAGGCACACAACCACGACTACGAGCGGTTCGCGCCGCAGCGTCCCGATGACGTGCTGGACACGCAGCGCGGGCTGACCTCGTTCGTGGTGGGAACCGGCGGGCGGTCGCACTACGCGTTCACCGGCCCACCGGCCGCCAACAGCGTCGTCCGCAACGACGACACGTACGGGGTGCTTCAGCTCACCCTGCACCGGACCAGTGCCGATTTCCGGTTCCTCCCGGTGCCGGGGAAGAGCTTCACCGACGCGGGGACCGTGCGCTGCCACTGAGCCGGGCGGCCGGGTGGTCAGGTACCGCTGCTCCGGGACGTTCGTCGTACGGCTGGCCGCGGCCCGGTAGTGCCGCACCCCGGCCCGCGCGTCACCGGCCGTCTCGAACAGATGTGCGCGCACCGCATCCAGCCGGTGGTTCCCGGCCAGCCGCTCGTCCAGCGCCTCGAGCAGCATCAGCCCTTCCGCCGGGCCGTGCACCATCGCCGCCGCGACCGCCCGGTTGAGCGAGACCACCGGGTTGCCGGTCATCTGCTCCAGCAATCCGTACAGCGCGAGGATCAGTGGCCAGTCGGTGTCGTCGACCCGGGCCGCCCGGTCGTGCACCGCGGCGATCGCCGCCTGCAAGTGGTACTCGCCGACCGCGCCCCTGGCCACCGCGCCGTCGACCAGCGCGACCCCTTCCGCGATCAGCGACTGGTCCCACCGGGTCCGGTCCTGTTCGTCCAGCGGGACCAGCTCGCCGTCTGCGTTGGAACGGGCCGGCCGGCGGGCGTCGGTGAGCACCATGAGCGCCAGCAGACCCGCGCCCTCCCTGTCGTCCGGCAGCATCCGATGCACGGCCCTGGTCAGCCGCGCGGCCGGCGGTCCCGAGGCAGCCTGTGGTGGCCGGAACAGCACCCGTTCAGAGCCCGTCGAGGAAGGCGAGCAAGGTATCGGGTAGTTGGTAGCGACCGGGCTTGCTGTCGGACGGGGTAGTTTGGTCGAGCGCTCGGTGCTTGAGCTGCTGCTGACCGATCGCCACCGACCGGCGCGCCGTCGGACGCCGACGGCGCCTGCGGGTCGCTGGCGCGCCCGGCTACTCCGGCACCCATCGACGGCTTCTGGGCACGCCGCCACCGGCTGGCCGGATCACCACCACCCGTCCGTCGATCGGGGCGTGACGCTGACGCGCACCCGCGGCCGGCGGGCCGGTGTCGTTGGCGGTGCACCGCCGGCCGGGGTACACCTTGGCCGTGGCGTCCTCGACGACGAAGCAAGCGGCGCGGTGGCGCCGGTACTGGGACCGGCATTCGCGTTCGTACGACCGGCAGATGGGGTTCTGGGACCGGCGGCTATTCGGGGACAGCCGAGTGTGGGTATGCGGCCAGGCCAGCGGCGACGTCCTGGAGGTCGCAATCGGGAGCGGCCTGAACCTGCCCTACTACCCACCCGGCATCCGGCTGGTCGGAGTCGACATCAGCCCGCCGATGCTCGCGATCGCCAGACGGCGCGCGGCGGAACATTCCCTTCAAGCCGACCTCCGAGAGGGCGACGCGCACCAACTCGCGCTGCCCGACGCGTCGTTCGACACGGTCGTGTGCACGTTCTCACTATGCGCAATCCCAGACGAACGCCAGGCGGTCGCCGAGATGACACGGCTGCTGCGGCCGGGTGGGCTCCTGCTGCTGGCCGACCACGTCGCCGGACGGTCCCGGCCGGTCCGGGCATTGCAGCGCGGGCTCGAGCTGATCAGCGTGCCCGTCGGAGGCGAACACTTCCTACGCCGGCCGCTGAACACAGCCCGGTCGGCAGGACTCGACATCGAACGGCAGGAACGGTTCGGCCCCGCCGGGATCGTCGAACGGCTCGCCGCCCGCAAGCCAGCCCACCAGCCACGCTGACCCCGTCCACGGCCAGACATCCCTCCGCACGCGGTGAACCCGGATTCGACCCGGGCCACACACGGCCCGGACGCTGCCCGCACCGCGATCGACGTCGGCCTACCGCATTGCGCTCAGCCGACACCACGTGCCTTACGTCGATCGATCCGCCGCAGGCGTTCCACCGGGCCTTTCCACGCCCACCCATAGATAACCTCGGGGTCATGCAAACGCTGCGGCCCACCTGGAACGCCATCCTCGCCCGCCACCGCATCCCACCCGGCGGCGCCCAGCCGCCGTCGCGCTACGACCCGCACGACGCCATCCACGCCGCCGCCTACTACCTGTGCGACAACGGCGCCGGCCGCGGCAACCTGCGCGGCAGTCTTCGCCTACAACCACTCCCAGCAGTACGTGGCCAACGTCCTGGCCCAGGCCCGCCGCTACTCTCAGACGGACTCGAATACTTCGGTGGCGTGCGGTTCTGTTCAGTCGGCCGTTCAGTTCGGCAGCGAAGATTTCAGTAGTCCGGCGCTGGTGGCGGTCCGGTTTGCCTGCGCCCAGATCGGCAAGCCGTACGTGTGGGGCGGCAACGGCGAGGTCGGTTTCGACTGCTCCGGGCTGACCCACGCCGCCTACGCCGCTGCAGGATCGACATCCCACGCACCGCGCAGACGCAGCACGACGCCGGCCCGTTGCTGCCCGCTGGAAGTCGGCTGCAGCCGGGGGACCGAGTGTTCTTCGGCGGTGCTCGCAGCCCACGATTCGTGGCCGCCTCCCAGGTGCTGGCCACCCTCGGGCTGCACACCACCGCCCACCCGCTCGGCCTGGGAGAGCTCATCGCATCCGACCCCACCGGGCTGACCGAGATCCCCGGCGTGTGGGTCGCCGGGAACGTCACCGACCTCACCGCGCAGGTCGTCACCGCAGCCGCCGGCGGGGTGTCCGCGGCCGCTGCCATCAACGCCGACCTGATCGCCGAGGACACCCGACACGCCGTCATCGCCTACCGGAACACCCGCTCCGCGGCGCGCCCGAGCCCGGCGTCAGCAGCGGCACCATGAGCCACCACGTCGACGAACCCCGCCGCGATCAGGTTGACCGGGATCGGCGCGACCTAGGAGCCTTGGTCTGCCGACCCTTGGTTGCGGGGAGTGATCCGGCGCCGACGACATCCGCACCGCGCAACCAGAGTCACGACCGGTGGTTCTCACGGGCGCGCCACACCGGATGCCACCGGGAGAGTCGTCCCAGGTCTGAGCGCTCAGAGAATGCGGATACCAACGCCCGGGCTATGCCGTCGAGTCGAGGAGGTCCCCGATGTCGCTGCGGTACGAGGTCGTCGTCTCGCCCATGGAGCGCCTGCCCGAGGCGGCGGGTCTCCAGCCGCCGGCCGGCCCGTCGGCCGCGTGGTCGCCGCTGTCCTCCACGCTGATCTACGGCGCGACCGAGGTCGCGCTGACCGACCCGCCGATCACCACCACGCAGGCCGAGCGGCTGGCCGACCGGGTGGCGGCGACCGGCCGCGAGCTGACCGCGATCTATGTCACGCACGGCCACGGCGATCACTGGTATGGCACGGCCGCGTTGCCGCGCCGGTTCCCCGGCGCCACCGTGTACGCGACGGAGGGGGTCATCGCCCAGATGCGGCGGGCGAGCCCGGACGGCCGGCCGAGCCCGCTGTTCGCGGCGCTGTTCCCCGGGCAGATCCCGCGGACGCCAGTGGTCGCCCGGCCGGTGCCCCAGGACGGCATCCTCGTCGACGGCGAGGTGCTCCGGCCGATCGAGGTCGGGCACAGCGACACCGACGACTCCACGGTGCTGCACGTCCCGTCGATCGACCTTGTCGTAGCCGGGGACGTGATCTACAACAACGTCCACCAGTTTCTCGCCGAATCCGCCAGCGGTGGGCCTGCAGGCGTGGCTGCGGGCGGTCGACAAGGTCGAGGCCCTCCGCCCCCGGCACGTCGTGGCTGGGCACAAGGACGACCGGCGGCCGGACGACCCGGTGATCGTCGCCGAGACCCGCACCTACCTCGAGGCCGCCGGCGAGCTGCTCGCCACCCGGCCGAGCCGGCGCGGGTACCTGGATGGCATGCTGGCCCGCTTCCCGGAGCGGCTCAACCCGACGATCGCCTGGCTGTCCGCGCTGCGGCTGCTGCCGGACGCGGACGACTGACATGTCCCGCCGTCCTGCGGGCCGGTGACCGGCGGCGCTGGCGGCACCGGACCCGGCAGGGTAGCGACGACCGCGATCCGCACCCGCCCAGTCAGCGGCGGATGCGTGCACTGGATCATGGTGTGGCTCGCCGGGGCGCGACTTGGGCTGGGTTGACGGCAGCGGAGACCTGTCTGGCCGCCAGGGGCCGCAGCCATCGGAGTGTTCCGGGTGTGGGCAGGGGAACTCGAGGCTGACTGCCGGTGTAGTGCAGGCGTCAGCGTCGGGGAGCGGGGAGGAGACCGTCGTGCGCCGTCGAGGCTGGATCGCCGTAGCTGTGGTCGCCGTGGTGGCCTGGGCGGCGATCGCTGTTGCCGGCAGCCGGTTGGTGGGAGGCCGAACGCCGGCTGCGGCGCGCCCGCCGGCGACCACGGCGGCCGGGGGCGCTGCGGCGAGCGCGACGACCTCCAGCTCGACCCGCTGCACGCCGACGGTGGGGCAGCCGGCGCTGGGATGGGACGGGCCCACGCACGGCCCGCCGCGGCTGCGCCTGGGTCCCGGCCTGGGGCTGCGGCCGACCGCCAGCAATCTCGCCGCCAGCCGGCGGGGAGCGCCGATGGTCGTCTCCGGCCGGGTGCTGAGCTCCGGCTGCGCGCCGCTGCGCGGTGCGGCCGTGCGGGTCTGGCAGGCCAACGGCGACGGCGACTACGGCCCTGGTCAGGGCACCGGGCAGATCCAGTGCTGCTACCTGCAGGGCACGATGACGACCGACGCGCGCGGGCGCTACGAGTTCGAGTCGGTGCGGCCCGGCAACTATTCCGGCACCCCGCATCTGCATGTGGTCATCCGCGCACCCGACGGCCGCGGCTTGGAGACCGAGGTCGAGTTCGCTGACGACCCCGGGACCGGAGCAAGCGGCGGCCCGGTGCTTCACCTGGCCGAGCGGGGCGGCCGCCTCCGCGCTTCGCTCGACCTCGTCCTCGGGTGAGGAGCGCCGGCCGGCAGCGCAGCGCCACCGCGGCACTGATCACGACCGCCGCCGGACGACGCCGGCCCGCGGACTACCGCGCCTGCCGCCAGACCGGCCAGGGTCGCCTCAACCGGCTACCGACAGTGCCAACGATCCGGCTATGGAGATCACGAGCAGCGTCCGGTGGCGGGTAGCGGAAGCAGAAGATGGACAGCTCCACCGGGGCCAGCAGTTCGAAGTCGTCGCTGGTGTCGACCAGCTGGGCCAGGTAGCGTGCGCAGTCCAGATTCGACTCGATCGCCTC
>Ga0137365_10000949_pt1 | contig 21528 bp, 19 predicted proteins | sample SagtaG_9_FD_104799 | JGI IMG/M metagenome (GOLD analysis project Ga0137365, IMG submission 104799) | Vadose zone soil microbial communities from Sagehorn Ranch, Mendocino, California, USA - Sage1_L_40_16 metaG | ecosystem: Environmental > Terrestrial > Soil > Vadose zone | place: USA...
ACAGCTGAAGCACAGCCTGCACGCCCTCGCGGCCTGCTTGAGCCGTGTGCGGGGACGACCCGCTCGCACGGTTCTGAGGAGGGGGGGACGCAGAAATGCGTCCTCCCTATCCGGAGATCACGGCCGGCTCAAGGCTCGGCTACGGCCGATGCGCCAGCCGAACGCCCTGCCACCGCTGCCGTGGTCGCCGCCGGACCCGCCGTCGTCCAGAAACCTCCGCTGCGGACACGACGAGCCGGCCGCCGACGTCCCATCCGCGCCCCGGCTCGCAGCAGCGTCCAACCGAGCGCGCACCAGGCAATCCGAACCGCCGCCAACCCGTGGACCGCGTCCAGAAACGAGCAAGGCAGCACGGCCGTCACACCAAGTCCGGCCGGCCGAAGTGCTGGGCCATCGCGCGCGGCGCCCTGAACTCCCGGCTCAGGCTGGAGGTCAGCTGCGAGCCCTTGCCCGAGCCGGCCTGCAGGATCGGCCGGGATCGGTCGCCGATGGTCGGTCGAGCAGCCCTTCGACGGCCAGCGAGCGGTGGAAGCGCCTGCGGCTGGGTCGAGGTCTCCCCGCCGCTGACTACCTCGGTCAGCACCGTGGGCGACCAGGTCCGCAATCGCCGGCGGCGGATGCGCAGCTGCCCAGCCCGGCCTCGAAGGGGTCGGTTCTGGACACTTCTCTCCCCGCGCGATCAGAATGTTCAGGTGGCGGGGGTGAACAGGTTCGCTTGTCGTAGTCGCACCTTTGGTTCTCCTACCGTCCAGATGACGCGGTTGGACGGATTCGGCGGTTCCGCGCGGATTTCCACCCTCCTGGCGTCTGCTGCCGAGCAGAAGGGACCCCGATGCGTGACGACGGTCAAGCCGATGGGCCTGAGAATGGCTCCGGGATTCTCGACGAGCTAACGCTCCGGGCGCTGATCGAGCATGTCCCGCTCACCATCTACATCGACCGGTTGGACGAGACCGGCTCCAATGTCTACACCAGTCCGCGGCTTGAGTCGGAGCTCGGCTACACCGCGGAGGAATGGGTTTTCGACAAGGACTTGTACGCCAAGGTCCTGCATCCCGAGGACCGCGACCGGGTGTTGGCCGAATACCGCCGCACGCGCGACACCGACGAGCCCTTCCGGGCGGAATACCGGATGATCGCGCGTGATGGGACAGTGCATTGGTACCTGGACGAGGCGACGGTCATCTGTGACGAGACCGGCCACCCCGCGTACTTCCACGGCTTCCTTCTCGACATCACAGAGCAGAAGGAGCTTGCCGAGGCGCTGCGCAGCAGCGAGCAGGAGCTCCGGCGGCAGAAGCAGTACGTCGAGACACTCGTCGAGATCAACCCGACAGCGATCGTCGCGGTCGATCGAGATGGCACCGTCACGTCGTGGAACCTCGCTGCCGAGGAACTCTTCGGCTACTCGAGGAGCGAAGCGATCGGGCGCAACCTCGACGACCTCGTATTCGGGCGAGAGGGCCTGCGCAGCGAGGCGGTGAGCTACGAAGAGGTCCGGCGAGCCGGACGCTTCCACACAGTCACCCAACGGACCCGTAGAGACGGAACGCTTGCGGACGTCGAGCTGATCGTCGTGCCGGTGATCGAGGAAGGCGAGGCCACCGGCTATCTCGCCATCTACCACGACATCAGCGAGCTGCAGCGGCAGAAACAATATTATGAGTCGCTGCTCGAGGTCAGCCCGAGTGCGGTCATAACGGTCGATCCGCAACACAAGGTGGCGTCCTGGAACCCTGCCGCGGAGAAGCTCTTCGGCTACACCCGCGAGGAGGCGATCGGGCAGGACGTCGACTCGCTCGTCGCCAACGTCGAAGCGATCCACCAGGAGGCCGTGCAGCTCAGCCGGCAGACCGAAGAGGCCGGGCAGACGCAGCTGACCACCCGCCGAACCCGCAAGGACGGGTCCTTGGTCGATGTCGACGTCCGGGCGGCGCCGATTCACCTCGGGGACGAGATGGTCGGCCTCTACGCCCTGTATCACGACATCTCCGACCTGCAAAGAGCGCGTGAGCAGGCTGAAGCCGCCACACAGGCCAAGAGTGCGTTCCTGGCGACGATGAGCCACGAGATCCGCACCCCGATGAACGCCGTAATCGGGATGACAGAGCTTCTTCTAGATACCGATCTCACCCCCGAGCAGCGCAGCTACGCGGAGGTCATCCGCAGCAGCGGTGACGCGCTGACGACGATCATCGACGACATCCTCGACTTCTCGAAGATCGAAGCGGGCCGGTTGGAGCTGGAAAGCCGGCCTGTCGACCTCCGCGGCTGCGTGGAGTCCGCGCTCGAACTGGTCGCTGCGAGCGCGTCGAGCAAGGGCCTCGACCTCGCCTATACCATCGACCCTGACACGCCCCAGGCAATCATGGGCGACGCCACCCGCCTTCGTCAGATCCTGGTCAACCTACTCAACAACGCGGTGAAGTTCACCGACGAGGGCGAGGTCGTCCTCTCGGCGCAGCAGGAAGAGCCCGAGTCAGGCGACGGGGAGGTCGGGCGGAAACACAAGCTTCACTTCACCGTCCGGGACAGCGGCATCGGGATCCCGGCAGACCGGCTAAGCCAGCTGTTCGAATCCTTCAGGCAGGTGGACGCCTCGACGACCCGCCGGTACGGCGGCACCGGCCTCGGCCTTGCCATCAGCAAGAGGCTGAGCGAGCTTATGGGCGGGACGATCTGGGTGGAGAGCCGCGTCGGCGAAGGCTCCACCTTCCACCTCACCATCGAAGCCGAGGCCGCTCCCGGCCCAGTCCCCGCACATGAGCGAGGCGCGCAGCCCCAGCTTCGGGGCAGGCGGGTTCTCATCGTGGACGACAACACCACCAACCGACGTATCCTGTCCAAGCAGGTCGATTCGTGGGGGATATCGGCGCGGGCCACCCCCTACCCGGCCCAAGCGCTCGAGTGGATCCGCCGCGGCGACCGCTTCGACCTCGCAATCCTCGACATGCAGATGCCTGAAATGGACGGTGTCACGCTGGCCGACGAGATCCGCCGCTACTGCGACGCGCGCGCCCTGCCCCTTGTGATGCTGACCTCGCTGGGGACCCGGGAGGTAGGCCGGGCAGGGGCGCAGTTCGCCGCCTACCTGACGAAGCCGATCAAGCCGGCGCAGCTTTACGACACCCTCATGAACGTCTTCGGTGCCGCCCCAGCCGGCGTCCAAGCTCCGGCGCCCCGGGAAGAGCCGGCCGAGCAACTGGCCGCGCGCATGCCTCTGCGGATCTTGGTCGCCGAGGACAACGCCGTCAACCAGCAGCTTGCCTTGCTTCTGCTGAAGAAGATCGGCTACCGGGCCGACGTGGCCACGAACGGCTTCGAGGCGCTTCACGCGCTCCAACGGGAGCGCTACGACGTCGTTCTCATGGACGTGCAGATGCCGGAAATGGACGGGCTCGAGGCGACGCGCCACATCCACGAACGGTGGCCGGAACGGCCACGGCCGCACGTTATCGCGGTGACCGCCAACGCCATGCCGGAGGAGCGCGAGGCCTGCCTAGCCGCGGGGATGGACGACTACCTCAGCAAGCCGATCCGCATGGAGCAACTCACAGCCGCGCTGAGCCGCTGCCGCCCGCACATCTCGGCACGGCCGACAGCCTTCCGGACAGGGTCCGGCGTCGGCACTCAATCGCCGCCAGTCGACCCCGAACCACCAAGGCCGCCTCGCCGCGCCGCGGTTCTCCAGCCGGCCGCGCTCGAGCGCCTCATGAAGATCACCGGAGACGACCCCGGTCTCCTTACCTCCCTGATCGACACCTTCTCCAACGATGTACCCCGCCTGATCGACAGCGCGCGGCGAGGGCTGCAGCAAGGCCGGCCGGACGAAGTCCGACGAGCGGCGCACACGCTGAAATCCAACGGCGCGACCTTCGGCGCGATGAGCTTCTCCGAGCTGAATCGCACACTCGAGTCTCTGGCCAGCTCCGGACCGCTGGAAGAAATGGCCAATCTCATCGCCCAGATCGAAGCGGAGTACGAGGCGGTCCGGATCGCCCTGGAAACAATGCGAGCGCAGAACGGACCCTGACCGAAGCTCCAAGGTTAGTGCCTGCGGTCGGACGACGATGCGGTCAACCGCAGCCGCTGCCGATGGAACCGTCAGCAGGTTGAATGAAAGAGACCGCCGACAGCGACGGTCTCGGCGAGCTAGCGTCGTGAGTCGTTAATCCGACCGCGGTATGAGGCGAGTGTGTCGAGGATCTGGTCGGCGGTCTTGGTCCAGAGGAACGGTTTGGGGTCGGCTGAAGGGTGCCACCTCAGGGAAGGGGCTGTGACCTGCGGCGACGCGGGCTGGCATGATCGCCGGTCATGGTGGTGGGCACGCTGGGTTTCGTGCTACTCCGGCGGCTGCTAGGTCTGGCCGGTCTTGGTCCTGCGCCGGATGCGAAGGACGCGGAGATCGCGGTGCTCCGCCACCAGCTGATCGTGTTGCGGCGGCAGGTCACACGGCCCCGGTTCACCCGACCGGGTCGTGCTGGCGATGCTGGCCCGGCTGCTGCCGCGCGACCGGTGGCCGGTCTTCCTGGTCACCCCTGGCACGCTGTTGCGCTGGCATCGCGAGTTGGTGGCCCGCCGGTGGACTTACCCGCACACCGGCCAGCGCCGCCGCGGTCTGGACCGGCGGTGGTTGACGTGGTGCTGCGGCTGGCGCGGGAGAACCGCGATGGGGTTATTCGCGGATCGTGGGGGAGTGCCGCAAGCTCGGCCTGGCGGTATCCGCCACGACGGTGCGCCGGGTCCTGCGTCGGCACCGGCTGGGCCCGGCACCCCGGCGGGGCGGGCCGAGCTGGGTGCAGTTCCTGCGCGCGCAGGCGGCCGGGACGCTGGCGGTGGACTTCTTCACCGTGGAGACGGTGGGACTGCGCCGGCTGTACGTGCTGTTTGTGGTGGAGGTGGAGCGTCGGCGGGTGCATCTGGCCGGGATCACCGCCCACCCGACCGGAGACTGGGTGGTCCAGGCCGCCCGCAACCTGTTGATGGATCTCGGAGAGCGGGCGGACCGGTTCCGGTTTCTGGTCCGGGACCGGGACGCGAAGTTCACGGGAGGGTTCGACGCGGTGTTCGCCGCGGCCGGCGTGCAGCTGCTGAAGATCCCTCCGCGGGCGGCCACCGCGAATGCGTATGCCGAGCGATGGGTGCGCACTGTCCGGGCCGAGTGCCTGGACTGGATCCTGATCCGCAACTGCCAGCACCTGCACCGTGTGCTGGCCGTCTACCTGCGGCACTACAACACTGCCAGGCCGCACCGCGGCCTCAACCTCGCCGTGCCTCAACCCGCACCGGCGCCGGCCGTACCGTCGGGGCCGGCGCGGCGCGTCGAACGCATCGACGTCCTCGGCGGGCTCATTCACGAGTACCGGCGCGCGGCCTGAACCCGAACACACGGCAGGCAAACGGTTCGGTAAACGGTCCCGCCAGTTGCGCACCACAAACGGCCAGGGGCTACCTGCTCCTCGTCGGCAGGTAGCTGACCGAGGCGAAACCCCGCGCACGGCGCCGGCCGTCCCAGCGTCTCCCGCCGCACGGACCATCGCCACCGGGCCCCCCGGCGCCCGAGCCCCTGAGATGGCACCCTTCAGGGTGATCGCCAAGCGTGCCGGCATCGACCCGGCCCCACGCCGCTCCGGGCAGACCTGGCGGCAATTCCTCTCCGCCCAGGCGGGCAGCATCCTGGCTTGCGACTTCGCCCACGTCGACACCGTGCTGCTGCACCGCCTCTACCTCTTCTTCGTGGTGGAACTCGCCACCCGGCGGGTGTGGCTGCTCGGGGTCACCGGGCACCCGGACGGGCCGTGGGTGACCCAGTGCGCCCGCAACTTCTGGATGGATCTCGGCGGCCAGGCGCACCGCTTCAAGTACCTGATCCGCGACCGCGACAGCAAGTTCGCCGCCACGTTCGACGCTGTCTTCACCGCCGACGGGATCCAGATACTGCGCACTCCGATCCGCGCGCCAAGGGCGAACGCGGTCGCGGAGCGCTGGCTCGGCACCCTACGCCGAGAGCTGCTCGACCGGATCCTGATCGTCAACCGCCGCCAACTCGCACACATACTCGCGGTCTACGTGGATCACTACAACACGCACCGGCCGCACCGCTCCCTCGGCCAGACTCCGCCCGCCGGGCGAACCGCACCGCCGCCGGCCGGCGACCTCGTAGTCCGTCGCCGTCAACGGCTGGGTGGCGTGATCAACGAGTACACGTATCCGCAGGTCGCATAGCCCGGACGACATTCTCGGCACCCACAGGGCGCCGGACAGGGAACCAGCCCGCCAGCGCGCAAGGCACGGCACCCGGTTGATACGCGCGCGGGGACGACCGAGGACAAACAGCTCATCATCTCCGCTGGTCAAAGCCGCATCCTGACTTGGCACCTCACAGGCCCTGCTCGAGCACCTCGGGTTCCCCAGCGTGCACATCGTCGGCCACAGCATGGGTGGCGCGACGTTCTGGAACTCGCGGTGAGCCACCAGACCGGGTGCGCACCGTGGTCGCGGCCTCGGCCAGGGTGCGGCCGACGGGCTGCACGAGGACCTCGACCCGGCCAAGCAGGCGGCATCCGCCAGGATCCTGTCCGCCCGGGAGTTCACCGACCTCGGCGCGTCGTACGCCCGCCTGTCCGCGGACCCGAGCGTTTCGCGCGCCTTCCTCGCCGCACTGTCCACGTCGGACGCCGACACCCGAGGATGGTCCGACGGGCAGCCCACCGCGGATCTGCCCACCGGTCCGGCTGGTGCCCGGCGACTGCGACTTCACTACTGGCCGCCCGATATCCTTCAGTTGTCAGGCAGGTCAACCCGGCGCCCGTATCATTCCTGGACCGCCCGGCACGCCGAGCGGTTCCGGTGACGGGTCCAGGGCAGGTGTCCGGTGCGCGTGTTCGTGAGCTACCGCCGCAGCGATGTCGGCGGCCACGCCGGCCGGCTCAACGATACCCTCGTCCGCCGCCTCGGCCAGGACAAGGTATTTCACGATCTTACTGCGATCGCCGCCGGCCGCGACTTCACCGCGGAGATCGAAGCCGCGCTGGCGTCGTCTGACGCGGTGCTCGCCGTGATCGGCCCCGGCTGGCTCAGCGCGGCGACCTCGGACGGCCGACCCCGACTCTTCGACCCCGACGACTTCGTCCGCCGCGAGTTGGTCGCAGCGCTCGGCACTAACACCCCGGTGGTCCCTGTTCTCCTCGGTGGTACCGCGCTGCCCTCCGCCGAGCAACTCCCCGCCGAGCTCGCCGAACTGACCCGGCGGCAGGCCGTCGTGGTTCGCGACGACGCCTTCCACGAGGACGTCGACCGCCTGCTCCAGTCATTGCGCGGTCGACCGCCGACAGGCCGGTGGTCCCGACGGCGCCTTCTGGCCGCCGGCCTGCTCCTCACCGTCCTCTGTGCGGCAGCGGTGTGGTGGTGGCGGCCCTGGCGGCAGCCGGACGGCGACGGCAGCGCGGTGCTCACCGGCTGCCCCACCACCTCGGAAACGGGCTGGCAGACCGTCACGCTAAACGGCACGCCGTCGCTCGCCGTCCAGGACATTGCCGGCACGGCGCGAGTGACGGCGCGGGCCGCCCAGTGGCGGGCAGAGGGCTCCGGCACCTGGGACCTGGTCGTCACGACCGAGCTGGAAAACGGCAACACGATCGACCGGCAGCACACCCAGGACTACTACCGAGGCGTCGTGGTCGCCCGGCGCGAATTCCAGCCCTGGTGCTTCGACACGCCGCGCAAGGAGTACGCCGCTCCCGGCCAGATCGCCGACGGGCACGTGGGCTTCCTCGTCACCTGCCTGCCGACGGGCTCCATCGACCTCATCCTCAACTCACCCGCCTCCGGAGCCAGGACCTCGCTGCACCTCACCGCAGCCACGACTCCCGCAAACTGCCGCCGGTCGGCCACCGCCGGCCCCGCTGGACACCAACTCCTCTTCGATGGCCGGGCTTCCTCGCCGACCTAAACCGCCCCGATACGGCACTGATGCATTGAACGACCCCTGGCGATCTTGCCAGGAGATCTTCCAGTGCGTGCCCGATCCTGCCCCAACCGGCAGGCGCAACACCCAGGTTGCGGACTGCCGACCGTCATGATCGAACGCTCTCTTCCGCCGCTGCCATGCGGGAGCTGGTGGACGCCGCCGCGGCTGGGTTCGAGCACAGCCGGTAGCGGGCGTCACGGCGGACCATCAGGCGATGCGGGCCATGGACGGGTGCATGCATTGCCGCCTGCTACGTGCACTGTCGGCCACGGTCTCACGCCGGTGAGTGGTGCCGCCGGGAACTCGTCCTGGGTGGACGCACGCACCCGCGCCCTCGGTCCTCCGGACGAGAGGGGATCGAACTTCCCGGGAGGGTGCAATGTTGCGACTGTCTGACGTTGGCGTCATCCGGCGTGCCGACTTGTCCAACCTTCGGGACGCGGCCGTGCTCTAGGCTAGGTCGTACCTGCTGGTCCAAACTGTCGTCGGTGTCATCGAGGTCCTGCTGCCGTTCGCCTTCATCCTCGGCGAGGCGGCCTTTTCTCGGTGGCGGGGTGCGGGTCCGGGGGTCGATAGCGCCTACTATCACACGTCGATGCGCGACATCTTCGTCGGCGCTCTCTGTGTGGTCGGCCTGCTGCTGATCACCATCGTTACTGGCCTATGCGTCCGTCGATCCGCTCGCGCAACAGGTCGACGTGACCCATGTGGCGGGCGTACTCCTCGATCATTCCGACCAGCACCTCGCGCAGCGACATCGGCCCTCCACCGCTGCCATGCTGATTCAAGGGATCGTTGCCGGTGATGTCGAGACTGGGCGCCTCGGCCACGAACCGCGTGGCGAAGTCCACCTCCGCACGCCATGCGTCCCACGCCTCCGCAACCACTTGGGGGTCGGGAACAGCACCATCGAAATCACCGTCACGGTCGGTGTCGGAGCAGAACAGCCGAGGCACGTCCTGTCCCGACATCATCACCCGGAACGTCGCACGCTCCACCTCGGCCAGGTGTCGCACCAACCCCAGGAGCGACATCGTCGACGGCTCGACGGAACGCCGAGCCATAGCCTCCGCGTCAAGGCTTGAGCATTTCATCTCCAAGGTGAGGCGTTGACAGCGTAGGGATTCGACCAGCGTGGTGCGCTCGTCGCCAGCCTTGGTCCGTTCTCACGCGGGTCGTCGTCAGACGGCTTGCCGTCCGCAGTGAACATGTCGGCTCGTCGGGTCGTGGCCATGGCCGCGATCATCGGCGATGCGCATGGCGGCCGACAAGGGATTAACGCCACCTGCACTCATGGTCAACGGATTCGCGCGCGCCCTCCTCATGATCACTCAGTGTGACCACCACCTTGCGCGGAAAGGCTCACAGCTCACCCGAGCTTGGCAGCAGCGCCGGCCACAATGGCGGCGCTGGCTCGACCGACGCCCGCACGGCGCCCTGCCCACCCCGGTCTCACCACGGCGTCCAAGGCGACCGGTCCCTCCACCGGCCGCCCCACACACCGCGGAAGCACGTCTCCTGACTGCGGACCGTCGACCGCGCGGCGGCGGTGTTGCATCTACGGTGGGCGCACGGCGTGATCCGACGCGGCGTCGGTTAGATCATGTGGCTGAGCTCGGCGAATACGGCGTCGAGGCGACGGGCTGGTGAGACGTCGACGGCGAGTTCGTAGTGGCCGCTACGCGCGGTCCGACGGCACAAGATCCTCTCCGCTCTGATCAGCGAGTACCGGCGAGCGGCCCGACAGCGCACGTCAAACCGCTGGTCAGCCCGGCAACACGAGTATTGGCGCGGTACACGGAGGGGCACGAACCCAAGGGTGCGCATCAGCACGAGCGGCGATCATGCCACACTCCATCGCCACTGGTCACAGCCCCAACCCTTGCTTGGCACCCCACAGGCCGAGCCCGTGAGATGGCACCCTAATGGGAGCTACCGGGTCGGTCCCTGTGGCAGGCTCGGGTCCGGTAGCCGCCGGCGGGTGAGCACTCTTGCACCCAGGACGCTGTGGAGTCCTACCTGAAGACGAGTCCGGGCGGCGGCTGGGCCGGGCCCGGCTGCCGGAAGGGGTGGCCGGGCTGGCCGGGCTGCACGCGCTGGTCGCCGAGCATCTGGGTGAGCATGGCGGGCCGGAGCAGGTGGCGGTCGGGATCGAGACCGACCGGGGTCCGTGGGTGGCGGCGTTGGTGGCGGCCGGTTACCAGGTCTTTGCGGTCAACCCGGTGCAGGTGGCCCGCTACCGGGAGCGGCGCTCGGTCTCGGGTGCGAAGAGCGACGCCGGGGATGCGCACACGCTGGCCGACCTGGTGCGTACCGACCGGCATCAGCTGCGGCCGGTGGCCGGGGACAGCAGCCGGGTCGAGGCGGTGAAGGTGCTCGCCCGGGCCCATCAGAACCTCGTCTGGGAGCGGACCCGGCACATGCTGCGGTTGCGCACCGGGCTGCGGGAGTTCTTCCCGGCCGCCCTGCGTGCATTCGATGATCTGACTGCCCCGGACACGCTGGAGCTGCTGGCCGCGGCGCCGGATCCGGACTCGGCGGCCCGGCTGTCGGTCGCCCGGATCAGCGCCGCGCTGCGCCGCGCCGGCCGCCGGCAGGTGCCCGGCAAGGCCGAGGCAATCACCGCCGCGCTACGCACGAAGCAGCTGACCCAGCCTGAGCTGGTCGCTGCCGCCTACGCGGCCACCGTGCGGGCGCAGGTGGCGGTCCTGGCCACCCTCAACGCCGAGATCACTACCCTGGCGGGGCAGGTCGAGGCGTGTTTTGGACCTCACCCGGGAGCGTGTCGCGCAAAGCCAGCCTGATGACCGCGCGTCGCGACCCAGGTCGAGTGTGGTCTTCGGAAGAATCGCCTGGTGTGGTGGAACTTTCTGGGCTGTGATGGTGAGCAGCAGTACTTGATGCCGGTGAGTGTGGCCGAGTGGTTGCCGGAGGATCATCTGGCGTGGTTCATCCTCAACGTGGTCGATCAGTTGGACCTGGCCGAGCTGTACGGCGCCTACCGGCGGGATGGCTGGGGCCGGGCCGCGTACGAGCCGTCGATGATGCTGGCGTTGCTGTTGTACGCCAACTGCGTCGGGGAGCGATCTTCGCGCCGGATCGAGTGGCGCTGCCGCGAGGATGTGGCGTTTCGGGTGATCACCGCGAACACCGCTCCCGACCATGCCACCATTGCCCGGTTCCGGGAACGGCACGAGCAGGTGCTGCAGGGGTTGTTCGTGCAAAGCCTGCGGTTGTGCCGGGCCGCCGGGCTGGTCCAGGTGGGTGTGGTCGCGGTGGACGGGACGAAGATCCGCGCGCAGGCGTCGATGAACGCCACCCGCAGCAGGGCGCAGATCCAGACCGAGGTCGCGGCGATGTTCACCCAGGCCCGGGCCGCCGACACCGCCGAGGATCTGGCCGCAGACGAGGGATCCGCCCAGTCGCCGCCGCCGATGCGTGGTGGGCGGGCGGCCCGGCGGGTGCGGCTGCTGGCCGCGAAAGCCAACCTGGAGCACGAGGACCGCGCCGCCGAGCAGGCCTACCAGCAGGTGCTGGCCCAGCGGGCGGCCCGGGAAGCGGCCACCGGCAAACGGCTACGCGGCCGCAAACCCCGACCACCGGTGGCCGACCCGACCCGACGGGTGAACACCAGCGACCCGGAAAGCCGGCTGATGCCGGTCAAAGGCGGCTGGCTGCAGGGCTACAACGCCCAGATCGTCACCACCGCCGATCAGATCATCGTCGCCGCCACGGTCAGCACGACGACCAACGACCAGCCGCTGCTGCACCCCATGCTCACCGCGGCCACCACCACGCTGGCCGCGGCCGGCATCAACCAGCCCATCGGTGTGCTGCTGGCCGACGCCGGGTACTGCACCGAGGACAACCTGGCCGCGGCCGACCCGGCCGGCCCCCGGCTGCTGATGCCGACCTACAACATGCGCAAGGACCGCGACGTCGACGACGCGCACCGGCAAGTGGGCAACCGGGCACCGAAAAAGCTGTCGGCGAAGGCGCGAATGGAGCAGGGAGCTGGCCACCGAGGAAGGACACGCCCTCTACCGGCTGCGCAGCCAGACCGTCGAGGCGCCCTTCCGGCAGATCAAAGAAGCACGTGGCTGCAGGCGCTTCCAGCGCCGCGGCAAGCAAGCAGTCACCAGCGAGTGGAACCTGATCTGCGCCACCCACAACCTGCTCAAACTCTGGCGCCACACCCGCCGGCAACCCCTCCAGACGGCCAGCCCGCCGCCCGAGGCCGCCTGAGTCTCGACCAGGGCTCAGCACGCTACCAACACCCACGACCGACCGGTGATCACGCCGGCTTTGCGCGACACGCTCCCGGACGCTGAGATCTACCTGTCCCAGCCCGGCCTGGGCGTCGTCACCGGCGCCCGGGTGCTCGGCGAGTTCGGCGACGACCCGGACCGCTACACCGACGCGAAGTCCCGTAAGAACTACGCCGGCACCAGCCCGATCACCCGCGCCTCGGGCAAGAAGAAGACCGTGCTGGCCCGCTACGTGCACAACGACCGGCTCGTCGACGCGCTGCGCTGCCAGGCGTTCAGCGCCCTGCGCGGCTCGGCCGGCGCCCGCGCCTACTACACCGCCCTGCGCGCTCGGGGCACCGGCCACAACGCCGCCCTCCGCCAGCTCGCCAACCGGCTGGTCGGCATCCTGCACGGCTGCCTGAAGACCGGCACCTGCTACGACGAGACCAAGGCCTGGGCGCCCCACACCAACGAAGATCGACAAGCCGCGGCTTGACACCAAAGCTCATGGGATGTCTTCAGGCACAGCCAATTTCGTCGTCGCAAACCTTCCATAGCAAGGAAAAACCCCCGCTGCCAGGCAGACAGCGGGGGCGGGCATCATGAATCCGGCGACCCTCTTGCTGGTGCTAGGTCACTAAGAACAGTGCTTGCAGGACCTGTGCTTCTTCATTTTGAAGAGGAAGCCAAGTCCTCCCATATGGATATCGGCCTCGCCGGGTGTCAGGACGACAAGCCCGGCAAGGGCTACAAATGCCGTCACAAGGACGACGGGTAGACTCCGTGAAGCTACCCATACACCGAGGCAACTGCCAGCTACTATCTCTACCAGGAGCGCTAACTCCCAGGTGTTGCGAGACTTGCTCTTTCGAGCGGCTGCCCCGGTCGGCATGACCTAAGCCAGCCCGACCGGATTGCGCCAATTGCCACGGATGGCACTTGCGATGAACCCATCTGTTCTCCCTTGCTAGGCGGATTGCCCGTTGACCCGCAAAGGCTTGGACGGTCATCATCCTCGCTCTTTAGTTGTCAACGAGCGTGGGCACTTGCCCTTGCTAGACGCCGATGCCCCGGACGCCTGCGTACATCGTGCACTCGCCAAGGTGGTGGCGCCACCGCTTCCACCGAAGACCTGCAAGCTGATCTTGAGTCGCGCGCTCGTGCACATGGCCGGCACGAGGCCTCCTGGGCAGACGTCGTCCTCGTAATGGGTTGTCGCCCAACGGCTGGTGTGGGGTGCCAGATCAGGATCGGACCATGACCTGCGCCGACAGCGACAGTCGACCAGCATGATCGTGGCTCGCGGCCTGAATTCGCCGAGGTTCAAGGTTCATGGTCTACCGACCCGGTAGGCGTCGTGGCGCGACCGCAGCGCGGTCAATCGATATCAGTCTCGCTGGAGTTGGGGCGGCGCGGATCGCCGTCGCTCCACTCGGCCGACTGGCGGCGCCGAGACCGGCGGCGCCCGACCTGTCCCGGTGGAGGACGAGCGAGCCGGCGGGTGCCGCTATGTGCGATAGATGTCGGCGCGGTGGTCGATGCGGACGAAGTGGACGACACGTGCGGTGTCGTCGATGCGGTAGATGACGCGGTAGGCGCCGCGGCGTGCCGAGTGGTAGCCGCGGAGTTCCCCGACCAGGGGTTTGCCGAGCCGGTGCGGGTTGTTCAAGGGTGGTCCGGTGAGGAACTCAGCGACCGCTGCGGCCACGGGCAGGGAAAGCCCCTTCGGTGGTGCTTCGGTGAGCGCACGGCGGGCGGAGGGGGCCAGCGATAGCCTGTAGGTGTGATCGCTCACCTCTGCGCCTGCTCGCTGCGCCTCCGTTCGGCGAGCAGGCGGTGCAGTTCGTCGGCGTCAACCGCTTCGCCGCGGGCGATCTCGTCTTCGGCCTGACGGATCTGTTCCAGCGCGCCGGGGGTGGCCAGGATGTCGAGGGTCTCTTCGAGCGCCGCCAGATCGGCGACGGACAGGATGACCGCCTCCGGTCGGCCGTTGCGGGTGATCACGACACGTTCGTGGGTGTCGCGGACCTCGTCGAGCACCGCGGACAGCCTGGCCTTGACATCCGCGAGCGGGATCGTCGTCATGACCATAATTCTAGTCATGAGCCACCTGTGAAGCAACGGTCCCCCGCCGCCCGCCCGAACGCCAGCCGTCACGGACGTATGACGGACCAAACCGGTCCCCGATCCGCCTGCCGACGGTGAACCCGCAGGTCAGCGCACCACCGGGCTGGAACACGGATGGTCTGTAAAACCGTCGGCACAGCCTAAGATGGTTCGAATCCATCACCCGCCACCACCTGCGAAGACAGGCCGCGACCTGCGGATACGACGATCCGGCGCACCCCGAAACCGGGCTTCGTTATCCCACGGGTCCCCGTGCTCTCCCGCCACGGGACAAATCGCACGGACGCATTACGGACCAACATGCGGCCGGCCGGCGGCCCGCGGTTGCCAGAGAGTCATGAGGATTACGGCCGGTGAACCGGTCCGGATGGGCGCACGCTGCCGATCTTGGACGCGGCGGGTCGCCGACCCGCATGGCGCGTGTGGTCCGCGCCGGGCGCCGGCCCGTCGGGCGAGCGGCCAGCCCGCGGCGCCGCGGGCCGTCGTGGGCCGCCGGGGCGGCCGGCCGGGCCGCGCCGGTTGGCCACCGCCGGTGCGGCATACCGGCGGGCTCTCCTCTGGAGTGCGGTCCTGCCGGGCACCGCTGGCGGGGGTGTGGCTCAAGAGGGGTCTGCACGGCTCGAAGAAGCGCTGCCCTCCCCGCCGACAGACCGGTACGTACTGGGAACGGGGGCGGTGTGATGGGGCGGGTGGTCATCGGTACCGATCCGCACAAGCGGTCGGCGACGATCGAGGTACGGGACGAGCGGGAGATCCTGCTGGCCACAGGGCGGTTTCCGATGGACAAGGCCGGCTACCGGCAGCTACTGGGGTACGTGCGGCAGTGGCCGGCGCGGGCGTGGGCGGTGGAGGGCGCCAATGGGGTCGGCCGGCCGTTGGCCGCCAGGCTGCTGGCCGATGGGGAGACGGTGTGGGACGTGCCGGCGAAGCTGGCCGCCCGGGTGCGGGTGTTCGACACCGGACACGGTCGCAAGACCGACACCACCGACGCGCACTCGGTGGCCATGGTGGCTGCGCACCCGCGGGCTACGGCAGCTCAGCGACGATGAGGATCTGGTCGTATTGCGGCTGCTGGCCGACCGCCGCGACGAGGTGTCCACGCTCGGAACCGGACGTGCACTCGCGCTGTTGTCGGTCACGCATATTCATGCAGCTGTAAAGCCGCCGGCCCGTTCAGGTTGCAGCGGCACCGCATCGTCCTCCGGCGATAGCGCTGACACCCCTATGTTCGTCAAGCTGTTGTTGCTGGGTGGGCTGCGGGTGTGTTCGGTGGTTGGAGCAGGGTGTAGATCTCGCGGGCGAGGTAGCGCTTGATGCAGCGGATGGCTTCGCGTCGGGTTTTGCCTTCGGCGGTGCGGCGGTCGAGGTAGGCGCGGGTGCGTGGGTCGTGGCGCAGTCGGGTCAGGGTGATGCGGAAGAGGGCGGCGTTGGCCTGTCGGTTGCCGCCGCGGTTGAGCCGGCGGCGGAGGGTCTTGCCGGAGGAGGCTTCGACCGGGCTGACGCCGCACAGCGCGGCGAACGACGCGTCGCTGGTCAGCCGGTCGCAGTTGTCGCCGGCGGCGATGAGCAGCGCGGCGGCGTTGTCCGGGCCGACGCCGAGCTGGTCCAGCAGCTTGGGTGTGTGCGCGGTGATCACGCGGGTCATGCGGTCTTGCAGGTCGCGGGCTTCAGCGGACAGCTGGCCGACGCGGCGGGCGAGTGACCGCAGGGTGTGGATGACCGCGGCGGTGGTGTCCTGGCCGGCGTCGGGGTCGGGCAGCTGCGCGCAGCGACGGATCAGGGTGGCTCGGCCCAGCCCGGACAGGCTCTCCCGTAGCGTCGGGTCGGCGCAGACGAGCACGGCCCTGAGCTGGTTTATCGCCTGGGTGCGGGCTTTGACCGCGGAGTCTCTGGCCAGTTTGAACACCCGCAGGATCTCCGCCGGCCCGTCGGCGGTCTTCGGGGTCGGCCCGGCCTGGCCGGCCAGCACGGCGCGGGCGGCGGCCTCGGCGTCGACCGGGTCGCTCTTACCGCGCCGGCGGCGGGTGGCCCGGTCGGGCCGGTTGACCTCCACCACGGACACACTCTCGCTGCGGAGATATCGGGTCAGCGCCGCGCCGTAGCAGCCGGTGCCCTCCACCCCGGCACGGCGCAGCACGCCGAACGACCGCGCCCACGCCAGCAGTTGCCGGTAACCGGCGGCGGTGGCCGGGAACGACCGGGTACCCACCAGCGCGCCCAGCACGGTGATCACCGCCGCGACGTGAGAGTCCTTGTGCGTGTCGACGCCCAGGATTGTCTGCTCGCTTCCGCCGCGGGCGACGCACGGGTCGGGTTGGCCTCGCCGTGCAGCCTGGCGCATCCTGGTCACGGTCGTTCCTCTCCTGATCGGCTCGGGTAGCGGGCGGCCGTCGCCGGGCCGGGCAGGGCGGTCAGAACTGTGACGGTGCCTTGTGCGGCAAGGCCCCTATCGGGACACGCCCCCCGGTCCGACGGCAGTAAGCACCCCCCGGAGCCGGCAGCCGACAGATCAGAGCCAAGGCACCCAGGCCAGTTGCGTTGCGGGTCAGGCCGCGACCCCGAGAGGCGAGCTCATACTCACAGTTGCGTTGCCGAGGTCCGGACATGCTTGGGTCCGGGCCCGCTTTGCGATCAGAGCGCCCGCGTGAGCTCGGTGAACGCCGTCGCCAACCGGAGCCGTGGCGAGCGGTCGAGGCCGAGTTCGTAGAAGCCGCGGCGGAGGTTCTGGACGAAGGCGTGCCCGGTGGCGACGACCGCCGCACAGCGTAGCTGTTTCAGCCCGCGCATCGGCCGCAGCCGCGCCTTGAGCCGACCGTGATCAGCTTCGATCGGGTTGTTCTCGTACCGCTCGCTGACATGCCGGGCCGCCGGCAGCAGCTCGTCGAGCACTTGCAGATACGCCGGGGCGCGGTCGGTGGTCACCTCCGCCGGCGTCGACGCGTGCGCCAGCGCCCGGATGAAGAACCGCCGGGCCGCCGCGGTGTCCCGCTGCTCGCTCAGCAGCACGTCGATGACCTGGCCGAACTGGTCGACCGCTCGGTACAGGTACCGCCACCGGCCAGCTACCTTCAGGTAGCTCTCATCGACGAACCACCGATCGCCGGCGGCGTGCCGGCACGGCCGGGCGGCCTCGGCGAACACCGGGGTGAACCGCTGCACCCATCGGTACACCGTTACGTGGTCGACCTCGATGCCGCGCTCGGCCAGCAGCTCCTCGACGTCGCGGTACGACAGTCCATACCTCAGGTACCAGCGCACTGCGACGGCGATGACCTCCGGCGGGAACCGGAACCCGGCGAACGCCGATCGCTCAACCACGGCCAGCCGCCCTCGACGCATCCCTCCACCCTGCCCCATCCGACCTACCGGCGGGGCCGCCTCCGGCGGACGCAACAGAGCCAGCTCGACCGCTGCGGGGGAGTCGGGGGCGGGTCGGCGCGATCGGCGGCAGGGCAGCGGTCGCTGCGGTCCGGCGGAGCCTGCACATTTTCACCTTGCCGAACAACAGAGCATGAGGCCGCCGAGGATCGCGAGCAGCCGGCAATTGCGATCCTGCCGCCGCGCGGCGGCACGGCCACATCCACGACCGGCCGCGGCCGGGCCGGAAGGTCAGCCGGTCACCTTGGCGTGGGCTGGTAGGAGTACTGGGCGATCTGGCCCTGGTAGCACACGTTCTGGGCGAAGGCGGTCCTGATCGAGGTGGTCTCGTCGGGCGGGGTGACGAGCAGGAACGCCGACTGCTCGCACGGCGCGGCCTCCGTACTTGCGGCCCAGTAGAGCCCGGAGTAGGCGCGTGCGCCGGGCGCGAGTGTGATCAGTCGGGGTGCCGGCTCGGAGGCGCGCACCTGCTCGGTCGGCAACCAACGGCCGGCGGCGTCGAGCAACTGCAGCCCCGCCGTACCCGTACAGGCGGCAGGGGCGGGCCGACCGGTTGGTCAGCACGAGGTTGAGACCCATGTGACCCATCGCAGCGTCCTGTACGCCGAGGCTGAGGCTAAGATCCGCGGTGTGGCAGCGGGATGGACTTGCCGGGTCGGGGGCAGGGGCAGGAGCGGGCGCAGGTTTGGTCGGGCCGGGCGTGGATCGGCGAGTGGTCGGCGATGGCGCAGCGGTTGGGGTCGCGCTGCTGGTCGTCGTGCCCGGCGCCGGCGAAGGTGGCGTGGCGGCCGCTCCGCGGCCGGTCGAGGATTGGCAGGCGGCCAGCGCCGTGGCTACAGCGACACTGGCGAAGGCCAACATCCATCTGCGGTTGCGCAGTCTGAACCCGTTCATTGCCGGTCTCCTGTCGTCGGTGGGATCGACCGACGGCTGCCGGCAAAGCGGCGTCCAATCGGTGCGCTGGCTGATCTGACGGAAAGACGCCGCGGACCGGCATTCCGTTGTCTCGGTGCGGAGGTTGGATTGTCGGCGGCGCGTGAAACTGGATCGTCGAGCAGCACGGAGCTATACCTTTGGACACACCTGAAGCACGCAGGTGCGCGGGCGACCGCCTCCGGTTTCTCTTGGCCCAGCGCGTGGACAAGATTCAACGCAGGCATAGGAGATCAGGCGGAGCTTGAATACTGGAAAGCGTAATCGATTGGTACGAAGGACAACAGTAGCGCTCTCTCGACTTCGATAAGCGTCGATCTCATCCTCCACGCCGTCGGTCCGGACGACCTGGCCAAGTTCCCGCATCACGGCGACCCCGGCGTCTTGCTGACCCGCCAGCGCCACCAGCGAGGCGACCGCGGCCCTCTTCCAACAGCCACCGCCCGCAACCACCCGAGCCGTACGACGTCCGCGGCATGACAGTGCGTTGGCAGAGCGCGGGCGGCGAGGCTGCCTCGCAGGTCGGCAGGGACGGGCGCGCCACACCCAGCCGCGATGGTCCACCACGGACGCCGGCCCCACCGCGAGCATGGCTCGGGGCCGGCGTCCGCCAGCGGCGGGTTTGCCTCAGCAGGCGTTGAGCTCGGCCTTCCAGCCGGTGCTCGGCGAGTAGGTCACGGTGAACCGGATCCACGCGATCGTGCCGTCGAAGCGGCCGTAGTCGGTCACGATCGTCTTCCAGATGATCGGCTGCAGCGCGGTGAACACGTAGCCGCCGTTGCTGGCGCAGCCGTTGTTCTGGCCGTTGATCCAGGCGATCTGCAGGGCAAGTTCGGCGGCCTGCCGGGAGTCCGGGCGGGCGGCGCGGATCGGCGGGCTGGCCTTGGCCAGCGCCCGCAGCGCGGCCAGGTCAGCTGGGTAGCGCTTGGCGATGACGGATCCGGCGGCGAAGCCGTCGAGCAACCGCACGGACTCGTGGTCGGTCACCGGCACCGGCTGGTAGGTGAACTCGCTCACCCAGTTGAACGCGGCCGAGCGGGCGACCAGTTCACTGTGGACCAGCAGCACAGCGCGCAGCAGGTCGGGATCCATGCCCGCCGGAATCGCCCGGGCGGTCCCCGGGACGGACGCCTCGGTCACCTCGAGGATCGAGCGGTCGAAGTGGATCGTACCGCGGCCGACGCCGCGGTTGACCGCCCTGGCGGCGGCCTTGATGCGCTCGTCGGCGGACCCGGCGGCCGCGAAGAACGGTGCCAGGTCGTCCGCTGCCGACCGCGCCCGCTTCACCGGCGGGCGTGGCAGCGGAGCGAGCGTCGGCGGCGGAGACGGCAGGGACGACCCGGTGGGTGTGGCGGTGGCAGCGCCCGGGGACTGGCTCGCGGTCGAGCCCCGCGGGTCCACCGGCGGACCGGCCCGACCGCCGCACGCGCCGACAAGACCGGCCAACGACACAGCGAGGAGAAGGACCACGGCCCGAGCGCGAGCCCGTCCTACCGCGCCGCCGCCGCCCCGACCAGACACCACACCGGCACCGTCCACACCGCCGACCAACGACGCCCTGATCAAGGCACGCCGAAGACACCTCATCCGTCTCATGGGAAGACTCCTCAGTCAAGCGACACCACGTGCGTCGCATACAATCCAAAGACGCCGGCCGACCAGCGAGCGTTCACGCCGGTCACCCGGCATGTCCAATCGGGCAGGCCCCCGCGGAAGCGGCCCTCGAGCATTGCCCTCGTCGAATGGCCGTTCCAAGCCGACACTAGCGCGACGACCAGAGCGCTGCCGTAGCCGCTGACAAGTCCAGGTCGGTCAGGGCAGAGGTTATCCAGGACGACGACCATGCCGGCCTGCCACGTCGACCAGCCGACGGCGGGACGTCCGCCAGTCGGCCAGGACATGACGAGGGCCTCCCAGCGCGCCGCCTTCGATGCGCGGCCACCCCTGCGGGATCGGCAGCCGCCCTCTTGCCCGCCTGGCACGAACGTGCCGGAAGATCAATTCGTGGTGCCGTCGATCCGGCTTACAAGATCAAGGCACCCGACCTGTCATCGGCAAGAGCGTGGGGTCGACGGATGCGGTGCCCGCCGGTAGCCGATCAGATTCAGCTACTCAGGGTAACGGGTGCCGTTCCGACGACCCGGAGACGGCGCGCGAAAGGCGACATGTGCGGATGGATCGGGAACGAGCCGACGCACGTCACGTCATGCATTCGAAGGCTCGCGGGGGAGCTAGCCCGCCGGCGGGCATATGGTGAAGCGATGGTCACCCCGCAGGACGCCATCAAGGTCGTCAACGACGCTTTCGGCCGCCACCCCGGCTACCCGGCGCTGCATGCCAAGGGAGTCTTGTGCCAAGGCACCTTCACCGCCAGCGTCGCGGCTGCGGGCCTGACCCGCGCCGCCCATATGCAGGGCCAACCAGTCCCGGCGCTCATCCGTTTCTCCAATGGCTCCGGCAAGCCGAATCAGGCCGACTTCCTGCCCCAGGTCCGCGGCATGGCGGTGAAGTTCTCGCTTCCGGATGGATCACGCACCGACATTTCCGCCCAGACTGCGCGGCTATTCTCTTCGCGAACCGCCGAAGGGTTTCTCGAATTCGTCCAGGCGGCCGAGCCGAGTGTCGCCAGTTTCTGGCGTCTTCCCCGCTTCGTCGTTCGTCATCCGGAGTTTCTGCGAACCCTGCGCGCCAACGCGGTCACCCTCAGACTCCCGGCCAGCTACGGCAGCTGCGGCTATCATGCCCTGCACCACTGCCCTTAAGTTAAGAATCTTCATGTGGCTTTGGGTAGATTTGACGTGACGATGTTGATCGTGTAGCTGACCTTGCGGGTTCGTTCGGTACGTCGTTGGTTCGGAGTGCGGGGGCTGG
>Ga0137365_10000950_pt1 | contig 21492 bp, 41 predicted proteins | sample SagtaG_9_FD_104799 | JGI IMG/M metagenome (GOLD analysis project Ga0137365, IMG submission 104799) | Vadose zone soil microbial communities from Sagehorn Ranch, Mendocino, California, USA - Sage1_L_40_16 metaG | ecosystem: Environmental > Terrestrial > Soil > Vadose zone | place: USA...
CGCGTGCTCGGAGATCCCGCCGAAGTCCTCGCTCGGCTCGCCGACCACGCGCAGCAAGGCGTTTACCGCCCCGGCGCGTGGGAGCGCGGTTGGATCGTGCAAGCCTTCGGCGACGAGTTTCTCGATTTACTTGAGCAGGATCCAGACGCGCCCCATTTTCAGCGACCGAAGGCAAAGGAATGAAACTGCGTCCGGGCGTGGAAGAGGCGATGCACCCGACGGTGCGCGCGATCATTGGACGGCAAGAGCCCGGCGCGTGGCCGCTCGGGTCGCGCGTGCGCAAGCTCACGAGTAACGAGAGTGACACGCATCCGCCTGGCGCGATGGCGACCATTCGCGGGTCGTGCGGGCCGTTTACGTCGGATGCGGGCGGGCCGCCGTCGATGGTCTACGTCGTCGAGTGGGACGACCTCCCCGGCGTGCCCGTCCTCGTCGCTGCCGTCACCGCCAAGGGGCCGCGGCTCGGGCTCGTGGCGGAAGGCGTGAGGGCGTCGTGAAGTACACTCGCAACAACATCGACGAACTCGACATACTCGCCGACATCATGCGCGGCGGACGGCACTCGCGCGTCACCGTCGCGCGCGGCGGAGTCTCGCTGCCGACGGCCGACCGTTGGCTCGCGCGACTCGCGGCGAAAGTGCCGGGCGTGCGCAAGGTCCGGGAGAGTCAAACGTCGTGGTTCGAGTGGCATGCGACGCGTGCGACCGAGCGACCGTCTTGGGAAGACGCGCGGGTGGAGCTGGCGCAGAAAGCGGCGGACCATGCGCGCCACAACCGATCGCGTCCTCGCCCGCCGCCCACTCCGCCCGTGATTCGCGGAAGGACACGGCCATGAGCGACGCGATCGACAACGTCATCGAGGCGCCCGACTGGGCATGGGACCTCGCGCCGACGGTGCTGCCGCCCGGATGGAAGCGACACAACGACGAGCGCGGCCTTCGCTACACGAGCGGCGACGGCTTGCTCGTCATCTTCACGGCGGCCGAGGAGCGCGACGGCAAGCGGTGGATCCACGTCTCCGCTTCGCGCGCGAGTCGGCTCCCAGGCTGGCAGGACATGAAGAACGTGAAGGACATCTTCATCGGCCCGAAGCGGCTCGCCGTGCAGGTCTTTCCGCGCAAAGACGAGTACGTCAACGTCCACCCCTTCGTGCTGCACCTGTGGAGCTGTCTCGACGGCGACCCCGTGCCCGACTTCCGGCGACGCGGGGTGATCTGAAGGGACAGGCGCCGACGGCGGGGTGATGCGCTACCAGCGCGGGCGCCCCACACACCGAAGGGACTACAAGGCGCTCGCGACCGCCGTCGGCCCGGTCAGGGGATACGGCCATGATCGCGCCAACTGAAACGCACCTAAAACAGGTGCACCGTCCGGCCGGTGAAGGCGAGCATCAGCGCGAGCACCGCCGCGCCGAAGAGAAGCCGCCCGAGCTCGGCGACCTTGGCCATTGCCCGCGAGCGCGTACACGAGCGCGCCGGCGAGAGCACAGAGCAGCGGGACGAGGGCGGTCATGGGGGGAAGGTTAGCGCTGGCGGAGGGGGGAAGACTTTGGGGCGATTTGACTAGGTTCCTGTGGTCAGGATTCGGGGGGACTGTCCCCCCGAATGGTTCCTTGAGTGCCCCAATTGGGGGGTTCCCGACTCAGTGGGTCCTAATGCTTTCAAATACTTAGGACACAAATCACGGGCTTCAGGTTCCTGTGCCCGCAAGGGCGTGGGGGTTCAATTCCCCCCTTTCGCACAAGCGTTTTGGTGATCATGCCCTTCGCCGCCGAGCCTTCTGTCCCCCCGTATTCCCCCCGAAATGATTCTCTTGAATGTATTTCGAGTCGGCTTGGAGGGCGCGCTCGGCGGCGCGCTCGGTCGGCTTGGCGTACTTGTTCATGGTCGTGATTTCCTTGTGGCCAAGGAGGTACGCCGTCCCCCGAAGGTCCGCCGTGCGGTCGACGAGATGCGACCCCCTGGCATGCCGGAGATCGTGCGGTGAGATGCGCGGGATCTTCGCGGCCTTGCACGCGGCGTCGATGTACTCGCGGTAATGGTGCTCGCGACGCTTACCGCTCGCCTTGCCAAAAAACGGCTCGAGGTCTTTTGCGCCGACACTATCAAGGATTTTGCGAGCACGTTCGCTGAGGGGAAGGTCGCGGCCCCAACGCGCCTTGTCCGTCTCGTCTCGCACTCGAAGTTTGCCCGTCTCTTTGATGTAGTCGGCCCCGATGATCGTCGCGACCGTTTGCGTTCGGAGGCCCGTCTCATATTCGAACTCGAGTGCTTCGCGGACTCGGAACTTGCGTTTGCCGTTCTTCCCAAGCGACCACGCCGGCAAGTGTGCGATGAATTGCGCGATCTCACGCTCGCTCACTTCGACAGGACCAGCCTTGTGCGTCGTAGTCTTGTCGGGCGTGCCGGTAACATTCGACGGGGGCGACTCGATGACCGGTATCTCGCGGATGAAACCCTTCTCGAAGAGCCACGCGCAGAAGCGTCGCAGTGCGCTGAGCTCCTTGAGGAGCGTCTTCCGTTTGACCTTCTTGAGTCGCGCTCGAATGTAGTCGTTCACGCTGCGGGTGACGAGCCGATTGAGCGATTCGAAAAACGGCTGCCAATGGGCCGAGATGTACCCGCCGTAAGTGTCCGCGGTTAGCTCGTCGAGTTCGGCTTCGAGGTCGACGACCCACAACGAGCCGATCTCGTCGAGCGGAGTGCCCGGCTTTGGCGGCCCGATGCGCGCCTTGAGAACTAAGTCCGGCGACCACCGACCGGAAACAACCTCGGCGTAGATGCGCGCCGCTTCCGCCGAAGCTTCCGTAGGATCTCGTCGGCTCGTGCTGATCTCTTCACGTCGCCCATTGTGTCGGAACCTGACGAAGTGGATGCCGGTTCGCTCGTGTAATCGGAGTCTCCAACCTTCTGCATGCCGACCCATTTCTGCAAATCCTCTCGGTCGAAAAGAACCTTACTCCCGATCATGACGCGGGGAACGAACGGCTGCACTTTGCGTTCGAAGGTCTTCACCGAGATCCTAAGCAGTTTTGCGGCTTCCGGCTTCGTGAGAAGCATCGTGAATTCGCTTTTCGCCATCGAAGCTTCCGCCCCCATCTCTTCGCCCCCTCACCCTCGCAGCGCCGGGCGCTCGGGCCAGAAGCTCAAAGAGGAGGTGCTCGCCCGCGCGCGCCTACGCGAAGCCCGGATCGCACTGCGGCACATGTCGAGGATGCGCACGTTGATGTGGCGTGAGATGACGTCGAGCCGTTCGGTTACCTGGGCAAGCGCAGGAGTGGGCGCGGATGGACCGCCGAAGAAGACGGAGCGGAGCACACGAGCACACTCGCGCTGGTAGCGAATGAGCTTGTCTCGAAGCTCGGGCCGAACTTTCTTGGTGTTGATCGTGAAGAGCCAGCCAGCGAGCGAGTCGACATCCAGGCAGAATTGCTCGCGTACCTTGCCATCCTCGGCAACCGCACAGATTATCTGTGTACATGCCCATGGCACTTCCTTGAGCTTCGCGGCTTGGCCATGCGCTTGGATGCCGAACACCTCGCACAAGCGCTTGAGCACGACCCATGCTCGTTCGCCCTGACGTATCGCCTCGAGCTCGTCGCCGTCGAAGGTCACCTTGACAATGCTCGTTACGTTCCCCTCTTCATTCATCAGATTCCTCCTCTCCCGCAATTGCGTCGATGGCGTTGGCAAGCTGCTCAAGCTCGGCGGCGTGTTCCATTAAGCCGTGCGCCATCGCCATGTGAGATTTTGCTTTTGCTCGCATCTCGGCAGTGGTCATGATGTGCGTGGGCACGATGGTGGACTCGCCGTCGCGCATGACCAGATAGGCGCGTTGAATACGACCTCTCTTCATCCGTGCCGCCTGGCGGAGTATTCGCCTCACGTCGTTAAGCGAGAGGCCGGCGGCAGCGGCAACCGATTCCCGCGTTTCTGACGCGGCCGCCGGCGGGAGAACGAGGTCTTTCATTCCGTTCCTCCCTCCGGAAGATGCAGGCGGGGAAGAGCGGCGCCCGCCTTGTTCGCCGCCGCTCCGGCGGGTGAAAACGTGAGGCACCATACCCACGGGTTACTCTCCCACGGCGCGCGCTTAGCGTTCAGCGACTCCCAAATCTCATAGAAGGCTCGGCGATGAGGCGTGTTGCCGAGCAAAAAGCCTTCAATCGGATCGACACCTTCGGCGTGCGCGTCCTCTTCGCTGATGTCGTGCAGCCGCTCGACGCGCACGTCGGTGAGCTCGAGCGTGATGCGGCTCGCCCAGCGCGGCATGTAGATTGACGGGCGCTTGCGCCAGATCTTCGGGTGCTCTCGCGGATCGAATTCCGCGTTCGATTGATAGTTCGCTTGACCATTCCCGAGATGGCACATCGTCCCGCCGACGAAGCCGGCTTGCTCGAGCTCGTTGGATTTGTAGTGCCACCACGTCTCGCGGACCCAAAGCCGATCGCCCGGCACGCCGTAGGGGCAAGCGATGGGCGGCGCATCGATCGCCTCGCCTTCGAATGCATTGACGACCTCAACATTCTTGGAATCACCGTCGGTCCAATAGACAGCAACGCCATCGGCGAGCTTCGAAGTCGGACGAACGATTCGCCGCGTCTGCGTCTTGCGCCCTTCGAGAAGGGCGCGCACCATCGGCGCCGAGAAAAGAATCGGCCGCTCTTTCATCGCGGATCCACTGCCGCGCAGTACCAACTCGAGTGCCCCTCTTGTTTGCACCGCACGCACCACTGCGAGCGGCGTAGTACGTGGGGGTTTGGCTTGGTCTCGTCGTCAAAAAAGCAATCGGGGCAGAGCTGAGAGCTCGGCGCCTTGGGTCCCGGATGATTGCACTCCCTTCGCTTCTGATTCGCGCTCACGGCTTTGCCCTTCCGCAAAATCTGCTGAAGCTCACGCATGCAACTGTAATTGAGCATGTCCGCAATCTCGTAGCCGCGCTCCATCTCGAGATCGCGCTTGTCGTCGGCGAGACGAAGGCGCCCGTAGACTTGCTGCCCGCCGAGAAGGCGCTTGGCGAGGAGCGCGAGGACGGCGATCTCCTCGTCGCCGAGGTCTGGCACGATGGCGGCAAGCTCCGCGCGCGGGTCGGAGGTCTTCATGACAGCGGTCCTCTCTTACTTATCTCTTCGAGTACTTTTCTCATGCGCCGCCAAGCCACCTCGGGGTCGATGCGCAGCATCGCGGCGATGTTGATCGCGGAGCCCATGAGGCTCATCATCAGCGGACCGAGCTTGCGCCGGTCGGTCCGCGCGAGGCGTAGATAATGGTCAATCTGCGCCTCGAGCTCTTCCAGTTCGGTGAGCGGGTCAGAAGGGCAGTTTGTCATCGTCCAACTCAGGAGACGCCGGCGTCGCCGCGGGCTTCGGCTTCGGCGCCACTTGCCTTTGCGGAGCTGGCGCCGGCGCACCGGCGCGACTCGCGAGTGCGGCGCCTTTCATCTTCCGGGCAAACGCCTTCGCCTCCGCTTCATTCATGCGCTCTTTCAACGCGATGCCGCCGGACTTGTTGATCCACTTCACTTTCAGGCGGACCTCGCCCATGTACTCGTCTTCCTCGACGACGATCTTGACCTCGTTGTCCGTGATGCCCGAGAGGTCCGAAAGGTCATCGGTCTTCCAGCCGAGAATGCGAAGCGACTCGAGCGTGCGCTCTTGCGACTTCTCGGTGAAGTAGCCGAACCACGTGATCGACTCGCCCGCGAAGCTCTCGTCCAAGACGTGAAGCTCGACCGCTACCTGCGGGTTATGGTCCTTCGTGTAGCCAAGGGCGCCGGCGACAGCCTTGGCTCGATACGTTCCTGCTTCGATGCTCATGTCGTTCCCTCCGTTGTTGTCGTTTGAATCATCCCTGTCAGCTTGTCTGCAATCCTCGCGAGCTCGGCCGCGTCGTCGCCCGCTTTCTCGACCGAGGCTTTGACCTTCGCGGCGAGGTCGGCGGCGAGTGTCGGCGCGTCGGCGAGCGCTTGGGCGATGCGCTTGCGAATGTGCGCGGGCTCGCCCGGGCGATGCGAGGCGACGTGCTCGGCGAAGATCTCCCAATCGAGCGGCATTGTCTCGGGCAAGTCGTAGCGATTCTTCGCGTCCCACGCGGCGCGCCTTTGCGTGTGCACCACACGCGCCCCCGAGTCGAGACCCTTGATTCGGTCTTGCTTCGTCTTGTGCGTAAAAGTTTCGTAGTTGCCAAAAAGAACGGCGTCGACCCACTCCTTCAGAAGTCCGCCGCTCTTGGCGTGGAGCTTTAACTCGTACCTGTCGAAGTCGTCGCCCTCGGGGTTTTTGAAAGGCTTGATCCACGCGTGCGCGAGCATGATGACGTGCATCGACTTCGCGACTCGTAGCTTCTCAAGCCTCGCGAGGAGCAGCCGCCACTCGTCGAGCGCGGCGGAAAAGCCTTTCCCGTACGAAAGATCCTCAAGACTCGCGACGCCCGCGCGGGCACTGACGGCTTGCCAGCAGAGCGGCTCGAGCCAATCGACCGTATCGAAGACCACGGTCTTGAACTCGTGCGCATCGTTCGTCAGGACGTGCAGGGCTTCGAATACGTCGGACCATGCGGTCGGCTCGGGGAACCGAGTCACGTCGACGTTGCTCGTGCCGTCTTCTGTGCCGATGTAGATCGGCGACGGCGCCTTCGACGCCCAAGTCGTCTTGCCAAGGCCCTCGGTGGCGAACAAGAGAACGCGGATAGGCTTGTGCAGAATGCCTCGGTTGACGTTCGTGAGAAGCATCTTTGACGGAGGCTTCGGCGGAGCTGGTTTCTGGGCCGGCTGGCTAACGTTGTTCATGGCGTGCACTCCTCTTTCGTGCGTTTGACTTGCAGAAGTTCTTGGTGGGGATCTTCCATCTTGCGAAAGCGCGCGGGGTCGCTGAGCGTCGTCAATCCCGTGCATACGTCGAAGAAACTGCAAGTCGTGCCCCACTTCGAGCACGCGTCGGGATTGCGGATGTGGTGGCCCGTGCTCTTCGCTTCGCGAATCAAGCGCGCGGTCTGCCAAACGTCGAAGGCGGCATCCTTCTCCTGCTCTTCGAGGCGCGGAATCTCGCCGCGCTGGTAGTAGCGGTCGGGGTTTTCCGCGATGTGATCGCGAAGGCGCACGCGATACTCCTCGATGTCCTCGTCTTGGTCGCGCTGCGCGGCGTAGAGCCGGCCGTCTTTCGTGTACTTTCTCGACTCGATGGGGGTGGCTAACCGCGGCTCGAGCCTCGGCTTGGCGACGACATCGTAGAGGCACCCCTCGACGTCGTAGCCGAGCGAGCGGGCGCCGACGAAGTACGTCGAGATCTGCGGGTCGAGTGTGAGCCTCCGCCAGTACTCCGAGCCCGCGCCGAGATTCTCGGCGGATGTCTTTCGCTCGGTGAGAAGCACGCGCCCGTCGGGAGCCTTCACGATGCCGTCGATCTTGCCGGCGAGCTCGAAGGTGCGTGACTGTGCCCCCGTCTCGGGATTGACGAGCGCGGTCAGGAACTCGACCTCCACTTCGAGCGGCGTATAGCCGGCGTCCCACCAGCGAAAGTGGTAGCCGCGCATGAGCTCCTCGGCGCGCACGCGATCGAGCGGGTCGGCCGCGGCGAACGTGATGGTGTCGAGCGCCTGGTCGAGCCACGCGTTGTCGTTGGGTCCCTCCCGCAACGCCTTCCACCACGCCTCGGTGCCGGCGTGCCACAAGGTCCCGAAGCGGAGGAACTCCGGCTCGCTCGCGGGGGCGATCGATTGGTTATAGCGAATGTCGTGAAGCCTCGGGCACGAGCGGAAGGCTCGCGCGCGGGAGTTGGTGAGGAGCTCTTTCTCTTTCATGGCGTCGACGAACTGGGCACGTCGCCGATCTCGGCGACTTGGGGCGGCACGCTCTCGCCCTTGAGCTCGAGCACGGTACGCAGGTAATCGAGAAGGCGAAGGGGCTCGCGCGTCTTGAAAAAGTGCGCGTGAATCGGCGGATCGCGCGGCACGTGGACCGACCAAAGCACATCGACGCGGCCCGGATGATCCTCGACGGCTTGCACACTAATGACAAAGGTCGACAGTCCCGCCGAGTGCACGAGCGCGCGGACGGCAATATGGATCTCGCGATAGTCCATTGACGACTCACCCCTTTCGCTTGCGCGGGCGCTTCAATTGCCGGCGGCAAGAGAGCGCGCGCTCTTTGTAAAAACTCGCATCGAGCGGCAGATGCGCACTCGAGAGCGCCGCCGCGATCTTGTCGTAGAGAAGAGCCGCGTCGGCGAAGCGTTCGGCCTTTACGAGCTCGACAATCGATGCGAACTCAGACGCGTGCGCCGAGAGGATGGCGCTCTTTTCTTGCTCCATCCTCTCCATCGTCTCGAGGATGACGTTGTCGAGCTTGCCCCTTTCGCCCTTGCCCCCCATGTGTTGGTAGCGGTTGTAACCGCTACCTGTGCGCGTTGGCTAGTCTTTTTTTTGCGCACATGAAAAAGCCCCTCTACCAGGTCAGGGCAGAGGGGCAGTTCGTCCGGAAGGGTTTTGGTTTACGCGGTGTCGAGCCAACCCGGCGGCTCGACAAGATCGCGCAATTCGGCGAGCGCCTCATCGTAGCGATTCAGCGTCGCCTTGGTGTAGGCGAGGCCGCGCGCTTCCAAGCTTTCGATCTTCGCCTTGGCGGCGGCATCTACTTCTCGAAGCTTGTGTTTGTAAACCGCCCTCAGCTCATCATCACCGACCGATGCATCGTCATCATCACGTGATCGCATGCCCCCCCCCTCGTTTCGACCCGTCGACCCGTACGGCGGGGAGTACGTTCTTTCCGTCAAACGGATGACACAATCAAGTCAAAAATATCGGGACGAGTCTTTAGTTTGTGTCCGGATTGGCATCGACAATCGAGACGGAAATGCTTCGGGGGCGCTGTCCCTGTGGAGAACCATTAGCTTAGCGTTTAAAGCGCTTTTCGAGCGCTGCGGTGATCGCGGGCGGCAGATCCAAGATGGCTTCGACTGCGCGCGCGACGTACGCGCCTCGTCGATCCTCGCGAGGCTCATCGCCTTGCGGCTTCTCCTCGGCCGCTGAGATCGCCCACGCGATTTGAGGGCGAGTCTTTGCGAACTTGCGCGCCTCCTCGCTCCACCAAGCGAAGTCGCGATTGAGCGGGATGGCTCCGGCCGGCCGGTAGCCCGCCGGTCTCCACCCGGGATTTTTCACATGCCACTCGGCTGCCCGGCGACGGAGCTCGCCGACATCGCCCTTTGCGACAAGGTTCGCGACGCGTGTTTCGAAGGCGCGTCCACCGCCACGCAAATGGCGGCGGAAGATCGCAAGCGCGGGGTGGCTGATCTTCCACTCCACGCTGATCTCTCGGTAACTTTTGCCTGCGTCATGCTCCCTTTGGAGGAGCCACGCCATGTAGAGGAGCGTTGCGTCGATCGTCTCGGTCATCGGGGTGAGTGGGACAATACCACACGCTGGTAACGATCGTTAACAAGCTTCGAAAAAGGGGCTTCGTGAAGAAAGCTCTTGCCTGTCGTCGGTATCGGTTGTAACCGCTAACAGCATGGGGAAGCGGGGCGAGATTGTAACGAAGCGCGAGACGCGCAAGGGGCCGGCGCTCCTCTTGGCTTTTCTCGTGCGGCACGACATCACGCTGCGCGAGGCGGCGGTCGCGCTCCACGTTCGGCACCCGGCGCTCTGGATGTGGATCCATCGCCGCTCGGCGCCGAAGCCGCATCTACGCAAGCGAATTGCCGATTGGACATCGAACGAGGTGCCCGAGTCGTCCTGGCTCTCGGCGTCGGAGATTGTTGAGATAGAGCCGTACGTTGCCGCGAAGCGCAACGGGACGGACGAATGAGGCGGCCCGCGGCGCTGTCTCTCGCCGACGACATCCTCGCCCTACTCGAAGAGCCACAGGGCGTTGTCATCAAGTGCGCATGTGGCTCTGCGCGCTACTGCCCGACGACGCGACGCGGGCTCGAGTGTTACCAGCAATTCCAAGCCGAGCACGCGCACTGCGCTCGCACGGCGTAAGGGGGGGGCGGGGCGCATGCTACTCGTCGTCGGGATCTCGTTTGTGCTGCTCGTCCTCCTGGTGGAGCGCGAGTGCGGCAAGCAGACGGAGGCGCGGAGAGCAGCGCGGCGGTACTTGCGCGACCGGGAGGGGCGGCGGTGATCTCCGACGTCGTTGTGCTCTACGTGGACGCGCGCGGGCCCTATCCGAAGCTCGTCGAGCACTGGTTCGACGAGACGCGCGACGCACGAACGTACGCGGGACCGTGGCCGGTCGTGGCGCATCCGCCGTGTGGACCATGGGGATGCTTGAAGCATCTTTGGAAGGGCGGCGGAGCGGAGCTCGCGCCCTTGGCTGTCGAGCAAGTGCGACGGTGGGGCGGCGTTCTCGAGCACCCCGCGCATTCCAAGCTCTGGCGGCACTCGGGGCTACCCGGTCCGGGTGAATTGCCGGACGCGTGGGGCGGAGTGACCATTGCGGTCAACCAAGTCGACTATGGGCATTGCGCGCGCAAGCCGACGTGGCTCTACATCGTCGGCTCACGCAACGTTGGTCCCATTCCGCCGAGGGGAACGCCCACGCATTGGGTAGGCGGGAGCCGCGGGCACGGCAGGAGTCGACAGGGGGCACACATCCCCGCGGGGATAAAAGCGTGTAGTGCAGAGCAGCGGCGCCGCACGCCCAAAGCTTTCGCCGAGTATCTCTTGTCGCTGGCCGGAGCTTGCAGCCGATGACGCCCTTCCGTCGCTGCGCCGCGTGCGGCAGGCTGCTGCCTCGGGCGAGCTTTCCTAGGTACGAGACGCGGCGACGGGGCTTACCTGCGCACTACAAACCCACGGTCGCCTTTGGGCCGCGATGTTTCGACTGCGGCGCGAGGCCACCGCGCACACGCGACAAGCTCGACGAGAAATTCGCGAGCCTCATCCCGCTCGACGGCGTGCCGTGTGACCTCGCGACCATTGCCGATATCGTCGGATGCTCGCGCCAGCTCATCATCAATATCGAGATGCAAGCGCTTCGCAAGCTCCGCTTTCGGCACCCCCACTTGGCCGCTTGGCTCGAAGGGGACGCGCGGTGAAGAAGCCCCCGCCCGTTCTCCGGTGCCCCAAGTGCCTAGCGTTTCTCGCCGACATTACTGTGCCCAATCCGCCAAAGCACGCGCCCCGACTCGAGCAGGGGTGCGTCGCGTGCGAGGGGCTGCTCGGGCCGCTCGATGTCGTGGCGCAGTTATTCATCCGGCCTGCGGATCTCGAGTACTGGGAAAAGCTCGGATGCTGGAAGGGCGGGACTAAGTGAGCGTCATCTCGCGTCGCGCGGCACGCCGAGAGTTGGAGGCGGCGCGGGCTCTGGCTGGCCAGCGGCAGCATCGATTGCGATTCGAAAGCATCGGCGACTTGGCACCGATCGACTTGCCCTGCGGCATCGTGATTCAAGTCGAGGTCAAGACGCGCAAGCATCTGCCGAAGCTCCTCACGGCCGCGCTCGAGCAGGCGCGGCGCTACGAGCCTTCGGCGGTGCCGGTGGCCGTCATTTCCGAGACGGGTGGGCGCGCGCTTGCGGTCCTTTCTTTGACGGCGTTTGCGGCGATCTGCGGGCTCGAGCCGGCGAAGATCGCGGGGGGTGGGTGATGGTGGGGCCGGCGCCGGAGCGAAACCCGTCGATGTCCATGATGGCGCTCTCGTACGCCAAGCTCCACTCGTGGATGGTTTTGCCCATTCACCGACCCATCTTCGGCGTCAACGGCTTCGTGCGCTGCTCGTGCGTGGGGTTTCGCAAGTGCACGAACATTGCGAAGCACCCATGGAGCGAGCACGGCGTCAAGGACGCGAGCCGAAACGAAGAGTGGATCACCGAACGGTGGAAAGACGAGCTTGCCAACATCGGCGTTGCCTGTGGCCAGGCGAGCGGATTTTGGGCGCTCGACGTCGACCCGTTGAAGGGCGGCGCAGAGTCGCTCGCCGAGCTTGAGGCGAAGCACGGCAAGCTACCCGATACGGTTGAAGCCATCACGGGCAGCGGCGGCCGTCACATTCTCTTTGCCATGCCGCCGGCGGGTGTGAAGATTCGAAACCGCGTCGGGTTCGCGCCGGGGCTCGATACGCGAAGCGACGGCGGGTACATCATCGTAGCGCCGTCGCTGCACGAGAGCGGGCGACGGTACGAGTGGGAAGCGTCGAGTCAGCCCGACGAAACGTCGATCGCATCCGCGCCCGATTGGCTCATCGAGCTCGTGCTTGGTGCGCCAGGGCGCGAGCTTCGCGGCATCGAGGCGTTTTGCGAAGCGGATTTACCCGAACTCAATTACCGAATCGAGCGGGCCAGAAAATACATCGCCAAGGTGCCGGGCGCGATTGCGGGCAAAGGCGGGCACTTGCAGACGTGGCTCGTTGCGCTCGTTCTCGCGCGCGGCTTGGCGCTGCCCGAAACCGTCGCGCTCGAGGTGCTTGCGGCCGAATACAACCCGAGGTGTGAGCCGCGCTGGTCACTCGCGGACCTGGCCCACAAGGTCGCGTCGGCGACCAAGGATGGGCGCCGCCCGCTCGGCTACCTGCTCAATCACCCGATCGGTCATCCGCTACCGAACGGCGATCCCGACTTCTACGAGCCCGATGTCGAGCGGGTGGCGATCGTCAGCGAGCCGCCGGCCGACAAGCCGCGCATCGTCTGGATTACGGGTCCCGACCTCGCTGTAGCACTGCCCCCTACGCCCTGGTGCGTGAAGGATCTGCAGATAGGGCCGGGCCGCCCAACCATGCTGCAGGCGTATGGGGGTGGAGGAAAAACGCTTATCGCACAGAGTCTCGCGCTGGCGTACGCGTCGGGCGGGCGTGTGTGGGGGCGGTTCGCAACGGGGCGCGGTGGGCACGTCCGTCACTTCGACTATGAGCAAGGGCGCCATGCGACGATCCGCCGCTATCAGAGGCTCGCCAAGGGCCTCGAGATCGAACTGCCCCCACTCGGCTCGAAGATTGGCCTTTGCAACTTCCCGGATCTCTACCTGACCACGGTCGATGCGGAGAGTGTGCTCCTTCACGAACTTGAGCAGGTTGAGCTTGCGATCTTCGACGCGCTACGCGGGGCGACACCCGGCATCGACGAGAACGATTCGAAGATCCGCATGTACATCGATCTCTTGATTCGCGTCTCGTCGAAGACTGAGGCGGCTGTCGTCCTCATCCATCACGCCGGTAAGGCGAAAGATGGACACTCGGACGCGCGCACAAGAGGGCGCGGCTCGTCGGCGATTTTCGACGGGTGCGGCTGCGTCTTCGACATTACGGGCGAGAAGGACCCGCGGCTTGTCAAACAAGTGAAGACGCCCGCCGAAGCCGAGGGCGGCAAGATCGAGGAGTTCTATCTGGTCATTGAAGACATACCCGACGGCGATGATCCCTTGGGCGCGGTGCGCGTGCTCGCGAAGTCGAAAGAGGAGATCGTGCCGCGCCGCAGTGGTTCGAAATTCGACAAGCTGAAAGAGGACATGGTCACCGTCGTGCGCGACAACGCCGGCATCTCGACCCTGAACGCCCTCTGCGCGCGCGTCACCGGAGGCAACAAGACGGTGAAGATGGAGGCTTGGCATGAACTTGTCCGAGAGGGCCGAATTGTCCAGCCGGGAGGAGAAGGGAGCCCATTTCGTGTCGTCTGAAATCGCCCAAATAGGCGGTCCCAGAAATCCCGGGACCACCCCTTGTGTCAGGGACCACACGGTCCCGGTGGTCCCGACCGGTCCCGAGACGGTCCCAGGGTGGTCCCGGCGTCGCGGGGACCGGTCCCAGCTAATCCCCCCCCTTTAGGGGGGATAGCGGGACCACCCCCACCGCGGGGACCGGGGAGAAGAGGTTTAGAAGTGGAAAGTTACACCTAGCCAAACGACATCAGACGACACGTACGCAACCACAAGAGGGAACCATGTACGCAACGCAGAAAAAACCAATGACTGAGAATGACCGCGTGAGGCTCGGCGGGGAACTCGCCGGGGTGAGCCAAAGGCTCGCGGAAACCAAGTCGGAGAAGTCGGCCGTCGCGAAGGTCTACGCGGGACGCGTTGGGAACTTGGAAAACCAAATCACCGAGATCTCGCGCCAGCTCACCGACGGGTTTCTCGAGCTGCGCATCGAAGTCGAAGAAGTCCCCGACGACGCGCGGCAGATCGTTGTGATCGTGCGCACCGACACGGGCGAAGTGTTCGACTCGCGCCCGATGAATGAGGCGGAGAAAGCCGAGGCAGTGAAGCGCAGGCAAGTGGGCCTCTTCGAAACGCCGAACGACACAGAGCCCGCGCCCCCGCTGAGAGTCACCGCCGTTCGCCCGAAAGCCAAGCGCCCGCCCGCCGCGGCGAAGAAAGCGAAGCGCGCGTGATGGCGGCTCCGCCCCCGCTCCCGACCCGGCTCCTCGCCCGTTGCCGCGGGTGCGGGGCGAACATCTACTGGGCAGAGTCAACGCGGGGCAAGGCGATACCCTTGGATGCGGAGCCGGCGGAGGGCGGTAACCTCGTCCTGCAGCGGCGACTCGACGGGGTGCTCGTTGCGATGGTCGTCAAGGCGGACGAGATGCCGGGCGCGCCGCGCTTCGTCTCGCACTTCTCGACGTGCGTGGACGCGGCGAAGTTTCGCCGAGCTCGAAAGCCTTCGGGCGCGATGAGGCTCCGATGAAGCCGACTCTCACGCCCAAGCTCGAGGAGCAGATCCGCCAGCGCGTCGCGGCGCAAGCGGAGGCGGGGATGGAGAGCGTATGCGGCAAGCAACGCGCGGCGCTGCTCGCTGAGCTCGACGCGGTGCGAGCGGAGCTTGCAATAGCGATCGAGCAATACGATCACATGAAGGACTCTCGCGACGCGGCCAAGGCGGAGCGTGACGAAGAGGCGAGGGAATCGGCGCGCTACCTCCACGACATCACGAAACTGAAGGCCCGATACGTCACGCTGCTCGCGGCGGCGGAACAAATTCAACACGTCTTCGGGCGCGACGGGTCGATGGACTTGGAAGACGGAGCGCTCAGCGGACTTTATGACGCCATCCAAGCCACAGAGCGCAAGGAGAAGCCGTGAAGCTCCTCGGGTGGCTCGTCGCGAGGCTCGATTGCTGGATGCACGGGCACGCGCCCCATCTCCTCGCGAGCGGAAAGAATCATTGGGAACTGCGCTGCCGCGTCTGCGGTGCAAAGACTCCCGCGATCTCGGCGAGGGCGGGGTGGAAGCCGTGAAGCGTGTACTCGGTATCGACCCCGGCACGAGCTCGCACGGGTGGGCGCTCCTCGACCTGTCGACGCCGGCGCGGCCGCTCTACCTCGAAGGGGGGCGGACAGCGGACGTGCGGCCGCTCCTCGCGAGAGAGGGGCTCGGCATGGTCGCTGTCGAGCGGGCGGTGGCGCTGTGGAAGCCGGAGGCCAACGTGCACGCGATGTCGACCGCTTGGGAAGGCGGGTGGATCGCGGGGTTCGCGGCAGCGCGAGGGCACCGCGTCGTGTGGATGGGCGCCACCGAGTGGCGAACTGCACTCGTCGGGCACTCGGAGAAGGGTGAGAATGTCGACGGCAAGGTGAAGACTGCCCTCCTCATGTTCGTGCGCGAGTTTCCCGCTCGCTCGAGCGTGCACCTTCGCGACGCCGCCGGCGTTGCGTGCGTTGCCGCTCGCGATTGGCGACAGCGCCTCGCCGTTCGGTGAGCGATGACTGTCCAATTCTCGCTCACTCCAACGGGCTATCGCGACATCGGGCTTGCCCATTGGCTCTTAGCCGAGAGCGGTGCGTGGGACAGGCTAGGGGCTAAGCTCGCCGACGGGCACTACTCCAGGCGCACGGTAGGAGCGCGGCAATTCATGCCGCCGGGGCAGCGCTTCGTCCTTGTGTCGCGTGACCTTCGAAACGTATGGGGCTGGTATCGGCCCGACCCAAAGAGCGGCGTCGTGGCGCTGAATGGGCTCGACGGCTGGACGTGCGGAATCTTTCGACGAACGGGCGGGGTGCTCGCAAGCGAACTCGTCCTCGATGCCGAGCTGGCCATCGGGCGACTCGGTTACGATTGTGGTCCTGATGGGCTACTCACCTATATCCACGACGCAAAGGTGAAGAGTGTGAACGCGGGCTATTGCTACAAGGTTGCCGTCTGGCACATTGCTGGACGATGCGCCGAATGCAAGGCAATGGCGCCGAGGAGCGCGGACAATCGGAAGACGCTCCTGCACAAGTCTTTCATGCTCGCCGGACGCTGAGGGAGGGGGTTGGGGTCCCCCCGTTGGGTCCCCCCCGAATGCAAATATCGGGTAGGTGCCTTTTCTGGACGAGGGGGGGAAGCGGCGCGGCCGTTAAGCGAGAGCGGCTGGCGAAGCTTGCTGGAGCGCGACGGTGCCCACGGAGGCCGATGAATCCCGTGGGCCAAGCGGCGTCGCCCCGCACTCCCTCACGCGGATCAATGTCGGGGAGCGGCTCTCATCCCGCTTTCCCCCGGCTCCTCGCTCGGCTTTGGAAGTTCTCATCGCCGCCTATCGTCGCACTAGCGCGATTGTGAGGCAAACAGCGGGGATTGTACCGGGCGTTCGCGAGGGAATCGTGGGCAGAGTCAGCGGCGATTGCGGTGAGACTTCTGTGGGGAGGCTCCAGCGTTCGGCGGGGTGAGGCGTTTCGATCGATCGCCTGGGCGGGCGGCCTCAAATTTGGCGCCCGATTATTCCGGGGGCAAAAGCTGAAAAACGCCTAGCTATTTTGTTTTTAGAGCGAAAACCTCGGGAAAACGGCGATCTCGTAACCCCGCGGACCCTGGTCGCGAGGCACTGAACAGAGGGCCTAAGTGCCCGGATTCGCGCGCGTTTTTGACCTTTGCCTCCCCCCTCGCCGCGCTCGGGCCCGGGAAGAGCACGGCCCATCGGGGGCTAACCCCTCGGATGCTGGTGAGCTCATGCGATTTCGGGCGGAGCTGGGCGAGTCCGGCACGCTGTTAGCAATGAGTGTCTGTATGAACCGCAACTCAAAGCAGATTGAAAACAGCGCCGCTCGTATCGCGCGATTGATTGCAGACACTCTCGCTGCTGCGCCGGGCGCGATCGTCTCGATCCGTAGCCTCGCCAACGGGTCGCGATAATGCGCGCCGCGCTGCTTATGCTCGCGATTGTCGCCGCAATGAGTGCCGGCGCGGCAAGTCTCACGGGTTACACAACGTCTACCGCGTTCGCTCCGACGAGCGCATTGCATGGAGCAGTCAAATGAGTTCGAAGCACGCCGATCCGTCGTTTCTCTTTACTCTTCGTTTCCGTTTGAGTGGCGGCATGGCCACGATTACCGCGTGGGAAGATGCCACGATTCACTACGGCGCAACTCATACGCGCATTGACACTAGGCTCATGTTCAACGGCAAAGAGATCTTTGCTCGCGGACAGACATGGTGCGGGATTCCAGGACACTCGTCGCTTGACGGCGTGAGCGCACGCGAATGCGTGACCAGTCTCTTCTGTCTGCGACCTGGTGATACCGATTCAGATTACTTCGAGCACTATACGGCCGAGCAATTGGAGTGGGTTGCCGCGCATGCGGAGGAATTGGACTTAGCTCGCGAGTGCCGTTACTGCGACGAGAACGGCAATCCGAAGCGATAAACAACAATCGCTGTAGCATTAGCAACATCGGCTCTAATCGCTAATCGCAATTGGGTCGCTATACGCAAGGCTAAGCCGTTCTGGGCGAACGGCATGAGCCGTGCACTATCTACTAATCGTAGGGCAGGGGGAAAAAGGGAAAGAACGAATCATGAAAACTCTAATCGCTGCAATCGTGCTCGCTGGAATCGCCACTCTCGCAATCAACGCATCGGCTGACCCGATCGTGCACGTGCACGGCAATGTCCGGGTGATTGTGCTGGACCCTGTTGTTGTAATGGTGCGCGCGCCCGCCCCTAAGTGCACGGTGCGCGCTCTTGAGCAAGGGAGCGGCATGGTGCGCGTTTGCGAAGGCGGTGCACTGTGAGCCTCTCCTACGGTGGACGTCGACACATTGCGGATTTCTGGCGCCAATTCACGCGCGAGCCACTTTGGCATACGGGTTTCGCTGACGCGGTAACCGGGAGTGGAGCAACTCGATTAGACGATAGCGATGGCGCCGCGACAGATGTTGCTCGGGCACTCGCCTATATGACGGGTTACGCGCACGGTTGCCGTCTCGCTTGTGAGTACATGTCCCCAGCATGGCAGATTGCCCATCTTGTTGGAATTGCCGCGGGAATGTTTCTTACGCTGTCTGAAGATGATGCGCCGTACAAGAACATTCCCGAACTCTGTCAGTGCTACACGGCGGAATTGACCGACTTGGTTGCGCGAAAAGACGGTGCCGCATGAGACGTTTCCGTGTGAATTTCGGCAACGGACAGGTATCGGAAACCATGACGCTCGCCGATGCGCAATGGCTGTTGGCGCGGCAGACGGATTACGCTGGTTTTATGTACATTCAAGTTTGCGTTGGCGACGGGGAATGGCGCCGCGCCAAACTTTTGGGCTAAGCAACAACGATGTTGCTTGCCCAACGGTAAGCGCAATCGCAATTGGAGTTAGCACGCCGTCTGCAGTGTCAAGGGACGGCATGCGGAGTGCACTATACAAAGTCAGAGGGTGGGGGAGAAAAGAGAAGAGATCATGGAAACGGAATTCATCGTTCGAACCGCTGCGGCCCATATGCCCAATTCGTGTTGGGGCGTTTACCGCCGCGTTGCGGTGCTTGAAGTCATCAAGGGAACTGTGCCTGCGATGATTAGTTCTCGCGCGCGCGGCGTGGTTCGCGTGGTCGCGACGTGGGAAAGACGCAACGTTGGATCGACGGACCGATGCGCGTATGAGCGTGCCGTTAGTGCAGCGCGCGCGATGGCAGCTGAGCTCACGGCGGAGCGACTGCGTGCGCTCTACACGAGCGGATCGGCTGGGCATTCGCTCTAGGGATGCGCGCTTGCGGTTTGCGTCCGAGCGGATCGGGCGCAACGCGGAGGCTCGCATCATGAAAAAGTCTGAACTCGATTATGCTGTTGAACAGCTGATAGACGCTTCTAGCGTTGCTGAAGTGCTGGAAGCACTAGAGCAAGTTTGCTGGGCGAAATCTGAGCACCTTGCAACGAATTGGCAAGATATGCAGACGGCCAAAGCATGGCGCGGCGCGGCGCTAAAGCTTGCTGCCGCTGCAGCAAAGATCTCGGTCTAAGGAAGCAAACGAACATGACAACGATTCTAACCGGCCACGTTTCGCCCGAAACCGCGTATGTCGTCGCGGATTATCCTTACGGTTTTCGCTTGCGATGCAAGATTCGCTATTGGCTCGAGCGAACCAAGCACGGTGTACGGCTCGTTTCGCAGACCACTAACCCAAAGGTCGCATACGAGAAATGGAACAAGCCGAAAGCGAGCACCTATCACGACGTGGCCGTCATGTACTTGGACGACGAGAGCCACGTTCACATTGCGTGCCTCGGAATGTACGACAGTGAAGAGGATATCGCGGCGTTTGTCGCGACGTACGGGCACGCCTTGACGGCGGAAGATCTGGCGGAAGTGAAGCGTCTACGTGTCTTTTCCCGAGCTGGGAAGCTGGTTACGTGGGAGGTCACAACCGAACGCCAGACACGCACGGCGGACGAACAGAAGGCACATGACGAAGAGCAGAAAGCTATTTTGCGCCGCGCGGTAGGTGTCGCCGCGGGACAGATCAAAAAAGAAGAGGACGGTGACAAGTGAAGGCGCGCTCGCATTGGGAAACTACGGCGGACGGCGCGCGGCATGAGCTCGGGATAGTCGAGGTCAACGGCCATGAGTTTGCCGCATGCGGGAGCACGATCGATGCATCGGCTGGCGTGCTCGTTGGCTACGTGCACGTTGGAGCGGACGGCGTAGCGACGCTTACGACGTGGGACGGACAGCACATTTGTCCGCTCTACAAATCGGGCGAATCGCGCGGATGGTGCCGCTCTCGAATCACCTGTTGGCGCGCGACGTTTGCCGGCAAGCGCTGGCATGGGCGTAACGCCGGAGCGAGCATGCTCCTTCGCATGCGCACGGGAAGGTAGAGCACATTGGCAAAAAAAACCACGCCAGCTCCCAAAAAACCGGTAACCATCGGCGTCACCGCTGCGTTTACCGCGCTCAATTCGGCGCTTGACGCGGCGCTACGACGAGACGATCACGCGCATGCGTGGCGCATCCTAGGCGCGATGCTCAGTTTGATCCGCAATTTTCAGGAGACACAAGATGAGCCCAGAGCAACAACGCGCGTTGCGGGCGCAACATCGGCGGAGGACAGGGCGATGCGTTGACTCCGCCGATCGACTATCAAGGCGATGGCATGATGCTCGCAATATGGTGGAGCATGCCCCGCACGATCCGCCTCCGGTACCTCGTAAAAGACGCGGACGTGTACAGCGCCACGACGGGGCAGATTCACCCGGGCGAATGGCACCGAGTTTGGTCGCGCACGTGGAAAGAATTTCGCGGCGCAAAAAAAGTAATGAGTGGTAAAACGACGATCGTTGCGCTTGCGGCGATGCGCGGATGGGAGTGAGATCAAATGGAAAAGTACCCGGCGTGATGGCATCGGCGGATTTCAGCTCCGAAGTTTGCGCATCGACGGCTCTATCGAAACCAACGACAATGGGCAATACCTCTGGCGAGCCCATATTGCGCGGCAAGGTTAAAACTCATGCATCCTACCTTTGAATCTTGCCACCATTGCGGCTGTACCCTCATGGCCCCATGCGAATCGTTCGAAACGGAAGAGGGCCTTTCGGAGCCGGTCCTCCGTCATTGCACACGAGAGCCCTCCGAAGAGCTATGCTCGCGATGTGCGCTCTTCCCGGTCGGCTTTGTGAATCCCGAAAAGGCGGCGCTATAGCATCGCACGGGTTAGGGTCCGCGATCGCTGCGTGGTCGGCAGGGCGATGGCAAGGTGCGTCGCGTCAACGTCGGCTAACTCGCCGCGCACAAAACGTCTTTTTGGACGGCCACCCTAACCCGGTGGCCGTTGCCGTTTTTGTGCGCCCGCTTGCGAGTGAGCTCGGCCAGCGCTAGCCCGCTCTGGTGTCCGACCTAGCGCCGCACCCATGCGCGGGCTTGCGCTGCAACGTGCTCCTACCATCGGGGCAGCGATGGTGTGACCGCTGTAGGAGTAAGGTACGCCGCGCACAAGATGATCGGCGCGGTACCGCTCGCGAGCGTGGGTACTCCACAGCGTGGGATCGCTACTCGGTTGCGTATCGCCAGGTGCACCCGCTATGTGCGACGTGCGCGCGAGCTGGGCTGGTGACGTCCAGCCGAGTCGTAGACCACGTGCGCCCGCATCGCGGGGACGCTGGGCTGTTCAGCGACCCACGCAATCACCAGCCGCTATGCGTGCGGTGCCACAACACCAAGTCTGCGGGCGAGGCGCATGACCCCTCGCCGCGCGGGCGGAGCTCACCGATCGAGAGCGAAACAACACGACGCGTAGCGCGCGCAACACCCGACCCGAGGCAACGTTGCGGCGCAACACTGAACGGGTGGGGGGTGGTCGGTTTTCTGCCCACATCGGCCTCGGGAC